>Ga0172379_10004019_pt1 | contig 22432 bp, 19 predicted proteins | sample GrowelOW334metaG_FD_119756 | JGI IMG/M metagenome (GOLD analysis project Ga0172379, IMG submission 119756) | Groundwater microbial communities from an aquifer near a municipal landfill in Southern Ontario, Canada - Groundwater well OW334 metaG | ecosystem: Environmental > Aquatic > Deep... | reverse complement strand
TTCAATATCGCTGGCAGTTCCGGATAGGGCTTTCATTTCTGAGGCATAGTAGGTCAAACCAGCGTCTCTCGATTTATAGAGCGGCTTCACTCCCATTGGATCTCGGGCCGCAAAGTGGACATCTTGTTCTTTATCGTAAATGACAAAAGCAAACATTCCATCTAGCCGAGTGAGCATATCGATTCCCCACTGCTTGTAGGCATGCAGTAATACTTCCGTATCAGAGTCTGTCAAAAACGTATTCCCGAGGCTCTCAAGCTCTTTTTGAAGATCATGATAATTGTATATTTCTCCGTTAAATGCTATAGAAATGGAACCATCTGGGAGGGACATCGGCTGTTTGGCGTTCTCTCTCTCGACGATTGCAAGTCTGTTGCAGCCCAGATAAATATGTGGGACGGGACTGTCAACATTTCCTATTTTATCCGAATCACCCCGATGGCCGATTTTTATAAGCATCGAGTGAGCCAAATCCCTTGGGATTCGATTTTTTTTCTGGCCTACAATTGCAACAATTCCACACATGATATTTCAATTTTGTTAGATGAGCGGGTGTATAACACATGTTTTCGGAGCGAAGCAGAGAAAACACCATATCTTCTTCCCCTCTAAAAATAAAGAAATAAATTCAATTTGTCTATTTTAGGAAAGCAAAGGTGTTAGCCTAAAAGAAAATGTATATTTCAGCTAACGTACGCGTGTATGCGATGTCGCCTTAGCGATATGGGCGAAGGGTTCACCGATAGGGGAACCGTAGTCGTATACACGCTGTTATATGACGTTTTAGTCGGGAACATTATATCAAAATGGGGCAAAAATTTATTTCCATTTGACGTGGTCACTGTCACCGACTAAAGGTCCATTTAATATCCTAAACTTCTTTTTTGTATTCCATATTTCGACTAATTCATCAAAATTATTATCTGGTTCTAACATCAATTTAGCTAATTCATCAATTTCTTCAAAATCTTTTTCTGATAATTTATCGAACTTATAAAAAATATAACTGGGCATTTGATTATAAAGAATTTCGTTATTCATCAAACTATGAAAGTCATAAAATATTGCCCAAAGAACTGGCAAAAGTCCTTTAGATCCGTCCGCATGGAGAAAGTTGTTGGCGTCTAATTTTCCTTCTCTAATTCCAATCCAAGCATTTGCCGCCCAATCAAATTTTTTCTCAGGCATATCATATTGGTCAAAACCAATAGCGCTATCAAAAAACCCATCTGCGTCAAAAGTAATCCATCTTTGTTTATCTTTATCCCAGTATTGGTTTATCCAGTGGTCCCAACTACCTTTGAAAAAATAGGGAGCAAATCCTGAACGAACTCTACAAGGAACACCTTTTGATTTCAAAATAGAGGCCATGAGAATTGCTACAAAACGGCAAGTGACAACAATTTTATCTTCAACTTTTCTGTCTGCCAAAAATCCTCTGTCATCAAGTCTTATTAATTCTGCAATCATTGAAACAGCAGTAGGCAACACATCATCTTCACACCTCAATCTATACCACGGATATTTATCTAGATCACCATAACGCAAATCTCTGTTGGCTTTTGTGTTGCCTTCTTTGAGAGTTACACGATGAATAACTTGATGACTGATTAGGTTGCCCAGTTCTTCGACATCGTCCGGAAGATTCTGAAGAAATTCTTTATAACAACCAGGATTGGTGAATGTGCCAAACCCTAAATAATGTTTTAAGATTTTTTTGTCCATAATATTGATGAATTAGCGATTTGTATAAAATTTTGCCCCACCTTATTATTTGTTCTCGACTCAAATTTCATATAACTCGATTATGTGTTGGCTTTTTTCGTTAATAAAAATTATTACTTAACCCCATTTTACATGGAATATTGGCTTAATGGAAAGGAGGATAGGCACCGACTCCTTGGCTGATTGCTGTTAAAAGTCCGCTTTGAATGCTGTATAATGCAAAGCCCAATGACAGTTCTCACCAAAAAAGAGTTAGAAAAACGTGAAGCGCAGAATTTGGCATCATATGCGGTTTTGAGTTCAAAAAGCCAAGGGCGACAATTTCCGGAGACGGAAGATTTAACGCGAACGGTTTTTCAGCGGGATCGCGACAGAATAATTCACAGCAAATCTTTTCGCAGGCTTTCGGGCAAGACGCAGGTTTTTGTGGCAACGTACGGCGATCATTTTCATGATCGCCTTTCTCACACGCTGGAAGTTGCGCAAGTGGCGCGCGACTTGGCGCGCAATTTGCGGCTCAACGAAGACCTTTGCGAGGTGGTTGCACTTGCGCACGATCTTGGCCACACTCCTTTTGGCCATGCGGGCGAGCAGGCTCTAAATAAAATCATGCAGGATTTTGGCCTTGAATTTGAGCACAACGAGCAGAGCAGGAGAATTGTAGAGACGCTGGAAAAGCAGTTTCCAAACTTTGACGGCCTCAATTTATCTTACGAAGTTACTCAGGGCCTAATTAAACATCAAACTTTTTATGATCAGGATGGCAAAGAAATTGCCGGCAAAACGCTGGAGGCGCAGGTTGTGGACATTGCCGACGAAATCGTTTACCTAAGCCATGATTTGGATGATGGGCTGCGCTCGGAATTGTTTAAAATGGAGGATTTAAATAAAATTATTATTTGGCGCGACGCGGAAAAAGAAGTGGTAAAAAAATATAAAACAAAAATGGATGATGATATTTTGCGCCGCAGAATTGTGAGCAATGTAATGTCGATTATGATTTCGGATGTTTTAAATAAAACTGTGGAGAATTTGAAGAAATATAAAATCCGCACACTCAAGGATGTGTTAAATCAGCCAAAAAACATTGTTGAATTTAATGCAAAATTAAAGAAAAAACTTTTGCAGTTGCGCGATTTTTTGTGGAATCGCATGTATAAATCGGCAGAAGTTAAAAAATATTCCGTGCGTGGCCAAAAAATCATAGAAAAACTCTTTTGGCAGATGTACAAAAAACCAAGTTTACTGCCAAGGCGTTTTTGCGATAGAATAAAGCACGGTGAGCCCAAAGAAGTGGTGGTAAAAGATTACGTTGCGGGCTGCACGGACGTTTATGCGGAAAATCTTTTAAAAAATAATTAATATGCGCTGCCCAAAATGCAAACATGATGACACCAAGGTGGTGGACTCGCGAGAGACAACCGAAGGCGCGCAAATTCGCCGCCGCCGTGAATGTGAAAAATGCAATTTTCGCTTTACGACTTTTGAGCAGGTGGAAACCGCGAACTTTTTGATAATAAAAAAAGATGGCTCGCGCGAGGCTTATAGCCGCGAAAAAATAGAGAAGGGGATTTGGAAGGCATGCGAAAAAAGGCAGGTAACGGAAGAGCAAGTCAGCAAAATGATCGACGCACTGGAAGTTAAATGGATGGCAATTGGCAAAGAAGTGCCAAGTAAAGCCATTGGCGAGGGAGTGATGGACGAATTAAAAAAGCTCGACGAAGTGGCGTACATACGTTTTGCGTCTGTATACCGCCACTTCAAGGATTTGGAAAGTTTTAAAAAGGAATTGTCTAAGTTGTTGGATTAGGCTTCGAGTTCTGCACCACGGCGAGATGATTTTCTTTGTCTTGGTAACCATTGTTCTTCGTGGCCATTTCCATTTCCTTTTCCATTGCCGTTACCTTTGGCTACAACTTCCGCTTCTGGCACTTTTCCGCGCGCTGCATTCATATTTAGCACATCATTTTCATATTGTTTTTGCTCTTCTGGTGATAATGGCTTCTCTGGGAAAGGTGGAGTTTCATCAACAGCATAAGGAGCATCTTTCAAGCTTGCTCGGTATGCTTCCGCTTGGGCTATTGCATCAGGATATTCCCAGTTATCTTTTGCCTCCTGAAGTGATTCATCTCCCATTGAATCCAATGCAAAATCTTCATCTTGTTCTGCTTGCAATCGGTTTTCATCTTCTGTCATCTCTGCTGCCATTTTTGCGTAATCTAAATCAAGAAGTTCTGCTTCTGTTAGTGATCGGTCAGTCATAGTTGGCCTGCTCGTTAGCAATGCCTCTTCTTCCGAGTTTCTTTGTGCTCGTGCATTGCTTCTTTCCACGTCTCTATTTTTTTCTTCAGCTTTCAGTCTAGCAAAATTGGCACCTAGTACTGCTTTTCTGCTCAATGCAACATTTCTTAATTCTTCGCGCGTATTTCCTCGAGTATCTTCTATTTGGCCATGTCCCGTTGTAACTTCTTCCCCATGATCTCTTTTTGTTAAATCTATGCGAGATTTTCTAAGATCGGTTTTTAAATTTTCTCTCAAGTGAACATCTATTTCTGCTTCAGTGGACATCGTGGTCCAATTTCGTTTTGGCACGCCCCATTTAGATTTTCTCATTTCTCTTAATGCGACACCCAAATCTAATGGATCTTCTTGTGTGCCAAATCTTGGATTGGAAGCCGGTCTAGTTTGCCTCTGTTCCAATTCCGCACTTGTGCCACTTCCAAGTGTGCGTGGAGCTCGATTGCCCAGGCCTCTTCCCGGAATAGAAGCATCGACAGTTAAACCCTCAGCACGTTCATGAGTTGCAACATCTGGACCTCTTAAAAATTTCCTACCTTGTTTTGGAGGTGGAGGAAGTTGTTGTCCTTGTTCAAAAGCATTATGTGCTCGTGTACCAAAAGAATCTGTAAGTCTTTGTAAGGCTTTGCTTGGAGTGTTTTTTTCTTGATGACTACGACCAGCTTCGTGTCTAACTTCTGCCGGAGGAACACATTGATCAAGTGGAAGATTTGGTGACATATGCTTAAAAAGGATTATTGAATAATATTTCCCCAGAAATCTACATCTTATAGCGAAGGTTTGTCAAACAAAGCGCGCAGAATAGAGATAATTTATATGACATTTGATAATAATTGACGATAAAAGTCAAAAAGCGAACCGGTTTGCCATACGAAAAGTTGGCTCCGATTATTTCCTTCGTTTAGTGATTTCTCTCATTAAATCGGCAAATTTAACGCCCCTTTGTGCCGTCAAGACAAATAAGTGGTACAAAACGTCCACGCTTTCTTCGATTACGCGTTTTTTGGATTCTTTTTTTGCCGCTTTGATTACTTCTGCGGATTCCTCTGCGACTTTTGCGCAGATTTCCGTGAGCCCCTTTTTGAATAAATATGCGGTATATGATTTTTTTGGCATTATTTTTTTGCGCGATGAAATTACATCGAATAATTCTTGTAAAATTTGCGCGTCGACTATTTTTTTCGGGTTAATGCTCTCATAAAAACAACTTTCGCAATTTTTGTGGCACGTTGGGCCAGCAGGATTTGCTTTAATTAATAAGGTGTCTCCGTCGCAATCCATTTTTATGTCGACCAACCGCAAAATATTTTTGCTAACTTCGCCTTTCATCCAAAGTCGGCGCTTTGATCTACTGTAAAACCAAACTTTGCCGGTTTTTAATGTCTTTTTTAGCGCCTGCGCATTCATATAGCCAAGCATCAAAACCTTATTGCTCTGCGCATTTTGAATGATTACAGGCACAAGTCCGCCGGATTTCTCCCAATCAATTTTTAATGCAATGTTTTTCATAATCTTGTTGAAATATTATTTTCTAATAAAAATTTCTTAACTTCCGCAATTGAAAATTTATTAAAATGGAACAAACTTGCGGCAAGCACGGCGTCTGATTTCCCTTTATTTAAAGCGTCTGCGAAATCTTGCAATTTTCCCGCGCCGCCGGACGCAATTACCGGAATTTTTACCGCCTCGCTGATTTTTTTTAGAATTTCCGTGTCGAATCCATCTTTTGTTCCGTCGCGATCCATTGAAGTTAACATAATTTCGCCGGCGCCGAGGCGTTCAACCTCCTGCGCCCAAGAAACGGCTTCCAGCTGAGTTTTTTCGCTTCCGCCTTTTATATAGACAAAGTAGCCATCTGCGTTTTTTTTAACGTCAATTGATACAACAACGCACTGCGAACCGAAGATTTTTGCAGTCTGTGTAATTAAAACCGGATTTAAAACTGCAGCCGTGTTGATTGTTATTTTATCCGCACCGGCCCGAAGTAAAGCTTGCACATCTTCCACAGTTTTTATTCCGCCACCAACTGTAAATGGAATAAAAATCTCCTGAGCTATAGCTCTAACAATTTCCACCAATGTTTTTCGTTTTTCTTTTGAAGCCGTTATGTCTAGGAAAACCAATTCGTCTGCGCCGCTTTCGGAATATTTTTTGCCAAGTTCAACCGGATCACCGGCATCTACCAGATTTTTGAAGTTTATTCCCTTTACAACTCGTCCGTTTTTTACATCCAAGCAGGGGATTATGCGCTTTGTTAAGCCCGAAAGTGGTTTGCCCAATTTTATTGCCTCGCCCAAATTTATTTTTCCTTCATAAATTGCTTTTCCGATAATTGCGCCGGAAATTTTAAGTTTTTTTAACTTTTTTATTGATTCAAGCGAAGAAACTCCGCCCGCTGCGATTACATTTAATCCGATTTTTTGAATTTTTTCCGTTAATTCAAAATTTGGTTCGGTGAGTGTGCCATCGCGTGAAATGTCGGTAACAATCACGTTTTTTATGCCAAGCATTTTTAAATTTCCAGCAAATTCGAAAATATTTTCACGACCTTCCGATTGCCAGCCGCGAGTCGCAACTTTTTCGCCATTGCAATCAATAGAAATTACAATTCTTTCCGCCCCAAATTCGGCAAGTAGTTTTTTTATAAAGCCGCTATTCAAAACTGCCTTTGTGCCTATTATGATGCGGTAAACTCCTGCGCTAAAGTAATTTTCTGCGGTCGCAAAATCGCGAATTCCACCTCCAACTTGAACCGGAATTTTCACCTCAGCACAAATTTGCGAAATCAAATTTAAATTCACAGGTTTTCCCGTTTTTGCGCCATCCAAATCAATAACATGAATCATCGCTGCGCCAAGTTTTTCGAAATCTTTGGCAACGCAAACAGGACTTTCATTATAGATTTTTTTTGAATCGAATTTGCCTTTGGTAAGGCGCACACACTTGCCTTCAATAATATCTATTGCCGGAATAATTAACATTTTTCACAGAAGTTACGGAGTAATTGCAGTCCCATTGGTCCCGATTTTTCCGGGTGAAATTGCACTGCATAAAAATTGTCTTTTTGAATAATTGCCGGGAATTTGAGGCCATAAATGGTTTGCGCAACGACAAATTCTTGCGGAGCATCAAAATAAAATGAGTGAACGAAATAAAAATAATTTCCATCGCCAATGCCGCTTAGGAGTGGGCTTTTTTGCGTTCGTTCCACTTTATTCCAGCCCATGTGCGGCACTTTTAATCGGCCGTCGTTAAACTTTCTCACTCTGCCTGGAATAATTGAGCAACATTGAACGCCGTCCTCTTCCGAAAAGTCAGCAAGAAGCTGCATGCCGAGGCAAATTCCCAAAAATGGGACCCCCGAGCCGGAAATTGCTTCAATTAAATTACTTTCCAGCAAACTTTGCATTGCAGCTCCAGCTGATCCGACTCCGGGCATGATGATTTTATCCGCACCACAAAGCCCTTCCGGCGAATTTGCGATTTTGAATTCCTGTCCTATTTTTTTTAGCGCGTTGCATACACTTTGTATGTTGCCAGCGCCATAATCGATAATTGCAATCATAGAATTCCTTTGGTTGATGGTAAATTGTTTGCGCCTCGAGGGTCTAGCTCGCACGCCTGCCTGAGTGCGCGGGCGAAGGCTTTAAATGAGGCTTCTAACCTGTGGTGTTCGTTTTGCCCGGGGTTTAAAAATTGAATGTGCAAGTTCATTTCTGCGTTTAACGCAACCGATTTAAAGAAATCGCGCATCATTTCTGTGGAAAAATCGTTAACTTTTTCGCGAACCGGTTCGTAATTGGTTTCGAAAGAGAATCGGCCGGCCAAATCCACCGCACAGACGCATAAAACTTCGTCCATTGGTAAGATTTGTGAGCCGTAGCGTTTGATGCCACGCTTTTCGGCAACAGTCTGTTTTATGGCTTGCCCAAGCACAATTCCCAGATCTTCAATTGTGTGGTGATCATCAAAATTAGTGTCGCCGGTTGCATTAATTTTGAGGTCAAACATGCCGTGCTTCGCAAAAAGTTCCAACATATGATTTAAAAATCCAATCGGCGTTTTAATTGAATATTCGCCCGTGCCATCGAGGTTTAATTCAAGCGAAATTTGGGTTTCCTTTGTGTTGCGCGTAATTATAGATTTTCTAGCTTTCATAAATTAAATATTAATTGTTAGTGGCTGATTTGTTGTTGTAGGAATAAAACGAATGCCAATATTTTCCGCGAACTGCTCATCCGTTTTGCGGTCGCCACACATAAATGAATTCTCGAAATCCAAATCGGTAGTCGCCAATAAGCCTTTAACAAGGCCAAGTTTTGGCTTGCGGCACTCGCAATTGTCTTCCGGGAGGTGTGGACAAATAAAAATCTTATCAAAAACAATTCCGGCGCGTTCAAAAATTTCCAACATCATATTTTGTGGCGCATCGAAGTCTTTTTGTGGAAAAGAAGGCGTACCGACGCCGTTTTGATTAGATACCAAGGCGAGTTTATAGCCTTTTGCGATCAGTTTTTGCATGGATTCTTTTGCGCCCGGCAATATTTGTAATTTTTCAATGCTGTCGATTTGAAATGTGTCTGTTGGCTCAAAGATCAGGGCGCCATCGCGATCCAAAAACGCATATTTCTGCAAAATTTTCTCTCTAAAAATTCTTATGAATTCTTTTATTTGAGAAGCCGTTCCGATTGTCACTCGAACTGTTCCATCAATATTTGGACCACTTCGCGGTCGCGTTAAAATGCCATTTGCAGCCAAAATTTCATAAACTTTTGAATTTTTTGGTTTAAAAAGAATGAAATTTGAGCCGCTCGGATAAAATTCAATTTTATTGCGTGTAAAAAAATCTTCAAGTAGCGGTTTTGCCTTATCCATAACCTCCGCGACGTACTCATCTACGAATTTTCTATTGTCCAGCGAAGCCTTCGCGGCAACAAAAGCCGGCATATTAACATCATAAGGCCCGCGAACTTTGGAAAGTTCATTAATATTTGCCTCTTGCGACAAAACATAACCAATTCTTAGCGAAGGCAGCCCAAAAGCTTTGGAAAAAGTGCGCGTAATCAATAAATTTGGATATTTTTTGATGAGTGGCGCGGCAGAAACCTTGGAAAATTCAAAATATGCCTCGTCAACGTAAACCATTGTGCCCTTGGCTTCTGCCTTTTTTAGAATTTTCTCGATCGTTTCTAAATCAAGCAATGTTCCAGTCGGATTATTTGGATTGCATATAACGAGAAGTTTTACGCCACCCGCATCAATTGCCCTCAAAACTTCTTGCACGGGAAATGACAGGCTTGGGAGCTCGTACACGGGCCTCATAATTTCGTTGCCGGTAACGCCGGCGCATTGATCGAACATTGCAAAGCTCGGAGTTGGAATAATCACTTTTTCTCCTTTGCTGGTAAAAGTCCTAAATATCAGCTCAATTCCCTGATCGGAACCGTTTGTAACCATAACTTGCTCCGGCAAAACGCCTGCATAATCTGCGATTTTGCGTGTAAGTTCTGTTCCATATTCAGGATAAACTTGCAGAGTATTTTGAGAGAGAAAATCGCGCACGGCTTCAACAACTTTCGGATTTACCGGCACAGTGCGCTCATTAAAATCCAAAAGTGTGCCTTCAAAGTCGCGCCTGCCTTCCAAAGGAGGCGAATATGCTTTCATTTTCTGAATTTGTGGGTTTGAATAATTCATAAAATTTTAATTAAAGATTATTTTTTAAAGCGATTTGTTACCGCTGCGGCGTGGGCTTGTAATCCCTCATAACCGGCAATTACTTCAACTGTTTTTCGCAATTTTTCGAGGCCGCCTTTGGAAATTCTTTGAATCTGCATGTATTTTCCGAATGATGAAGCGGAAAGCCCGGAAAACATCTTTGCGTAGCCGGATGTTGGCAGCGTGTGATTTGAACCGGATACATAATCGCCAACCGGTTCCGATGCCCATTTGCCCAGGAATACGGAGCCGGCATTGTTGATTTGCGCCAGAATTGCATTTTCGCTTTTTGCAGTACGCATCACGATTTCCAAATGTTCCGGAGCATATTCATTTGCAACTTCGACGGCTTTTTTTACCGAATCAACCACCACCGCAAAGCTTTTTGCAAAGGACTCTTCAATAATTTCTCTGCGCGGCAGATTTTGCATTTGCTTCTGCATCTCTTTAATTACTTCGCGTGCAAAATCCTCCGAAAAAGTCACCAAAACCGCTTGAGAGTCCGTGCCGTGTTCAAGTTGAGAAAGCAAATCACCGGCAACAGAGCTCGGCTTTGCACTCTCGTCGGCAATTATCAAAACTTCAGACGGTCCGGCAGGCATATCGATGTCCACCTGGCCATAAACGAGCATTTTTGCAGTTGAAACATATTGATTGCCCGGCCCAAAAATTTTATAAACTTTTGGGATTGTTTCGGTCCCATACGCCATTGCTGCGACCGCCTGCGCTCCACCAACTTTAAAAATATCTGTAATTCCGCACAAATCCGCCGCAACCAAAATGGAAGGATTGATCTCGCCATTTGGTAACGGTGGGCTGCACATAACAATTTTTTTGCAGCCTGCCAGATTTGCCGGAACGCCAAGCATTAAAACCGTGGAAGGATAAGCTGCAGTTCCACCTGGAACATAAAATCCAACATTTTCAATCGGCCTAAATTCCTGCCAAACGTTTACGCCTTTTTGGGTTTCAATTTTTGGCCCCTTTTTGCAAAAAGTTGTTTTGTGAAATTTGGCGATATTTTCTTGTGCTCGTTTTAGCGCTTGTACAAGGGATTTGTCTACTTTGCCATATGCCGCCGCAATTTCTTCCGGCGAAACTTTTAGCGTTTCCAGTTGAGCTTTATCAAAGCGGGCTGTTAATTCAAATAGCGCTTTATCTCCACGTTTTTTGACATCTTCCATTATTTCCAACACTCTTTCTTTCACGTCAGCACTGTCGCTCCTAGTACTGCGCAACTGCCCAAGTATTTCACCAATTCCCAATTGTTTTTCATTAATAATTCTCATATAGAAACCAAATTATTATTAAATATCAGGTTGATTTTTTTGATTGTCGAAAGCGGCACGTTTTGGCCTTGTATAAGCACAGCTTGAGATTCCAGGACGGTCGCAATTTGCACCAGATTGTTAGCTTTTAGCGTTTTCCCTGTCTGAGTAAGATCACAAATCGCATTCGCAACTTTTAAACGCGGAATTATTTCCGCAGAACCTTTTATTTCTATAATTTCTGCAGCGATTTTATTTTCTTCCAGAAAATCGTTGAGCAATTTTGGGTAAGTGGTCGCAATTTTCTCGCCATTCAAATCTTTAATATTTTTAATTTTAGAATTTTGAGGAACGGCAATAACCAATGAACATGCGCCAAATTTAAGATTTTTAATTATTTCCACACCAAAATTTTTCTCATACACAACATTTTCGCCAACGATTCCAAGATCAATGGCGCCTATATCCACCAGTCGCGGAATATCGTCGTCGCGCAGCAGCATAATCTCCACGCCACAATTGAGGCATGGAAGAACCAGGTCATTTTTACCGGCAGGCCGAAACCTAAGTCCCAAAGAATAAAGATATTCTTGGCTTGCCAGAGCCAACTTTCCCTTGCTCTGAATCCCTATTTTTAGAGTATTATTTGAATTCATAATGTAATTAAAAAAAATCCGGATACAAAAAATCCCGCTATTGCGGAATGGCAGGTAATCGGATTGTGCTTTATTTACGAACGATTTAGCACAAGCTTATACCCGCCCATTCCATGATGCAGCCAATGAGCAACGCGGGTTATTGTAGCTGTGCTTGCGCCTGTTTTTTTAGAAATATTGCGATATGGAATGCCAAGTTTGACCTGTTTGGCTACTTGCCAGCGCTCTGTCATGGCTTTTAGCTCGGCTAAAGTACACAGATCTCGGAAGAAATTTTTAACTTCCTGTTCTGTTTTTAAGGAGGAAATAGCCTGCCAAAGCTCTCTTGTGTCGCTGGTTTTTAGTTCGGATTCCATATCTTTACTTGTTTTAACGTATTAAAACGTTGACATTATAGTTTAATCAAAAATAAAGTCAAGGCCTAAGGGCCGAGTGCTGTGCCCAGGCGGGGCCAGCCAAGCTAAAGCGAGTGCCATCCACAAGCGGTGGTGGCCAAGGCCTAAGGCCGGGTGCCATCATAATTTTATTTTTCTTATCTGCCGAGACATGCCCTTATTTGGTGGGCAATCTTCTCTGCAGTACCTCTATCTCCACTTGATGCCATAACGGCTTCGGAAAAACCTTTCTGATGTGGAAATTTAAATTCAAAAGTGCTCAAAGTTAATCCGGATTTCCCAATTATACTTTTGTCATCGCGAAATCTTATTCTTAGTCGTTTTCTGCCTGTGGGATCTTCAATTTTGCGCAAATCACTAGGTATTTCTAAATTTCTAATACCTCCTAGAAATCGCAATAGAGTATGGTCGCTGCTGACTTCACCATTTTGTACGCGTAAAGCAAAAGCTCTCTCTGCTGCGCTCGTTAATATTTCGACTATAGTTGAAGTTAACATTGATCCGGATTTGTTAATCTCATCATATGGCGTATTTAAAGGGAGAAGGATTGCAAAATTGGTTGTGTCTTTGCCCACATGGCAGTAGTCGCCATGTGTACGGATGACACAATCTGCAATTGAATTTCTTTCTACGGAGTATGAAATTGGAGATTCAGGGTTAAGTACGCCGTAAAAGTTAATTGTTCTACCTTCACTTGTAACCAATTCTCCATCAAAACACGATTCTTTATGTCTATATAATGGCCCAACTTCAGCATGAAGTTTAATGTTAGATGTAACCGGTTTTCGCCATTTTACGTCTTTTATTCCAGCAATGCTTTCACCAGGATTAAGTAATCGAGCAGCCAGTGCACATGGAGCGATCATTAAATCTGATCCGTGTGCGAAATCTCGTGACCAACCTGGTGTCATAAAGAGTTGGGTGTCGCATGATACTGCGTCTGAGCTAACTGCTTGCACATTTGTGATTGTGCGCTCCGAGTGCTCATCTAAACTTTCTTGAACATTTCTATGTCTTGAAAAAAATGGAGATGGCAATACATTGGTTACAGCTTGTCTGGCCAATTCTGCTCTTCTGGCAGTCTCGTCGACGACCAACATTATGCCTGCATTATTTTGGCAGCCTTTTGCTAGACTGGCGACTTCATCAATACTAAGTCCAGAAATGTCTAAAGTGGATTTTTGACTGTCCATACCTGCATATTTAAGCCCTAATTGCCAGATATGTCAATACCTAAGTTATCTGTATTTCACCTTCGCCACCAAAATTATTGCAGCCAGCACAAAAGTTACGCAGTTGGCCACAATCATCGAAATGGAATTGATTATAAATCCATAAACGAGCCACAAAAGAACGCCCATGCTGAATATCACAAACATTAGCAGGGAAACATCTTTTGCGGATTTTGTTTTGAGCGTTTTTATGACCTGTGGCACGAGCGATACCGTTGTGCATATGCCTGCCATTATTCCAATTGCTTCATTCATATGTGTTTAAATTAAATATTTATTTAATGAACGCTTTTGTTGCCGCCTTGGCAACAACTTTTGCCACACCCTTATCAAAAACTCCCGGAATAATTTTATTTGGCGTCGGTTTTTTTATCATATTTGCCAGCGCGTGAGCTGCGGCAATCTTCATTTTATCCGTTATATAAGGCAATCTTGCGTCCAGCGCCGCACGGAAAAGTCCCGGAAACGCCAATATGTTATTAACTTGATTTGGAAAGTCGCTCCTGCCGGTTGCAACAATTTTTGCACCGCCTTTTAGCGCTTCGTCGGGCATAATTTCCGGACTTGGATTTGCCATCGCAAAAATAATTGCATCTTTATTCATAGTTTTTACCATTTTTTGATTTGCAATTCCCGGCCCGGAAACGCCAACAAAAACATCTGCGCCACGCATTGCACCTTTCAAATTTCCTTTTTGCAGACTTTTATTTGTGAGTTTTGCAATTTGTTCTTTGTATGAATTTAAACCTTCGCGACCCTCATAAATTAGCCCTTTTCTATCTGTTAAAATGATATTTTTTGCTCCTTCTTGAAGTAGCAAGCGAGTCACTGCCATCCCGGCTGCCCCAGCCCCGGCAATAACAATTTTAACTTTCGCCAGATCTTTTTTTACAACTTTTAGCGCATTAATTAATCCAGCCAAAATTACAATCGCAGTCCCATGCTGATCATCATGGAAAACGGGAATGCTTAGCTCTTTTTTTAACTGTTCTTCAATATAAAAACAATTTGGAGCGGCAATATCTTCCAATAAAATTCCTCCAAACACAGGCGCAATATTTTTAACGGTTTTTATTATTTCTTCCGGATCTTGCGTGTCTAAACAGATTGGAAAGGCATCAACGCCTGCAAAATTCTTGAGGAGTATGCATTTTCCTTCCATTACAGGCAGTCCGGCCAGTGAGCCAATATTCCCAAGCCCAAGAACCGCAGAGCCGTCTGTAACCACCGCAACGGTATTTGCCTTAATTGTGTATTTATAAGCCAGCGCAGGATTTTTTTGAATTTCTATGCAAGGCGCAGCAACTCCCGGAGTATATGAAAGAAACAAATCTTTCTTGTTTTTAAGGCTTACTTTAGCGGTAATTTGTAGTTTGCCTTTGCTTTTTGCGTGAAGTGAAAGAGAAGCCTTTGCTATCGCGGTATTTTTCATGATTTTTTAATAAGCGCCCTTTTGAGTGTCCATTTTTACTCCCTGAATTTCTTTGCCGGCGCGATTTAATTTTACTTCCCATTGCAGGCGAATGCCAACCTCAAAACGCGAATCTGAACGCAGAGTAACCGCCAGTTCATCACCTTTTTGAACCTGGAGTGGGGAAGTGAGAGGCAAGAAAATTTGATCCCAATGAGTCTGTGGCGCATCCGGGCTTGTGGAAATATTTACGTTCCCAATCAAAGTTGAATTCCACCAAACGGCAAATCCATAAATTGTTCCGGCAGTGCCAATTTTCCATGATGCATGCCCTTTTCGCACACTAGCTTCGGTCTTTTTAAAATCAATTTTATCCCAGGGTTTTGCGCTTAAAATTCCATCCATCAATTCTTTTGGCTCAATTTTGTAAACATACATGTTATTTAACGCAGAATCTTTCGCGGCAGTTAAATCCAAATCATAACCAACCGAGTCCCACACATTCATTTCGTCATAAATGCGCGGAGAAGTTACCGGAGCGATGAATTGCTCTATTTTCTGCGGAATAATAACGCCTCCCGGCTTTAAAAACCGCTTGGCATTTTCAACGCTTTCGATAATATTTTCTTCCAACGCGTAATTGCCGAGCGTTTCCGAAACTATCACATCCACTTTTGGCGGAGATTTTTCCTCAACTGAATGCTTTTGCACAAAATGGCAGTTTTGAATGTTATTCGTTTTTGCCAGCTCCCGGCTTATCTCGATCACATCCGAATATTCATACAAAAAACATTCTTTAGCGCCCAGTTGGCTCGCCAGAAAGCTCAAAAAACCCGTTCCGGAACCAATATCGGCAACTATCGTCTGCCCTTTATGTATAACTTTTTGCAGGGCTTCATAAAAAGCCTTATTTCTTATTTTATCGCCCAAAAGTTTTTGCTGAAGTTCAATCACGTATTGAAGGATAACATGCCACGTCCACATTGACAAAGTTTAAGTTTGCAGCCTTTGGCAGGTTATTTTTAGCCAGGTGGCGGACCAGGAGGAGTGGCAATGTGAGGAGGTTCACTTGGCCCTTTGCTTGATGGCGCATTAGGATCCGTCGTTGCTTGATTTTGAAGGTTTTCTTTTGATTTGCCGCATGACGCAAGCAAACTTATAGCCAGAACCAAAATGCATATTGTCGCGAATATTTTTTTCATACTAGAAAGCGTTAGTTTGGGATTCTCGAATATTTAAAACTGTACCAGAATTGCGCTCCAATTTAATAGTCGTATTTGCCTCTTTCGTGAAATAATAATCAACCGGACCTGTGCCAACGCCAATTGCATCCGTGTTGAAAAGTTTTTTATCTGGGAAAAGGGGAGCGAGATCTTTCCATTTATCCGCAATCAAAATATTTTCGCGAAGCGTCGCCATGCGTTCTTCTAGCGGAATAACGGGCTTTGGAACTTCCGGTGGCTTTTCCGTGTATTGGTATGACGCATAAACTTCTTCGATCTGCTTTTTTAAGAATTCTCCAATTGGAGCTGCGCCATATTCGCCATAAAAAACCAAAACGTTTTTATTTGGAAGATAAATATATAAATCAATTGTGCCACGTTCGCGATTCGAAACTTTTAAAGCGCTTTTGTCGCCAATCAAGAATTCCTTAGGGATGGCTTTGTCGGCGTATTCTTTTTTATAAAGTTCTTTTGTTTCGGCAAAATATTGAATTGCAGAAAGGGAGTCGGCATTTGCTTCTACCGAAATCGAAATTTGCGCACTGCTTGGCCAAATTCGTGTAAAAAACGGCTGGTGTTTTGCGCGCATCCAAAGAACACTATTTGTTTGTCCTTTGAAAAATTCCCAATTTGCCGGATATTTTAATTTCCAGAAATTTTCTTTGTATTCCGTCTCAATCCATCCTTTTGTGATGTCAAAAGGCTTTCCGCTCGTTGTTGCCGTGCGCAGTCTGTAAATTAATTCCGCAACTTGTGCGCGAGTCATCGTTTTTGTGGCATCAACAACCCCGCTTGAATCCGGAATAATGATATTTTGATTTTTTGCGTACTGCATTGCCTTTGCATACCATTCTTTTGTGTCCAGTCCGCTATAAATCACAGGTTCTACCGAAATATTTTTTGTGCTGATTTTGAAAAATGAAAGCGCAATTACGTTTGCTTCCGGAAGCGTAATCGGATTTGCAGGCTTAAAAGTTTTATCTTCATAACCTTTTAATTTGCCCATTTCATAACCTGTTTGCAACACCGAATAAAACCATGCATCCCCGGCCACGTCGGTAAATGGAAGTTTGTTTTCTGACTTTACGGCCGTAATTCCGGCAGCTTTTAAAATTATTGCAGAAGCTTCGGCGCGAGTAATTAGGTTGTCCGGTTTAAAAGTGCCATCTGGGTAACCACTCACAAGTCCCGCGTCTTTTAAGACCTGTATTGCTTCCACATTGGCATGATTTGCCGGGACATCGGAAAAATTTGCAGCAAGAACAGAGCAAGGTGCAGACGCCAGAATCATTGCCGCACAAGTCGCTAAAACTAGCTTATTTAAAAGGAAATTCCGCATTTTTTCGAATTAGAAAATCGAAATGGTTGGATGCGGCAAAACAAACAAGCTAACCAAGATTGCGATTATTGCCACCAACACAACGATGATAATTTTTGCAGTTTTTATTGTCATGCTGGACATTAGTATACCACTTCTCCCGGCGAGTATGTATCGAGAGAATCTTCGCCTATCATTTTTTTCATTTCTTCCACGACTTTTGAGTATGGCATGATTTTTTGTATGCCTTTTTTCATATCGCGGATTATTGCAGTGCCATCGCGAACTTCTGTAATTCCTAGAATTATTGTAAATGGAACTTGAAAGCGATTTGCGTGGTTTAATTGTGACTTCATAGAGTCTTTACCGAGTGCACCAACTGTTTTTATTCCGGCCTCACGCAACTTTGTAATCAAAGTTAAGCATTTTTTCTTTGCTTCATAGCCAAGTTGAGCCACAAAAACGTGCAAATCATCTTTTTTTGGAACTTTTATTCCTTCCTGTTTCATGTTTGCAACAATGCGCTCTATGCCCGCAGCAAAGCCCACGGCAGGAGTAGGTGCGCCACCCATAAGTTCCACAAGTCCATCGTAACGGCCACCACCACCGACTGCATTTTGTGCGCCGGATTCTTTGTCCCAAAATTCAAAAACAGTCTTTGTATAATAATCCAAACCGCGAACGAGCGAAGGATTTTCGACGTAATCAATTTTCATTTCTTTTAAGAAATCCAAGAGTTGACGGTGAAATTCTTTGCAATCCGCACATAAGTAATCTTTTAGTTTTGGAGCCATGCTAGCCAAAATTCGGCAATCTTCAATTTTGCAATCCAGCAAACGAAGAGGATTTTTTTCAACACGATAACGGCAATCTTCACACAAACTGCGCTCTTTTCCAAAATAATAATTCTTTAAATCTTCTATATAGCGCGGCCTACATTCCGGCATGCTGCAACCAATTGAATTTATCTGTAGAGAAAATAAATCGGCAACGCCCAAATCTTCCATTATGTTTCTGGCCAAATAGATCAACTGAGCATCAAGAGCAGGATCTGATTCACCAATTATCTCGAAACCGTACTGCCAAAACTGGCGGAATCGGCCTTTTTGTGGGCGATCATAGCGGAAATGCGGTTCAATATAAAAAAGTTCGACAGGCTGAGGCATAGTTTGCATGTTGTGTTCAATATATGCGCGAACAGCTCCGGCAGTACCTTCCGGCTTTAGTGTGAGCGAACGACCTTTTCTATCCTGAAAAGTGTACATTTCTTTGCTAACAACGTCGGTATCGTTTCCAATTGCTCGGGAAAACACATCTGTAAATTCAAAAATCGGAGTGGAAATTCTGCGGAAACCGCTTTGGCGTCCACGATGACGAACAACTTTCTTTATAAAAGTGAAATATTCTTGATCGTCAGGCAAAATGTCATGTACACCTTTTGGGCGCTGAAATTTGGTGGCCTTCGGAGTGTTATTCTCTTCTGCTATCTGAGGTTTTTTTGTGTCCATAACAGTGGAATTGTACGTGTAAATTGACATTCTAACAAGCTCAATATAACAGGTTTGGCTCTGGTTTGCGCTTTTGTGTATATTGTGTTATTATATATATGGTAAATAAAAATATATTTCTAACAAAAATAAATATGCAAAAGTATTTCCAGGATAAAATAGCCTTGGTTGTAATTGCCATTTTTGTCGTGGCGACCGTGGGTTTTGCTTTTCAGAGAGGTTACAGTTATTACTCAAATACAGGGTCAAATTCGGGTTTGAACTTTAATAATCAGCAAGATGATGAGTTTTATTTTGACGATAATTATGAAGAAGATGCATATGACGATGGCACATACGACAATGGAGAATTAAGTGAAGAAGATGATTGGGGAGATGATGAAGATATTTTTGAAGAGGAAGAAGGGGATGAAAATATAGATACCTCGGATATTCAAACCATAGTGGATAGAATTAAACCGGCACCCGGGAAAGCGGTTATAAAAGGTAAAGTAACTGATGGTGACGGAAATCCGGTATATTTGGCCAGCATAAAAATAAATAAAACAGGAGCAAAAACTTTAACCGGAATTTCCAATAAACAGGGAATTTATTATATTCTTGATATTGAACCGGGAGATTATAAAGTAAGCGTGAATGCTCCAACTGCAGAAGCAAACATGGTGCCTCCTGCAGCTTTAACTCTAAACCTTGGGGCTGATAAAAAAATAACACAAGACTTTAAATTTTCCGGTGGTGGGAAAACTTTTAGCGGTAGTGTTAAAAAAATAAATGGTCAGCCACTTACGGATGCCAAAGTTGTTGGTATTCGCAGCAATCCACCGGCAATCGTGAGTAAAAATGTTGATTCCAATGGTAAATTTTCCATGAGTGTTTCGGGAGGAAGTTGGTTTTTTAGCATTAGTCCTCAGGATCCTAAAAAATCGACTTGGACTCGCGGTGGCAATATTGCTCAGGCGAAATTTGCAGAAGATAGTGTTGCGGAAAGCAAGTCGTACGATTTTATTGTTGATTTGCCGGATGCAACTGTAAAGGGAACTGTTAAAAATTCCGACGGGTCTGCCCCTTCCAAGGGCACAATGGTTATTCTTTATGATTCAACTCAATACATAAAAGAAGTAAATTCTGATGGCTCATTCTCAATTCCGGTTAGTGCAAGTGCTTATAGCGTTGCAGTTTTGCCGTCCGATACAAAAGTTTCTTCTCCGGAACCAATTAGTATTTCTGTTGCTACCGGCGAGACTGTGGATGTTGGTGTTATTAACCTCATAAAAGATACAGGTCACATTAAGGGTGTTATTAAAAACGGCAAGACTGGGCAACCAATGCAGAATGTGACTGTTAATATTTCGATGATTGAAGGTAACAATTTTCAAACTTTAAAAACAAATTCCAGCGGAGCATATGACATTAGCGTTTCTCCGGGTAACTGGATGGTCGCTGTGCAGCCGGATGCCGCAAATCTTTTGGCAGATATAAATAACGTGGTTGTTAATGTTGCCGAAAAACAAACTCAAGATGTTAATTTTACGTTGACTCTGCAGCCTGCGGTTCTTTTGGGTAGCTTGGTGAATGAAAAAGGAAAAGTTGCCACAAATGTAGATGGATATGTGCTCGCATCCAATACAGATGGAGAGAATTTTGGTGGTCAAATTACACAAGGTTCTTATTCTTTTAATCTTCCGGCCGGAACATTTAATTTGCATGTTTCTTTGGCTCCGGATGCGGCTTATAGCCCGGGAAATGATGTGTCGGTTTCCGTTGCGGAAACGGATACAAAAAAGAGCATGAACTTAAATGTTGCTACAAATAAATATGAAATCACGGGTTCTGTGATGGATAGCACCGGCAAAAAAGTAACCGGCGTAAAGGTGAGAGTTTTTGGATCGGACAGCGAAGGAACATGGCAACAGGATGAAAAAACGGATGGCTCATATGTGCTAAAAGTTTCTCCGGGGACATGGAGTTTGGGTTGTGACACAGACAGCGACATGTATTTGCCTTGCGACAGCGCGGTGGCTGTAACAGTTAGCAACAAGAGCGTTTCCAAAAATCTTACGCTCGTGAAGGCAAGTTATCCGCTAACCGGCGTTGCAAAAGATCCTGCCGGAAAACCGCTTTCTAATGTTTTGGTTTCGGTGGATGGCGGAAGTGCTGATCCTGCAAACGCAAATACGGGCAGAACATTCGTTGCATCTGCAGAAACAGACAAAAACGGAAATTTCACAACTTACCTTCCAAAGGGAACTTATTATTTACATTCTTACCAAAATGCCAGGCGCGGACTTGTGAGCCCGGATGAACAAATTGTTACTGTAGGCGGAGGACAAGTCGCTCCGGCAACGCTTACATTTAAAGAAGCAAAGGCCAAAATATCCGGAAAAGTTTTGGGCGCAGATGCTAAAGGCAAACAAGGAGCAATTGTAAATGCATGGTCCGAAAATGGTGGCTATGTGGAAACAAAAACAAACAAAGACGGCGCATATAGCCTGTCTGTTGTGCCGGACGTTTGGCACGTTTCTTCCTCTTTGGATGCAAATGGAAAAGGATATAGGACTTCCGCTGTTGAGATTGATGTTGGCACACAAGCGGAAAACACTCTAAACTTGTCACTCCCTGCAGCAGCAATAGCTCTTGCCCCTGCAGTTTCTCGCGCTACAAACTCCGGAGGTGGAGCAGCAGTTGAACTTGCAGGATCTGTTGGCGCTTTCTTGCCGGTTAATTCAACCGAAACAAAGAAAGTTACATTCAGCATGACAGAGACTTCCGAGACTCGCACACAGGGCACTACAAACGTTCTCGGCAACGCATTCAACATTGAATTGCGCGACACAAAAGGAATGTTAATTAGTGATTTAATGCAGCCTGTTGTTCTGACTTTTCCATATAAGAAAAATGATTTGACTGCAGCAGGAGCAAAAGCAAAAAATCTTATGCCTTCATATTGGGATGCGAGCGTTGGATCTTGGAGAAAATTGGACAATGTGATTGTTAATGAAAAGAAAGGAATGATTACCGCCACTTCAAAGCACTTAACTCGCTTTGCATTGGTTTCTCCGGCTGATGAAACTCCACCGGCCGCACCTGGCTCGCTTGCGATCTCAGCAAAAGGAGCGGGCGCACTTATTGCTTGGCAATCACCATCCGTGGATTATCATCATTTAAAAATTTACAGATCAGATAAACAAGGAACTCTTGGAAATATTTATGTAGACAATGTCTTTGGCACTTCATTTGAAGCAAAAGATGACGGCGCTAAATATTTCTACACACTTCGCAGCGTGGATCTTGCAGGTAATGAATCTCAAAACGTAAATCAAGTTTCTCTCGCGGCAATGAAGGTGAAAAGAAAATAATAAATTAAAAATCTCATGAAAATACCTAATCTGTTTAAATTTGCATTGATTGGTATTGGTATCGCCTGCTTGGTGGTACTGGGAGTACTGGCAAAAAAATGGATTTCCGGCAAAGAAAATGTTGCAGTAAGTGCTTCATCCATTGCTGCGGTTAATTCCGGACAATTTGCGCATTATTATGATAATAAAGCCATTAAATTAAAAAACATTCGAATAGATTATGTTTATTTTGTTCCAAAAGAATTGGAATATGAATCCTATCCGGAGTGGCAAGAGACAATAAACCTAGCCGCAAAAGATTTAAAATTATTTTTCGAAACGCAG
>Ga0172379_10004018_pt1 | contig 22434 bp, 13 predicted proteins | sample GrowelOW334metaG_FD_119756 | JGI IMG/M metagenome (GOLD analysis project Ga0172379, IMG submission 119756) | Groundwater microbial communities from an aquifer near a municipal landfill in Southern Ontario, Canada - Groundwater well OW334 metaG | ecosystem: Environmental > Aquatic > Deep... | reverse complement strand
GGTGCTGCCAAGAATGGCTTGTCCTGCCGATGCATCCATTCCGATTGCTGCCTGTCTCACGACATCAGCACCATTCGTTGCTCCACTAGCGATCGCAGCACTTTGAGCTCTTTCACTGTATTGCATCGACTGGGCAGCTGTCACCGACTGACCTTCAAACTGTCTGGCTGTCTCAGTTGTACCGAAACCAGCTGAGGCTACAACAGCGGCACTCATGTTGCCGTGCAGAGCTGAATCAACGAGAGCTGGCGAAGCGCCCATGCGCTCTGCTAACTGTTGATACTGCTGACTTTCAGGATGAGCGATGGCAGAACGCAACTCTTGAGGAGATGTGTGAGTCATCGCCATGATGTCAGTGCCCATACGTTGAGCAGTGACAGCACTAGCATCGCCTGATGGCAGAGCATATGGAGCGGAGTAACCCGCAGCATTTCCATAGCTTCCGACTGGTGAAGGATCACCGCCGACCAGCGCCGCTGACACTACTGGCTGGGCACCACTAGGGGTGACCGAACCATAGTCAACATTGGCAAAGCTTGGAGCAGCACCGCTATTTGCGCTAGCGGAATAGGCCTGCTGGTAGCTCTGAACTGTCGAAGCAAACTGGTTGTCTAATTGACTAGACTGCAATATTGCTTGGGCAGAACCAATGTCTCCTTGTGTTGCCTGCTGCACTGTCTGCTCGCCGTAGCGAGTTGAGGCAGTGTCATACATGGCTACTGATTGTTGAGCAGTAGATGAACTATCGGCATACTGATGAGCAGTCTGCGTATGACCAAATCCTGTTTCAACAATGGCAGCAGCACTAGCATTACCATGCAAGGCGGCATCAACTAGAACGGGCGAAGAACCAAACGACTGAGTCAGTTGAGCGTACTCGGCACCACTTGGGTTAGACAGAGCTCGCTGCAAGGTCTCAGGGCTTGTATGAGTCATGGCCATAATGTCGGCAGCAGCTCCTTGAGCAGCGTGTGCTCCGGGGTCTGAACCAACACTATAAGAAGGTGCGTAGCCCATCGAAGCAGCTAGTGCGCCTGGGGCGTCGGCCCCACCGGTAACCATAGAAGCTGTGACCGCTGGCGTGGAGCCAGAAGCAGTCACGTACCCAGTGTCGGCTTGAGCATAAGAACCACCAAGTGATGATTCTCTATAGCTCGAGACGGTATTAGCGAATTGCTGATCGAGTTGGCCACTTTGTAGAATCTGTTGGCCAGCTCCTACGTTCATGTCCATTGCCGCAGACTGCACTGCCGGCGCACCATAATTGGTGGCAGCAGCGTTGTACATTTCTACCGATTGATGGGCAGTAAATGAAGTCGCAGCATTATCTCGAGCAAAGTCAGTTCTACCGAAACCAGTCTCAACAACGGCAGCAGCAGCGGCACTACCATGGAGGGCAGCGTCAACTAATGCCGGTGCAGCACCGAATCGTTCAGCAAGTTGAGTGTACTCAGCACTGCCTGGTTGAGACAAAGCTCGTTGCAGCTCAGCTCCACTGGTGTGGGTGATGGCCATGATATCAGCAGCAGCATTGTGGGCTGAAACCGCACCAGGGTCATTAGACACTGCAGCAACTGGCGACGCGAAGCCATTGGCTTGAGCGACACTTCCCGCGGGGCTCAAATCGCCACTAATCATATTAGGAGCAATACTTTGAGCGACCCCTCCGAATGAAGACATCGAAGCGTACTGAGCATCAGATTGTGCGTAGCTACCGGTTGCCTCACGAGCTTGAGCATAGCCACCCATGGTCGATGCAAACTGAGCATCCATCTGTGGTGAGGCCATTAGCTGAGAAGCAGCTTGCGAGTCCATTCCTACAGTGGCTCTGGACAACATACCAGTGTCACCACCGGCAATCATCTGAGCTTGCGAATTGGCTGCAATCGACATGCTAGCAGTATCGTTAGCGATGCCTGGAGCCGAGGCGAAGGAAGCGGCAGTATCAGTGCCACCAAATCCGACAGCAGTCATCACACCAGCACTGGTGTTACCGTGTAGGGCAGCATCGAGAATTGGCGGTGCAACACCTACAGTATCGGCAATCGACTTATAGTCGCCACCTTGTGGATCAGCCATAGCGCGTGACAATTGATCGGTAGTGACACCGCTCATTGTCATAACGTCTGCAGCTGTCTTCTGAGCAGACATGGCTCCTGGATCGGAGGCGATGTTTCCAGACAGTGCTGGTAGATCGCCGATTCTTCCAGTATCGAGCAATGCCTTACCGTCAGGACCAGTTACAACTTGACCTGAAGTATCACGAAGGAGGGCATCCGAAGTACCGTTGGCGTTAGGTGCTCCTAATACATCACCACCCATTCCAGACTTGGCCAGATCGAGTGGAGCGGCGAAATTACCGCCCAGCGAATTGGCTGGATTATTCAAATCTAGATTGATAGGTGCGGCCTTAGAGTCGCCTAAGAAGTCGGTCTTAGCGGTATCGAAGCCTGCAAGAGCTTGCGGAATACCACCTACACCAGCGTCATTACCGCCTAAGATATTGCCGGCGGCAGCACCAGCTGCGCCTGCAAGCATGCCACCAGCTCCTGAGTTGAGGAGTGAATCCATGCCACCTTTGGCTGCATCAGCACCAGAAGCGAGGCTGCCACCACCACCGCCGCCACCATTATTGGTGTTGACGCTGAGCGTATCAGCTGCTCCTCCTGGCATACCCGCGAAGTCGTGGGCAACACTGACAGAAGAGTCAATGGATCCACCGGCAGCAGCTGCTGCTCCACCGATATCACCCAATGGAGGCATACCAGCAGCATCCCCGGCACCCTTGCCGCCAGAACCAGAACCACTTCCACTGCCGCCTACAGCATCACCATCGCCACCAGCAGCAGGAGGCATGTCGACGTTGCCGACAGCGCCTAGACCTCTAGTATTGTCTCCGCCTGCCTTACCAGCATTAGCGGCTGCAACACCCTCGCCCAGACCAGCTTTATTGTCAGCTCCACCGATAGGTGAAGAAGTACCACTGTCAATACCACCAGTCGAGCCGATAGAACCAGATCCCCTATCACTCGGCGTAGCGCCAACACTAGCACCAGCTTTGTCGCCGCTGGCTGGAGCGCTACCGCCAACATTGTTACCGCTGCTGCCAGCGTTACCACTGCTAGCCTTACCACCCTGCGAGGCTCCACCGCTGCTTCCACCACTGCCACCACCGGCACCGCCACCTTTGGCAGAGCTAGCAACTTTCTGAGCTTGGGCAGCTGCGTCTTGAACGGCAGCAGAAGCTAAGCCGGCAAAGTCAAAGGCTGACTTAACCGAGTTTACAGCCAAGAAAATCAAGGCCGTCATGATAATTGTGCCTGAGTCTCCCACCCCTCTGAAGCAAGCCATCAATAATATGGTGGTGTTCCAGAAGAGGCTCCAGAAGCAGACTGTAATAACACCGTCTATCCAGCTAGAGAGGGCGCCACGAAGCGCCTGTACAGGCCAAACCCACAATGCAGCGGCCACAGGCCCCATGCACCACAAGTAATACAAGAATGCCATCTGGAATGCACAAGCCAAATTCCACGAAATTGTGGCTGTGTCATTGAGACCGTTCATCATCATGCGGTTTATGTTTTTGCTTTGCACCACATCTTCGTCCGGTACTCGGCTTTCTTCGACTCCCATACATGGGTCGATACGAGCAGTCGCCAGAGTGTAGCCCTCAAGAGGAGCCCAGTTGCCGGTTCCTTCAAAACGAGGGGTTTCTTTGACGTTGAATGAGTTTCTGTTCCACTCAGGTTTGTTCATCGGGAAGGCTCTGATGATGGCGCATTTAGCGTCTTCATACATGTCTGTACCGAAGATATGGAAGTACTCGTTGGCAATCGTATACGTGAGCGAGTTGGCCACGTCGATACCATAGTTAATAACTAAGAAGGTTCCAGGAATGAGGAAAATAGCCACAATCGAGCGGAATAGGCCTTCAAATGGATGGATTTCTCCAACTAGAACTGGCGAACCTTGAGCAACAATGGCCTTGACCTGAGCTAATACAGCGCCAGGGAGCAAGAGCAAAATGGCCATAGGAACGAAAAGTTGATCACGAATGCGCTGCCAGACATTGTTTGGCTCAGCAGTGAAGTTAGTAAGAAATTGTTTGCAGAAATCGATAGCAGACAAAGCTTGGTTGATGGCCAAAGAAGCCATACTGTTGGCTGCTGCGTTAGAAGCCGAACCAGCTGTAGCAGTGGCCATCCAGTGAGCTTTTTCTGGATCGTACAATTGTTCTGTGGCAATGTTATCGTTCATTCTTCCGATTAACTGAAACTGAGTATCAGAGAGCGGATAACCGAAAGTCTTGAACATGTTTTTAGTGATCGCTTGGTCCCGCAGTGTGGGAACAGACGAAGTGGCTGTAGGAATCGATACCGGCCATACTTGCACAGGACCAGAGGTGCTGTGGACGACTTGACCAGGCCCAACCGATTCTTGATTTACAACTTGGTCAGCCTTAGCAAATTCATCAGCGTTCTTGAATCTCTTCATGTAAGGTCCACGGATGTCGCTCGCAGCGTTGTTGTTGCGAATACCACTCATGGCAGCGCCACCAGCGCCTTGACCGTAAGCCATCGGCATGGTTGCCGAAAACATAGCAAAGGCAAGAAGAATGAGAACTATCACTCTATCTAGTTTGCTTTTCAGTTTATCTTTACTGACAGTCATTTTACCGGGCCTCACTTGTGTATCTTCTTTTTCGTACTTAGTCTCTAACGTTCGCATCATCCTCACCTCCTTTAAGCTTGCTGTATGTTGTCGTCTGGCTTGGCTTTCGGCGGCAGGTCTACGCTGCCACTACCAGAACTTTGTGCTTGATTCAAGGTTTGAGTGGCATTGCCTGCGGCACTGGCAGAAGCACCAGCTGAACCACCGGCAGCAGCACCAGCTGCGGCGACCACGGTCGTTCCACCGGCTTTGTCACCAGAACTGTCACCTTTATCACTATCACCCTTATCTTTGCCACCATCCAAACTTGGATTGGACTTGGTGCCACCCTGACCAGGAGTCAGCCCTGGCCCCATGCCGCCAGCGACCGGCCCGCCACCGGAATTAACATCCATGGCCATTTGCACTTCGCCCTTCTTGGAGCCACTCTCACCTGGGCCACCATCGGCAGTGCTCTTATCGCCTGACATAGGTGGAACAGATGGAACCGCTGTAGCAGCGTTGTCTTTGGTCGAGAGCGATTCTCCTTGATTTGGCGGTGCCATACCGATAGCCTTATCACCATCAGCAGTAGGCTCACCAGCCATTCTTGTTTCTTGCTTGGTAGTGGATTCTGGTCCAACGGTTGGTTGGGCGTCGCCCTTGTCGGGATTATTTCCGCTGCCCGGACCGTTCTCTTTATCGGCACCGGCGCCAGGAGCACCAGATTCACCTTTCTCGCCACCGCCGGCTCCAGCACCTTTGCCGCCGCCACCTTCTTTCTTGTTCTTAGCAGCTAGCTCTTCAGCTTTGGCCAAGCCACCATTTGGTGAGAAATTGAAAGGCGAGGATGGTGCCCACAATAAAATGCCGAGGAAGCAAGTGAACATACAAACTTCCCACTGAAGGTTAGTGGTACCACCGTTGGTATAGATGAGACGCTGAGTGATTACAGCCAGCACTACCATCCAGTAGAAGCGCCAAAGCGATACTTGAATAACGCCTTCTACCCAACTTCCGAATACGTTTCTGAAAAGTTTACGGCTGCCAGTCACTTGTGGCCAAGCGTAGAAAGCAGCTGCCAAAGGTCCTAGCAAGAACAAATAGCAGATCATAACAATTTGATAGGCGCCCAAAATCACTAAGAAGATTGAGGCTGTATTCATCATCATGTTGAGGTTGAGCTGCATAATCTGCGACAAGGCACCCTGTTGCTCGTATACCGCTGCTGCTTCAGGAACCTGAGCACCCAGACCAGTACCACCACCACCGAACCCTGATATGAAACCACCCAGCGATGACAACCAGCCACCGACTACACCGCCAATAGCAGAGCCAAGGCCGCTAATAATGCTGCCTATGCCACCACCACCAGCTCCAGCTCCACCGCCAGCGCCAGCTCCACCACCGGCTCCGGCACCGCCGGCTCCTGGTATGGTTGATCTCAGCCAGTTATCGTCTTTTTGCGGCGAAGTATTGTAAGAAAGTTGGTTAGCCCAATCTTGAATCATATCGGTGTCGACCCAATCGCGGACACTCATCGCCATCGAGTTACCTGTATCAATAGACCAGCTAACAATTACTTGAGTAGCAGGAATCAAAAATACAGCAACGATAGAGCGCAAAATACCTTCAAAAGGATTGGCGCCTTCAGCGTAGCCCAAGTTAAAACCACGGCCGATCTGACCTTTGACTTGACTGGCGACAGCACCAGGCAAGAGGAAGAGAATTGCCATAGGAATGAAGACTTGTCTGTACATGCGCTGCACCATGCCCACAGCCTCAGGTATGGTCTTGTACATGACCATGCCGGGGTAGCCAGCACCAGATGCTTCGTTGGCGACGTTGATCAAGCAGTTGCCGCCGTCGGCGTTCACAATACGATCAAGGGCGGAACCAAAAGATTGCTCAGCCGTACCGGCCATACTGTTAGCAGCAGAAGCACCAGCAAGTTGCGCTGTGGCTTTTGTCATCCACTGAGCTTTTTCGGGGTCCCACATTTGCTCAACTTTTCGCTGATTATTCTCACGGCTAATCATCTGAAACTGAGTGTCACTAACCGGCATACCAAAGGTAGTAAGCTGGTTTTGGAAGACTTCGTTGTCTCTCGATTGCGGTGGAGTATTGGTGGCGATCATCGGTATTTGCATGTAAGCAATACCGTATTGGCAGAGATCGCAACGCTTAATTACAGGCTGGTAAGCAGTAGTAACGTTAGGAGTACCAGCGTCAGACTCATCTAGGTTTGTGCCTGGAACTTTTTGAGTATGGGTATCAGCACGTCTCTGCGCTTTCTGGAAGGGGAAGCGTTTGTCATAGGCATCCATGATGTCTTTGAACGACTGATCGTTGGAATTCATTGGAGTATTCTGTGCCACACCGGCAGGCCGTGGACCAGCATTTTGTGACAATGCCGGTGAAGCGCTGCTAAAAGCGACTGCTAGAACCAAGACTAGTAAAGAAAACAGATTGGGAGTGCACCCAACAATTTTATTAGTTAACTTCTTCATCCCTTCTCTACCCAATTGCTTAGTGTGCTCTGACCTGAAAGAAAAATTTCTGCTTGTCTTTGTCATCGGTGCATCTGCAGATTGCGAGTGCCGTCTGACAGAGATACCGTGAGTCGGTCGTTCCAGGGTCGCCCAAAGATAGTAATCGTGCCTTGTACCTCCTGGCTGGGCTGCACCAAGGTGGTTTCAAAGTCTGCGCGCATTGCTGCTTCTGATAGTTTATGGTTATTTTCAGAAACTGCAAATGAATCCGGATTGAAAGAGAAGTCACTTTGCCCGCTATTCTTGATGGCGACTGTCAAAATAGATTTTCGAGCAGTTACATTTACACCCTTCAATTCGAACTGAACTGGGCTAGATGATTCAGCTGGGGCACTAGGAGTAGCTGCAACTTCACGGGGAGCAGGAGCGCTACCAGAAGGCTGCAAGTCACCTTTGTCGGCAACAGCAGCAGTTTTTGCTTTAGCCTTGCCTTTACCCTTGTCTTTGGAATTATCTTTGCTGTTGTCTTTCGCTGCATTTTTTCCAGCGGGCTTTTCTGCCTTAGCAGCCTTAGCCATCGGGGCAGCCATAGCCATTCTAGCGGCAGGCTCTGCCGGTTCAGCACCTTTGGCTGGCTTATTGCCCATACCAAATAGCGAACCGAAACCAAAGTTACCGAACATCGAATTTTGCTTTTCAACAGGTGCAGCTTGCGGCTCAGCTTGGGTGAGAGCCTCAGCTGAAGGGGCAATACCTGAAACTCGCCCGATGATAGAACGAGCAGCATTGGCGCCAGCCGCTGCCGACAATTCTTGCTGAGCCGATTTCATATCTTCTCTAGAGCTGTCAGCTTCATTCTGAGCTTGAGCTACATCAGCAGCCGCTCTCTGTTTCTCAGAATCTGAAGTGGCAACTTCAACTTCTTGCTTGCGAGCAGCATAAGTTTGTTGGGCTAAAGCGAACTTGTTATAGGTATAGAGATAACGATAGTAAGACTGAACCAAGTCAGTCTGCACTCGACGCAAAGCAGGTAAGACGCGCTTATCGACAGCCACTGGCTTGAAGATGGCATCTACTTGTCGTTGACCAACGCTGAAGCTACCCTTGGTGCCGTCGCTCGGTAGGCCGACATCAACTCGGTTCAAAACTTCGGCAATTTTCACGTCTTTGCCAACAACTTGTTGCATAGACGGAGTGGAAAGAGCACCCTTCCACAACACTTTCAGGTCATCCCGTTGTTTGTAAGGCGAACGCGATTCCATGCCAGTTGGTGTGATTGGCACAAAATTAGAAACTTTCTTGCGCTCTGGCTCGTCATCATCACGACCAGCAGAACGAGGGGCCTGACCAGAACCAAACAAGCCTGATGGTCGAGCAGGTTGTTGTGGAGGCATCATCGGCTGGGGATAGCCCTGCCCACCCTGGAAGGGCACAGCATAAGGATTAAGGTATGGGTTTGCGTAAGGATTAGCATAGGGATTGGCGTATGGGTTGGCATACGGATTAGCGTAAGGATTATTGGGATCTTGATATTGACCAACATTGGCCTGAGTAGAAAGAGTTACGGCAGGAGGAGGAGGAGAGAGAGCACCAGGCGGAGGTGGTGGCACTGAGCCATAAGAACCATAAGTAGCAGCCTTAGAGGCATCGGCCACTAAGACTGGATCGCCAGTGGGTTGATTTAGGTTACCGGGCACGGCAGTATTACCGGTGCTGGCGACAGGGCTACCAGCGTTCAAATCGGCATTAACTGATTCGCTGCTGCTAGTAGTTTGATTTGAAAGTGTCGAAGAAGTATTGAGGAAACCAGCGTTGCCTAGCTGACCAGATATTGGGCCAGTAAGAACCTGTGGCAAAACGCGACCCATGCCATCACTACTAGCAACACGCTGCTGCCCTTGCGCTTGAGCCTGAGCCATTTGTTGTTGCGCTCTAGCATATTCTTCTTGGCGCGCTTGTTCGACATAGCGAGGATCTACTTTAGGCCGTAACTGACCGAGAAGGCCACTGCCACCACTTGGAGTTTGAGTTTTAGAATCGACTCGGCCCAAACTTCCACCCAGCGGGCTACACCCTGTGACCAGGATGGAGAGGAGAGCTAGAAGTGGAAGTGGTAAGCGCATTGAACTTAAATACCTGATTGCTAAATTATTTGAGAAGGAGGTCTCGTTTTTTGATTACTCCTGTTGCATCTGTTGTAGTTTTTTGAAGAGAACTAGCACTACCTAAGTTACCAGCCGACTTGTAGCTAGGGTATGAAACTGGGGCACTGACAGACTTTATTTGGCTAGGAGCTATCGCGTTAGTGGGTTTACCAATGGGCCGAGCGGACGTCGCTTTAATTGCTTTGGCTTCTGCAGCCATTTGCTTTCCGAGATGACCCTGCTCTACGCCTGGCAAGCTGCGATTTACACCAGTTCCACCTGCTGGAATATTGCTATTGAAGCTAGCGGAAGGCAATGCGCGTGGAGTGGCATTGATCTGAATTACGCCGGGAGCGGAGCTAGCATTCTGTCGCCCTGGAATATTGAACTGATAGGTTTTTGGCGCTTCCTCAACGGGGCGACAATCAGTCATAGTGGGATTTTCATTGATCAGCTGAAGCTTCAGAGGCGTGGTGTGCGAATGCACCTGCTCTAGCTTACCAGTGGTGTAACGCACAGAGTTCTGCGCATGTCCAGCACTAGTAGCCGCAGAAAGCACTAATGCTGCCCCTGTAGAAAGGGCAGCGATAAAGAGCTTGGGATTGATCTGCGGCTTAAGTTTGGACATGCACACCCACTTTATTTACCAAGAAGTTTTGCTCTAACCGATGCGGAACTGCTAGAGCTAGGAGCAACGTAACCACCACCGCTGCCGTGATAAGCGGCACCGTAACTTGCTGGCGATGAAGCCATGCGATTGGGAGCAGCCGCTGCTGAATTGCCTCGACCTAAACCAATTGGTCTAGCCGACACATTGTTCTGAGCCGATCTTCTCTGCTCAGCAGCATATTGCTTACCAAGTTGACCCATTTCAGTGCCTGGCAGAGCGCGTGCTGGACCCATGCCACGAGCTGGCATATTGGTTCCGAACCCTGATTGAGGCAAAGAGTTAGGAGCCATTCTCATCATTTGTGGCCCACCATTACCTAAAGGAATACCGCCTTCAGGAATACGACCACTAGTACCAGCCGGACCAATCGGAATTTGGTAAGCCTGATCTTCGTGTGGTGCCGTGCGGTAGTCATGCACAACTGGGCCATCATCAACAATCTGTACTTGCGGAGCCGATTTGTACCAGCCTGCTTGTTGCAATTGGCCTTTCTTTAAACTGACCGACGGTGATTGGGCTTGAGCGCTGCTGGTCAAAGCCGACAGCACAAGCGCACCGGTGGTCAGCACCAGATACAACTTATGATTTTTCAAAATCTCTAGGAACATACTAAAACCCTCTCTAATCCCCTAGTCATCTCGTTTCAATTGGATGACCTATACGCCACATTTAAACACCTATTTCATCGGAAATCTCGGCATCGGCATCTGATTTAGCGGTTGCAGCATACTGCGTCCCGCACGCCGAGCCATTCTCTTCACCATTTTTCCGGCCTGACTGGTAGATTTATTGCCACCTTTATTTTGTTTGTACTCATCGTCAGGCAACGACAAGTCTTGCGTAGTCGCTTGGTTAATTTGCACAGCCGCTGGCGCTTCTGGAGCAGCGGACGACTTATTGCTCAGCCCAGGCTCGCGGCCCATACTGTTCATTTGTCTTTGCGCTTCAGACATAGGAGGAGCTGCACCGTCGCCACTTGAGTAGACGTCACCGCCGCCGTTGAAGCTACCAGGCGGATTGTTATTAGCTGCGCCGTATGGAGTTTTCTTCTGTACGAAAGCACCAGGCTTCACCGAATTGTATCCTTGCGAACTGCGTATCTCAGGGGCAGCGTTGCCGCCACCACCCATGCCAGGTGCTGAACCTTGATAGCTGGAAGAGAAGCCACCGGCACCACCACCACCAGCGCCGCCACCCGAAGGGCTGCGAGTGAAGCCAGCCGATCCGCCACGAATTCCAGGCAAATCGAGGCTTTCAGGTAGGGGAGCAAAACCTACAGGAGGAATAGGTTCATCACAAACTATTGGATCTAGCGATACATCTGATCTAAAAGGTCTTGGTGTCGGCCTCCAAGCTGGAGCCGACTGCTGCGGCATCACTGCTGTTTGAGGAGCAACCACTTGATGGACGGGCTGGCCGCCACCGTGTCTCGATTGCTGAGTATCAGTTGAATATTGATTATCGCCAGGCTGTTTCACCCAACGGCCCATGTTCACCGGCGGTAACTGAGCAAAAGCAGGCAAACTGCTAGCTATAAATAGAGCCGCAAGCGAAAACGATAAAGCGGAGGAGGCTTTACGAATTGTCTGTGCGGCAGATAACTGAGAAGAATTGGGGTGATTCAATCTTTATCCCTCCAGGGGACAAATGGCTATATAGATTCTTCATGCCCTAATTACGTAGTAAAAGAAACGCCAAAAAACAAGAAATAAGGGCTTGACAACAAGATTGTGAGCGCTTCGCTTTGCTCTCCTAGGCAAGCGAAACCCCTGAACTTAGTAATGGGGTGACCAAAACTTAATCCTTTTCCAGCCCCTTGTCAACAGAAAAGTATGATAACACCACCAAGAATGTTAGCCAGCCAACATTTTTTTGGGAATGGGGAGATTCCCATCATTAAATTTGGTAACGGCAAAATGACATTGCCAAAATTCTGGGGGAAACCCAGTACAAAATGCGAGCGTAATTTTGTAAGGCTTATAGAATGGGTATTACCTTTTTTAGAACAGCTTGTGTGCTGGTAGCAAAACTAGAGCACAATTGTTCTTCTTAGCAGCCTGGGAAGCCATGAAAGACTTCAATTACAAATATCCTGCATCGGTGAATTCAATCATCGAATGCCAATTTAAACTACTTTGCTTAGCCCTCTCGCTCAGCCTGGTAAGCGCCGCAGCATTTATCAGACCCTGCACAGCGAAGCCACCAGCAAGACGCGGTGGCGGGGTCTACTTGATGACGCCCAATCCGACAAACCCGCTTGAGCACAACAATAGAGCCGTCGAACTTGGCTCTAAACAACTATGGCAACAAGCACTAGAAGAACACAAACTCGCTCTTGAAGGCGATCCTGAAAACATTACTTTCAGACGCAATTTATCAGCCGGAGAGCTAAGATACGCCGACTCTTTGCGCGCAGCAAAAAATCTTCCAGCGGCAATTACCCACTATCGCCGCGCCCTCTTTGCCGATCCAGGCAACGGCCCAGCCGATAGCAACCTCGATTATTGTTTGCACGCTCTCGGAAAAAGTCCAGGTGATGCCGCCTATCGCTTGAGCTTAGCTAAAGGGGCAGAAGGTACTCCCGATCACTTTGAAGATGCCGTCGTCGAGTTTCGCAAAGCAGCAAAGTTATCTGACACCGGCATCAATCACTTCTATTTAGGTCAGTGTTTGATGCGGGGCGGAAAAGTAGTGGAAGGCTACGACGAGCTAATCGTGGCCCTGCGTAAAGATTGGCCCAAAGACAAAGAAAACGTCGAGGCCCTTTCTGAATGTCACACCGTACTGGGTGACACTCTCAAAGACTTTGCCTACAAGGCAAAAGGATACCAAGACAAATCAGTCTTCACTCGCCGCCTCAACAATGCCGCCACAGAATACAGACGGGCAGTCACTGTTAATCCGAGTAATTCAAATGCTATTCGCGGCCTAAGAGACGTTGGCATTGAAGCTGTTGCTATCAATCCCTCCTTTAGAAACCAGATGCTTTTAGGCGGCGCCTATCTACTTCAAGCCGATTTCGACCACGCCAAGCTTTGCTACGAAAAGGCATGGCGAGCAGAACCTACTAATCCTGACTTGGCCAAAGCCCGCATTGCTTACCACCAAGCGGTGGTTGAAAGTGCCCTGGCTACGCCCATGCGCGTGGCTGAGACAGTGCAAAAAGTTGACGACCTAATTAAACTCAACCCCAACGATGCACAGCTCTGGTACATATTAGCCCGCGGCCGTGACCGCCAGGGTGAGAAAGCCACTGCCATCGAAGCGGCCCAGAAAGCCATTGGCATCAACAAATTTGTTAATCCGCTACTGGTTCCTTTCTATAACAACCTCACTGGCCAAGGGCCAGACCCAGCAGCTACGGCGGCTGGTACCACGGGAGCAGCCGCATCAGCTACAGCCGGAACCCTTGGTGGCACGCCCGGTGCAGCTGGAGCTGCAGGTACGCCAGGCGCAACTGCAGCGGCTAGCAGCGCCACAGCGAAGCCAGCAGTCAACAATAGTGCCGGTTATGCCAAGATTGAAAGCCTGATCAAAGAAAATAAGCTTGACGAAGCGATAAAAGAAGCAGACACTCTAGCTGGGGCCAGCCCGAGCGACGGCAAAATCTGGCTCTTAGAAGGGACAGCCTTAGAAAAGCAGGGCAAGCTTGATGATGCTGCCACCTGCTACCGTCAAGCGGCTGGCTTAAAAGAAGCAGGTGCCGCAGATGCCCTGAGGCAAATCAACACTTCTAGGGTACAACCATTATTAAATGACGCTGAAAAGCTCATTACCGAAAAGAACTACGCCGGAGCATTGGCCATCCTCAAAGAGGCAATAATTCTGGCACCAAATCTTCCGAGCCTGCATCGCAAGGCAGCCCAAGTGTTGAAAGCGATGTCAGACGAAGGGGAAGCAGCAAAGGAGAACAAAAAAGCAGATGACCTGGAGAAAGCAAAATAGCTCTTTCTTCAAAGTAGTTATAGCCAGCGCCTTTTCGCTTGCTCTGCCTTTTTGCGCCGTTCTTTATCCATTTTCAGCCGCTGCCACCACTTTAGCTGACGCAGATGGTTTGCTTTTACAAAACAAACTTAAGCAAGCAGAAGATGCTTATCGCGAACTGCTTGAAGAAGATCAAACCGGCGACGCATATGCCGGTCTGGCTGTCGCTCTAGCAAAGCAACCGTGGCCAGCTAAATTGCTTGAAGCTGAAAAGCTCTTGAAGAAAGCCAAAGAAAAGTTTTCTGATAATCCCAATGTTATTGCCGCTGCCGGATACGTTTCATACGTTCACTCTAAGACCGTGGCGTCGCCTGCTAAGCGCGATTTGTACTTAGAAGCAGCTGAGCGACTTTGCAAAAAAGCTATTAAAGAAAATCCGAATATTGTCATTGCTCAGCAAACTTTAGGCATGGTCAAAATCGCCCAAGACGACATGGACGGTGCTGTTGACCCGCTGCGCAAAGCTAATAACTTAGCAGAAAATAGTGTCAACTTGACTTTGCTTGCCCAAGTTCTACTGCACTTAGATGCTCACGACAAAGAAGCAGAAGAGTTCGTTAATAAGGCTCTGCAACTAAAAAGTGACTATGGTCCAGCGCACTTGCAAAAAGCTGTGGTGCTCACGAACCAAGGTAAGCACGAAGAAGCCTACATGGAATTGCATAACATTGCCGACACTGGTCGCGGCTCTGATTGGCACTTGGTTGAAGGTGACATTTATCGCAAGCAAGGCGATGGCCCCTCGGCTTTAGCCAGTTGGGCCAAATCGAATTCAATCGATCCGCGCAACCCTGAACCGTACAAACGTCGCGCTGAATATTACACCAACCGTGGTGACGGCGAACTTGCTATCTCTGAATATCACAACGCCCTCGACATTCTGCCAAACGATTTTCAAATGCGCAATCAGTTAGCCGAACTGGCTCTGCGTCAAGACAAACTTGAAGTGGCCGAATCTGAATTCAAAACCATTTTAGCCGGCAAACCAGATGACCCCACAGCGATGCTTGGTTTAGCTCGAGTCGGCTTCCGCAAATTCCGCAAAGAAGGTTCGTATCCAGCTGACTTTACCCAGTTGATGGATAAGTTGCAGAATATTGTCACCGAACAATCGGTGCAAGGAGCTGTGGTTAAGAGCGGCACTCGCGATCTGCAAGAAAAAATAGATTTGTCAGAAGCAGAAAAAGCATTAACGCAAAATCGCTTCAGAGAAGCTAACGCCAAATTTACCGGCATCATCGAAAAGCATCGTGAAGAGCCGTTTGAGCTAATTACCCTTGGCGAGCAGTGCTTCCAAGAAGGCGATTACCGCGCTGCCGAAAAAGCTTTTACTTACGCTAAAGACATGAATGAAGTATCGACCCGGGCCGAGCAGGGTATGAGCCGCATCAACAATCAGCGCAACGAAGCTGCCCGTCAAGTAAAACTCGGTGATGCCACCTGGAAAATTCCAGAAGTAGCAATCGACCACTATAAACAAGCTCTTTCAGCCGATCCGCAATATTCAAATGCTTACTACGGTCTCTTCAATCTCTTCACAAAATCAGAGAAACAAGACCCCGGTCAAGCAATAAACTACGCTTTATGCTTCCTAGAAGCCTCTGAAGATGCCAACCCGCTGCGCAAAGAAGTGGAATCAAACCTAGTAAAACTGAAGAAAAAATCTGGCCCGATCAAAGGCAAAGAAAATTAGAGTCTGAAAGAAGTTGGAGGTCTTATGGCTGTTGGTAAACGAGATGCAAAAGCTGCAAAACCTTCAAAGGGTCGGGTAGGCTCGGGCTTAAAACGATCTGATCGAGATAAAGAAGTCTTTGATGCCACACCAGAAGAAGACGGTGCCGATATTTCGCATGACGGCAAGTCAGCCCAAAAACCACGCGACATTCGCGAAACCAAGGCTTTTCAAAAAGCTAAGGGTGGCGCTAAGCGCATGTGGGCCAACTATGTAGCCTTTCTTGGCAGCTCTTTTCAGCGCATGGAACGCGACGAACAAATCGCCACCATTCAAAAATTTTCAATGGCTTTTAGCATTGGCATTGCCGCTCTAGCCATCAGTTGCTTCTACTCGCTTTTGCCGCAGCAGCTCAGGGTGTTAGCGGTACCGCTTGTGATCGGCGGTGCTTGGTGGTTCGGCACCAAAGTAATTGCGCCGCAGATGATTGCTCGTCTGGATAAATATATTCATCCAGAATAAAACTATAAGTAAGAATGCAAATCAACAAAGAAAAACTGAAAGTGATTGGGGGCGCGCTAATTGTTTTAGCGGCAGTCTTAGTGATGTTCAATCAGGTCTTCAGCTTTGCCTTTGGCATTGTGCGCATGGCCACCATGATTCTTATTGCACTTTCTATCGCCTGGCTCATTACCAATGCCATGGTGCGTCTGCGTGGTAAGAAAAAAGCACCAGAGCTGGCAGCAAAAAATTCAGAAAGCAGCGACAATGACTAAAATATCGAAGCTAAAATCCAAGAGAAGAGAGTATATAAGTTGAACAAGCAGGTCTCCGCCAAATTACTATTTTCACTTCTTGCCTTGATTAGCCTAGCAATTCCAGAGCAGGCGCAAGCAGCCAAGAAAGAAGAAGTATTTGAAGACGCTTATCGCGCCCCCAATAGTTTTCACGGTAAAGCCGTTGTGCTGCCAATTGGCACAAGTTTTGAAGGAAGAATTCAAAGCACGATTGGCTCATCAGCTTCACGCCCAGGCGAACGCTTTAGTGTAGAAGTGAGTGCTCCAGTACTAGCCAATGGTACCGAAGTTCTCATTCCCAGCGGTACGGAAGTGATAGGCGAAGTTGTGGAAGCGATATCATCTTCTAAGCAACCGCAACAGAAAGGTTATCCGCGTCCTCTAGGCAAGCTCAGAGTGCAGCTCATGAGTATACGTATGCCTAGTGGCGTCACTCTTCCTCTGGTAGCCTCTCTCTCTGGCGAAACCACAGCCAATCAAAAAAGTGGTGTGGGCGGCCTCAACTCTCGCAAGTCTAGCGTGGCCTATGTTGGCTCACAAGCTGGCTTTGATGCTGTTAATCCGGCCTTAAATAACAAGCGCGATCCGCGCACTGGCAAAATTGCAGTACTAAAACGCGACGATATACTCAAAGATCCAATCTTGGGCGAAGAAGCAAACTCAAGCAATAACAATCGCAATAGCTTAGTGCGCTCACTAGTAAAAAAAGGTAGAGACCTCTACATTTACAGCGGCTCGCCTCTGACAGTCAAACTTGATGCACCCTTGAAAATTTCGTTTGCTGCTTCAAGTGGTCAGTCTTCAATTGACTCGGCCATTTTAGATGAACCAGCTCCAACAAGCTCTAAACGCGGCAAGCGCTTTGCTAAAGAGCGGCCAGCCCCAGAGCCAGAGGTAGAAGAGAGTTCACAGAATGCACCCGCCACCACTGGTAACGTGCCTAATAACAAGAACAGCGGTAACAGTAATGGCACCGCCAGACCAAGAGTAAACAACCCAGGTAGCGACTTCTAGCGCTCAACAGCAATAAACCGAGACTTTATTATGGCTTCTGATCATGCTTCTCACCCGCCTCTCAGCGATCAACTGCCTTTTGTCGTGGCTATAACTGGTGCCAGTGGCGCTATTTATGGCATGCGCTTAGTGCAGTTTTTGATGGAAGTTAATCAACCAGTCGATCTGCTCATGTCAAAAGCGGCTCTGAGAGTGGTCAAAGAAGAACACGACCTAGTCTTTGGCGAAGATTTCAAAGCCGGTTTGCTAAAACATCTCCAGTTACCAGATACCGTGCCGCTGCGCACGCACAGCTTGACTGATTACGGGGCTTCGGTGGCGAGCGGTTCTTACCGCACGAGAGGGATGGCGGTAGTGCCTTGTAGTCTCGGTACCTTAGGTGCCTTGGCCAGTGGTCTCACTGAAAATCTAATTCATAGAGCAGCTGCTGTGACCTTAAAAGAGCGGCGAACGCTGCTTATATTAGTGCGAGAGATGCCATTTGGCCTAATTCAGCTGCGCAACATGGTCACTCTGTCAGAGGCCGGCGCAGTTGTTGCATGCGCTTCACCTGGTTTCTATCATCGCCCACAATCGGTCGACGATCAGATAGACTTTGTAGTTGGTCGTGTACTAGATCAATTTGGATTCGACAATAGGCTATTTAAGCGATGGAAAGAAGACAGCCGCCCAATTTACCAGGAATCAAAAAAAAGCTAGAGCCAGTAGGTGAGGGCACCTATACTTTCGCGGTCGGACTTGTCACCGGCGTCAAAGGTCTGCGTGGCGATCTCAAGCTCAAACTCAAAGGCAACATCGACCTAATTGACAAGATCAAAACAGTTCAAATTGCCACTGCCGATGGTGCTAGGCAAATTGCCCACGTGCGCAGTTTCAAAACCGAACAAAAACTGGTTTTGATGTCTTTAAAAGAATTCGAAGATCGCACCGCCAGTGAAGGCATTATTGGCGCCACTCTATTCACAGAACGCTCACAACTAAATGCTCTAAGTGAGGATGAATGGTGGCTTGACGACTTGGTCGGCCTCACGGCCTTTACCGTAGAAGGTGAAGAACTCGGCAAGGTCTCGGCTGTCTTTGGCGAAACTTCGCAACTGCTCGAAATAACAAAAGGTGAGAAATCGCATTTGGTGCCTTTTGTCAAAGCATTGGTGCCGGTTGTCGATATCAAAGCCGGTCGAGTTGAAATCGTAAACTTGCCTGGTCTTTTTGAATAACTAGCTTGCTCAGCAAGGGCAAAAAAGATTCAGACATTAACAATTACTCCTATTAAATCGGATGCCACAAGCTTGATATCCGGTTACATATCTATTACATTACTTCTTAGCGTATCAATAAAATTTTTCTGGCAACCTGTCCGCCACAGCCACATACTTTCAAGCAACTTCTTCGCAGTTGCTGTTCCCTGGCACCCAACTTTCTCTTTTAGACTTCCACCCTTCCATAGACAAAGAAAGCCATGAACAGCGCAACTACAACGCCGGTTCTTCTCGCGCCGATAACCGAAGAAGAAATTGAACGGTTCGAACTATATTTACCGACAGTCAACGTCATCTCATATGCGGGGCCAGGTGTTACTGGCGGCGTACCGGCTTCGCTAGAGCCGGTGGTGAGAAGGCTGGGAACCCGAGTGAATTGGTTTGCACTCTCTGAACTGCCTCAAGCCAACACCAACTTCGCTCCACCATCAAAAGGTACTGCTGGAGGAGGCTTCAGCTACTACGCTCCTCTAGCACCAAAACGCCTGTTTGATGCTCACCAAAAAGTAGTAAATGGCTACCTTTGGGACCTGCTCCACGGTTTCATCAATAAAAGTGTTTTTGATCCTGAAGCCTGGAAGTCATTTCGTGCCCTCTGTCAGTCAGTCGCATCTGAGTGCATTACGACAGCCTCTGAGAGCTTTCCCACAATCTGCTGGCTACACGACTACCAATTAGCTCTGGCTGCGCCGGTTCTGGCTTCGCAACACGGCATTGTACTCTCACAATTCTGGCATGCGCCTTGGCCCCAACCCGAAATAATGGTCAATGCGCCAATCGGTCGCGAGTTAGTGCAAGCGATGCTGCACAATAAACTAATTGGCTTCCATACAGAAGAATATGCCGAGAATTTTCTTCTCACCGCAGCAGTGGTTTTAGAAGATGCGGCAGTTGATCTGAAGAACAGCAAAATTACCTACAAAGGTCGAACCACAACTGTATCAGTACTTCCGCTGGGCGTAGATATGCCTTATTGGCAAGAAATGGCAGCTCAATCAAAGCCGTATTCTGAGGCACTGGCAGAAAAGCTTGGCTTGGCTAGCCAATTTATTTTGGGCGTAGAGCGCCTAGAGTACACCAAAGGAATTTTAGAAAGATTGAACGGACTAGAGCTAATGCTCAAAACCAATCCCTCTGAACACCGTCGTTTTCATTATGTGCAAATCTCCCAAGAAGCAAAGCTAGATGGCACAGCTCAACTTGAGTACGCTCGCCTAGTTGAAGCGAAAATTGCCTCAATCAACAAAGAGTACGGTAGAGAAGGCTGGGTGCCAATTATTCACCTCAAAGGAAAACTCGATCACCAACAGTTAGCAGCCTGGTATCAAGCCGCCACAGCCCTATCAATCAATTCAATTAGCGACGGCATCAATGTCATCGCCAAAGAGTTCGTGGCCTGTCGCAATGACCAACAAGGTGTTTTGATCTTGTCCAAAGCAGCTGGCTGTGCGCGCGAATTAGCTCAAGGCGCCTATCTGGTAGACCCCAAATCTCCAGTTGATATAAGCAATGCATTCAAGGCCGCGCTCTCAATCAATTCAGAAGAGAAACGCCGGCGGATGACCTCGATGCGCGATGTACTGACTTGGAATCAGTTGCACAATTGGGCACTGAGCTTTTTGCGCTTAGCAATGGCGAAATAAGCTAGCCTAGTCTACGTAATATTTAGAGTTAAGCTCGGGAGGCAAACCGGGATTTCTCAGCAGGGGAAATTTAGCTAAAGTGGGAAGGCTAGCCTGTGTAATCTTTGTCGCCCCGACATTCAGATAGCAAATTTCCTTCAAGCAGGTCAGCTGCTTCAAATCGTCGTCATCAAGCTCAGTGCAATTGACGGCAAGATTTTTCAAGCCTTTCATTTTGGCTATTAAGGCGAAATCGCTCTTCTTCAACTTGGCACTGGTCAGGGTAAGAAAATGCAGATTTTTAGAACGCACCAATTCTTCCAGTATCGGTGTGCAATTAGTTAGGCCAACCAAGCCAACTCCTTCTAAGCGCGGCAAGAGCTTGCTCTGAAAAAGGGCTTTGTGACTAATGTTCTTAGTATCAATTGTCAAAACAACCAGCTTCTTTAGGCTAGCTATACGCTTCAAATCGGCTTCAGTGATTGGGCTGCCTGACATATTCAAGGCCTGCAGATTCTGCTGTTTCATAAGGCATGAGACAAATTTGGCAGAGTGGACTTTCTGATCGGTAAAAGCAATGTGATCTAAGCTATTTGCGGGGAAGAATTGCAGCAACTCGGGGTGCGCGAGAGTAAGTTCATTGGCCGTAAAAGACATCTCTTTCCAGCGGCCCATCTTAAATTCGCCCTGGGCCTCGCATGTCTTAGTTCCGCCGGGAACGACAAAACCAATCGAGCCAATCGATACATTGCTAGGAAAACTAAAAGTAGAGTTGCCAAACTTGTCGGTCTTAAAATAGGGTGCTTGGCGCTCGTCAAGAATGAGGGCAATTGTCTTTTCCGCTTCAGGACTGTTAGACACTTCCAAAGCCGCAATTTCAGCGGCATCGCGCTTAGTTTCAGCCTCACCGCTTAGGCCATTCTTAACTGAACTTGCAAGCGGTCTAGCCGCTTGAGGTTTAGGTCTGAAGACAAGCATTTTTGTATTGAAGAACGTAATTACCACTATAGCCACAACCGCAGAAACAGCGGCTAGAACCAAGAGAACCTTGAGCCCAACAGCTTCTTTCTTTCGCCCTCCTTCTGTTTGACCGCCATCGCCAGTACCAGATTCGGTGCTAAAAGCAGCTCCAAAATTTGAAGCAGAATTGGCGAGAGTGCGAGAGCTAGTCATCTTTTTGGCACGAGCCATGCCAGAGGTTGACGGACGATGGGCAAAATGATCTTCTTCGATCGCGAGAAGAACCTCTGCCACATCTGACAATGACTTGTAGCGATCATCCGGCTTCTTAGCCAACATCTTCGCTACAACAGCCTCAAGTTCAGCGGGGAACTCAATTCCCGCCACTTCAGCAAGGGTTGGAGCTGTCACAGTGTGGTGCATGATCGTTGTTTCTGCAGCACTTCGGCCGAGCAGAGGCGGCTTGCCGCAAAGTGCCTGAAACAAAGTTACGCCCACAGAGTACATGTCGGCCCGGCCGTCTAACTTACTCCCTGCGCATTGCTCTGGGCTCATATAGAGTGGGCTGCCGAAAACCTCACCCTGCCTGGTTAAACCTTGGCTTGCTAGTTCAGCATTGTCTACCAACTTAACGATGCCAAAATCGACAATTTTGATTTGAGGAGCGCCCGAGTTGGCAACATCAAGAAGCATAATATTGCCTGGTTTAATATCGCGGTGAATAATTCCTCGTTCGTGGGCATAGGCAAGGGCAGAACAGACTTGTCGAAAGATAGGCAGCGCCTCGCTAGCCGGCAGTCTTTGATTCTCTTGCAAATAATCAGCTAAGGATTGGCCAGACAGCAACTCCATTGTGTAAAACGGGCGCTTATCCTCGGTCTGGTTCATGTCATAGATTTTGATGATGTTGGCATGATCAAGCCTAGAGATGGCCTGGGCCTCCAAGCGAAAGCGCCTCCAAACATTCTCTGTAAGATGCTCAGTCTTGAGAACTTTCAAAGCAAGAATCTTGTTCATCATAATGTGCTCGACTCGATAGACAAGGCCCATGCCGCCTTCGCCAATAAATTCGAGCACTCGATAGGTGCCACCGATAACAGAGTTCAGGGCAAAGCCGCTACTACCAATAGCATCGTAAGGTTGGCTGGAAATGTCGCCGGTGTGCTGCGT
>Ga0172379_10004017_pt1 | contig 22437 bp, 18 predicted proteins | sample GrowelOW334metaG_FD_119756 | JGI IMG/M metagenome (GOLD analysis project Ga0172379, IMG submission 119756) | Groundwater microbial communities from an aquifer near a municipal landfill in Southern Ontario, Canada - Groundwater well OW334 metaG | ecosystem: Environmental > Aquatic > Deep... | reverse complement strand
TCCAATATCTGCTGGAAGCCTTAGCTCCAGCCGCTTAAAACATTATTAAAAATGCAAAAGTTTACAGTATGTTGCCCGATACCAAATCCCTAAGAAACTCTAACAAAAAGAAATCTATACATATTTTTTGTATTTCGTCGTTCGTGAAGCGTGAAGCGAAAAAACAACGAAATACGCTTCACCATTTGCGTTTTTTTCATTATGTTAGAAGATCTAAATGCCAACGACCAAATACTTTTTTAAGCTTCTTTCGCTGAACCGTTCAGGCGAACGAGATTGTTTTTATTTTTGCCGCTGCCGGCGATTATTTCCGTCAATTTCGCTCTAAGCTGCTCAATGGTCAAATGCCTGTCGAAATTTCCGCCTTGAGCGATGCTTATTATTCCGGTTTCTTCGCTCACGACGATTGCAGCCGCGTCGCTTCCACGGGCGATACCCATTGCCGCTCTGTGCCGGGAACCGAGAGTGCCGCCTGTGCTGCCAACCTCTGCCAGCGGAAGCTGAACTCTTGCCGCGATTATCTGCTGACCGCGAATTACAACCGCAAGGTCGTGCAGAGGACTGCCGGGATAAAAAATCGTCTCTAAAAGCGATGCCTTAACCTGGGCATCGATTTTCACGCCGCTTTCGATAAATTCGCCCAGCGCGACCTGTTTTTCGATAACGATTATCGCGCCGATGCTCTTGGTTGAAAGACTTACTACCGCCTGAACGATTTCTTCAATCGTCTGTGAAAGGTGATTTTGATGCGAACTTAGAAACGCCCCTGCCTGACCGATTTGTATCAGCATTCTGCGCAGTTCCGGCTGGAACGCCGCCACGGCGATTATCAATACGAGAATAAGAAAACTGCTGTATAAATACTGAAGCCTCTCGAACTCAAACTGCACAATCAGCAATTTAAGTATCATTGAACCGGAAAGCAGAAGAATTATAACGCCTCGGAACAAACGCTCGCCGCGCGTGCCTTCAAGAAAATCGACCGCCCAATAGACAACAAGACCGATTAGCAGCAACTCGATTGCGACAATCAGCGGATTGTACGTCTCGACTCGACCGAAATATTCTAAAATCGCATCCAAACTATTTCAGGCCTCAAATCCTTTTTTGTCCTCTCGGCGATTTTTACGCCGATGCCTTATCTAACTGTATATTCTGTAAGTCTGCTCGGCCGGTCTGTCTGGAAGGCCGCGTCAACGTCATCAGTTATCATCTGGTCGGTGAGCGTTCTCTGACGCTTATGGTCGTCCGCTCTTTCGGCAGCGGTTTCGCCAAGACCGTGGCAGCCGCTGACAGATGCACCAATTACCGTCAAAACAAACACAAGCAGAATACTAATCAAAACTTTTTTCATTATACCTTCCCTAAGGGAAAAATATGCTAACTACAACACAATAATGAGTTTAACAGCTACAAGCCATTTTGTACACATATATTCTAACAGATAATTCCTTATATGTCAATTTAGGTAATTTTTTAAAGCAAAATTTTATTTTTGCCCGGCATTTGTGCCGAGATAATGCTCAAAAAAAGAGCAAATTTAGCCTATTTTACCGGACGACCGATTTTTCCGGTTAAATTGAGTCCTTGAATATATTTTTTTTTACGTTATGCTCTCTCTATGGAATTTCCCAAAAATACAACTATTCAGTCGCACACGATAACCGTTGTGCCGCGATACTGCGAAACCGACCAAGCGGGCGTGATACATCATAGCGTCTATCCGATTTACTTCGAGATGGGCAGAACCGAGCTTTTGCGCGTCAATGGTCTGGCCTATAAAGACCTCGAACGCGAGGGGTTTTATATGGTGGTTGCCGAGCTGCATCTGAAATATCGCAGACCTGCCTATTACGATGAAACGCTTGAGCTTATTACCGAATGCACAAAAATCACATCCGCCAGGATTGAACACTCCTATAAACTGATTCGCCCCGGAATCGGCCTGCTGTTAGTCGAGGGTTCGAGCATACTCGCCTGCGTTGATGACAAGGGCAAGCCCCGCCGAGTGCCTGAATTTATGTATCCTGAAGTTTGAGGCAATCTCTAAAAATGTAAAACAGAGCCGCGATAGTAATGGAGCGGTCAAAAACAACGTTTATTATTTTTGATGGTCAATTTTTAGAGATGCCCTTGAGTTATATGATGCCGGCAAAATTTGCAAAGCTGTGCGTTGAAGAAAACCGCGTGGGCTAAAGCCCACCCTACAAAACTTTTTTAGACAGGATAACTCGCCGCGATGCGCGTCGCAGCGGGCAGGATTGACGGGATAAAAGGCACAAAGTCGTGGAATCGGCTATCGCCGATGAGATTTAATAAGAACCGGACAAAAAAAAACAGGGACAGCATAGAAATGAATGAAGGTATCGGTTACGCGTTGCTTAGCTTATTTTTTGCGGGAGCAAGCGACACTGTTTTCAAAAAGCAGGCAACGAGCGGACACTGTGTAGGACAATATATGATTATTGTCGGCTTAGTGTGGACAGTCGTATTTTCGACGGCGGCATTTATTCAAAATGAATATACGCCTAATTCAACTACAATATTTTATTCTCTGATAACAGGCTTGTTTTCCGCGACGGCAAATTATTTACTTATTTACAGTATGCAAAAGCTGCAGGCCGGTATCGCGGCTACGATTTACAGGCTCAATATGGCGATAGCGGTTTTTGCGGCGGTTGTATTCCTGAACGAAACTCTTTCTTCGCTTAAAGTCATCGGCGTTTTGATTGCAATAGTTTCAATAATACTGTTCTTCGACCGTTCCAATAATACGTCTTCTGTGCTGTCCGCCGCCGTTTTTATAGCGATAACGGCCAGTTTGCTTCGCGCATTAATGGGTATAGGTTATAAATTAGCTATGGCCAAAGGCGTACAGCATAATTGGTTTTTGGCGGGAAACGGACTGTGCTGGACTCTGACCGGATTACTGAACATTATGTTCACGGATAAAGTATTTAAGGTTCACCTTGAGAATATATGGACCGGTTTGCTGTCCGGATTATTGATATGCGGAATAGTATTTTTCTTTGCCAAAGCATTGACCTGCGGTCAGGCAAGCGTTATTATTCCAATAGCCCAGATGAGCTTTATCGTAACAACGCTGCTGGCGTGGTTCATCTGGAAAGAAAAATTGTCCAAAAGAGTATTGATAGGTATGGTTCTGGCCTGCGTCAGCATTTTATTGCTAAGCAGCGCAAAGTAAAAATGTTCAGGCATTAACCCATTTTTTCAGGAGGTTCAAAATATGGCAATAAATATAACTTCTGACTGGCATATTCATTCTACGAGTTCCTGCGACGGACATATGGCGTTTAAAGACCTTATTAAAATTATGCCGGAAAAAGGCATTGTTAATTTTGGCGTTTCTGACCACCTTAGCACTCCGAAGATGTTAATCGATCTTGTTAATTCACGCAAAGATTTTGATGCGATTAAATCGTCTGCAGGCTCATTGAATTTTCATTTTGGGATTGAAGCAAGCTCAATATCGAAATGGGAATTGGAAATGATGCTTCAGAAAGGATTGGGCGATAGGAATTTGGGTATTCGCCAAGGCGGGCCTTATAACGATGAGCCTGCCATGTTTTTGACAAAAGAGCTTGTTGACAAATATAATATCGAATACGTACTTGCCGGAGTTCATTTCGCTCTATATGTTCCATTAGAGCGAGAGGCCGTTATTAGTTCTTATCACCGCCAGAATATGTTTTTGGCCAATAATCCGCTGGTAACAGTTATCGCTCATCCGTGGTGGTTTGGGGACGTTAATGGATACTGGGCGGAGCCAGACGGCAAAATGCTGACAGGTCCGTGGTTTGATGATTTTGCCGGTGCAATTCCTAAATCAATGCATGATGAGTTCGCCTCGGCAGTAGTCCAAAATAATAAGATTGTGGAAATAAACATGGTTATGATTTTGGGACCCCAGTGGACAGAAAGGTTTAAATCCGACTACATAGACTGGTTATCATTTATGAAATCCAGAAACGTTAAATTTAGTATTGGCTCCGATTGCCATGGCCCCGATTACAGCATAGACGGTTATCAGATTGCAATCGATTTGAGAAAGGCGGAGAGAATTTTGGCTGGCGCAGGTTTCACAAACGCCGACATCTGGTGTTTGTGAGCTGCGTGAGCAACCCGACCATCGTGAAAGCTCTACGGCTCGGCAACTATCTCCGGGGCTGTCCAGCCTGCGTACGATGGGCCGCCGCTCCCATCGGAGCCAAATTCAAAGAGAACATACTGCCCGGCATAAGCTGATATGTCCACATCGAACGGCTGCATCTGATACGGCTTGTCTCCCGGCGGCACTCGGAGTACTACGGCGCCGTTGATTCGCACATGACCATCGCCAAGGGTAATGGGATTTTCAAACATACCGTACGCGCCCTTAAGCCGAAGGCTCTTAACATTGGGCAGCCTGCCGACTATATAGGCCTTTCCGTTAACGTGGTTGAAGAAGCCATCGCCGGTAACGGCGACAAACCCTTTGTTTGCGCCCACAGCCCTCTGCCATGGGGAGCTGACCCATTTACCTTTCAGTTCCGTATCCGTCCTCTTGAATGCCAGCAGCATTGAGGATGATGTTTTCTTTCCGCCTGCATTTTCAGAGGGCGCATTGCTGTCGGCTTTCAGTGCGATAAAATATCCCAAGTCGCCGAGCTTTTTTGACAGTGAGGCGTTTATGACAGCCGATACCGTTTTCGCTATGCGGTCAACTTCCAGTTTCTGTCCATCCAGATAGACATCGTAATCATCCGGAACGTAAGCCTCAATACTGCCGTTACCGGAGAAGACGTACTTGTAGAAATCGCCGTTTTCACCGACCTCCTGACTCTGGATATGCCGGCCGTAATCTGTGGGAACTTTTGTTATGTGAAAGGCATCCTGGGGCAGCTTAATTGATTCGTCAAATAAATATGTGCGATTCGGGTCGAGCGCAAGAAGAACGCTGCCGTTATAAAATGTCCAGTTGGGGAGCGCACCGGGGCCTGGCCATGAAGTTACGCCGGTAATGCGAGTACCGACCCATATTGGCTGCTTACTTGGTTCGTAGATTACCAGACCGCGTTTGGTAGGATGCTTCTCGAAGTACGCCGTCACGCCATTGGCGCCTCTGAAACCGAAGAGCTTGATGCCTTCAGGCGGTACAGTCCCGCCATAGACTGGTACAACGCCGCCGGTCGGGTGATTCTCGAAATGAGTAATCTGCTTTCGAGGCAGGCGGCTATCTGGTATAAGATTATACTTGTGATACGCTTCGGCAATCTGTGTCCAGGTGTCGGCAGGTCTGACGGTTGACCCAGGGAGCATAAAGCCCCAGCAGTCGAAGGCATCCATCAACTGGGATTCTGTTGGCGTTATCATAATTCCTTCCGGCACTACTTTTACATAACGCTGGAAGATATAACCCGCCAGAGGATGTCCCAGCGGCATTTGGCTCAAGGCGAACTTGCCATACTTTGCCGTCAGCAAATTAAACTGCTCGGTCTCAATGGCAACATGCGGATAGGCTTGCAGCGTCTCCCTCATCAGTGCCTGCATTCCCTGAACGCCGTCTGTTCCATCTATCAGGAATTTTCCCGTTGCAGTCATAGATTCATCGAGATAAATAATATCCACGCCGGCATCGACAGCATCTTTCATTTGTGCGATGAGGTAATCCCGCCATGGCTTGTAGGCTGGTGAACATCGAATAAAGCGTCCACCGTAAATAGACTCGTACATATCGCTGCCGTTGGCATCTTTGCCTGTAACAGCGAAACCGGGTTTAAATTTTTCTACAAGGGCGGGAAACTCGGTGCAGATGCCATTACTGTTAAAATGCATACCTACATGGAAACCGAGCTCGTGAGCGTGCTTCATCCACTTCTTCGCCGCGTCAGTGAGGCGGTAATCCGGATATCCGCTGTCCCACACATACTTTGTGAAACCGCCCATTCGGCCAATCATAATGTTCGTATGGTCGAGCCCGCCGGCCATTGCGTCCAGGCCGTTAAAGTCGCCTACTGATATGTAAGACTGCGTCCTGATGTCCTTCACCCAGGCCTGCTCTCTCGGCAGATTGTCGATGGGAACATAACCGGCATCTTTTTCCAGCCAGGCGACATACGGGTCAACAGCGTCCTCCCAGTGGTTCTTATAGGTACGAATGCGAATTTCATATAGCTCGGGGTTTAGCTTTGCAATCGGGAAGCGGCGCACCATACCAACATTAACGGTGCTGCCAATGCCCCTGGCCAGCACATTGGAAGGCCCTGGTCTGGCATCGCGGCCTTCCACAAACCATCCGGAATTCTCTCCCTGAAACAGCGCAACGAGCGGATGAAGGTTTGGGTAGCCGCTGCCGCCGGGCGTGCCGTCACCGGTGGCGTTGTCCTTCTGGGGGTCGCCGAGCTGGATGCCGTTCCATGGCGCACGCATAACGTGGCCAGCCCCGTATGCGCTGACCCAGACAAACGCATATTCAGTTATATCGCATCCGAAGAACGTATAACGTATTTGTGTTATTGGTTTGGCTGTCCGCGATGAGACCTGCAAGATGAGGTCGCCGTTATCCTGTTCAACAGACCATCGCAGCAGCAGCTCATCTCCATTTGGCAACCGGCAAACGGTCTCCACGGAGTTGTCGGATACCTTCGTGGCCACCTTACACGCATTCATATCGGTCGGCACAGTATCGAATATCAACAGTTGCGACGGCAGCTTCGCCGGGTCGATGAATAAGAGCGTCTTGCCTGTGGCACAATCCTTCAGAGAGCAGAGCATACCCGCCTGGAAAGTCGCTTCTATGGCATTGTTCCTGAGTACTGCGCGATGTGAAACACCATACCAATCACCGCTGTTTGTTTCCGCAAAAACTCCACTCCAGCTTATGAACAGACCAACCATTGACAGATATAAAATATTTTTGCAAAGAGGTTCCGTCAATATGGCAATGCCCATAATTCCATTCCCTTTCAAATTATTTCCAAAGCAATAACCGGCAGAACATTTGTGAACACTCCGCTGATTACAGCCACGGACGCTCACACGCAGCATCCATTGGGTCCATACACTTGAGCCAATCCTGCGCAAGGACTTCCAAATCGAGCATATTCAAATAGCAATCGTTGTTGAAATCTTCCAAAAATCCATAACCCACAGATATCGCGTCTTCGCACGTTTCCGGCCCGGTAATGCCTGTAACTACAATTTCCGGAGCCTGCCAGTCGGCGGAATCAGGCCCATTGAGAGCGCCATCGGAAACAAACTCCAGCAAAACAGACTTTCCTGAAAAAGCGGTAATGTCAACATCGAACGGAACCATAGTGTACGGAGGGCCGCTGCCAGGGTCCACGCGAAGAACCTCGATGCCGTTGATTTTTATCACACCGTCGCCCTTCGACCAGAAAGAGTCATCGTGCATACCGTAAGAACCCCGCACGCGAATGCTTTGTGCCCAGGGGAATCTGCCGATAATATATCCGGCTCCGCTAACGGCGGTATAAAATCCAGTCGGCGGGTAGAGGCTGTAAGCAGTCGCCACATAAAGCCTGTGCTGCGGCTGCATCCATAAGAGATTAGACCACATACCGTTGAGCGGCTGCTCGGAACGTCTGTACGCCATCAGCACGCCTGGGGTTGTCTGGGTTGCCGCGACATCGACCACTGCGGTATCTGTTGCGCGATTAACTGTAAGCTTATCGCTGCCGAGATAAACATCGTAATCGTCCGGCACAAACATTTGCATCTGGCCGGTGCCGCTGAAGTAGATTCTGAATTGGTCAAACAAACCGGCGAGTTCCTGCGTTATGATTCTTCTGGCTGCATTGGCATAAGGCAGATAGTCCGATGGAATAGCCGTCAGATGGAAGCGGTTGGGCGATAGCGACACGGCTTCATCGAACCAGTATGTTGCACCTGGGTCGAGTCCCAGCATAGTATCGCCGTTAAATATCATCCAGTCCTTCAGGTAGCCTGGTCCAGGCCACTCTGTAATATTCGTGTGCCTCAAACCGTAGGAAACAGGCGGCTGGCAGGGTTCATAAACGACTAGGCTGCGTGTTGTATCGGTCTTCTCAAAGAAAGCGGTAGTCCCGCCCATGCCGGAGAAGCCGGAAAGTTGATTTGCATTTCGCGGCAGCCGGGAATTGGGCGTAAGGTCGAATTGCTGAAAAGCTCCAACTATTTGCAGCCATGATTCTGAATAGCGGGCGTCCGTTCCTGGAACCATAAAGCCATACGATGCGAACGCATCGAGGGTTGCCAGGTCTGTCGGGGAGTACATAATTCCCTCCGGAACAATCTTTATAAACCGACTGAAAATATATCCGCTTAACGGATGGCCGAGAGTCATCTGGCTTAGAGCGAAACCGGCGTGCCGAGAAGCCATAGGATTGAACTGTTCGGTTTGTATGGTAACATTGGGATAAGTATCGAGAATCTGTTGTTCCAGCAGCATAACGCCTTGAGTGCCTGTTACGCCGTTGACGACGAATTTGCCCAATACGCCGTTGGTCTGGTCTAAGTAAATAACATCTACGCCGGCGGCAACTATTTCAGCAAATTGGCTGACGAGATAGTTACGCCATTCCGGCAGCGCGGCCGAAACATAAGCGTTGGCGGCGGTGCCATCCCACCGGTTATTCACCGAATCCCAAACCATTCCCGCCTGCATCTGCGCAATCAGAGCGGTATTGCTGCGGTCTATGCTGCCCACATTAGTATGCACTCCGACATGGAAACCCAGAGCTTCGGCACGAGCAAACCAATCCAGCACCGAAGGATGAACACGGTAATCGGGATAGCCAAGGTCGAAACCATAATAGCGATATTCGGCCTGTCTGCCCAAATACGTCTCGGCTGGATTCAATCTGGCGGCAAGAGCCTCCAGATTGGCATAATCATTACATACAACGTACGCCTGATTACGAATGTTCCTGACCCATGTTTGAGGTTTCTGGTCAACCGGCACATAACCCATCACATTCTGCATCCAGTCAAGATGTGGGTCAACGGCATTCTCCCAGTTGCCGCTGTATGTTCGTATTCGAACCTCGAACAACGCGGGATTCTGCGTTGCAAGCGTTTCTGGAAAAGCACGCGATATAACCAAATCGACGTTGGGTCCGTTTCCAAACGGTCTGATATTAGAAGGACCTACGTTAAGGTCGCGTCCTTCAAGAAACCAGCCGGCACCGCTGCCTTCAAACAAAGCTACCAATGGCTGGGGCGCCGACCACGGCATTGAATTTCTGTCGCCGCCGCTGGTGAATGGATTAGTTACCGCAGTGGCATAGCCATTTGTGTCAATCGTTACTAATTTGTGGTTGATAATGTCGCAGGTCAGCAGTGTAATATAGAAACCGTCCTTAGCGGTTGGGCTGTGCGCCGAAGTGTTAAGGACAAGGTCGACACCGTCCATTGACCATGTGATTCTCCATGTAGTTCCGTCCGCCCATGTGTAGTCGGTCTGTACGGAAGTACTCGATACTGTCTGGACAACAGTGGCGTTATTAAGATTCACCGAACTGCTGCCAAACAAATATAACGTCGCCGGCAATGTAAAGCGACTCTTGTTCACGAGTACCTGACCGGTGGCGAGGTTGGTCAGTTTGTAAAGATTGCCAGCCTGAAATTGCGCCTGCAAAGTACTGCTCGACAATGTTTTGTTGTATGTGGAATCCGCCCACCCAGCATAAGCCAACTGTGCGGAACATATCAAACCAATGACCAATACAAATGCAAATTTCATAATCCTGCAATAACCGATAGGTCTCATTTTTACCTCATCTATGAATAACGATTTACAATAATTATAATAACCGCTTATTACTCCCAGGGATGTTCACAGTTAGCGTTCGCCGGGTCCATACAACGCCCCCAGATTTGCTGCATAAACATCGCGAAGTCGGCAAAATTTATACGGCAATCTCCGTTTAAATCGGTCTTTAATCCATAGCCCAGCGCAATCGCGTCTCCACAGTTTCCCGGCGTAAGAGAAATCGCCGTCAAAGCGCCGATGGGATTTCCCATATCTACGCCGGCAGAACCCGGACTCATATCTCCGTCAAGGGCAAGATTGCTTCCGCTGCGGACATAGAGCAGATTGCCTGTGCCGATTGCCACGTTGCCTTTAACCGTAGCCGCAAGACCAGCAATGGGTCCGCCGAAGTTATTGGAGTCAAGAACAGCAAGACCGACGCTCAAAACTTTAACATCGCCGTTGTTCAGGCCTGCGACGATATTGCCGTTGGGAAGAATTTCCAGCTCGTTAATTTTGCTTGGCAGGGTCGTACTCGCAAGAACCGTACCGAAGTCGCTCATAGCTCGCACGTCAATATAACCGCTGCTGAGACCGCTGACGACAAGGCCGGTAGGCGTTACAGCCATAGCGTTAACACGACTTTCAAAACTAATTCCCCTGACACCGCTGAATTCAGATGTCAGCACTAAACCGCCGCTGGCCGGGTCATACATATCATATCCGTCGGCTAAATAAACCTGATTGCTCAGAGCGACAACAATGGTATCGTTTGAAATTGATTCTATTTCGGTAAGGTCTAAAAAATCTCCGCCATACGCGCCTCTAAGAGTCGTATTGGCGTATTCGCCTGTGATATCCGGAGCACCATGCGTAAGATTAGTTTTTTTCAGGGCATAGAGATAAACTTCGCCACCGCCGACGGTTTCTCCGCCGCCAACGCCGCAAAGGAAATCGCCGTTGGGTTTCATCCCTACTGTGCAGATTCCGTCATAATAGGGCGCGTTCCACAAGCCGGCAAAACAGGTAGTTGTCGGCGGGGTGAAGCCGTTCGCCAGAGGAGTTCTCACATCCACATAACCCCAGCCGAGGCCGACATATATTGTCGGACCATAAACAGGGTCAACATAACCTCTGCTCAAGGCTCTGATGCCGCCGATGTTCCAGCTCCAGCCCGTAACGTAGCTATAATAATTGACCTGTACGCCGGGCTCATCCTCTTCGACGGTAATGACTTCGCCGGCTCTGGTCTGGCTCGTCCAAACTGGCGGAGGCCAGTCAGGTACGGTCCCAACCACAATCCAGTTCTCGATGGCGGCGGCTGTAGCGATGGAGCCGATGCCAATAATAACAACAGCGTACATCACTATTACGAATGCAAAACTTTTCGGCGAATTACAGTATGCCTTCATTTCTTTAATTCCCCAATATAAAAAATTTATGAGACCAAAAAACGGCGGGCGTATCTATTCACACCCGCCGCACAATTATACATCTAAAAACTTTTACATCAAAACTTACTTAATTACCGCGACGACGCATCAGCAAACCGCCAAGACCGAGCAGAACCATTGTTACAGGTTCTGGAACGATTGAAACGATAGCGCCGATTGGATTTCCCATATCTTCGCCTGCTGTTCCAGAAGAAAGGTCGCTGCCGCTGCGGAGATAAAACATACTGCCGGCACCGATTGCCAGATTGCCATTTGATGTGGCAGCAAGGCCGCCGATGGCTGCGCTGAAGTTTTCGGTGTCAAGAAGAGCAAGACCAGCGCTCAAAACATCGACATCGCCGTTTGCCAGACCGGCAGCTATATTGCCGTTAGCAAGAATTTCTATTTCCTTAATGGTGCTTGCCAAAGTTACGCTTGCCAGCACTGTGCCGAAATCATTCATAGCGCGTACATCAATATAACCATTGTGGAGACCGGTAACAACAAGGCCGGTAGATGTTACTGCCATAGCGGAAACATTATCTGCGAAGGTAGCCTGCCATACGCCGGGATATTCAGCGGACTGCTCGAAACCGCCGGTGCCCGAATTAATCAGGTCGTATCCGTCAGCTAACATAACAAGGTTGTGTATAGCGGCAACAATAGTGCCGTTTGAAATTGATTCCATCTCGGTAAAGTCTAATCCATAACCCGTTGCGCCTCGAAGAGTCGTGTTGTAGTACGGGGTAATGCCAGTAGCGCCTGCCTGCAGGTTAGTCTTGTCCAGGGCGTACATATATATCTCGCCGCCGCCGACTGTTTCGTTCTGCATTCCGCCGCCAATACCAACAAGTACATCGCCATTTGGTTTTGACGCTATTGTGTCAACTCCATCGTAGTATGGGGGTTGAAAGTAGCCGGAAAAACAGGTAGTTGCGGGAGACGTGAAGCCATTTGCAACAGGAGTCGTTACTATCGGATAACCCCAGCCCATTCCAACCAATACTGTCGGGCCATAAGTCGAATCGACATAACCCTTGGCTAAGCTTCTAACGCCGCCGACGTTGACAGACCATTCATCGACAAAACTCCAATAATTGGCCACTGTGCCTGGAGCATCTTCGTTGACAGTAATAAGCTCGCCGCCGGTGTACATATCGCCAGCGGTGTAAATAAGCCCGGAAGCAGGGAGAGTTCCAATCACGATGTTGTCGCCGGCTGTCGCGATTGTGCTTAAGCCAAGCACGGCGACAATTACCATAACCACTAATTTACTTGTTCTAAACTTCATTTTTACTTCCTCCAAAAAAAGAGTCTTATACTGCTAATTAAATCTTATGTCCCCCGGAGAAACACTCTCCGGAACATCTTGGCGTTTAGCAGACCGCCAATTTTTTTACGTTTTACCTTTCACTAACTTTTAAGATATACTTCTGCCGACACCCTCCTTTCAAAAACTTTTTTTCGTAATTTTTAGTTATTAATATACACATATTTATACTATTCCCAGGTATGCTCACAGTTTGCGTTCAGTGGGTCAGTGCATCGCAACCAGTCTTCTAAGAACACGGCAAAATCGTTAAATTTCACATAGCCCGACCATGATTTATTCACAACGCCGTCTAAATCATCGCCGACAATATTTATGTAGCCGCCGTTGACAGCAGGGTCGCCGCATTGACATAAACCCAAATAGTTGTATCCGCACCTCGCCTGCCACTTTAACGCGAGCCTTGCGACATCTTTTAAATTCACATAACAATCGCCGTTGTAATCGCCGTAAAGCATATGTCCGCCATGACGAGCTTCCAGACAGGTAGTCGGCACGCCCGGGCTGTAAGCAGCCAAAGCGCTAATCCTGACGTAGTTGGCGTCTTCAGAAGACCTTAATTGTAAATAGCCTTCCGGTCCAAAACCAACCCCTGCCGGTATGACATTCAGATTGTCTCCGCTTCGAATATAAACACGGGGTTTCTTAGTGCCAATCACGACATGACCGCTTGAAGTAACCGCCATCGCCATAATATTGCTGTCGAAAGTCGTGTTGATGCCGAGGTCGGTGGCTATATTGGTGTTCGGGTCGCGGACTGTAACTTGGCCATTGGCCAGACCGATTGCAACTCGGTTATTGGGTAAAGTTACCATTGCGACGACCGGCGAACCTAAATTAACATCCGACACCGATACCGCCAAGTTGCTGTCATCTGGAATTCGCACTGTAACGTGGCCGTTGTTGCCGTCGGCGATAACAATCAGATTGTTCGGCTCGAAAGGCACGACCGCTATCGCATTTACGCGAACACCGGCGCCGAAATTAATGGTATCTGGAACATACTGACTGGAATATAAATCTGTTCCTGCTCGCAGATAAACAATGCCATTGGAATCGCCGATAACTACATAACCATTCGTGAGCGTCGCCAGAGCGGTAACATCCGTATGGTTTTCCGGTCCAGGCGCACCAACATAAAAATGTCCTGTTGAGTCGGGAGAGGATAGCGAATTATAATCCGCCGCGATTTTTGTCAGGTCATTCGGGTCCAACACCAGAACCCTGCCGGGCCACCACGCTGTAGCTTCTTCTTCCGGTACATTTGGATACCAGTCATGCATAGTGCCGACTACCACGTCGCCGTTAGGACGCGTGGCTATGGCGGTAATCCCAGAATAAACCGCATAGGTGTATTTAGTGCCTGCAGGCCATACGGTTCGAACGTCCCACGCCCTGCCGCCCATTACTCGACCGTGACAATCGCCGGCAATGTATTTGCCTCCCGTACCCATCGTTAAGACCGTAGGCCACAGCGGCAGCAATTCATTGCTGTATTGCACCTCGTATGCTACGTTGACCGACATATCGGCTTCGCTTCTCGCCCGCAGATAGCCGTCATAGATATCGCCATTTCCCATATCGCTGGACGTGGCGGTAAGAATTACATCAGCCATCGCCGCCGAAGACAAGCACAACAAAACAAGCATAATTACTGTACAAATACTTTTCATTTTCCAAACCTCCTTTAAATTTTAAAATCCTGTTACATTATTCCCATGCGTGTTCGCAACCGGCGTTAAGCGGGTCTGTACACTCCAGCCAGTACTCCGTAAATTTGTCAAAATCGTCAAACTTCACATACGATTTGTTCTGGTCGATACCCTGCCGGTTTGTACCGGTGATATCTACTACGGCGCCGTGAACAGCAGGGTCGCCGCAAAACATTTCAACCTGCTTTCTGGTTGAGTTGTACACGTTATAACCGCACCTGTTTAGCCACCTGAGCGCGAATACCGCAGCGTCTTTCAAGTTCACATAGCAATCGCCGTTGTAATCGCCGCCAAGCACATACCCGCCCTGCCGAGCCTCTGCGCAATTAGCCGGTATCGCGTCAGGACTATAAACCGCCAACGCGGTAATCCTGCCGTAAGGAGCGCCTACGACGCTGTATGGACTGGCTAATTGTATGTAGCCTTCGGCGCCCAGACCAACTCCTGCCGGTATAACATTCAGATTGTCCTGGCTTCGGATATAAACACGTCCGCCGTTGGTGCCGATAACTATATGACCGCTCGAACCGACCGCCATCGCCGTGATTCCGCTGTCAAATGCTGCGCTGATGCCGAGGTCTGCGGCGATATTGGTATTCGGGTCGCGGACAACGACCTGACCGTTGGCCAGACCGATTGCAACCCTGTCGTTGGGCAGTGTTACCATTGCGGTAACCTTTGAACCGAAATTAACATTTGAACTCGATACCGCCAGATTGCCGTCCGGAACTCTGACGGTAACATCGCCGGCATTGCCATAGGCAATAACAACCAGATTATTCGGCTCTTTAGGCACGACCGCCAGCGCGTTCACGCTGACATCGGCGCCAAAATTGACTGTATCTGGAACATACTTACTGGAATATAAATCTGTTCCTGACCGCACATAAACAATTCCGTTCGAATCGCCGATAACCACATAATCATTTGACATCGTCGCCAGAGCGGTAACATTAGTACGGCATAACTGCCCAAGCGTACCAACATAAAAATGTCCGGTTGTATCAGGAGCGGACGGAGAATTATAATCTGCCGCCTTGAGGGTCAAGTTCGTACCGTCCAGCACTAAGACCCTGCCGGGCCACCAGGAAGTTGCATCGGCTTCCGGTCCATTAGGCGACCAGTCGTGCATAGTACCGATTACTATATCGCCGTTAGGGCGCGTTGATATTGCGCTGATTCCGGAATAGGCCGCGAAAGTGATTTTACTGCCTTGAGTTCTGCATACCGAAAAGTTCCAGGAATTGTAAACAGCCGATTGCGCGTGGCTGTTGCCCGCGATTAGGCCGCCATTCATACCTATCGCCAAACTCGTAACCCACAGCGGCATAAATTCATTGTTAAATTGACTGGTGTATGACACGTCAACCGTCATATCTGTTTCGCTTCTCGCTCGCAGAAGGCCGTCCTTGCCGGTGGGCTCGCCTATAAATTCCCCGTTGCCATCAACAATATCGGTACTTGTCGCGATGATAACGACATCGGCCATCGCCGCCGAAGACAGGCACAACAAAATAAGCACAGCTGCTATGGAATAAAAATTTTTCACTCGATTCTTCCTTTCCTGAAATCTCACAGTTAGTCGCTTGTAAAAACTTTTTATCGCACTCCTTTTGCCAGAAATCCCGAATTACTCGTTACTTCCCTCTTCGAAAGTTATTGCGGTTCCAGACCAGCATCGTGCCAATAATCATGGTCCACATTCAGCCAGTCTTTGAATGGGAATTTTGCAACGTGACCATCTAATAGAGCAACGTTGCCTTTATTCTGGTGTGCCTTTGGTGCGCCGCAGTTATATTCGTATCCGGTTCCTCCACGCGTATCAAACTTCCCATCCCCGTCCTTGTCGGTGTCATATGGCAGGTACGACGGTGAATACATTAATGAACCAGCCCATTCCTGCGTATCTAAGAACGCAATTAACGTTGCCGGCTGTTTTATTAAACCATACTTGAGCGGCGGAGCGCTCGGCCGCATAACATAAACAAACGGCCCGCTGCTCTCTGCATTAGAGAAACCGCCGTAATGTACTCCTATCACTACTTTAGCCGTCAGCGGAGTCTCCCTTGAACTTGGGCATTTGCGGAATTTTGAAGCGCAATTCTTATTGCTCTTTTCTATTTTTACGGCGCGCGAATCACTGGCATTTATTTTTACTCCGTTCATATATGGGGCAATAACATTGAGCCACATAGTATGTTCAGCGTAGCCCGGCACAGTTCTCTGGGCAGCCGGAATACCAGTGAGGTCCACATAGTCTGGAAACTTGCCGGTGTCATTAGTGTACATCGCAAGCCCAAGTCCGTATTGGCGTTTGTTGATGCCGCAAACGGTAAGCCTGGCCTGTTCGCGAGCACTTTGCAGCGCAGGCAGAAGAACAGCAAGCAGCAGCGCGATGATTGAAATTACAACCAGCAGCTCTACCAATGTAAAACCATAATTACGCGAACGCATTTGACTTCCCTTATTCTTCATGATGGCCATTTCCTTTCCTTCAATCACCTATAACTCGTAACTGTTGTACTGTACTATCACAAAAAACCACTCCGGAGTACAATATACACTTATTTGTACAGTCTTGTCAACTAAAAATAATAAATTGGATTATTTTTTTTAAAATCGATTATTCTCAATTCAGTTCCCATAAAATTATGGTTAGCATCGGCCATTCTGCGACAATTAACGCTAACCACTTTATTTAAGCGTAGTTATGACAACAACCAAGCAGGGATAATTGAACACAAAACCACTTGTTTATATGTCATACAGTTTGAATAAAATACCGCTTAAAACCCCAAAAAAATAAAAAAAATAACTTTAACTCAAAATCATCTTGCAATAGAGTCTCTAATATGCTACATTTGTACAGTGTTGTTCTAATGGTTTTTGAAACGTGAGTGTTGTTAAGCTCGAAATAACTATTGTCTTTACTTGTACAATCAGGTAAAAGTAGCAAACATGAACACAAAAGTAGAAATTATGTCGCTTGCGGATCGTGCCGCCTCATCTTTGCGAGATGAAATACGGTCAGGCAAATACGCCGTGGGCCAGAAAATCGACGACGAACATGCCTTAGCTGATAAATTCGGCATTAGTCGCGGTACCGTTCGTCAGGCATTGGAGCTTCTGCGAAAGGAACGTTTAGTCGTCCGCCAGCAAGGTCGGGGGACATTTGTAACTAATCCTGCCGAAGCCCCTGTTGTAGATACAAAAACTGCCCTTTTAGGAATAATGGCATACGAAAAAGAATACTATTTCAGAAAAATCATTCAGGGCGCCTCATCAAGAGCCACCAATCGCGGTTATATGCTCGTTACAGGTTCAAACAGCACTCCCGCGGAAATCGGTCGATACACGGATGTATTTCTCAAGAACTCCATTCGCGGGGTTGCCGTTACCCCGGTGCTTCATGATTCCCAGCACAATTATGAACCTTTGATTAAAGCGAACATCCCGATGGTTCTGCTCGACAGAATGCTGCCAGATCGACAGGAAGACTTTGTCAGTGTTGATGACTATCAGGGAACATATATGGCAACGCGGTATCTTGTCGGCCTTGGACACACTAAAATCGCTTATATAGGCACCGACACAAAGGACGATATACCCTGTCAGCCCAGACGCTATCATGGTTTTGTGGATGCGTGCAGCCAGTCAGGCCTGAATCTGCCGGATGAATGGCGCCTCGAAATACACATCGGCGAACAGGGACAGATTTCAGAGGAATCGCTGTACAACGTACTCCGCCAAAAACAGCGCCCCACTGCATTTGTTACGTTTTGCGATCTTTTTGCCGTGCGTATTATCGATGTGGCAAAAAAACTTAATATTAAAGTTCCAGAAGAGCTTTCCGTAGTGGGATTCGATGATTCTGCGCTTTGCCAGAACTATGATATTCCTGTTACAAGCATTCATCCGCAATACGAAGAAATCGGAAGAGTTTTAATAGATTTACTGATAGATGGAATTGAGTCTTCGGAGCCGCGGCCGAAAAGAAGCGTACTAATAGCGCCGCAATTAGTGATTCGGAAGTCAACCGCCCCGCCGCCTCAAAGCAGCGGTAACATATAACATTAAGCAGATAAGGCATCTTAAAAATAATATAATAGGGAGTATTGAATGAAATTATCCAATATAAAAACAGCCGCTCCTGACAGAGTTGCGTGCAAGTTTGACAACTCGTATGAACTTTGGCGAGAAGCGACACAACTGATAGCCTGCGGAACGCAGGGGACTCGTCAGCCGTATTATAAAGATTTCCCCATTTATTTCGACCGCGCCAAAGGCTGTCGAATGTGGGATATTGACGGCAATGAATTCATAGACCTGCTGTGCAGCATTGGCCCGATTATTTTGGGCTATTCTTACGACCGTGTTGACGATGCCGTTCGCGCCATTATAACAGATTCATTTCAGTCGTCATCGAACCATCCGATTCAGGTTGAGCTGGCCCGACTGCTTGTTGAAATAATCCCCAGCGCCGAACGAGTACGATTTATGAAAACCGGCACAGATGCCACTCTTGTGGCGGCCAGACTGGCCAGGCACATCACCAAACGAACCTATATAGCCCGCTGCGGCTATCATGGCTGGGCGGATATGTGGCGAAACGGCGAAGAAGGAGGAACGCACCGCGCAGCCTGGGAAGTTGTGCTGCCTTTTGACGGTACTGCCGATAGTCTCGAGGATTTAATTAAAAAGACCCCTGAAAAATTCGCCGCGGTGATTCTATGTCCGGCGGATACCAAGCCGTTCACGCATGAGAATTTTCAGGGCATTGTCGATGTCGCTCACAAAAATGGTATGCTGGTTATTTTTGACGAAGTCAAAACAGGTTTTCGTACAGCACTCGGCGGGGCACAGGAACTATTGAAAGTTACGCCCGATATAACCACGCTCTCGAAAGGCATCGCAAACGGCTATCCCATTGCCGTGGTTGCCGGCAAAGCCGAATATATGGAACGGATAAGTGAAACGCCTACGTCAGCTACGTTCTGGGTCGAGGGCCTCTCAATCGCCGCGGCGGTCGCGACAATCAGAGAACTTAAGGAAAAAAATGTCCCCGGCCATCTGTGGCAGGTTGGCAGTCAACTGATTGACGGATTAAACAGAATATGCAGCGATTACGGCATAGATGATGCGGCCGCTTTTGCCGACCCCGTGCCATCAATGCCGCGTTTTACATGGAATCCAAAGGCGGGTAATGGTTGTTCGCACCCGGCACATCACTACTTTTTTAGAGAGTGTTATCGTTATGGCCTGTTCTTCTGCCCGTGGCATGTTGCATTCGTCAATTATTCACATAAGGAGCAGGACATCGACGAGATATTGGATATTTGCGACTTCGTTATGGCCAGAACTAAAAAAAACTGGAAGACCGCGAACGCCGCGCTTCATACATAATTGAAACCGCAATACAGCAAAAACAATATCCCTCTTAAGCTATGAAAATAGGAATAACTCAATACAGCGTATCGCCCTCATACATTGACGGCCAGTCGCTGGTTCGTCGTGTTTCAGAACTTGGGGCAAGCGGAGTTGAGCCGTTTTTCGCCGCTGCGGACGACGCTCTTTTTTCCTGGTCGGCCAGCGATATACGCCAATTTATGGCCGAGGCCGAAAACCGGGGCATAGCGGTACCGTCAACGGCCGTTGGCATTTTTAATTGCGACTCATCGCTTGTGGAAAAGACCGGCCAAACTAAAGCGGTCGCCCTGATAGAACGCGCACTTGAATTTTCCGCAGCCGTTCACGCGCACATTATGCTCTTATGCACCTATCTGCAATCTGAACCGAATACGACCGAAAAAAAGAAAAATCTACTCGATACAATCCGCCGCACAGAACCGCTGGCTCGCAAACTCGGCATCGACATCGCCCTCGAGTCGCCATTGCCGGCAGAGGAATTGGTTAAACTTGTTGATGCCGCAGATTCTGACCATATCGGAATATATTATGATTTGGGCAACGCGATAGCGCTGGGGTTTGACCCTGTCGAGGAAATAGCCATCGTTTCGCGGCATTTACGCGCCGTACACATAAAAGACTCTGTCAACAAGCTCGGCGGCCTGCATTTGGGCAAAGGCTATCTGAATATGCCGGCGGCAATGGACGCTCTCAAGAAAATCAGTTATGACGGCTGGCTAATGATTGAAACCCCCGCCGATAACGATGATGACGTACGAGCGGACATCGAATTAGTAAAACAATTTTTATAAAGAACGCTGCCCATGTTCGCCGGACAATCGGATTTTAAAGGATAAAAGAAAATGAATGCCAACGCTGTTGTATTCACCGCCCCAAACAAAGTTGAATTTCGTCGTGTAATATGCCCTGACCCGACACCCGACGATATTGTTATTCGCACCACCTATTCGTGGATAAGCAATGGCACAGAGGGTTCTTATCTGCGGGGCGACCGCATTGGCGGAGATGTGCCATATCTGTCTGGCGACCCTATGCCGTTTCCGATTCTGCCGGGGTATCAAAAAGTCGGCGTTGTGGAATCTGTCGGCGAAAAGGTTACGGACATTAAGCCGGGCGATACGGTATTCTGCACGGTTGGCAAAGTTGATGGAATGTTTTTTCCTATGGGCGGACACATTTCTCCATCTATAAGCAATCGCGACTGGGTTTGGAAATTACCTCGACAGCCGCAGCCTCTCGCCTATAGCGGTATGCTACTGACACAGGTTGGCTACAACTGCGGAACTCGCGCTCCAATTAATCCCGGCCAGTATGCTGTGGTCGTCGGCGATGGTCTCGTCGGCCAGTGGGCTGCTCAAACACTCGCCGCTCAGGGAGCAATAGTCATAATGGTCGGAATGGACGCTCATCGTTTATCGCTGGCAAGCCGTCTGACGAACTGCTACAACGTGGATATAGCCGCAAACGACTGGGTTAAGGCGGTACAGGGCATTACCAAAGGCAATGCAGCGGTGTCCGTAGATACCGTCGGCTCGCCTCAAGTTACAGAAAAACTGATTGCTGTGATGGAAAATCGCGGCCATATCGTTTCCGCAGGATTTTGCGGCACTAACGATAAGGTCTCGCTTCAGGCATTGCGAGACAAGGAATTATCGCTGGACTCTATGTCTGGCCATACGCGACCGCGTATGGACAAAACCCTCGAATTGATTAAAAACGGAAAATTGCAGACACTGCCATTGATTACTCATCACTTTCCCGCTGCCCAAGCGGCTCAAGCGTGGCAGGTTATCAATTCACGCAGCGAACCAGCATTAGGCGTTATCCTTGATTGGTAGGAAGCGATTGTCAATGTGAATTCAGCCTGATTTCGCAAATCAAATGTGCCCGGCAGCACTTCACCGGAGCATTACTCAATCCGATAAATTTCCTGTTACTGCCCGGGCCTTACTGTACGGGGATTTTTGCCCTGCTCTATGGCGTGTATCTTTTCGACTCTTCTCTGATGTCTTCCACCGGAAAAGTCTGTTGAAAGCCATACTTCGACTATTTTGCGAAGAGCCTGCGAACCGAGAAGGTCGCCGCTCAAACAAAGCACGTTTGAATCATTGTGCTGCCTGCTTATTTTGGCGTTGAGTTCGTCATAGCACAGCGCTGCGCGTACGTTATGAACCTTATTAGCGGCGATGCACATTCCGATACCAGTACCGCAAACAAGGATTGCCCGGTCAACTTTTTTTGTGGAAACAGCCGTTGCCGCATCGAAAGCGACATCCGGATAGTCCACCGGCGTTTCTGCGCTTGTGCCGAAATCGACACATTCGTGGCCGAGTTCGATTATGATAGCCTTTATCTGTTCTTTCGCTTCTACGCCTCTGTGGTCGTTGGCAACTGCTACTTTCATTTGAAAAGCTCACTTATCCTGTTATTAACTGCTTTTTCTATTGTATTACCGCAAATTGTATATATTTCATCGCCGCGGCCGATAGGGTCGGCAACATCGGCATTACCATTAAGCAACCGGCATTTTGCCGCTGCTGCGGGATTGATGTCAATTATAGCATCAATATGCCCCCGCGACATCGCAAAAATATAATCAGCGTCTTCAATCATTTTGGCGGTAAGCCTTTGACTGCGATGCCCCGCCAAACTTACACCTTTTGCCTCGCAAAACCTTGCCGATTCAGGACTTGCAGCAATACCATTGATTGCGGCAACCCCCGCTGATGCTATTTTATAACCAATATCGCTTAGCCGGTCAACCCTGCATTTAAGTTTTTCAGC
>Ga0172379_10004016_pt1 | contig 22443 bp, 19 predicted proteins | sample GrowelOW334metaG_FD_119756 | JGI IMG/M metagenome (GOLD analysis project Ga0172379, IMG submission 119756) | Groundwater microbial communities from an aquifer near a municipal landfill in Southern Ontario, Canada - Groundwater well OW334 metaG | ecosystem: Environmental > Aquatic > Deep... | reverse complement strand
CAGGCGCCGGATAATAGGCACCGAGGACAGCTCCATGCAGACGACGACAGGAAAACCCACAAACAACCCGCCGCAGACAATGCGGCACACCACGCTGCTCTTTGCCGGCGCACTGCTGCTCGGAATTCTCTTAAACGCCGGGCTGGCCCATGCAGTCCGCCTAAAAGACCTGGCCTCGGTGAAAGGGGTGCGGAACAATCAGCTGGTGGGTTACGGCATTGTGGTCGGCCTCAACGGCACCGGCGACGGCAACAAGGCTGCCTTCACCGGCCAAGGGCTCACCAATATGCTCAATAATCTTGGGGTCAAGGTGGACCCGGAAGCCACCAAAGTAAAGAATATCGCCAGCGTCATGGTTACCGCCACCCTCCCCCCTTTTTTCAAGGCGGGACAAAACATTGATGTGACCCTTTCTTCGGTAGGCGACGCCACTTCCTTGCAGGGCGGCACCCTGCTGGTCACCCCGCTCAAAGGTCTGGACAATAACGTCTATGCCATGGCCCAGGGCGCCATCAGCACCGGGGGCGATCCCGCAGCACGCGGCCCGGCTCGGCAAGCAAATCATCTGACCGTGGCCAGAATTACCAACGGCGCCTCGGTGGAACGGGAAGTGCCGATGAGCTTTGCCAACAAGGAAAGCATCACCATCAGCCTGGCCTCACCGGATTTCACCACGATCTCCCTGATGAAAACCGCCATCGACACCTATCTGGGCGGGGCCTACGCCACTGCCCGTGATGGGGCCTCGGTGGATGTCGCAGTTCCACCCAAATACCGAGCCCAGGAGGTTGCCCTGCTGGCGGCCCTGGAAAACATCGAGATCAACCCGGAACATCGGGCCAGGGTGGTCTTAAATGAACGGACCGGCACAGTGGTCATGGGCGACAATGTCACCCTCAACCAATTTGCCCTTTCCCATGGGAACCTGAGCCTGCAGGTCAAACCTCCGCCCCAGCCCGGATCTTCGGCCAACGCGACGGCTGACACGGTCAAGGTCGGACAGAAGGTGGTGACTCTGCAACCGGGCGTTACCCTGGGCGAAATGGTGCGGGCCTTGAACTCGGTGGGAGTCGCCCCCCGCGAACTCATCGCCATCTTTCAGGCCATCAAGGCTGCGGGCGCCCTACAGGCGGAACTGGAAATAATCTAGGCCCTGGAGACTGGATCGACATGGATATTACTAGCGAAGCAACCGCCGGACTTAAGGGAAACACCAATTCTACCGATACGCTCAAGAAGGGGAAACTCCGCGAGGCCTGTGCCGGATTTGAAGCCCTGATGCTCAAGCAGATCCTGAGCCTGGCCCGCCAAAGCGTTCCCAAAGGCGGCCTGATTGACGGCGGCTATGGCGAGGAAATGTTCCAGTCCATCCACGATGACCAGATAGCACAGAAAATGGCGGGCAGCAAAGGTCTCGGCTTTGGTGAAATGCTCTACCGGCAGCTGTCGCAAGCCCATGTCCCACCGAGCTCACAGAGCAAGGAGAAATAGACCATGCAGCACACAGAGACCACCGGGCAACGCTCCCTGCCCGCCAAATTTTTCGAGGCCCTGGAGCAGGAAGTCCTTCTTTCCCAGGACATGCTGACCATCTTGAGCGAAGAACAAAAAGCCCTGGTAGCCATGGACATGCAGGCTCTCATCCGCTTGAGCAGCAAAAAAGAAAACAGGCTGAACCGTATCCAGGCCTTGGATTCCCTGCTCGCCGAGATGGCCGGAACGTTTCACCCAAACACACACGAAAAAAGCGCAAGACTTGCCGCCCTCATCCCCCTGCTCAACTCGGAAGAAGGAGGAAAACTCGCTCAGTATCGCAAAAAACTCACCGGGCTGAGGGAGGAAATCCTCAGTCGCAACCAGATCAACAAGCATTTTGCCGCGGATGTAAAAACATACCTGCATGACGCCATTACCCTGATCACCAGCGGGATTGCAGACCGTCCCATGTACGGCCTCACCGGCCTCAGCAGGAAGCCCTCGCTAAACCAGCCTTCTTTAATCAGCAGGGAGGTCTAGACCATGGCCGGCATCTCCCATGTGCTCAGCATTGCCAAGGAGGCGCTCCTCACCCACCAGCTTTCGCTCCAAGTGGCGTCGCACAATATCGCCAACGTTGACACCCCCGGCTACACCAGACAATCCCTGCAACTGGAAACCCACACCGCGACCCCCATCAGCTCCGGCATGCTGGGCGGCGGCGTCAAGGGCACAAGCATCCTGAGAAACTACGACCAGTTCATGGTGCAACGGCTGGCCAGCCAAGAATCAAACCTGGGCAGCCTGGAGGCGCAACAGGAATCCATGCGACTGGTGGAGACCGTGTTCAACGAGGCCCCGGGTCTCGCCATCAACGACCTGATGAACCAGTTCTGGAGCAGTTGGCAGGATCTGGCCGACAACCCGGAAACATCCGCAACCAGACAGGCGGTGATCCAGTCTTCCCAACTGATCATTGATCAGCTGCACACCATGAGCGGCGAAATGGCCCAGGCAAAATTCGACATTGGAACCAGTCTTGACACGGCCATTGGAGATGTCAACTCCATCGTCAAGCAGATCGCCGACCTCAACGTGCAGATTTCCGGAGCGGAATCCGCCGCAGGCCAGGCGAACGACATGCGCGACAAAAGAGATTCGCTGGTCCAGGATCTTTCCAAACTGCTTGACGTCTCTTTTTTCGAGGATAAAAATGGGGGGTACAGTGTTCTTATGGCCGATGGCCACGCCCTGGTGGAAAGCAACGAATCCTGGCAGGTGGACTGGGCGAACAACGAACTCATCTGGGTAAACAAAGACACCAATGGTGCCGAAACACGCCGACCCATTGGCGGAGGGGCTGAACTGGGCGGCAAGATCGGGGGCTGGCTCGAGGTGCGCAGCAATCTGGTCGAAGGCGACCCCAACAATTTTCTCGGACGCCTGGACGCCTTTGCCAATTCCCTGATCCGCGAGATCAACCAGCAGCATACCCAAGGGGTCGGGCTTACTCTGTTCGGCGACACCCTGACCGGTGCAGAACAAGTAAAAAATGTCGCTCGCCTCACCTCCACCGTAGACGCTGCCCCAGTCTCCGCAAACGAGTCCATATCGACGGGCAGCATCACCATCAACAACCGGGAAGTTGGGGAAATTCTTGGCAGCCCGGCCAATAACGGCCTTGCCATGACCAAGGCCTACAATGCCGTTACCGCCATTAACGAAGCGGAGGCCGGAGTCGAGGCGCGGCTGACCACCCTGACGGCGGGTGGGACAGTGACAGCCATGGCGGCATCCCCGGCAAATAACGGAGAAACTCTTTCCCTGGACATCAACGGGGTAGCGGTTACCTATACAATTGACAATGACGGTGCGGGCCCCACAAACGACAGCACCACAGCCGACCTTGCCGCCAACCTGGTCAACGCCATCAATGCCGCCATCACCACCCATAATGGCTTGGGCAGTACGACAAACGCTGTCACCATCGTGGCGGAAGTCGGTACCGGCACCAACGGCGGCGCCCTCAACAGCATTATTTTCAAAAACACCAATGCGGGTGACGAATCAAACATCGTTATCAGCAATCTTGACTCCTCGGTGGTCGGACTGGAAACATCCATGGGGCTTACCGCTGGCACCTACACCGCCGATGCAACCCATAACACCGGCGAGATCACCCTGTTTTCCACCAGCACCTTCACCTTTAAGGCCGGAGCGAATGACTCCATCCTGGCCCAGCTTGGGATGGACACAATCCCCTCTGATATACAATCCGGCGACGGCACCTTTCAATATGGCCCGGAAACCAGCAACCAAGGCCCTCTGCTCTCCGGCTACAAGTACTTTGACCAACTGACCACCGACACCGGCAGCTTCGATATCTGGATTTACAACAACGATGGAACCCTGGCCACACCCCAGCCCGTTACCGTTTCTCTGGCACGGGCTTACAGCTTGAACGACGTTGCCAACATCATCAATAAAACGGTAGCAGCAGCCACCAACGGCAGCAGTTGGATAACGGCCTCAAACTACGAAAACAGCCTGCGACTCACCCCGGACACAAGCCACCAGTTCGCCTTTGCCAATGACACCTCCAACTTTCTCCAGGTTGCCGGGCTCAACACCTTTTTCTCCGGCAGCAGCGCAGCAAGCATCGGCCTAAACAACGTAGTTGCCGGCGACCTCAACACCCTAGCCGCCGCCACCGTTGGACCACAGGGGCAAATATTTCGTGGGGACAACAGCAATTCTCTCAAGATCACGAACGCCCAGCACGATGAGTATGTTACCTTCACCGGTGGCGCCCAGAACACCCTGGATGGTTTTTATAATATCCTGGTCGGCCAGGTTGCCAACACATCGCGCACCATCAGCCACTCCTATGACTCCACTGTGCTGGTCAACAAACAGGTGAAAGAAATGCGCGATTCGGTCTCCGGCGTTTCCCTGGATGAAGAAATGGCGAATCTGGTCAAATACCAACACGCCTACACCGCTGCCGCCCGCCTCATCACCATGTCGGACGAAATGCTGAAGACTCTGCTTGACGCGGTGTAAAAGGAGAAAAACCATGCGAATCACCATGCAGTCCATCCATTACAATATCCTGACGAATCTCAACAAGATCACCTCGGATATGAACCGGATCAACACCCAAATTTCCTCGGGAAAGCAGATGTCCACCATCTCCGATGATCCGGTCAATCTGGTTACAGCATTGGGGCTCAGAAGCAACCTCACCCAGATTACCACCTATCAGGACAACCTCAAGTTCGGCGACAAAACCATCACCACCGCAGAAAACTCTCTCACCCAGATGAAAAATCTAGCACTGAGAGCTAAGACTTTGGCCATTCAACAGGTGAACGCCTCGGTCACTCCTGAAAATCGGGCCAGCGCAGCAGAAGAAGTCCGCCATCTTTGGGAACAGTCCATTTTTCTTGCCAACAGTGAGGTGAACGGCAAATACGTCTTCGGCGGATACCGAACCACGGGATACACGGCCACCGAACCGGCGCCATTTATCGCCGACAAGGTGGACGGCTACCGGATCAATGGCAATAGTATTGCCAGCACCAACCAGTTCCTGACCTCCACTGTGGACAACACCCCGCCCGCCGACCTGGCAGCAAATGACTTACTGATCAATGGCGTGGATATCGGAGTCGTTGATCTCAATGCTGTTGGCGGCGTAATCGGCGGCCTCAATATGGATGGCGCCTCGAAACTGGCCGTCGCCATAAACGGTGCCGCCACCAGCCCGGCAGTCACCGCAAACCTCACTACCCTCACCTATTCATCGGCAGCAACAACCGCTGCCGCAGCAACAGGCAACATCACCATGACCGTAAACGGCGCAGGGATAACCGTGCCGGTAACACTGGGCGACTCAATAGCCACGGTCAATGCGGCCTTTGTTGCCGCAGTGAATTCCGCAACCGGCCAGACCGGCGTGATTGCCGCAATCGGCAACGGCGCCAACGGTGCAGCCAATAATACCCTTATCTTGAAGAACGCCCAGGCTGGCGACAACTCCGTCCTCGATATCACAGCCTTCAACGATGGCGGCACAGGGACAAACATCAACTTCGCTGTTGCGGCGCAAAGCGCTGACGCCACCCACAACACAGGCCAGATATCCCTTTCCTCCACCGATTCCTTCACCATCACCACCAGCGCGGTGAACGACACGATCCTCGCCCGTATCGGTCTTGGTGGCGGCAGCAAAGGTTTTGCCGACGCGGCAGGCGACGGAACACTGCGCTACGGTTCAGCCCTGGCCGCTGGAGATCTGACCATCAACGGCACCGCCATTGCAGCCACGGCCAACGATGGCCTCTCCACCGTCTATGCCGACGCCTCGGCTGCAGCCAAGGCCAAAGCCATCAACGACCTAGCTGACACCACTGGGGTCAGCGCCGATATCACCCCGGTCTACCACACCGCCAGCGGCTCGGCTATCGCGGGCACCTTACATTCGGGCGATCTGGTCATCAATGGGGTGGACATTTTCGACGGCAGTTCGGCAATCAATGCCGACCCAGCCACAATCATCGCCCAAGACACGGACAACACCATCATTGATGCCATCAACGCCAAATCCGGCTCCACCGGCATTGTCGCCACCAGGGACAGTGACGGCATTATCACTTTAAGCGCCAAGGATGGACGCAACCTGCAGTTAGAGACCTCGGCCAACGGGGAAAATATTACCCACCTGAACGGTGCCGCGACCGATACCCCGGCAAGCGCCGTCTATTTCGGCACGATTCAGCTGGCCTCAGACCATCAGTTCTTTGTGGAAACAACGCCCATCGGCACAGCGCCCAACATCTCCGAGCCGGGCCTGGAGGCCCTTGGTCTCGCTGGTGGCGCAGCATCCACCGGCGAAAGCAAGGATCTTATAGGTGATGGCCAACTGCAGGTGCTCACCATCCAGAAAAAAGATGGCAACGTCCGCTATGCCGGTGACCCAGATCATGATCTGGCAATCAAGGTCGGCAAAGGAAGCACCCTGGAAGTTTCAAAAAACGGGAAATCAGCAGTCTCCGACACCGGAATTTTTACGACGCTCAAACAATTCGAAAATGCCTTGCGCGGGCAAAAATTCGGCACCGTCACCGGCATTCACAAAGCCACAGACATCACCGCCAAGCTTGATAGCGGCAATACCGGCCTTGAACAACAATTCAAATCCTTCACCAACGGCGCCATCTCCGTAACAGTTAAGGACCATTCCTACTATCCGCCCAGAGATTTCACCATGGATGTCGGGGTGAATACAGCCACAGACAGCCCGGCCTCCATTGCCGGCAAGATAAACGGCATTCCGGGGATGACCGCAGCCTGGAGCGCCGATGGCGCCCTGAAGCTGGAGACCATCGATACAGAGCGGTACTCCTTTACCTACGAGGACACCAGCGGCTTTCTGGACATGACGGGCATCACCAATGAACAGATGCAAATCCAGAGCCTTGAAAGATCCATTTCTGACTTCGATACGGTAATGGAAAGCATGACAAGCCGAATCTCCGACTTTGGCGCCCGATCGAACCGGATCATTGTCCAACAACAGATTTATGCAAACCTTGAGCTATCCACCAAGACAAATCTTTCGGAAAAAGAAGACACCGATATCACAAAGGCCTTACTGGAACTCAAAGGCAAGGAAACAGCCTACGAAGCGGCATTGTCATCCGCTGCCAAAACCATGCAACTGAGCTTGGTGGACTTCCTCCAGTAGGCCGTCATTGCAACATAACCTTGCCGTCTGAATAGCAAGAACGGTGACAGCAGCGTTAGCGATGCAAGGAGCCGTAACGGAACTGCCAGACAAGAACTTTTATTCCGTAACGGCTGAGAATCATTGTTTTCTTTTTGCAAAAAAGGGAGAATACGTTCAAGGAAGAACGTATTTATCATCAATCAAGCCAGGGAGGGCGAACACCATGCTCATACTTGCCAGAAAACCAGGGGAAGCCATTGCCATTGGCGATGGCATAAAGATCCGGATTCTTGAAATCAAGGGCGGCCAGGTGAAAATCGGGATCGAAGCTCCGGCCGAGGTCATGGTCCACCGGGAAGAAATCTACCTCCGCATTGTAGAGGAAAATACCCGGGCGGCAGATGAGGCCCCAACGGATCTTTCTTCCCTTGCCTCTGTTTTTGGTGGAGACAAAGCCCGGAGCAAACCACCAAAAGACGGCAAATAGAGGATTCACGCGGAAGTCAGATACAGAGTTTTTTGGATAGTCCAGGAAAGGCTGAACACCGGTTTCCACGGGTATGACGACTTTTTTTACGAGACTACCAATAAGGATAGAACAAGATGAAAAATAACCACAATCCGTTACACTGCTCTTCAGCTCCAAGGGAGGAAAAGATGATGCACGCCATGGCCACAACAACTTGCACTGAAAAACAGGGGGAAATCACGGTATCCACCAGCCGTTTTGGCAAACTGTCAGTAAACCCGGAAAAAGTCATCACCATGACCTCCCCATTCTTGGGCTTCCCTGACTCAAAACGGTTCCTCATCAAGCCACACGGAGAAGAATCGCCATTTCTCTGGCTTCAGTCCTTGGACGACCCGAAATTGGCCTTTGTAGTCATTCAGGCCACCCTCCTTATCCCGCAATACCAGGCGGAAATTTCCAACCTGATCCGACAGGAACTGCAAGCCTCTCCGGAACAACCACTGGAAACTCTGCTCATCCTGACCATCCCCAGAGAAAATCCCGAGGGAATGACGGCCAACCTACTCGGCCCGGTGGCGATCAACTCCCAGACGCGTCTGGCCAAACAGGTATTACAGGATCCCACGCGCTACGATGCCTGCTGGCCCGTTTTCACCATGGATACTGCGGAATAATCAGACGCGGCAAGTGACAAAAATGCGAGAAAAAACCGAAACTTCGAAGGCGCTTGCAAAAGCCGTAACCCCGGCGAAAGCCGGGGTCGATATAGTTTTTTTTTACACAAAACTCTACTACGAAAAAAACGGAGAGGACAAAAGAGGTGAAAATAAAGACTGGCGGGACGTTACTCCACCAAGGTCTCGGAGAGCAGACTGCCCATCATTTTATCGGCAAGCCTGTAGGGATCGACCTGATATTCACCACGGGCAATTTCTTGTTTGAGCGCCTGAACCCTATCCGCACGCACTTCCGGAGTCTGCTCAAGAATATCCCTGGCCTTCTGCACGTCCTGGGAACCAGCCGAAAGCACCACGCGATCCATCGGCAAGGCGGTTTTATCAGCCCTGGCTGCGGCAGAGCCTTCAGTTTTTTTAACCTGAACCTTCTCTGTTTTGATCGGAGGAAAAATGCCTGTTAGTTTCATGGCCAGATCCTTACTTCCCGGCAGATTGTTTGCTGCCGCTCATGGAGGCTGAGATTTTAGGACACCCTGTCCCTACACTCACCCACACCTTTGTACTTATCATATCGGGTTTTTAATTACAAACTTAAAACAAAAAAATATCCCCCCAAAAAACACCATAATTCAAACGGAAACATTACAACCGCTCGAACTGAACCCTTTCTCACCCCTTTCTGCAGCTCCACCCGCTTTCAGGCAAGCTGCACGGACTGCACTCCGTTTCAATCACCACTCGCCACCACATTACGCTGTATCTCATTATTCATATAGGAATCATCGTCCCAAACAATATTGGCACGCAGGAGAAGGTGTTTAACCGCCCCCATAGCCCTCCCAAAAGAACCTATTTCATGCACCATTCATAGGCGTTCTGAAACATCCTGAGCCAGGGAGAGGCCTCAAGTTGCTTCATCTCCTCGGGTAGCCAGTGGCATTGCCAAGGCAGAAACGCCCGTTCCGGATGCGGCATCATGGCGAGATGGCGGCCATCGGGCGAGCAGAGGCCGGTGAGGCCGCCGGGCGAGCCGTTGGGGTTCAGGGGATAGGCCTCGGTGGGTTGGCCCGCGTCGTCCACATAGGCCAGGGTGGCAAGGTTGGAGGCCAGCACCTCTGCCTTGATGGCCGGGTCTGGGAAATGGAGAAAGCCTTCGCCGTGGTCCACGTGGATACCGAAAGTCAGATCCTCCATGCCCTTGAGCATCATGGCAGGGCTCTGCAACACCTTAACCGTGACCCACCGCGACTCGAACCTCCCTGAGATATTGTGGATAAAGCGCGGTTGCTGCTGGGGGGCAAGCCCCTGCCAAGGCACCAGCCCCAGCAGGCCGAAGAGCTGGCAGCCGTTGCAGATTCCCAGGGTGAAGGTATCGGGCCGGTCGTAAAAGGCCTGGAACATCCCCTTGAGCCGTTCGTTGAAGAGGATGGTGGCGGCCCAGCCCTTGGCGGACTCGGGCACGTCGGCGTAGGAAAAGCCGCCCACCGCAGCCAGACCCCGGAAGCCGTCCAGGGTGATCCGTCCGGCCAGCAGATCGGTCATGGTCACGTCCCAGGGCTCAAAACCAGCGGCGTAAAAGGCCGAGGTCATCTCCCGGTCGGAGTTGGAGCCCTCGTCGCGAAGGATGGCCACCTTGGGTTTGTTGGCTTTGGCCAGCACTTCGGCTGGTGTCTTTTCCGGGGTGAAGCTCAGGCGGTAGGTCGGCCCCTTACGGTCGTAGATATTCTGCTTTTCCTCCTCGGCGCAGGCGGGCTTGACCTGGAGCCGCTCCAGCTGGTAGCTGGTCTCCTCCCACCACTGACGCAGAAGCCGCATATCCTCGGCTAGAACCACCAAGCCGTTATAGCTGATCCGAATCTCCTTGGCCGGGGTGGTTGTGCCGAGAAGGACACAGTCCACCCCGTATCCAGCGAGAATCTCCCGCACCTTCTCCTCCTGGCCGGCCGCGCATTCCAACACCATTCCCAGTTCTTCGCTGAAAAGGGCCTCGATGGCAGAAGCCGTGCCGGTCAAGGCTAGGTCCAGGCCGCAGTTACCGCTAAAGGCCATCTCCAGCACGGTGGTGATGAGTCCGCCGTCGCTGCGGTCATGGCCTGCGGCGATCAGCTCCTTGCCGACCAGCTCCTGCACCGCGCAAAACCCCTTTTTCACCAGGGCAGGATTATCCATGTCCGGCGACTCGTTGCCGAGCTGGCCCAGGGTCTGGGCCAGGGCCGTGCCGCCGAGCCGGTTCTTGCCGCCGCCCAGATCGACGAACAACAGGGTGGAGCCGGGCTGCTTGATGTCCGGGCTCACCACCTTGGAAATATCCGCCACCGCTCCGTAGACCGAGATCACCAGCTCCCGGGGCGACTTGACCGTTTCGCTGCCCACCTTGGTGGCCATGGAGAGGCTGTCTTTGCCGCCGTCCACGGCAATGCCCACCGCAATCATGGCCTCGCGCATGGCCAGGGCTGCGTCGTACATGGCCGCACCCTCGCCTTCGAGTTTGGGGGCCCACATCCAGTTGGCCGAACATTTCACCTGCTCAAGCTCTACCACCTTGGCCCAGACCAGATTGGTCAACGCCTCGCCCACCGCCATCCGCGCCCCGGCCGCCGGGTTCACCAGCATCTTGATGGGCTGCTCGCCGATGGCCGTGGCCACGCCGGATTTGGCAAAATGGCTCTGGGCCAGCACGGCCACGTCGCTCACCGGCAGCTGCAAGGGGCCGCAGCATTGCTGCCGCACGATCAACCCGGTTACGGCCCGATCCACCTTGTTGGTGAGAAAGCGCTTGGAGCCCACGGAAACCAACCGCAGAACATTGTGCAGGGCGTCTTTTACCGTGAGATCCTGCACCACCAGGGGCTTGAGCCCAGGGGCACAACGGTTGTCCGTAAAGGTCTTGATCGGCACATTGCCCAGCAGTTCATTGAGTTCGATATCCACCGGGGTGGTGTCGTCCAAATTGTCATGCACCACAAAGCGGAGATCGCCGGTCACCTCGCCCAGCACCTCGCAGGCCACCTTTTCCCTGGCGCAGATACCCTGAAACTTTTCAATATTCTCGGGCCGGATCAGAAAGCCGTTGCGCTCCTGGTACTCGGCCACGTAAATCTCCAGCACGCTCATGGTGGGGTCGCCCACCCGGATGTTGCGGATCTCGATGCGGCCGCCGGATTTCTCCACCAATTCCTTCAAAACATTGGCCGGGCCGCCCGCGCCCTGATCGTGGATCACGTCGATCAGGGTCTTGTCGCCCATCTCGTTGCAGGCCCGGATCACCCGGTTCATCTTCTGCTCCATCTCGGCGTCGCCGCGCTGGACCGCATCAAAATCAAGCTCGCTGACATTCTCGCCCTGGAGCATGCTGGAAGCGGCCCCGCCGCCAAAACCCACCCGATAGGCCGGGCCGCCCACCTGGACGATGAGCATGCCCTTTTCTTCCTTGGCCTTGGAGGTGTGGCGGGCATCGATCTGGCCGACGCCGGCGGTGAACATGATGGGCTTCAAAAAGCCCCAGCGCTCATTATTATCAAGGCGCAGGTCAAAGGAGCGGGTAAAGCCCAGGACCAGGGGCTCGCCAAATTTGTTGCCGTAATCCGAGGCGCCGTTACTGGCCTCGATCTCGATGGTCAGGGCCGAAGCCAGGTTGTCCGGGCAGGGGTAGTGGTTTTCCCAAGGCAGGTCATAGCCGGGGATGTGGAGATTGGCCACGCAGTAGCCCGCAGTCCCGGCCATGACAAAGCCGCCCTTGCCGGTGCCCTGCACGTCGCGGATTCTCCCACCGGTGCCGGTCTCGGCCCCGGGAAACGGGGCGACCCCGGTGGGGAAATTGTGGGTCTCGGCGGTGAGCAGCACATGGTAGACCGCCTCCTGGGCGGAAAATCGGCACGGCTCCCCCGGTGTTTCCGGCATGATGGTCTGAATGGTATGGCCCGCCACGGCGCTGGAATTGTCCTTGAAGGCGATGACACTACCCTTGGGGTGGGCGGTGAGGGTGGCGGTGACCAGCTCAAAGAGGTTGTCCTTCTGCTCCACGCCGTCGATGATCTGCCTGCCCCTAAAAAATCCGTGCCGGGAATGCTCGGAGTTGGCGTTGTTGAGATCCATGATCTCAACGATGGTGGGGTTGCGCTTATGCTTGGTGACAAAGTAGTCGTAGTAGAAATTCCGGTCCCACTCGTCCATGGAGATGCCGGGGATGGCCAGCAGTCCATCCGGCCCCTGGCTGATGAGATCGATTGCATACACCGGCTCCGGCGTAACCCCGGTTTCAAAGGTGGTGAGCGGCGCCAGGTATTGGCACTCGGTCATCCGGTCGTGGTTGGCGGCGACAAAGGTGGGGAGATCCTCGCCGGCAGGCACCAGAAAGCGGCGGGAGCGCTCCACCCGGGTTACCGCGTCAAGACCGATGGCCCGGCAGATGGAGACCAGGTTCGACGACCAGGCCGTGGCGAAATTGAGCCGCGGCCCCAGTTCCACCACCCGTTCCCCGGCAAGATGGGGGGTATCGGCCACCGTTTCGGCCAAAAAGCCATCCGCCAGCACCAGCCGTAGCCGGTCAAGCTCGGCAGCACCAAGGGGGGTGGTGCTTTCGATATTGAAACAGTATTCACGGTTGGTATCAATGGCGCGGTACAACTGGCGGACTGTCGTTCCCATAGTCTTATCCTAAAAGTGTGTATGCACAAAGTAGCGGCGAAAATAAATAAGGACTCAACCTATCATTAAACCACACTTTTTTCCGCAGGAAATTGCGCTCATCCGATAAAAAGACCTTTTTCCTTAAATCTCCTTCTGTTGCTTGACGAAGCAGCCAGAGCACGGTACAAGAATTTCATGGAATCAACCTCTCCCCTCACCGCACTGTCCGTCCCAGCGCCAACGGTGATCACCTTTCCCCCCAGATCCCGCCCGTGAAACCCCATCGGATCATCTGGACCCTGGTAGCCGTTCTCGCCCTCATCCTGGTAGGCATCCTGGGCTATATGGGGCTTGAAGGCTTCACCTTCATCGAAGCGCTGTACATGTCGGTCATAACCCTGACCTCGGTTGGTTTCGGCGAGGTGCACCCGCTGTCCGACACCGGCCGGCTTTTTACCACAGGCTACATTATCCTGGGCTTTAGCGGCCTGGCCTTTGCCAGCCACGCCCTGGTCGGATCAATCATGGAAACGGTCTGGACCGGGGGTAAGGAGAGAAAAAAAATGAACAAGAAGATTGCCCAGCTCAAGTCACATTTCATCCTCTGCGGCTACGGACGGGTGGGCGCAGCGGCGGCGGAACATTTTAAGGCCAACCAGGTTGATTTCGTGATCATTGAACATTCGGCGGAACATTGCCAGCACATCGCCGAACAGGGCCATCTCCATATCCACGGCGACGCCACCCATGAAGAAACGCTGCGGGCGGCCGGGATCAAATCGGCCACCGGCCTCATTTCCCTGCTCAACAAAGACCCGGACAACCTCTTTGTTGTCCTGTCCGCCCGGGAGCTCAACCCCACCCTGCACATCATCTCCCGGGCCGAAGACCTTTCCTCGGAGCACAAGATTCTCCGGGCAGGCGCCGACAATGTCATCTCCCCCTTTGCCTCGGCCGGGACCAGGATTGCCGAAGCCCTCCTCGTCGCCACCGGCAGGCAGGCAGACAAGGAACCCCTTGCCAGTCAGTGGATCGAGGTTCAGGACGGGTCGAGCATGGCCGGGGCCACCATCGAGGAGGTTTCCCGGCAGATGGGCACCCGCATCTTCGGCTTGCGCCGTGCCGGCCGCGACACCATCTTTCCCGGCCCTGAGCTTTCCCTGCGCCAGGGGGATCAGTTGCTGGTTCTCCAGGATCCCAGCGAACCGCAAACAGCCGGGGAGGCCATTGCCCCGCACAAGGTCGTGATCGTCGATGATAATCCGGTTATCTTACGGCTCTACAGCCGTCTGCTGCAAAAGGCCGGGTTCATCCCCCTGCCCGCGACCAACGGCCGGGAAGGGCTGGCCCTGATCCTGGCCGAAAAACCGGCGGTGGCGGTGGTTGATTACATCCTGCCGCTGCTCTCCGGCATTGAGATCTGCAAGGAGGTCCGGAGCCGCCCGGATTGCGCCGGGGTAAAATTGCTGCTCTTTACCGCGGATGAACGACCGGAGGTCCAACAGCAGGCCCTGGCTGCCGGCGCTGATCTGGTGATCCGCAAGGGTCCGGAATCTTCCGAGATCATCGAGGCAGTCCAGCAGGCGGTCAGGAATCGCCCTGCCCCGACGGCCTAAAATGCGCCTGCCCCTCCCTTGCTCGCTCACCCGCCTTTTGCCTTTTTCATCCCTGCCGCATCGGGTATGATACGGGCATGAAACAGCCCCAGGAAACCAGACCCCTTTCTTTTGCCGGAATCATCGGCCAGGACAAGGCGAAAAAATTGCTGCACCGCGCCGTGGCACAAGACCGGCTGGCCCATGCCTTTCTCTTCAAAGGCCCCATGGGGGTCGGCAAAAAGACCTTGGCCCGGATCTTTGCCGGGGCCCTCAACTGCCAAAACCCTCAGGGCCCCGAACCTTGCGGCCACTGTCCCTCCTGCCGCAAGTTCAATGGAGGCAGCCACCCGGACTTCATCGTGATCGAGCCGGAGGGTGCGGCCATCAAGATCAATCAGGTGCGCGAACTCAAAAAAACCCTGGCCTTCCCGCCCTTCGAGGCGAAGATCCGGGTGGCGCTGCTCTGCGATATCCACACCATGCGGCGGGAGGCAGCCAACAGCCTGCTCAAGACCCTGGAAGAGCCGCCCAGCCAGACCATGCTTATCCTCACCGCCGACGAGGCGGGAGGTATTCTGCCCACCATCCTCTCCCGCTGCCAGACCGTACCTTTTTTCCCGCTCCCCCAGGCAGAGGTGGCAAAAATCCTGGTGCAGGAAGCGAGGATAGAGCCGGAGAGCGCAGCCACCCTGGCGGCCATGGCCGAAGGCAGCCTGGGCCGGGCCAGACTGCTCCTGGCCAAGGATCTGTTGGGGTTGCGTCGGGAGATTATCGACCACCTCTTGCGGCTCGAGCCGGACACTCCGGCAGCAATCCAGACCTTGGGCGAACTCGCCGAATCAGCGGCCAAGCTCAAAGAGGACTTAAGCGAACTCCTGGGACTGCTTACCACCTGGCTCCACGATCTTCTCCTTTTCGGCCATGACGCTGTAGGTTCGATCATCAATCATGATCTCACCCCCACTTTCCCCGCCGCCTGCCACCGCTGGTCCGGCAGCCAGCTCTCCGAGAAGTTGCAGCTCATGGACACGGCTCGGAAACAACTGGCCCGCAACTGCAACCCCACCGCAGTGTGCGAAGTACTTTTCTTTGGTCTGCTTTAATGGTATGATCGCTTTTTGTAAATGTTCCGCAGCACCACATCTGCTAAACATTTTCATTCCGTAAACATTACTATTTTGCAGCCTCCGGGCTGTTTGAGTGCAATACATGAACGAAACTCCGGAAACACCCCCAGAAGAGCTGGTGCACGAAGACCAGCACAACGCACCGGAAACCTGCTACACCATTAAATTTCGGCCAGGGGACCAGTTTTTCTCCGCCGTCTCCCGCATCCAGAACCTCAAGGTCAACGAGCTGGTCATGGCCCAGACCGAACACGGCATTGAACCGGCCACGGTCCATGCCAAAAGCCTGCCCTGCCCTGGACGAACCGAGCCGGCAGGCTTGGGCAGCCACCTCATCGTCCGGAGGGGAACCCGGGACGAAACAGAAAAATTCGCCCGTCTCCTCGAACGCGAAAAAGAGGCCTTTACTGTCTGCACCCGCTTCATCGGCACCCATGGCCTGCCCATGAAGCTCATCAAGGTGGAGCGTTTTTTAAACGGCAGCAAGATCATCTTCTACTTCACCGCCGACACCAGGGTTGACTTTCGCGAACTGGTCAAGGATCTGGTCCAAGAATTCCGCACCAGGGTGGAAATCCGCCAGGTCGGGGTTCGTCACGAAACCAAGATGATCGGCGGCCTGGGCTGCTGCGGCCGGGAGCTCTGCTGCTCGTCGTATCTCAAGAATTTTGCCCCGGTTTCCATCAAAATGGCCAAAGAGCAGGGGTTACCGCTCAATCCGGCCAAGATCTCCGGAATCTGCAACCGGCTGCTCTGCTGCCTCACCTACGAGTACGATACCTACCACGCCATCAGGAAAACGATGCCCAAACCGGGCAAAGCCATCACCGTGGGTGAAAGAAATTACAAGATTATCAAGGTAAACCCCCTGGAGGAAACCCTCGAAGTCGCTTGGGTGGACGGCCATGAAAGAAATATCATTCTCACCAAGGACGAATGGAGCCAAGCCAAAGCGACGCAACCCACCCAAGGCCAGGCCCAGGTCCAAGCCCCCCCCCCTGCTCCTGAGGCGGAATCCCCAACCAGAAGAAAAAAACCTAAGCAGCATAAAGCCCCGGAAGGGCCGAACCAATGAACGCCTATTACCTCACCACCCCGATCTTTTACGTCAATGCCCAGCCTCATCTGGGCCACGCCTATTCCACCGTGGTGGCCGACACCGTCTGCCGTTACCAGCGGCTGCTGGGCAAGGATGTCCGCTTCCAGACCGGCACCGACGAACACGGCGACAAGATCGTCCATGCCGCTGAAGACGCGGAGGTTTCCGTGCAGGAGTATGTGGACAAAATCAGCGCCATGTTCAGGGCTGCCTGGCCGCCGCTTTCCATAATGCCGGACACCTTTGTCCGCACCACCGATCCGGCCCACATGACGGCGGTGCAGGGTATTCTCCAGCAGGTGTATGACCAGGGCGACATCTATTTCAGCGAGTACACCGGCCTTTACTGCAAGGGGTGCGAACAGTTCCTCACCGAAAAAGAGCTGGTGGACGGCAAGTGCCCGGATCATCTCACCGAACCGGCCCAGATCAGCGAACAGAATTATTTTTTCCGGATGAGCAAGTACCAAGAGTGGCTCATCGACCATATCACCAAACATCCTGAATTCATTACCCCCGAGCGTTACCGCAACGAGGTGCTCTCCTTCCTCAAGGAGCCCCTGGAGGATCTCTGCATCTCCCGGCCCACCACCCGGCTCACCTGGGGCATCCCCCTGCCCTTTGACAACCGTTTTGTCACCTATGTGTGGTTCGACGCCCTGATCAACTACCTTTCCGGCCTCGACTATCCTGCGGGCCAGGATTTTGCCCGGTACTGGCCCGTGGCCGAGCATGTCATCGCCAAAGACATCCTCAAACCCCACGCCATCTACTGGCCAACCATGCTCAAGGCCATGGGGATTGAGCCCTACAAACGGTTGCATGTCCATGGCTACTGGAACATGAACGAGACCAAGATGTCCAAAAGCCTGGGCAACGTGGTGCGGCCCGGCGAACTCGTGGCGGAATTCGGCGCGGACTCGGTGCGCTACTTTCTGCTCCGCGAGATGTCCTTCGGCCTGGATGCCGGATTTTCAAAAGAAGCCCTGATGGCACGGCACAACTCCGACCTGACCAACGATCTTGGCAACCTCTTTTCCCGCTCGCTGACCATGGTGAAAAACTTCGCAGCAAGCGTTGTGCCACAGCCGGGGACAGCTTCACCCCAGGATCAGGAACTGGCCGAAGCCGCCCTGGCCATGCTGGGCCAATACCGCGAACACCTGGACCATTTCGCCTTCCACCGGGCCCTGGCCGCAGTATGGGAGGTGATCAGCCGGGCCAACAAATACATCGTCAGCACCCAACCTTGGGAACTGGTCAAGAACCCACAACAGGCCGGCCAGCTCAGCACGGTGCTGTATACCCTGCTGGAGACGCTGAGACTCATCACCCTGACCCTACGCCCCGTCATGCCGGAAACCGCCGCCAAGATGGCCCAGGCCCTGGGCGCGGCAGGCGAGACCAGCCTCAACGACTGTGGGGTCTGGGGTCGACTCGTACCGGGCAGGGCCATCACCCCTGGGGCGCAGCTTTTCCCCAGGCTGCAACAAGAAACAAAAGACAAACCACAACCGCCGAAAAACAAAACCATGAAAGAATCAGCCGCAGAAAAGACCCCGAGCCCGGAGCCCGCGCCGGAGGCCGAGGGACTCATCAGCTTTGACGCCTTCCAGAACCTGGATTTACGGGTGGCGGAGATCGTCGCCGCCGAAAAAATCGCCAAATCGGACCGCCTTCTCAAGCTGACGGTCAAAGCCCCGGAGGAACGCACCATTGTCGCGGGCATTGCCCAGCATTACCAGCCGGAAGAGCTGGTGGGCCGACAGGTGATCATTGTCGCCAACCTCAAACCGGCCAAATTGATGGGCGTGGCCTCCCACGGCATGGTCCTGGCCGCCAAGGACGGGGACAGGCTGGTGCTTTCCGCAGTTTCCGCCCCAGTCGCTAACGGTAGCAGGGTGGCATGAACCGCAAACCACCTTCCGATACTGCCCTGCTCTATTGCAGCCTTGAGAAACAGGCCCGCCAGCACCCGGTCCGCACCATCAGGCTTACCGGCAAAGGGCCGGAGCCACTTGGCCTGCTGCTCATCAACGACGGTGTTCCCGGACCGGAGGCAGCTTCAATCCTGGCCGGACTGCGTTTCACCGACCAGCCCCGTCCGGCATTGGTCGGCAAGACCGAGGGGGAATTACCTGACCAGACCTGGCTCCGCCAGCAACTGGCGGTAGAAATGGGCCGGGTCCAACAGACCAAGTTGCCCTGCGCCCTTCTGTTGATCACGCTTTCCGGGCAAGATGCCGAGGCCAACGCCCTGGTCAGACAGGCAGCGACAGCCCTTGCACCCTGTCTGCCTCCGGGGAATCTGCTCTCCGGAGGCAGACAGGGCCTGGCCCTGATCATGCCGGGCACCACGGTGGGCAAGGCCAGAAAATGGGCGGAAGAGATCCGAGCCACCCTGCGCAACACCGCTTTCACCAAGGGCCCCACCATCGTTACCCCAAACCTGGCCTTAGGAATTGCCGTCTGCCATGCCTACGAGACAATCCCGGCGGATCAGCTTCTGACCCTTGCTGAAGCCGAACTCACCCGCGCCACCAAGATGGGCAATGACGCCATCTGCCAAAGCGCCGCCGTCCGCTCCGAGGATTCCTGTCAGGTGACGGTAGAGGAACGCGCCCAACTTTGGATGCAACCACGAAAGGTCTCGCGTGCGGCGGGAATGGCAGCGTAATTTGTTTCCTATCTTAACGGACATCCTTTTGAGGTATCCGTCACACTTACAGCTTCTTGCAGAGGGAAATCGTCCATGACCGCGAAAACCAAGCGCTCTCCGAAAATCATCTGTATCAGCAGCGGCAAAGGCGGAGTCGGCAAGACCTCATTTTCGGTGAACGTGGCCACCGCTCTTTCCCAAAAAGGCAAATCCGTCCTCCTCATCGACGGCGACCTAGGACTAGCCAATGTTGATGTGGTGCTGGGGCTCAACGTCCGGCACACCATTCGGGAAACCATCGAGGAAGGGCGTGACCTGGCAAGCTCCCTGGTAGAGATCAACCCGAGATTTCATGTCCTGCCGGCCAGCTCGGGTGTACCGGAAATGGCCAACCTCTCGTACGAGGAACAGGCACTTCTCACCAACAGTCTGGAAGAGATCATAGACCGCTTCGATTATGTCCTCATCGACACTGCGGCCGGAATCGGGGATTCGGTGCTCTGGTTTAACACCTGGAGCCAGGAGAATATTGTCATCCTGACCCCGGATCCGACCTCGCTCACCGACGCGTACGCGCTGATCAAAGTTCTTCATACCCGCCACGACAGAAAGCGCTTTCACCTGCTGGTAAACAGTGTACAATCCAAAAAAGAAGGCCAGGACGTCTTCGCCAATATGAGGATGGTGCTCGAACGTTTCCTCAAGATCACCCCCATGGCCCTGGGCGCCATGCCACAGGATAAAAATGTCTCCATGGCCATCCGCCAACAGAGACCTTTCCTGTTGGGCGCACCGGAAAGTAAGGCCAGCCTGGAAATTATCGCCGTGGCTGAACGCATCATCAATCTGTAACCTGCCCGGTTTTTTTGCGCGCTGGCGCAACCCCGGTTCACTATTTTTTTTCACTAAAAAAGAGGAGTTTTATGTTTGCCATCGGTAATTTTTTAGGCGCCATAGCCGTCGTGCTGGATTTTGCCTTAAGCGCCTATATGTGGGTCATCATTGGCAGAGCCATCATTTCCTGGGTGAACGCCGACCCCTACAACCCCATTGTCCGTTTTCTTTACGAGATCACCGAGCCGGCGCTCTCCCGCATCCGCAGGGTAGTTCCAATTTTTGGCGGCGGGCTCGATCTGTCCCCCATGCTACTTATTCTCGCCCTGATTTTTTTGCGGAGCTTCTTGGTCCCCACCTTGCATGACCTGGCGAGAACCCTGGGCTAACCTATCGAAATAGTATTACGGACCTATGGCTTTTTTCCCCTTTCTACAAGTCCATCAGTTTTTGAGGCACACACAAGGAGCCGAGGCATGATACTCTCAGCGCAAGACATCCAATCCCAGCAATTCCATGTCCGTTTCCGCGGTTTTGATGTTGAAGAGGTGGACGATTTTCTGGAAAAAATTGCTGCGGCTTACCAGGCGGTTTCCGAGGAAAACCAGAAACTCAAAGGCCGTCTGGAAACCATGGAAAAGGATCTGGCCACCTACCAAAACCAACAAAAATCTTTCCAGAGCGCCATCATCGCGGCCCAAAATGTCGCCGACGGGATGAAGGAGAAAAGCAGGGAAGAGGCTGAAGCAATCGTCACCGAGGCCAAGGAAGAAGCCCGTCTGCGCCGGGAAGACGCAGATCATGAGATTGCCGAACTGAAAAGAAAAATTGACGACCTGAAATCCCTCAGGGAGCAGGCCAGAAATGATCTGCGCCAGCAGCTGAAATCCTACCTGCACATGTTGGACACAGAACCCGCCGACAGTGCACGGGCGGTGGAGCATTTCAATTCTTCGTCCCGCCCGCAGGAACCCCAGCGCAACAACATGTATGGCGGCAGCACCCCAAGAAGCCGCACCACAACCGAACCAGAGGCCGGGCGGCGACATCCCGGTAGAATGGGCTCCTCCGCCGAGGAAGCTGACCTTTCAGACCTCTACGTCAAGATCGACATCCCGGACAGCGGCCCCAGTAGCATAGGCGCGAAAGCTGCGGCATACGATTTCACGTCCGAGGACATTGCCCTGCCGTCATCACTTGCCGCCAGAAAAGACATGCTGGTCATGGATGAAGACGAGGACACCGACCCCATTCTCCCCGACCTTGATGGCGACATGGCCTTCAGCCTTGAAGACCCCCTGGAAGAACACGAACCGGCTGTTTCTTTTGCCGGAAGCTTGGAGGACGCCAAGAAAAAAAAGGATCGTTTCAACCCCGATGAATCACCCCTGTGATCTGACCTATCTGCGGGAGCAGGCCGACGGCGACTCGGTCAGCCTGTTCTTCTCCAAGCTCTTCAAAATCCCCAGGGCGGCAGTGACCCTTGCCAGCGGTGAAGTCAGCCGCGACAAACGCTTATTCTTGCAGGAGTCTCGGTAGCCCAAGCCCTCCTTACCCCATGAGCTTTTCCCTGGCAGCCTGCCGACTTAGCTTTTTTCTTCACTTGAGATTTGTAACCCATCTCGGCTACACTGTGAAAAGTAGAAGGTTATACGATTCCGATAGTTCTTGACCCCGACTTTGTACAGCGCGCAAACCATGACTCCTCTCAAGATTGGCATTCTTTCCGATACACATCTTTCCCACCCCACTGAGACTTTCAAAAAGATCGCGGAGGCCTGCTTCCATGATGCGGACATTATCCTCCATGCCGGAGATCTCACCGATCCGACAATACTCACGGTATTTTCCGGCAAGGAGGTGCATGCAGTGCACGGCAATATGTGCTCCGCCCTAACCTGCCAGCACCTGCCGACCCACAAGGAAATACAGGTGGGCGGCTTCACCATCGGCCTGATACATCGGACAGGCAACACCTATGATTTTGAGCACCGCCTGATCGAGATCTTTCCAGGGGCGGACTGCATTGTTTACGGCCACACCCACAGACCGGTCTGCCACCGCCTCGGCGGGGTCCTCTATATCAATCCCGGCAGTTTCACCGGCACGGGCTATACCGGGGCAGGCGGCACCTTTGCCAT
>Ga0172379_10004015_pt1 | contig 22445 bp, 12 predicted proteins | sample GrowelOW334metaG_FD_119756 | JGI IMG/M metagenome (GOLD analysis project Ga0172379, IMG submission 119756) | Groundwater microbial communities from an aquifer near a municipal landfill in Southern Ontario, Canada - Groundwater well OW334 metaG | ecosystem: Environmental > Aquatic > Deep... | reverse complement strand
ATCAGTGTTCGTAATTACATAAAAGATAATGCAGCGTCAAGTGTAGTTTTGATTCAGGATTGTTATTTTTATAATAACCGCGCCTTGAAGACAACAACCGCGCAATATTCCAACGGAGGAGCAGTAAGTGTATATGCGGGGGCAAGTACCGCTTCAAATACCTTTGATGTGACCATTGACAGATGTACTTTTGAATCTAATTCATCGGAAAATGCTGGTTCAGCATTACGTTGCAGGATTGACGCTGCTCCAAATGCTTATAACAAGATATTGGTCAGGAACTCTACATTTGTTGATAATACCAATAAGAACGGAGGAGTTCATAGTGTTAAAACACCAGATCAGGCCGCGGTTTATGTAGAACAGACTGTCGCCGGTGCCCGGTACGGAGAGGTGAAATTTATCAATAATACAATAGCTTATAATAAAACAGAGAAAACAAGCGGCATAGCTGGTTTTTTGAGTGATTTTTGTCCAATTCTAACTGTGATAAATAACATATTCTATTCCAATTACAACTCAGCTGCGACTCCTGTGAATTATTCTTATCGAAGCAGAGCAACGTTAGTTGAGAGTCGAAATAATATTACAAATGGTCATTTTGAAGGCTTGAACGTTGCGACCGCATATTCTGGTAATATGTTAACAGTTACCGATGTGCAATTGAAATTGGCTGAAAATCTGGCTGATAATGGAGATGCGACAAAGACATTAAATCTGGATACAGGAAGTGTTGCAATTAACGGAGGTTACGCGACAGGTGCTCCTACGGTTGATCAGCGAGGTGCTTCCAGAGTCGGAATACCAGATGTAGGAGCATATGAGAAAGTTAGTGACATGCTTGTTCCTTGGTTAACCGAAGCCCAACAGACAACAGATAATGGGACAAGTCAGGATCCCACGAGTATAATGACTTACAATGGTTCAATATACTGGGTATATGTGAATGTTGCAAGACAAATGACGGTTGCAAAAAAAACGGGAAGTAATTTACAAAAATACATTCTTTTTAATTTAGAATCTGGAATAGATGAAAGATGGCATATATGTCCGACAATAGGTATAGATAAAAACGGTTACATACATGTGACAGGTGATATGCATAATAGTGCATGGAAGTATTTTGTTTCACAAAATCCGGAGGATATTTCTGCATTCTCACGTCGTTACGATTTACCCGGATCAGGCGTAACATATACCGCTTTTTTTTATAATAATAATGGAGAAATGTTCTTAAGTTTCCGTCATGAGAGTAATACGCTGGGCAAAGGTAACCATCGGGGAGGTATTCTTCGTTATAATGCCGAATCGGATACGTTTGTTATGTTGGGGGGAACTGCTTATAATGATATATCGGGAAATCCGGTAAAGGTGCCTCCTGCGGGATCAAAGCCAACAACGATGGTCTGGGGGGATGGATTCGGAGGCAATAATTGTTGGTACACGAAGCCCGGTCACAGGGTTTATTTTGATAGCAATAATCGTATGCACCTGATTTCAGCATTAATAAATACTTGCTTGGAAGTTCCTTTGGGTGATAAGTCGAACACGCATCTTATTTATGCCTACTCGGATGATATGGGTGTTACATGGCATAAAGCAAGTGGAGAACAAATAACGTCTTTACCGTTAACTGCAAGCAATGCCACTGTTGTGTTGGACAGAACAACACAGCATGATATTTATGGAGGGAAGTGTGAATTGGGTGCATTTGATTCCGATCATCCGATTGTAACCTATTTTTTATCCAGCGATAATTTATCACATTCGCTAATGTACAACGGAAGTTCATGGGTGTCGATTTACCCACCACACTCTACAAATCTTATGATGTGCCGGCCAAACGGGTATGCTGCTTGGTATAACGGAACTCATATTGATTATACACATGATGGTCAAAACTGGAAGACCATAACAGGTGTTATCTCATTTCCTAAAGGTGCATATCAAGATCAGTCAGGTTGGGACAGAGAGTACTTTAAACAAACAGGGAATATTCGATATCATGGTAAATTCAATGACTACACGTTAAGTAAGATTTACACCTTATATAGCGGGATTGGAGAAGTAGGAGGGCAGTATTCTATTACAAGTTCAAATCAGGAAGTGGCATCATCCGACACAATGAGTAAAGAAATTAAATTCATTGTCAATGTATATAATAAAGGTATTATTGTCTATACAGACTGCATTGTTCAGATCTATACAATTGAAGGTAAGATGATTAAAGATGAGAAAATGCATAATGGACAAATGATGTCTTTGCCATCTGGAGTTTATATTATACATGCAGTAACTGCAAATCGTAAATATATCCAAAAAATTATTTTGTAAACTATTAATTAAGAAGAAAATACTTGTAGTGTTTTGTTGATTAGCTGTCAAATATGAGCAAATTTACTTCGCGGAAAAATTACAAATAGAACTACAGTATTGGTGTGTGAATGGATGACTTTATCAGCATTGTGCAAAATTTATTTTTCACTTATTATTTAACATAAAATATTATGAGTCGAATAAAAATATATCAATTAGTAATTCATTTTTTCAAAAGTTCTTGTTTTGTGCTTTTGAGTTTTATGTTTTTGTCTATTAATTTCAGTTTCTCTCAATCTACCGATAATTATATATTTAAATCAGGAGAAAGAGTGTGTTTCATCGGTAATAGTATTACAAGTAATGGAGGATTCTTCCACAATGTGTTTTTATATTATATCACTCGTTTTCCAAAACAACAGATTTCTTTTTTTAATTGTGGAGTATCAGGTGATATTGCTGGGGGTGTGATTAATCGGTTGCAAAATGATATACTAGTACATAATCCAACGTGTGCTGTTTTAATGTTAGGAATGAATGATGTGAGAAGAAATTTTTATTCGGAGAAAGTAATTAATAATAAGGATACATTGAATTATCGTAAAAATGCTATTTCGATTTATCGGGAAAGTGTTGAAAAAATTATTCAAATTCTTAATTCTGAAAAAATAAGAGTCATACTGCAAAAGCCTTCAATTTATGATCAAACTGCTAGCATTTCCACACCTAATAATTTAGGTGTAAATGATGCTTTAAGGTCTTGTGGGGATGTAATTGATTCGTTGGCAATAAAATATAATATTCAAGTTATAGATTATTGGAGTATATTAAATAATATCAATAAACAGTTGCAAGAGAATAATCCTGCTGCTTCAATTATTGGAAATGATCGAGTTCATCCTGGTCTTACCGGACATTTTATAATGGCCTATGAGTTTCTTAAAACACAAAATGTACCACACATTGTTTCAGAAACTACAATCAATATAAAAGAGCAAAAGATCGAAACCGATAATTGTACGATTTCTGACTTGATGCTTGATGATAAAATTCGCTTCAAAATGAAAGAAAATTCTTTACCATTTCCAATTACTTCAGATGAAGAGTATGGTACAACGTTAATTCCTTTTTGTACTGAGTTAAACTCACAACGTCTAATTATTACCGGACTTAAAGACAGCATCTATCGACTTTATATTGATAGTCTCGAGATTAGTTATTTTACCAGTAAGGAATTAAATGATGGAATTAATTTAGCTTCGTTCAAAGCCACACCACAAAATCAACAAGCAATAAAAGTTAAATTTATATTGTCAGAACTCTGGAATTTGGAGTCAATTGTGAGAAGTATAAAATTTATTGAGTATGGAAGTGATCTAAAGCATTTTCCATACAAAGAAGAACCGGATAAAGTTGTAGCTTTCTTAAAACCTGTTTTCGATAAAAAAGGAAGTAGTTTTTTTAATCGGCAATTAGAGATTTATGCCGAAAACAAAATCAATGAAATCAAAATATTATCTCAAATATCTAAGTTAAGAGAAAAGGCATATGAAGAAGCTCAACCAGTAAATCATTGTCTTATGATTTCTCCGATTATCAAATAGTTTGCTTATATTGTATTAGTGTACAGATGAAATTATGAAAAACAAATTGAAAATTAAATATAATATGAGGATCTTGATTCTTGTTTTTCTTTTATTATGTATAGGTGTCATGTTTCTGTTTTCCCAAAACAGTTCTTCCTTAACAATTCAAAATCCCGATTCTGGAAAATTCATCGAGCGTATGGATAAAGAAATGGGTAATGCTAAAAATACAGAAAAGTATACTTTCAAATGGGTGAATGCTAAAGACCTTACTGTAGAAGGAATGGGTTGGTCAGGCACAGGAGTCATTGATGATTATACCCGATTGCCAAATAATTATAAAGACACTGTAACTGCAAATGTCTGGAATCTGAGTCGTCATTCGTCAGGAATACATGTGCGGTTTACAGTAAAAGGTACCAAAGAAATTCATGCCAAATGGAAGCTCAGATCAAACATATTCATGGTACACATGACACATCAGGCCATAAACGGACTTGATTTATACATCAAACAAGATGGTAAGTGGGTTTTTGGAGGTGTTGGAAAACCGGATAAAACCGGATTAGATAATGAAAGTTTATTAACCGGTTTTCTTGATCCAAAAGTTGAATATGAATGCATGGTGTATTTGCCATTGTATAATGGAGTAAATACAGTAGAATTTGGTTTTGCCTCTGATGCCCAAGTTAAGAAAGCAACTCCGTTTCATAACAAACCATTTGTGATGTATGGAACTTCTATTCTACACGGATGCAGTGCATCCCGTGCGGGTATGTCTTTCCCTTCAATGTTAGGTCGTAGATTCGATGCTCCAGTGGTGAATCTGGGATTTTCGGGTAACGGATTTATTGAGGAGTATTTCGGACGAATCATGGGAGAGGTAGATGCTTTAGCTTATTTTATCGACTGTTTGCCTAATATGTATTCATTTACTCCAGATGAAGTAAAATCAAGAACGTTGGCTTTGGTTCGTAATTTAAGAAAAGTGAGACCACAAACACCTGTTGTATTGGTTGAAGACAGAACACATACTAATTTCAGGAGCAACTCGACAGTTAACGAAGACAGGGATGGATTAAAAGCAGCATATAAAATTCTTAAAAAGGAATCAGAAAATATTTATTACGTAAAAAGTGATAATTTGCTGGGGAAGGATACCGAAGCAACTGTTGACGGTTCACATCCTTCCGATCTGGGAATGCATTATTACTATCAGGCATTGGAACCTGTTGTGAAAAAGATAATGAAAGTTTCAAAAAAATCTTATTGAAATAATAAAACTCGCTATCATTAAAGAAAGTAATTCTAATATCAATAATATGAAAACACAACTATTTCTTTTATTTTTTGTTTTCCAAAGTTTAATTCAACTTTTGGCAACAAACTTCAATGTAACTAATAGCAACGATTCTGGTGCAGGTTCATTTAGACAAGCAATAACGGATGCAAATGCAAATAATACTGCGACTGCTTTAACCCCTCACACCATAACTATAAATGGTGTTTATACAATTACATTACTCACGGCGATAACTACACTAAACAACCACGTAATTATAAATGCATCAGGAAGCAATGTGCTTACTATCGTTGCACCTTCAACTTTTAGGTGCCTAAATATTGGTAGTTCAAAAACAGTAGTATTAAATTATGTAGTATTAAAAGGCACTCTTGCTACTGCACCGGCAGCTTTAGGAATAGGTAGTGCAAGCAATGTAACACTGAATAATTGTGCCGTGCAATATAATGCAGCAGATTATGCCATCGATTCTTATGGTAATTTGACTTGCAACAATTGTATATTTAATAATAACACCAGTGCAACAGGTAAATCTATGATATATGCGCATGAAGCCGGTAGAACATTCATTTTTTCAAATTGTATAATCGAGAACAATACAAATTCTCCTGCAATTAAAGTCCCGGCCTGGTCATCAGGCAATACGATATTGAATATAACGAATTGTATTATCAGAAACAATAAAGGAGAAGTTTCAGGATCAAATTATGGTGCAGGGATTTCGAGTGCAGGGATTACAACCATAACCAATACTGAGATATCAGGAAATAAAGCAACTCGTGGTGCTGGTTTACGTTTAGAACCGGGAAATGCAATATACAAGAGCAAATTGAAAATGGTAAATTGCACAATGAGTGCTGATACTGCATCTGTATATTACGGTGGTGCAATATGGGTTCAATACAATGCGGCAACAGTAACAGACTCCGTCACATTAACAAATTGCACATTCTCAGGTAATGTAGCAACAACTAATGGAGGAGGATTATTCTTGGATGCATTAACAACCTACACATTGAATAATTGTACAGTAACAGGCAATAAGTCAAATGGAAATACTTCCACATCGCAAGGTGGAGGATTAGTCCTTGGTAATGGAACGTTGATGCTTAATTATTGCATAGTTGCAGGCAACAATCCGGCAAGTACACATGCCTCAAGGGACATAGTGATTACAGGAGGAACTCCTGTAAGGTTAGCGGGTTCAACAACCGGAAATAATTTGTATGGAGGCACTGTTACTTTTGCATTACCAGGAGCTGTTACAACTGGTAATGTTGTTTTTTCAGGTAGTATATCAACGGTATTAAATCCATTTTTGTTAGAAAATTTCTCTTGCTCTCCACTTCTGCCAGATGGCAAACGCGTAAAAACACACGCGTTGGTTTTAGGAGGACAAGCAGTTGACCCCAACCCAAGCAATTCAGGATGTCAGGTATATGACCAAAGAGGTTTCTTAAGAGATAATAAACCTGATATTGGATCTTTTGAAGTTCGAGTTGTCACGGCGGCTAGTACTTCGTTTACTGATGTCCAAAATGCAGTCAATATAAGCGTACCAGGTGATATTGTGCAAATTCCTGAGGGTTATAGTGATTGGGGAACTAATACCTTAAATGTTCCGGGTGGAATATATATAAAGGGATCAGGATATTTATCCACAATAATACAACGTAGTAATACAACTTCAAATTATTTAATTCAATTTGATGGCTCAAATGGTTCCCCCTGTCTCCTTTCTGATATTAAATTTGAAGGAGTCTATAATAATGATAATATTTACTCAAAAGGTGTTGGTTTATTAAATGGATGCATAAACTTTAAAGTGTTTAATTGTGAATTTTATGGTTTTGCAAATTGTGCACTACAAGTTGGCAACGCACTAAATCAACGTGGAGTAATTTATAGCAATAGATTTATAAATAATTATTATAGTTCTATCGGTAATTATGGATACGGTATTGTGGTTTTAGGTAATGGGACATGGCCTGCATTAGAATTAGGCTCCGAAAATGCAGTTTTTGTTGAAGATAATTATTTTTCAGGTAACAGACACAATATAGCTTCCAATAATGGATCTAGATATGTGTTCAGATACAATAATGTAATTGGCACTACTGCTGTTAAGAATTTTGCAATGACCGATGCTCATGGTCTTTCATCATGGCCAAGAGGATCAAGAAGTTTTGAAATCTACAACAACGAGTATTCAACGGATTTTCAGGAAGGATTTCAACGTACTGCAATTGGAATACGAGGTGGAGATGGTGTGATATTTAATAATACTTGTACAAACAAGATAGCCCGTACAATAGAACTTTCGATCGAGGGCTTTACTTGCGGAACATATCCCGGCTCAGATCAGATACGTTCTTTGTATATATGGAACAATGAAGCACATGATGAATTAGGCTATGGTACAATCGATGGTGTAGCTAATAATTGTCCTTCCTCCATCGCACTAAATCGGGATTATTTTATGACGACTAAATCGGGATATTCTCCCTATTCTTATCCTCATCCATTACGAAGCCCTAATTCAAAAACAATGTATGTTTCAAAAAATACAACAAATACACAAGATTTAGATGTAAACCATTCTCCTGTAAAAGTATACTTAAATTCCACAAATAATTTCATTACAATCGAAGGGGAAGTTGACATTGAAAAAGTTTTTGTTTATAACGCCCAGGGAAAAACTGTATTGTCAAGTTATAGTAGTACTAAAACAATTAATATTGAAAGTTGGATTAATGGTTTGTATATAATAAGGGTGTTTGCAAACAACAAGTGGTTTTGCTATAAAATTTTGAAATAAAAATTAGTTACACTTTAATAATTTATTAAAACCACTTTTTTTAAGATGAAATGTTATGTATTTGTTTAATTTCAGATAATATTATGAAGATCACAAGGGAATTGCCATTAAAACACAGATTTTTATTTAAGTCATTAATTTATTTATTTGTTTTAGTATGTTCCGGAAAGGTATTTGGTGCCTTAAATGCTTCTGCAACTTATAAAAGTACACCCGCGGAAATCACATTGAAGTGGAATATTCAGGGCAACGGAGTCACCGTCAATATATTTAGGCGGACAATGGGAGAAGAAGGAGTTGGCAGCTGGATTTATCAGATTGCTGTTGCTGCTCCTGCACTCAGCTACGTTGATAATACTGTAGAGAAAGGCGTTGTTTACGAATATAAACTGGTAAATCAGTCGGACACGAAGAGTTCGGCTTACATAGCGGCCGGGATAGAAGTTGCTTTGGCAGAAGAACGTGGAACGCTGTTGTTGGTGATAGACAACACGATAACTTCCTCTCTTTCGTCCGAACTACTTCGCTTTGAGCAGGATTTACGCGGAGATGGCTGGAAAGTGATCCGTCATCATTCTCTACGTCATGGCAGTGGCACTCCTGAAGAGCTGAAAGAGTGGATTGTAAGGCAGTATCACGCCGATACAATCAACATAAAAGCTTTGTTGCTATTTGGTCATCTGCCTGTTTGTAAAAGCGGGTTTATCGCTCCGGATGGACACGACAATATGCCATTGCCCACCGATCTTTTTTACGCTGACATGGATGGGACATGGACAGACAACAGTACGTTGACCTCATCCAATCCTACATACTCGAACCTCCCGGGTGATGGAAAATATGATCAGAATTATCTTCCTGGTAATTCCCGTGTAGAGTTACAGGTTGGTCGTGTTGATTTGTCGGGTATGACCGCATTTAAAGCTAATGAAATTGAATTATTGAGAAACTATCTTAATAAAAATCATTATTGGCGTCAAACAATTACTAAAACTCCCATGAAAGCTGTGGCGGGTAATAGTTATCTGGGAATGGAGACCTCGGCTGTTCACGCTTTGTTTGGTTCATCGAATGTCACATCGGGTAATTTTTACAATACAAACGACAATCCTTATACCTGGGCAGTAGATTTCGGGGATGCCGTGGGTGCAAATTATGCAAATTATAATTACAAGGCGACATTTTTCATCAATTTCGGGAGCCACAAGCAAAAATTTGATCAGAATAACAACCAGATGCGTGCCATTCTCTGTCTGCCTGAATACGGTTTGAGTTGTGCCTGGGGAAGTCGTCCATTTTGGTTTTTCCATCACATGGGTATGGGAGAAACTATCGGTTATTCGGCATTTCGTACGCAAAACAATAGGTTTAGCGAATATACCCCTGCATGCAGTTACTGGTTTCAAGGAGGAATCTGGAATAATCTGATGGGTGATCCCACTCTTCGTATGCACATGGTGATTCCACCCAAAGGATTAGCAGCTACAGCCATTAATGAAGGAGTACGTTTGTCCTGGAAATCCTCTCCCGATGCCACCGAAGGTTATCATGTATATCGTTATTTAGCAGAAAATGATTCGATTGAAAGAATCACGGATAATCCAGTAATGGATACTGTATTTATTGACGCGGGAGCTACTTCACAAAATGTCTCTCAATACATGGTGCGTGTCATGAAGTTGGATGAGGTTGCTTCGGGCAGTTATTATAACCTGAGTCAGGGTGTATTTACAGCGAGTCCATTGCGCAGCTTTGTCGACTCGGTTGCACCGACTGTTCCTTCCCGTTTGAGGATTTCACAATATGGTTCAACATCAATCACGCTTGACTGGGATGTTTGTACCGACAATGTGGCGGTAAGCGGTTACGAGGTATTTAAAAACGGTACTTCCATCGGAACAACCGATACGACCTCATTCGAAATAACGGGTTTAGTAGCGGGAACAAATTACAACTTGACAGTGCAGGCAAAAGACGCAGTTGGTAATGTCTCTCTTTTAAGCGATTCGTTGCTAACCGGTCTGGATACACAAGCTCCGTCCAAACCCACTAACCTGACGGCATCATCGGTGACCAAATCAGGTTTTACTTTAAAATGGACAGCCTCGACGGATAATGTGGGTGTCGTGGCATATGATGTTTATGTGGATGAAGAATATTATAAATCGACCGTTCAATCTAAACCCGGGAGTGCCCCTTCCACGACCATGGTCATCGTGGCAAGTGAAATAGATTGGACAACAGAGAATACTCCCTTTGCAGTTACGGTCAAAGCTCAGGATATTACCGGTAATGTATCACAAGCCAGTGAACCTCTGATGGGGATTGTAGATTCAGCACCTCCAACTGCTCCGTTAAACCTGAGAGCGAGCGATGTGACCACCACAGGTTTTACCCTGAACTGGGAAGCATCGACGGATAATGTTGAAGTAACGGGTTATTATATTTATGTGAACGGGGTTTTGTCTAAAACGGTTTCTAAATCAACATCTACAGGTCTGACACCGACATCTTATGTGTTTGCCGGCCTGAATGATTCAACAACTTATACCCTGATAGTCAGGGCGAAAGATTCATATAATAACCTGTCACCTTTCAGTGAATCCTTAGATGTAACAACATCTGTTTCAGGTGTCAATGATTTATTTATAACTGAACGACTGATGATATTCCCAAATCCTGTTGTTGAAAAAGTCAACATTAGCATTGCCAGTCCCGGTAGCTCGGAAGTTTTAATTTTCGATGTGTTAGGGAAAGAAGTTATTTCATCGCGATTTAATGCCGAAAAAGATGGGCAATTAATTGTTTCTGCTGCCCATATTACAACGGGTTTGTATTATATGGTTGTAAAATCAGACAAAAAAACCTATGTGGGGAAATTTATGAAAAAATGATTCAACCAAGAGATGATACAAGATTTTTTATTTGTTAATTCAAGGTTAATAATTGTATTTCTGTGCATCTCTGTGCTATACGCAGTATAATTTTCTAATGCTACAAAAAACACTTAAAAATCAAACTAATATGCTTAAAAAAAACATTCTGACAGGTTTAATTTATTTCATATTTGTAATGTTAACCCATTCACAAACTAACAAGGCTCATTATGAAGTGATTCCATTGCCAAACAAGATAGTATATCCTGCCGGCAAAGGATTTGTGTTAGATAAAGATGCGGTAATCGAATACCCTGTAACTAATAAAATTCTACAATCCAATGCCACTTTTTTGGCTGATTATATAGAAGAGGTAATCGGTCAGGCGTTAAAAATTCAATCTCGTCCAAAGAAGAAAAATTATATTCGTTTAGAATTAGATGGGAATATAGAAAATCAAGAAGGGTACGAGATTGAAATAGATCAGAAAGGAATTGTAATTAAAGGTTTAACGGAAGCCGGAATTTTTTACGGTATTCAAACTCTACGGAAATCTTTGCCTGTGAATCCTGTTGAGCAAGTGTTTATGCCTGCTGTTGTAATTACTGATTTTCCGCGTTTTCCCTACAGGGGAATGATGCTGGACGTTGCCCGTCATTTTACCAGTCTGGAAAACGTTAAAACCTATATTGATATATTAAGCCTTCATAATGTAAATCATTTACATTTACACCTTACTGATGATCAGGGCTGGCGGATTGAAATAAAAAAATATCCCTTGTTGACTGAAATTGGCTCCAAACGTGCTGAAACGGTTATCGGAAAAAATACCGGAGAATATGATGGTATTCCACATAAAGGATATTTTACTCAGGAAGAAATGAAAGAGCTGATTACTTATGCCAAAGCGCGTTTTATAACCATCATACCTGAAATTGATTTACCGGGTCACATGCTTGCTGCATTGGCTGGTTACCCGGAGTTGGGTTGTACTGGTGGTCCTTATGAGGTGTGGACTAAATGGGGCGTTTCCGATGATGTGTTATGTGCAGGAAATGAAAAGATATTGACTTTCATCGAGGATATCTTAACAGAAGTAGCTGCTTTATTTCCGGCTGAATATGTGCATATTGGTGGTGATGAATGTCATAAAACCAGGTGGAAAGCCTGTGAAAAATGTCAGGAAAAAATTAAGAGTCTGGGATTGGTTACTGATGAATATTTTACAGCCGAGGAGAGATTACAGAGTTATGTGATTGCTCATGCAGAGAAAGTCTTGAATAATCATGGCAAAAAGATGATAGGTTGGGAAGAAATCCTGCAAGGTGGCGTTTCGAAATCTGCAACCATCATGTCCTGGAGAGCTCGCGGAACTGAAATCAAAGCAGCTAAATCAGGTAATCATGTGATTATGACAACAAAGACATCGCTGTATTTTGATTATTATCAGGCCAAAAATAAGGAAAATGAACCATTTGCCATTGGCGGTTATGTTCCGGTTCAAAAAGTATATGAATTTAATCCGGTTCCTGAAGAATTAACCGAGGAAGAAGGTAAAAGCATCATTGGTGTGCAGGCCAATGTGTGGACGGAATACATGCCAAATTTCAGTCATGTCCAATACATGATTTTACCCCGATTGGCTGCTTTATGTGAGGTGCAATGGATGCAACAGGAAAAAAGAAATTTCCCGGATTTTGCTCAACGTGTTCCTATGATGATTGAAAAATACAGGAAATATCGGTATAATTTCAGAAAACCTGATTTCTAAGGGGTTTAATCACTCCATGAAATTAACAGTCACTCAGTATATTTTAAATGGACTGTAGTAAAATTTAAATTGTAATTTATCATAAAAAAATAATTAATCATGAAATTTAAAAGTATCCATTTAAAAAACATTTTGTTTGGTTGGTTAATCATGGGTTTATTTTTATCTTTACATTCAGAAAATATGTATCAACTTCCTTCATTATTGATAACTAATGATGGTTCAAAAATTACATCTGTTCGAAAATGGAAAAAATACAGGAATGAAATAAAGAAATTATTTGAACAGGAAGTTTATGGTATATCACCATTATTACCATCAAAAGTAAAGTTCACAATAGAATATGAAGATAAGAATATATTTGACGGGAAAGCTACAAAAAAAAGAGTTAACTTGTACTTGGGGAATTATGCTAATCCCATAGAATTGCTGATTTATTATCCTAATAACTACGGAACCAAAACACCGGCATTTTTAGGATATAATTTTTGGGGAAATCATACTGTAACAACTGATGAAGAAATTCCAATAACTTCATTATGGGTTCCTAATTTAGTAGATGTTAAACAAAATTGTGCTGTAGCTTCCATGCGGGGAATCCGAACTGGAAGGTGGCCGGTTGAAACTATTATAGATGCGGGTTACGCATTAGTTACCTTGTACTGTGGTGATATTGACCCTGATTATGACGATGGATTTAAAAATGGTGTTCATGGCTTGTATAAAGATAAAAAATACACATGGGGGACGCTCGCCGCATGGTCTTGGGGACTAAGTTACGTGATGAATTATCTGGAGAAAGATAAACGGATAGACAGCAAAAAGGTAGCGGTTATTGGACATTCTCGTTTAGGAAAAGCAGCTTTATTAGCAGGTGCTTTTGATGAAAGGTTTGCGCTGACCATTTCAAATAATTCAGGATGTGGAGGAGCTGCATTGTCACAAAGGAAAAAAGGGGAACGTTTTAAGGATATCAATACTCATTATCCACACTGGTTTTGTAGTAATTTCAAAAAATACAGTGACAATGAAGATAAACTAAAGGTTGACCAACATCAGTTAATAGCCATGGTTGCCCCGCGGCCCGTTTATGTGGCCAGCGCTGAGCTAGATAAATGGGCTGATCCCGAAGGAGAATTTTTGAGTGCGTGTTTAGCCGGAGAAGTATATCATTTATACGGTTTAAAAGGACTCGAAAAAAATGAGACGCCAGCTGTTAATTCTCCTCTTATTGATGGATATGTGGGTTATCACATACGAACCGGAAAACACGATATAAATGAATATGATTGGAAACAGTTTATAAGGTTTGCTAATAAACACCTTAAAGAAAATTGCAAATAATGAATCAGTTATATCTAATTTAAAAATATTTTTTAGAATCTGAATGAATAATGACGCAATAGATATTCAATAAAATCAAAATATTATAGAATGAAGAAAGTTTATAGACCAGAAGAAATAGCAAATTTTTTATTGAGTATATCAATTTGAGTAACATCAATGGAATGGTTTCTCTATATGAAGATTTTGCTGTTCTCGTAACCAATGAAGAATATATATTGCTTTAACATCATCTCGCCTAATAAATGGATTTGTAACAGATGAAGTTACAAGAAAACAATCTGACGGAAGTTGGCGTTGGTTTATTGATCAACCAGTAATTGCAGTATTGAAGTGAACTTATAAAAATGAAAATTCATTGCATAAATTATTCTAACACTTTTTTTGAAATTGCTGATGATTGCCCAGTTGCTAGTGGCGAAATTCCACCAATAAAAGTAGACACTAAAACAGTGGCAAGTATGCGATTTGACATAGTGAGTAAAAATCCAAATAAGTTTACTTCTGATGATGTGATCTTTCAGGTTTATGCGGATCGAAACGACATGAAAAGTAGTGAATACGTTGAAGCAAGGCAACAATTTTTTTCAAAGGGACAACCTTGCTTCAGAGCTTCACCATTGACAAAAAGATATGGATGGGGTGTTCATAGCGACAAGAGTCGAAGAGAAAAAATGAGTTCCTATAAAAAAATCGATTTCTTTTGTAAAATATATCAAACCGGAATTTATGAGTGTGTAGATCTACCAAAAGAAATCACTTAACAACTTTCTGCCGTGAAAGGACGTATCAACATCAAAGGACAGGTAAATGGATTTTATTTTAACAAGACATAAATACCTGTTAATAATGCACCTTACCGTCTTTTTGTTAATCAGGTAATGATGACAGGCGGAAAAAACTACTTTATGCGAAATGGCAATTCTGGATTGTTAGATTTATATAATACATTTTTTGTAATTTGTATTTCAATTATTAAAAAATCTGTTTTATAACATCTAATTTTATTTCTCCTAATGTAAAATATGTTTTTACTTTGCAGCACAGTTCAGCACAGATGTAAATTTTTCTGTTTATTTGAATATTATGCCTCAAGGATATATTGTTAAATCTCATAATCAACCAGTTAAGCGCTATTGTCAAACACTGGAGTTGAAAAATAATTCTGATTTAATTGAAGAATACAAATACTGGCATAAGCCCGAAAATAGATGGCCGGAGATTCCGAGAGGAATAAAAGAAGTAGGAATACTTGAGATGGAGCTCTATTTGTTTGATAATAGGCTTTTTATGATTGTTGAAACGCCACTTGATTTTAATCGGGAAGAGGCCTTTAATAAATTAGCAAGGCTCGACCGACAAGCGGAATGGGAAGATTTTATGGCAAAATTTCAGGTAACTGAGCCGGGAAAATCTTCCGCCGGGAAATGGCAACTGATGGAAAGGATTTTTTGTTTGTAATTCTAAACGATAAAATAATACTGAAACTAATCACATAACTCAGCAGTAATGAAAAATAACACAGGTTCACTATTTGTTTCAAAAGATGGTGTAAATTATTTGATTCCTTTTATATTGGTTACCTCGCTTTTCTTTTTCTGGGGAGTGGCTAATAATATGACTGATACGTTGTTGGCGGCCTTCAAAAATATATTGGAGATGTCTGATTTTCAGACCTCTTTTATTCAGATGGCGTTTTATGGTTCGTACGCCTGTTTTGCTATTCCTGCTGCACTTTTGATCCGAAAGTTTGATTTTAAAACGGGAATCATTGTTGGTTTGATTTTGTATGTTATCGGAACATTTTTGTTTTATCCGGCCAGTCGACTGGGTTCTTATAATTTTTATCTTTTTGCAATTTATATCATGGCAGGTGGTTGTTCAATTCTTGAAACAACCGCAAATCCTTATATATTATCAATGGGTCGACCTGAAAATGCAACGCGTCGACTAAATTTTGCTCAATCATTCAATCCCATTGGTTCAATAACGGGTATTGTCTTGAGTCAGATTTTTATTTTGTCGCATCTGAGTGCCAACAAAAACGAAATGACTGATGCTCAGTTACAGTCAGCTCAGAACAATGAATTGTCGGCGGTTACGCTTACTTATATGTTTGTTGGTGTGGTACTCTTGTTTTTGTTACTGGGAATAATTTTTTATAAGAAAATGCCTGCAACAAAAGAAAAATCTACCCTGAGTTTTGGGAAAACGGTTAAAACCCTTGTCAAACGAAAACATTATTCCATGGGTGTGATTACACAGTTTTTTTATGTCGGTGCACAAATAGGTGTTTGGTCGTACACCATCCGGTACGTTATGATTGCACTGGGATTTGTCGATCCAGCGACTGATGTAATATTAACAGATAATGTAACTGCTTTTATGATAGATTATCCTTTGTGGACTTCAGTCTGGCAACTGGATGGCACTTCGACAGCTGAAAATATTGGAAACACATTCTACCTTTTCTCTTTAATATTATTTATGTTTTCAAGATTTATTTTTACTGCGCTGATGCGTTATATGCGACCGGGCATGTTATTGTCAATAGCTGCTACAGGAGCTTTGCTGGCTGCAGTTACTGCAATCTTCATGAATGGGATGACCGGTGTGATCGGTTTAGTAATGATATCATTCTTCATGTCGCTCATGTTCCCTACAATTTATGGTATCGCACTGGAAGGTTTATCAGAAAACGAATCGAAAGTTGGAGGTTCATTCTTAGTGATGGCTATACTTGGTGGAGCACTGTTAACAGCTGGTCAGGGACTGCTTTCGACAGTTTTTGCAGATATCCGCGTATCGTTCTGGATTCCAGTGGTTTGTTTTGTTGTAGTTGCTTTGTATGGTCTGATGGCCAATAAAGATGAAAAGGCTTTCAAATTGTAAATGATTAAATAGTAAATGATATTATGGGTATTGCCTTTTCACATGCAGTTTCAAAATTCAAATTTCTTGCTGATGGTATTAGTAATGATATCATGCATGGGAAACTATTGTTGGGAGAAAATCTTTTGTCTATCAACGAAGCAAGCGCTAAGTATAAGGTATCCAGGGACACGGTTTTTAAAGCCTATAACGAACTGAAGAGACGGGGTGTGATTGATTCTACCCCGCAAAAGGGTTATTTTGTGGTTGGCGAAGTGAATCATGTTTTACTGTTGCTCGACAATTATTCGGCATTTAAACAGAAATTGTTTCACCGTTTTGTTGCTAATCTTCCTGAAAATTACAAGGTTGATTTAATTTTTCATCAGTATAATGAAAGATTATTTGAAACAATTGTGCAGGATAGTATAGGGAAATACAGCATGTATGTGGTAATGAATTTCTCCAATGATCAGCTTTCTGATAGTCTGAAAGCCATTCCTCCGCATAAATTACTGTTGCTGGATTTTGGGAATTTCGAAAAATCAGCATATCCTTTTATATGTCAGAATTTCAATGAAGCCTTGTACAACTGCTTAATAGAGGGACGTGAGTTGTTGAAAAAATATGAAAAAATGGTGTTCGTGTTTCCGGAAGAATTAAGTCACCCTATCAGTTCCATTGACTATTTTACAAAATTTTGTCGCCATGAAAGGATTAATTGTCAAATAATCAGAAGTGAAGCCGATTGGAAAGGTGTGGAAATGGATACCGCATATTTGTGTATTCTTCCCGAAGATCTGGTGAAAATCATCAAAGATGCAGATGCCAGGCAGCTGAAAATCGGTACTGATATCGGGCTGATTGCCTACAACGATGATCCGGTACTGGAGGTGATAAAGGATGGTATAACATCAATTAGTGTTGATTTTGGGTTGATGGGGGAGATGGCAGCTAAGTATGTAAAAACAAAACAGCTTGTGCAGGAGTATTTGCCAACAAGATTTATATCGAGATTTTCTGTTTGAAAGATGTTGATATGGTTTAAGATTCAGACAGGATTAACATGTAAATCATATCCCCAAAATAAAAACATCTGATTAAGATAGATTGACTTAGTAATTATTTTTTTTGAAGGAATAACAGCATAGTTCAGCACAGATAAAATGTGTAAATAATATACCAAGTTTCTCAAAAGTCTCCCCTTGGGGGGATTTAGGGGGCTAAAAATTTAAGCAAATGAAAACAGGAAAATTACAAGGGGAAAACCCTAAAATTGGGATTCGTCCAACCATCGATGCCCGTCAGAGTGGCGTGCGCGAATCGCTCGAAGTGCAGACCATGAATATGGCAAAGAATTTAGTCAATTTCATCACATCAACATTAAAATACAGTGATGGAACTCCCGTGCAATGTATTATTGCCGACACAACTATCGGAAGGGTTGCCGAAGCGGCTGCGTGTGCCGAAAAGTTCAGAAAAGAAGGTGTTGGTGCAACCATTACAGTTACACCTTGCTGGTGTTACGGTAGCGAAACAATAGATATGGATCCGCACATGCCGAAAGCTGTTTGGGGATTTAACGGTACGGAACGTCCGGGAGCTGTTTATCTGGCGGCAGCGTTGGCCGGACATGCACAAAAAGGCTTACCGGCATTTGGCATTTATGGTCGCGATGTGCAGGATGGTGGGGATAATTCTATTCCTGTTGATGTGCAGGAAAAAATCGTGCGGTTCGTGAAAGGTGCAGTGGCAGTGGCAACTCTACGGGGAAAATCTTATCTTTCCATCGGTTCTGTTTCTATGGGTATTGCAGGTTCCATTGTGAATGCCGACTTTTTTCAGGAATACTTAGGCATGCGCAATGAGTCTGTGGATATGAGTGAAATCCTTCGCCGGGTACAGTTGGGGATTTTCGATCTAAATGAATTTGAGAAAGCCATGGCATGGACTGAAAAGTATTGCAAATCCAACGAGGGTGAGGATACGAACGATGTTGATAAAAAGAAACCGCGTGAAGTGTTGGACAAAGAATGGGAATTTGTTGTTAAAATGACCATCATCATACGTGATTTGATGATTGGTAATCCGAAATTAGCTAAAATTGGTTTTGGTGAAGAAGCGTTAGGACATAATGCTATTGCATCTGGTTTTCAAGGACAAAGGCAGTGGACTGATTTCATGCCGAATGGTGACTTTTCGGAAGCGATTTTAAATACATCTTTTGATTGGAACGGTATCCGCGAAGCATTTGTGGTAGCGACTGAAAATGATTCGTTGAATGGTGTGGCCATGTTGTTTGGCAAATTGCTCACCAATACAGCTCAGGTATTTGCTGATGTGCGTACTTACTGGAGTCCAGATGCTGTGAAACGGGTGACGGGTTATCAACTGGAAGGAAAAGCTGCTGGTGGATTGATTCATCTTATTAATTCTGGTTCTGCTTCGTTGGATGGTAGTGGTATGCAAAGTGTAATCGGAGAACCGGTTATGAAGCCATTTTGGGAAATTACGGAAGATGAAGTTCAAAAGACACTGGATGCAACTACTTGGTATCCTGCTGATGGAGGTTATTTTCGTGGAGGCGGTTTTTCATCAAACTTTCTCACAAAAGGAGGCATGCCTGTGACCATGGCACGTATCAATTTAATTAAAGGTTTGGGTCCGGTGTTGCAATTGGCCGAAGGCTGGACAGTTGATATTCCGGCTGAAATACATAAAACATTGGACGACAGAACGAATAAAACATGGCCAACTACCTGGTTTGCACCCCGCCTGACTGGTGAAGGTAATTTTAAAGATGTATATTCGGTGATGAACAACTGGGGAGCTAATCATGGCGCTTTCAGTTACGGACATATTGGTGCTGATTTAATTACGCTGGCTTCGATGTTACGTATACCTGTGTGTATGCACAATGTGGAAGATGAAAAGATTTTCCGTCCTGCTGCCTGGGCTGCTTTTGGTATGGATAAAGAAGGAGCCGACTATCGTGCTTGTAATACTTATGGTGCCATTTATAAGTGAAGTGAATAGTTGTTGTCAAAATTTTCTTATCAAAAAATAAGGTTTTAATGTCAATTTTCTCACGGATAATCTGTATAGTATAAATAACTTTGTGCCAACATTTAAATGTAATATGAGAAACAAATCATTCTTAGCGTTCGACATTGGTGCTACCAGTGGTCGCACCATCTTGGGGACCCTTGAAAACGGACGTCTTCATATGAAGGAGTTAACACGTTTTCCCAACCAGATGCTTCAAATTGGGGCCCATTTTCATTGGAATATTTATGCGTTATTTGAATATCTGAAAGCCGGACTGGTTGCTGCTAAAAATGAAGGAGTAGAAATAACTTCCATTGGCATAGATACCTGGGGCGTCGATTTTGCTTTGATTGCCGAAGATGGAACCATACTCGGTGCTCCCTATGCCTACCGTGATCCTCATACGACCGATGCTCCTGAAAGATTCTTCAAATTAATTCCCCGTGAAAAAGTTTATGGGTTGACGGGAATTCAGGTGATGAATTTCAATAGCCTTTACCAGTTGTTTGCATTGAGTCAGGCTAACAATTCGTTGCTTAAAGCCACGAAAGAAATATTGTTTATGCCTGATGCGCTGGCTTATATGTTGACTGGGAATAAAGTAGTGGAATATACCATTGCATCGACTTCGCAAATGCTTAATCCACGCACTAAGAAATTTGAAAATGAATTGCTGGAGATGGCAGGCGTTTCTCCTGCTATTTTGGGTGATATTGTGATGCCCGGTCATGTGATTGGAACTTTGAGAGATGATATTGCAGAGGAAAGTGAACTGGGAAAAGTACAAGTGGTTGCCGTTGCGGGACATGATACTGCTTCGGCAGTGGCTGCAGTGCCAGCTTCCAACGAAAATTTTGCTTATCTGAGTTCAGGTACATGGTCACTGATGGGTATCGAAGTGAAAGATGCCATCATCAATGAACAAACTGCAAAACTGAATTTCACCAACGAAGGTGGAATAGAAGGTACAACACGGTTTTTAAAGAACATCACCGGGATGTGGTTGCTAGAGCAATGCCTGAAAGAATGGAAAAAAGAGGGTATCACTTATGCTTATGAAAAACTGGTACAAATGGCTGATTCGGTTCCTGCATTCAAATCATTGATCGATCCTGATCATATTTCTTTTGCCAATCCGGTAAGTATGTCGCAGGCAATCAGGGATTATTGTTTGGCAAGCGGACAGGCTGTTCCGGTATCGCATGCCGAACTGGTGCGTTGTATTTTCGAAAGTCTGGCGTTGAAGTATCATTATGTATTAGGGAAATTAAAGGGACTGGCTCCTTTCCCTATTGAAAAGCTACATGTGATTGGTGGAGGTTCTAAAAATCCTCTGCTAAATCAATGGTCAGCCAATGCCATTGGTATGCCGGTCATTGCCGGTCCATCCGAAGCAACAGCCATAGGAAATATCATGATACAGGCAAAAGCAGCGGGATGTGTTGATTCTTTGCAGGAAATGCGGAGAATTATCGGAGAATCGGTTCAATTGGATGAATTTGTGCCGGAAAATACCGAACTTTGGACTGAAGCATATCAGCAATTTCTGAAAATCACAAAATTAGCTTCAGTCTGAAAGATTGTAAATTGTAAATGATAAAATTGTAAATAAAATAATGGCTACAGTAGTTATTCTGCCCAAACAAGGGCAATCGGTTGAAAGTTGCATCATCACCGAAATCAAAAAGAAAAAGGGTGATATCGTTAAAAAGGGTGATGTTTTATTTGCTTACGAAACAGATAAAGCTTCATTTGAAGAAGAATCACCTGTTGATGGAGTTGTACTGGAAAGTTTTTATAATGAAGGTGATGAAGTGGAGGTGCTGCTGAACATGATGGTGATTGGTGAACCGGGAGAAGATTATTCAGGTACAGAAAATATTGGTACGACGAAACCAACCGAATCATCATCAGCGATTCAACAATTCAATCGAAGTGAAACGGATATCCCGATTTATCGGGACGATTCAACAGTTCTACAACATTCTTTCATTTCCCCCCGCGCGAAATCTCTGGCAGCCAAAGAAGCCATTGATACAACGCAGTTGATCGGTAGCGGACCCAATGGTCGTGTGATTGAAAAAGATGTAAAAGCAGCTTTGGAAAATCGTCCGAAACTTACTGCACTTGCAAAGAAAATCGCTATGGAAGAAGGTTTGCAACCTCAGGGTGCAGGTTCAGGATTGGCAGGCACAGTCAAATCAACAGATTTAGGTACACCGGTGAATACAGTTTATGGTGTAGATTATGAAGATAAGAAACTCTCGAATATGCGTAAACTTATTGCCAAAGCAATGTATGCTTCATTGCAAAACTCGGCACAGCTTACGCACCACCTTGGGGCGGATGCCCGTCGCATGTTGGAACTGCGCAAAACAGCAAAAAGTGCTTTCGAGGCAGGCAAACTGACCACAAATATTACTTTGAATGATATGGTTTGCTTTGCGGTAATCAAAGCCTTGAAGAAGTTCCCAAATGTAAACTCTCATTTTATTGGAGACTCGATGCGTCT
>Ga0172379_10004014_pt1 | contig 22451 bp, 18 predicted proteins | sample GrowelOW334metaG_FD_119756 | JGI IMG/M metagenome (GOLD analysis project Ga0172379, IMG submission 119756) | Groundwater microbial communities from an aquifer near a municipal landfill in Southern Ontario, Canada - Groundwater well OW334 metaG | ecosystem: Environmental > Aquatic > Deep... | reverse complement strand
GGTAGGGGGAGAAAAAGCTCGCTCACTCCTCCAAATTTTCGCTCCCTCCCACATCTCATCCAACACTGTAAGAAATGTAGGGGAGGGCTTATTTTCTCAACATAACATATCTTCCATACATCCACTCGTTTCGATAAATTTTTGTCAATAAGGGTTTTATTTTGGACAGCTATGGTTTTGTACCGTTATTTTTGGAAATAATGAAAATTCGCAAAGAGGATAAAATTACCCCAATCATACACCGTCAAATCATGACCGCCTTCTCTGATATGATAACCCAAAACCGAATGAAGAATTGGAGTATTGGGAGGCGGTATGTCAGGAGTAAGTGCTGAATGTTTCCCATACAAGGCATATACCTTTTGTGCGTTCACTATTGAAAGATATGAGCCAACGGGATCTGCCCACAGATCCTGAGTAGCGGATGTTGTGTAGACAGGTCTTGGTGCAATAAGTGCTATCAACATATGTTGATCCACGGGCAAGTCATTAACATTAGAATTGTATTTTTTATAATTGTTGTTAAACCAATGCGGGAATGCAGTATTGATGGCTTTCACTGATTCGCCGGATTGCCTTCGTGCTAACGCAGCACCAGTACATCCAGAACAGCTGGAAAATATCAATGCAAAACGTTGATCTTGTGCACCGGCCCACAAGGAAGTCTTTCCGCCGCGTGAATGGCCGACCACACCAACTTTAGTGAAATCTATCTCCCTGTCAGTTTTCAAGTAATCCATTGCCCTGCTGGCGGCCCACGCCCAGGCACCGATCGCTTTCATTCCATTGGTCTCGGTTAACTGATTTGGGTATAATTGTAAAACGCCATGGTGGTACGTTTCTTTATTATCGGGTGCAGCATCGCCAGTATACACTACAGCTATGGCGTATCCACTATCAATGACCATTTCAACAGGACCGAAATCACTTTTACCTTTTTCGCCAGAGTCCGTATTGTTTTTACTCCCGTTATTGATCAGTAAAAAAACAGGTGAAGGTTTTTTATTGTTCAAAGGCGTAAAGAGTGTAAGGTGAACGGTTACACTCTTTTTTGCTTTCTCAACAATAATGGTCACCTCTTTTACGCGTGCCTTTCCTTTTATGGCATTAACTGCATCATCTGTGACTATAAATCTTATGTCGTCATACCTTTTCTGTATTTGCCCGTAAATATTGTTTTCAAACAATGTTAAAACTTCCGGTCTTCTCTTTTTTTCCCATGCCGAAATCGTGGTGACTGTTTCTCCATCAATGGTTTTTAAAGCTTCTGGCAGGGTGTAGTCCACTATTTTTGCTTCAACCTGTTGTCCAAAACAGTTTGCCACAAAAAAAAGAAATGTAAAACAATATTTAAATGTTCTCATCATGATTTTATTGGTGCAGTTTTGAGTTGATAATATACAAGTTTCACTATTATTCTTTTTTGATCGTTATCGGCTCTCCTTGTATGCCTGCATAAAAAACCAGGATTTCAGCAGTAGTATTTCCTTCGTTTTTTCCGTAATGCCACGTGTCAACAACTTCAATCAACCCTACCCCCGCTTTCAAGTGAAGCGTATCTTTCTTTTCAGTAATGACCGTTAACTCACCGTTCAACAATACGCCGGCATTGATCACCGGATGTTTATGTATTGGAAGCTGTTCTCCGGGTGGGATCGTTATTTTAAGAATGGTAATTTCGGGTGTTCCGGATTTATAGTACGGTAAATTTTTACCATCCCAGCTCACGGTCGCTTTTGACAAGATTTCGGTGTGCCCTATCCCGCCATTTTGACACCAAAGAATGTTTGACAAAAACAGAATAGAGATAGCAATGAGATATTTTTTCATAATTGGAGAATGATTTTTGTGATTCATTTGTTACAAAAGGGACGGTAATTCAAAAATCAAGGATTATCTGAAAAATAGGTCGTTCTTTGTCATTCTGACGTTGAGCGAAGCGGAAGAATCCTGTTTTTCATTTGAATGAAAAAACGAGATTCCTCATTGCTCTCTGCCTACACCAACGGTGTTCCTTTGGGACTGTCAGACAAGTGCTTCTTGGAATGACAGTGATATGAGATTTTTCAGATGTCTCATCAATTCGTTCTTGGATAGTATGCAGGTTGCAGCAGACGTATTCGCATTACCGCAAGTCCGGTCATGTTCAGTCAACAATAATGTATGTCTCAATATTTAGTAAGGCTTACTTGAGCAGGATCAATTTTCTTGTTTCGGTAAAATGATCGGACTGCAATCGGTAAAAATATATTCCTCCAGGCAGATGTGCCGCATTCCATTGCTTTGTGTGGCGGCCGGCGGACAGGTCTTCGGAAAGAATCGATTCACGATCGCGTCCCAGAAGATCAAACAGTTTCAAAGTAACATATGATTGTACAGGGAGGTCAAAGGAAAATGTTGTTGACGGATTAAACGGATTCGGATAATTTTGCTTCAGAGTAAAATCAGAAGGGACATTGCTGCGGCCTTGCGAAACAGTGTTGCTGGAAAGCTGAGAAACTCTGACATAATCGACGAACACTGTATCGGGAAACGGAGTCGAGGCATCCGGATATCCCGGCCAATTTCCTCCTACCGCAAAATTGAGAAGAATAAAAAACGGAGCATGAAACTCTTCGGTGCCGTTAATGTTATTGACAATGAACGCTTCCCAATATTGCATTCCATCAACGTACCAATGTATTACCGTTTTATCCCATTCGATAGAATACACGTGGTACTGTGTTACATCACACGAAGTATTTCCGCCATATTGAGAATAGGCCGTATTAAACCAATGCATTGTACCGTATGCTTTCGCTTCGGTATTTATATGTTCCATAATGTCAATTTCACCGCATTTCGGCCATCCTGCCTGAGTAATTGAATTTCCCAGCATCCAAAAGGCCGGCCACAAACCTTTCCCTAGTGGGAGTTTAATTCTCGCCTCTATTTTCCCATACGTAAAACTTTTCAAATCCTGGGTTTTTAAACGCGCAGACGTGTAACTCTTTCCGTTATATGATTCTTTTTTTGCAATAATCAGCAGACTGCCGTTGCTCAGTGTAGCATTGTCGCTACGGCTTGTATAATACTGGTACTCATTATTTCCCCAGCCGTTGTTGTTTCCAATTTCTAATTTCCAGTTGGCCGTATTAATACTGCTTCCTTCAAACTCATCGGACCAAACCAGATTCCATGTTTGTGCGTTACTGTGAAGGCAAAAACACAATATAGAGGCGATAACATATGCTATTTTCATGGCAACTTTTCTTTCTGACGACAATGGTAATCTCGGTCTGCATTCTATCCTCTCGAACACCGATGTCTTTCGATGCACATAAATATTTCGTGCAATCGTTCAATTAAATTCAAACGCTACTCTAATATAGTGTATTGGAAATCATCAAAAAAGGAGGTTGTGGGTTCTTTTGAAACCAAAAACCTCATGCCGAACTCCCGCCTGCTCGAAACAGTTGGGCAGGTCGTCAGCATGACGTTTTAATTTGCATAAATTGATCCACCACCAGAAAGGATGCAATATTGAACAAAAATGAAACATGCCGCAGAACGTGTAAACAATGCTGATATTGTTAGTACTTTTAACACTTCGTTCAAACAAAAATATACCATGAAGTACACAACAACAGCATTCCCTCTGTCATTTCATTTCATTTCTCCTTACCTTTCGATTGCAAATTTGCACCATCCTTATTTGTCTATCGGCTATTTATGGAATCACTTATCTCCCTGCTTGCTGGCAATAAATTACTGTTGTTATTTTCCATTATCGGCATCGGATTTCTCCTCGGTCAAATCAGGATCTTCGGTTTTAGTCTCGGCGTTGCCGCAGTCTTGTTCATCGGCATTGCATTCGGCGCGGTTGACAAGAGGCTTATACTTCCGGAAGAGTTATATATCGTTGGTCTTGTGTTGTTCGTCTATTCTATCGGACTGCAGTCCGGACCGAGTTTTTTTTCGTCCTTTAATAAAAAAAGCCTTCGTGCAAATCTTTTCGTGGTACTTGTGCTTGTTGGCGGTGCAGGAATTGCCGCACTGTTTACACAAGTATTCGGCTTCGACATCCCGCACGGAGTCGGAATATTTTGCGGAGCATTGACAAATACGCCAGCACTCGCCGCTTCCGTTGAAGCAGTGAAATCGTACACAGCACAATATCCGGCGGAACTCCGCGAATCAATGGTGAACGCCCCTGTCATCACATACGGTCTCACCTATCCGTTCGGTGTGTTGGGAGTGATTCTCTGGTATTATGTTTTCATCAAATGGTTTAAGATCGATTTTGTTAAAGAAGAGGCGGATCGGTCAAAAGAGGCAGGCATCGGATCCATTCAGACACAAACTTTTCTTGTAACCAATCCGGCGGTGATCGGTAAACGGGCGGAAGACATATTGAATCTGATAGAGCACCGTCGTTTTGTTCTGAGCCGGTTCAAACGAGGAAACACGGTCAACATTATTCTCCCGGACACTGTGTTTGAACGGCAAGATATGGTCGCAGCAGTGGGTACTGCAGATTCGCTGCAGCGGGCGCAGATCGTACTGGGCGAAGCGGCGGATGAACAGCTGACATTGGATAATGCCGGATTCGAATATCGCCGCATGTTTGTTTCGAACGAATATGTTGTCGGGAAACAGATTAACGATCTTCATCTGGAAAAAGAATACGGCGCAACCATCACTCGCCTACGCCGCGGTGATGTCGATTTTGTTCCTTCACCCGATACAGTTTTGGAACTCGGCGACCGTATCCGCGTCGTAACACGTCACGAGAATATCCAGCGCATTACGAAGTTCTTCGGCGATTCAATGAAGTCAATCTCCGAAACAGATTTCCTTTCCATCTCGCTTGGTATTGTCATCGGTGTTTTTGTCGGAATGATACCTATTCCGCTGCCAAACGGTTCAACATTCAAACTCGGTTTTGCCGGGGGACCATTGATCGTGGCACTGATACTGGGGCGTTTGCAACGGAGCGGATCTATTACGTGGACGATGCCGTTCAGTGCTAATCTTGTACTTCGGCAGATTGGACTGGTCTTTTTTCTCGCCGGAATCGGCGTAAAAGCGGGCCAGGGATTTGGCACCACGTTTCAATCGGAAGGATTGGTTGTTATTGCGGCCGGAGCGATCCTGACGACAATCATTTCGTTCTTGACATTATCCATCGGTTATAAATATCTTCACCTTCCCATGTCCGCTGTCATGGGAGTATCCAGTGCACTTTCCACACAACCGGCCGCTCTTGCGTATGCAAATCTGCAGGCGCAGAACGATCAGCCGAATATGTACTATGCAATGGTCTACCCTGCATCAATGATCACCAAAATTATCCTTGCGCAGATGCTGGTGACGGCGTTGTGGTAATTATTCCGGGGGGAATTATGCGTATGAAAACAATCATGTTTTGGTTCTGTTTTTGTCCTGTTGTTGTTTTGGCACAAAATCCGTTCGAAGCATATTATCTGTCCAAACAAAGACTGCAGGAAAAAGACACTGCCGGATATTTTTATCTTGCCGAGCAAGCCTACACACTTGCTCCGTTTAATGTGGAATTTACCATCAACTATGCCCGCGCCTGCGTCACCGTCGGCCGTCAGATCCGTGCAACAGCGCTGCTGCAGAATGTTGCGGAGATGGGATTCGATTACGGACTGGAGAACGACACGACGTTCGAACCGCTTTGGAAACAGAGCAAGTTCAAACAGATCGCAGAAAAAGCGAAGCAGGGGGCAAAACTGACCGCCAGTAATTATGCCTTCTCGCTGAAGGAAAAAGATCTGATCCCGGAAGGAATTACGTACGATCCCAGACAACAAAAATTTTACGTAAGCAGTATCTACAAGCGAAAAATTGTCGGCATTAATATGGATGGTACATCGTTCGATTTAATCGGCGAAGCACAGGATGGGTTATACAGCACACTCGGAATGAAAGTGGATGCAGCGAGAAACCATTTGTGGGTGATGGGTGTGATGAATACACCCCGAGCAAAGTCTATGAACGAAAGCGATTTCGGAAAATCAGCCGTCTTTCAGTACGAATTGGATTCACGGAAACTGATCCGAAAATACGTACTTGATGATACGCTGAAGCATCTTTTTAACGACTTGACGAGCGTGAATGGATCGCTCTACATTACGGACAGCGAAAACGGAACGATCTACCAGATCGACAAGGAAGCGCAGACCTTTACACGGTTCTTTCATTGGGACTGGATGTTCTATCCGAACGGCATCACCGCCACACCAGACAAAAAATATCTCTTCGTAGCACATTGGGCAGGTATCAGCAGAATTTCTGTTGCCGACACACAGATGGTGATGCTCCAGACAAAAACGACAACAACACTCACGGGGATTGACGGACTCTATTTTTATAACAATTCGTTGATCGGTGTTCAGAACGGCGCAGGACCGCAATCGCGTATTGTAAAGTTCGACCTTAATAAGACAATGGATGCGGTAACAAAAACCACCATCCTGGAATCGCAAAACCCACTCTACAATATTCCCACCACGGGAACAATAGTGGATGATGAATTTTATTTCATCGCCAATAGCCAGCTGCAGAATTTCGATGCACAGGGAAAAATATTCCCGCCAGAGAAAATGCAACCGACGTATATTTTAAAACTGAAATTGGATTCGAAAGAGTGACGGCATTACTGAAGCGATGTCATCTTGAGTGAGCAAAGATTTTTTCCATTGCCGACGACCGAAACGATCTCCGGCAACGACTATTAGCAGAAGAATGCTTCATCCCGACGAGGCATTCTAAAAACAACAGAGTGTCGTAGAGATTCGGAATGACATCTAAAGAGAGACAATCACCGTGCGTTAAGTACTATCGCACGGTGATTCTGTTTTAAACCATTCATAAAAAAAATCCCGCCGTGAAAGGCGGGATTGTGAAATAGCAACTACTAATACTTATAACCGGGCTACTGATTATCTACAGCACTTTCGATTGCGGATTGGATTGTCGGCGAAACTTTGCCGAGGAAATCATATCCGGTCGCTGTTTCGATGGCATCGACGCTCACACGGAATGTTTTCCAATCGTCGGTGCGGGCAATTAAAGCATTATCGTTCGGCATGTCGACGGCGATAACACGCGTTGTTGTCGTCACACGTCCCAAGTCGTTTGTTCCTTCGTCAATCACAACAACAATTTTCCATGTACGTGTGGGAATATTTATACGTCCTGCATCGATTGTACCATTCGATCCATATCCGCCGGAATAGATATACAGTTCTTTGCCAGCCGTGACGAGTGTGCGGAGATAATTCTCCATGGTCGCCCAGGGTCCCTGATTGTTGTTCGGAGCTTGCGGTACCATGTTCGTCATGAGGAAGGTAGCAGAGTTGTCAGCAACGGATGCAGTGCGATCTGCCGAAGGGCACATGTGGCCGCGGTCGTACCCGCTGCCGCTGTAACTGGTCGATCCAACATGATACCAAGCGGAAGGAAGCGTATTATCCGCACGGAAATCATCCTGTCGCGGTGTACTGCCAATCCATGATGCATTCAAATGCCATGCTACCCAGTTTGCTGTTCCTTTATCACGATGATAGGAAAGGACATACTGCGGTTTTTCCATTAAATAATTTGTTGTCAGGTTCACATCGTTTGCTGCGTTACTCGGATTGCCAAGAATCGTGTGAACACTGGTGGAAGTTGTTGTGTCACTTCCACCACCTCCTCCGCCGCCACCATAGGTGGTCAGATTAGCGGTAAGCGTGTAAGCGGTGGTTGTGCTGGAACCGGCAGATGAAAGAATCTCAATATAATATGCTTCGTTTGTCGTCGAATTGTAAGAAATGTTTTCGGAAACACCGGCCGCATTTGCAGAACTTGCTACTGTTGTACCTGCCGTATTCAATAATACGAGATCATAGTTTACACCGGCAGGAACGGTTAATCCAAGCGTAATGGTCTGCGTTGATGTTGCCGACAAAGTAAAGAAATCGATATCGGATGTTGTGCTGACCAAACCGGTCTGTGTTGCCGGTACAGAACCGACAGGATTGGCTGTGCCGGTGGTGTTATTCGGTTCTACTTCAGTTACCGTTGGTGTTGTAGCAAAATCGGAAATATTAATTTCATCATAATTCAATCGTACCGATGTGCTTCCAGTAGTCTTTCTGATTTCGAACCGGATTGTACCGGCAACATTGACAATGAACGTTGCCGTTGCCAGAGTTGTCGAAGTGGTTGTGATGGTGGATCCGGTTTGCGTCCACGAAGTACCGCTGTTGGTTGAGTACCACAACTGCCACGAACTGTTTGCATCGGTGCCGTATTTTGCATGTTGAATTGTTACAGTGCCTGCGCCATTCGTTCTGTTGAATTTCATTGTCAGCTTACCGGTGCTGCGGATGCGCGCACTTTGCGTTCCTACTTTCCGATCGCTTGTCGAATTTCCGATAACCGCATTGTTAAAACTCCATACGCCCGAAGCAAGAGTAACATCAGCTGTTGTATACGAGCCTTTCGTTCCTGTTTCGAACGATTCCCAAGCAGTGCTTCCGCCGCCGCCGCTTCCTGCATAATCATTGATAACAAATTCGTCAAAGTTCACACGATTAGTTGTACCGTCTGTTTTTCGTACCTCGAAGCGGATCGTACCGGTGATGTTCACGGTAAACGATGCAGTCGATAATGTTGTTACTGATGTGGTAATAGTTGCGCCGGTCTGCGTCCATGATGTGCCGCTGTTGGTGGAATACCAGAGCTGCCATGTGGTGCTTGCATCAGTGCCGTACTTTGCATGTCGCACTGTCACCACGCCAGCCCCGTCTGTACGGTTAAATTTCATTGTCAGCTTTCCGCTGTTGCGTGTACGGACACTCTTTGCACCTACTTTGGGATCACTGGTGGATGTACCGACCAATGCTTCATCCAGCGTCCATACACCGGAACCGAAGGTGACATCACCGACTGCGTAGGATGTTTTTGTCCCCGCTTCAAATCCTTCCGAAACCGTCACCGCCTCATTCATCTGATTCACGGATTCAATTACTTTTTTTTGTGTTGTGGAAGGTGGTTCTACAGGAGTTTGTTGACACGATGGAGCAACGAGCAGGAGGATGGCGGCTAGGGTGACCGCCATGGCGCGCGATAGAACGTTCATGGGATCCTCATTATGGTTGATGGGTTTGTTTAAGTTGGACGTGCAAATATATATAATACAATACGCTTTGTAAAGTGCCGGCGTATTATTTTTTTGTTGTGGAATGGTTTGGATTGGATTCTGTCACTGTGCGTCGACTGATGATTCGAAAGAGGATTGTATCGTGGTAGAAAGATGTGAAAAGAAATCATATCCTGTTAAGGATTCGACTGAATCGACACTGACGCGGAATGACCGCCAGTCATTATTTTTTTTTATCAGCTCATTTCTGTTTGGCATGATGACCGCAATGGTTCGGGTAGATGAAGTTACCCGCAATAGATCATTTGTTCCGGCATCAATCACGAGAATCGTTTTCCATGTCCTTTCCGGAATTTGTACTCGTCCGCTGTCCAGAAATCCCTGTAACCCATTCCCGCCGCAGTAGATATAGAGCTCCTTCCCCTGCAGAACCAGTTCGCGGCAATAAATTTCCAGAGCTGCCCAGGGTCCTTGATTGTTGTTCGGTGCCTGTGGAATCATGTTCGTCATTACAAATGTTGCCGAATTATTATTCTGTGTATTGGTTCTGTCGCCGGAAGGACACATATGTCCTCGGTCGTAGCCACTGCGTCGGTAACTTTCTTGGTGTACACGATACCACTGTTCCGGCAGAGTGCTGTCCGCACGGAAGTTATTGCTCCGTTTTATCTCTCCCAGCCATGTACTATCGATATGCCACGCTACCCAATTTGGAATGCCTGTTATCCGGTCATACGATAGCACGAATTGCGGCTTTACCATCAAATAATTGCGGGGTACGGTAGTAGTTGAAACTGCAGCACTCGGAATTCCCATCGCAAGATTTTCGGAAAGGGAGACGGAGTCGGTCTGTGAGACTAATGGTGAAACAAGAAAAACTATGAAAGAGAACAAACGATAAGCGAAATTCGTCATACGTAAATAATAGGGAAAAAATCGCCAAAATGTACAGATTCTGTAGACGATTGTCGTGTTGTAACTCCCTGCAAGATTTTTTATCTTTCATCTATTATAGAAAGGAAATGAGGCAATATGATGAAGCGTTGTGTTGTTGGTATTGCAGTACTGTGTGCTGCCGTTGTTACGGTGTTCATCACCGGATGTTCTTCCAGCAATGAAGGAACGGTGAATAAAGTGGATCAGCCTATACAACGAGCGGTCAGCGAACAGGATCGATCCTTGGCGATGCAATTATTTATCGACGGTTCGTTGAAAGAGAGCAAGGGAGAGTTTGCGGAAGCCATTCTTGACTATCAGGATGCTTTACGGTACGACCACGACCCTGCAATTTTCTTCGCTCTGGCGAAAAGTTATGCTCAGTTGCGTCGGTTCGCTCCCGCGTCAGAAAATGCTGCAATGGCAATTACTCATGATCCCAAACGGGTGGAATATCGCGAACTTCTCGCTCAAATTTTTATCAATTCCGGACAGTTTGAAAAAGCTGCTGTAGAGTACCGAATGATTCTTCAGCTCGATCCTCAAAATGTTACCGCCACGTATACTTTAGCACAATTATTAGAGCGTGTAAAACCGCTGGAAGCGCTGGAATTATATAACGTATTGGTCGCACGTCAGGGACCGACCTGGGAAGTGATGTTGCAGATTGTTCAATTGAACAGTATGCTGCAGCGGCACGACAAAGCAGCGGAAGCATTAGAACAGATGCTGAAGATCGATCCCTCCAACCTGCAGCTGAAACAGAACCTGGCAGAAGCGTACCTCCGATTAAAACAATTCGAAAAGGCGCATGATGTGTTGAGTGATGTCTTAGAGAAAAATCCGGACAATGTGATGCTGCGTGCAACGCTTGCGGATGTCTTCCTGCAACAAAATGATTGGGCGTCCGCAAAAAAAGAGTTAACAACAATTCTTGCTTCGGATTCGCTTGATCCGGATACACATCTGCGTATCGGCATGGCATATTATGCACGTACAATCAAAGATACGCTCGTCATTCCTGAAGCCATCGATGTCTTCAAACAGTACGAAAAAAATTATCCGTCCGATGCGCGTCCGTACGTGTTTCTTGGGGTACTGCACCGCGGTATACGGAAAGATTCCGCAGCGGAAAACTATTTTACGCGCGCCACACAGGCGGCAAACTGGAACGGCGATGCCTGGTGGCAGCTGGGATGGATGTATTTCGACAAGCAGGATTTTATGGAGACGATCTCCATTTTGAAGAAGGCGAAACAGTATGTGCCGGAAGATTTTCGGATTTTTATGCTGCTCGGAATTGCATACAACCGTGCGGGACTTCAACAGGATTCACGCGTTGCGCTGGAGCGCGCAGTCGAACTTAATCCGCGGGATTTGAATGCACTCTCGTCGTTGGGATTGACCTATGACGCATTGGAAATGCATGCGGAATCGGATTCTTCCTATGAACGTGCATTGCGCATCGATCCTGCATTTGCACTCGTGTTGAACAATTATGCTTACAGTCTTTCTGAACGCGGATTGCAGTTGGATCGCGCAGAAAAAATGTCCAAGGCATCGCTTGCTGCCGATTCGCTCAACTCATCGTATCTTGATACGTATGGATGGATTCTGTTCCAAACAGAACGGTATGCTGAAGCATTGCCGTACATTCAGCGGGCAGTCGAACTGGGTGATGCTAGTGCAGTCGTGCTGGAACACCTCGGCGATACGTTCGCGAAACTGAACCGGATGGATGAAGCAAGAAAATACTGGTCCATGGCCCTGGAAAAAGATCAGAAAAATATCGCCCTGAAAGAAAAACTGGCACGGGGAACCTTGTGACAATCACCAAGATTTTTCCGTTTGTCCTGGCGTTGCTGCTGTTTAGCTGCGCAACAGCACCGAAACCGGCAGAGAACAGCGTACTTACAGCGGACGAAGTCCAACACCGGCTGATGCGCAGCAGTAATTCGTTGCACGGTTTTAGTGCGGACGGATCCTTCACCGTCACTACTCCTACCATGAATCAATCAGCAGGATTTGAACTTGCCACGCGCGGTGCAGATTCGGTGATGATGAACCTCTTTGGTCCGTTCGGCATTACGGTCGGTTCGGCACTTTTCACTAAAAGCGAATTCATCGCGTACAACGCCCTCAAAAACACCGTCTACCGCGGATCGCCCGAACGGCAAATGCGTATGCTTCCCTTCGTGAAAGAAATTCCTTTCGAATTGATTATGGGAACACTGCAGGGAATTCATCTCTTCCCCAACATAGCTTCGATCGACAGTTTTACAGTACAAACCGACGGATCCTATTCTTTCGCCATTGTATACGAAAACGGTTCGCACGATTCATTTTTCTACAATGGCAGTGTGAACCGAATCATTCGGTGCAATAGAATAAATGCACAAGGAACTTCACTCTGGAGTATCCGGTATTCGTACAAACGGAATGATGTAGGAGAAGTTCTCCCCGAACAAGTGGAAGTGTTCATCCCTTCAAAAGAATCTACCCTTTTACTCGAATATGGCAGTTTCGCCGAAGGCCCTGCGGCAGCCGACTTCACTCTTCCCTACCCGGAAGATGCGGAGGTCATAACAATCGAATGAGTTCACTTCGTTCATATGTGCTTTTGGTCATCACCGTCTGTTCACTGCTCCCCGCCAGTCAAACGGATATCAAGCGGAAGGATCAACAACTAAAACGCCTTCGCGCCGAAATTCAGCGGTACGAACAACAGATTGAAGAGAGTGAAAAAAAAGAAAAAGCAACGCTCGGCAGACTGGACATTATTGAAAAAAAAGCGAACCTTGTTCGCACGCTCCTGGAAGGACTGCGTGAAGAAGAACAGCTGATCCGCTTATCCATTGACAACTCGCGCGAAATCGTTTCGCAGCTGGAGAAACAACTCACCTTCCTCAAAAATCATTACGCCAACTACGTAGCGTCCGTGTATAAATACGGCAAAGTGTATGATCTAGAGACCATTCTTTCCTCGAACTCCATCAACCAACTGTACATCCGCATCGAATATATGAAACGGTTCTCGGACCAGCGGAAGAAAGATCTGGAAAAGATTGTTGCAAAGAAGGAACAGATCGAGATTGAGCACAGCACGCTCCAAGAAAAACTTTCCATGGAGCAGCAGCTAATCTCTGAAAAGATTAAGGAAGAGAACGCGCTCAACAAAACAAAAGAGCGGCGAAAAAATGCTCTGATGGAGATCCGTGAAGATAAGTCTCAACTGAGAGAAGTGCTTACCCGTAAAATCTCCGCAGCAAAACAATTGGAAAACCTCATTACAGACCTGATTGAAAAAGAACGGATCAGAAAAGAAAAAGCAGAGCGGGAAGAACGGGAACGGAAGGAACGTATTGCACGCGAACGAGCGGCACAGCGGGAACGCGAACGGCTTGCACGCATTGAGCGGGAAAAAGAACTTACAGAGCTGAAAAGGAAAAACGATCTTGCCAAAGCAAAAGAGAAAGAGCGGGAAATTGCCGAAGCAAACCGCCGTGCGGTGCAGCGTGAAAAGGAATATGAGATTGAAGCTGCACGTGTTGAACTGGTGATGCGCCCGCTGAATGAGCGGAAAGGAAAACTGATGTGGCCCGTATCCGGCGGACGCGTGGTAGCGGAGTTCGGGAATCAGGTGCATCCCGTTATGAAAACAATCACGACAAATACCGGCATCGATATTTCCACAAAAGAAAATACGCCTGTCCGGTGTGTAGCGGATGGTGAAGTGGCACTTATTCATTGGCTTCCGTCATACGGCAATCTTATCATCATCAATCACAGTCACGGATACCGGACTGTATACGCCCATTTGTCGGAAATGTCTGTTATTACCGGACAGCAGATTAAAGAAGGAACAGTCATTGCTAAAAGCGGCGAATCGGTTTCAGGCAATCTGCTGCATTTTGAAGTATGGAAAGAAAAGGACAAACAAAATCCGCGCGAATGGCTTGCACGGCGATGAAAATACTTGACAGCGCCTTAGTTTCGTCATTCTAAATCCCGAACAGAAATAGTTCGAGACAGGCATATTTCGGTATTTTTCAAGACGTTGAAACGAGTTCAACATAATGTAAAATTAAGGAATTCAAAGAACCTTTCTATTACAGTGAATCATTATCCATTCCTTGCATTTCTATCTTTGTTTTTAGTAATTATTGAACACCAACAGTTGTAGACAAAGGATAATCTGTGGCAAAACGAATTGAAAAGACGGAATCACTAAAATCAAAACGCAGCGATGTAGAAGCCGTGCGTGAACTTAACGAATCGTTCCAGTCAATGCGCTCCGAAATCGCCAAAGTGATCATCGGTCAGGACACGGTCATCGAGCAGTTGTTCATTTCCCTCCTCTCGCGCGGACATTGCCTTCTCGTCGGCGTGCCAGGCCTCGCCAAAACTCTGCTAATCAAAACATTGGCAGATGTGCTAGACCTGAAATTCAACCGCATTCAATTTACACCGGATCTGATGCCGAGCGACATTACCGGCACGGAGATTATCGAAGAAGATAAAAAGAGCGGGGGGAAAGTCTTTAAGTTTGTCGAGGGACCTGTGTTTGCCAACATTGTTCTCGCAGACGAAATTAACCGCACCCCTCCGAAGACTCAGGCGGCGCTGCTGGAATCGATGCAGGAACACAAAGTGACCGCTGCCGGAAAAACTTATACACTGGATGAACCGTTTTTCGTTCTCGCCACGCAGAATCCCATCGAACAGGAAGGAACATATCCGCTACCGGAAGCGCAATTAGATCGGTTCATGTTCAACCTGTGGCTGGAATACCCTTCGTTTGAAGAAGAGAAACAGATTGTCAAATCCACTACCAGTCAGTACTCTCCAAAACTGAAACATATATTGAATGCCGATACCATCATCGACTATCAGGACCTGGTCCGCAGAGTGCCGGTGGCGGACAATGTAATCGATTATGCCGTCAGCCTTGTTGCAAAAACGCGGCCGAAAGATTCTCGCTCACCGCAATCAGTGAAGGATTGGCTGACGTGGGGCGCAGGACCGCGCGCGTCGCAATATCTTATCCTTGGCGCCAAGGCACGCTCGATTTTAAATGGAAAATATACGCCGGACATCGACGATGTGCGCGCTGTGGCGATCCCCGTGCTGCGGCATCGCATTATTCCCAACTTCAACGCTGAAGCGGATGGTATTACGGCAGTACAAATTATTGAAAACCTGCTGAAATAAGCGATGAAGAAGCGAATACTGCTCCTCTTCGTCATGCTCTCTGCGGTCGGTTTTTCACAAACAAAAATTTCTCCGCAAATCAATACGGATAGTACAGTGTCCGCACTGTATGCTGAAGGAAATTATTGGAAGTTGATGGGAATTTACCATCAACGTTCGCTCGATTCTCTCTCGGCACAGGTTACACCGCACTCAGCGAATCGCAGCGCGCGCAGGAATTCCTGAAACAGTCCATCGCACTCGACTCTTCCAAACTTCAATACCAATTCCAATTGCGCGTGTCCTTTCTCAATCGGGATTATACCTCGATGCGATCCGGGAATTGAACACCTGCATCGCAATAGATAGCAACTATATTTCCGCGCGCTTTCAGTTTGTATTGACCTATGTCATCCAAAAAAACGTTCCGGAACAGGAGATGTCGGTCTTTTCGTGATGTATCGAACTCAATCCGAATAATTTTCTCAGTTTGTTTTACAAGTCCGAAGCGTTAAAACGGTTTGGCAAACCGGATTCCGCCTCACAATACCTTTTTCGATTACTTTCAGTGAATCCGCGATCTCTTCCAGCACTGATTGTGATCCCAATTATCTGAATGCGCAAAAGAAATATGTTGATGCACTGATTCGATCCGTGGGGGGAATAAAGATCTTGTGTTTCAGAACGGAAAATGTTACCGGAAACTCGGGTATCTGCCGCAGGCAAAAATATATTTTAAATGTGCCACTGCAATAGTTTCCGCCAACGCATTATATCATGCTCAACTCGCGTATGTGTATACTCGGGTGAAGAATATGATTCCTCGGCGGTTGCCTTTCTGCTTGCTATTGCCAACGATAATACAAATCCGCAACTCTATATGAACCTGGCGCTTGTGTACAAAAAATTGGATACAACGAGCATTGTCACCCAAGCATACAACAACGTTATCCGGGTGTTGCATCCGGAACTGATAGCCTATCCGTATAATGACCTTGCGACATTCTATCTTCAAAAAACCATGTGGCGCAATGCAATTGCGGCATATCAACGAACGCTAGATGGTAATCCAGATTTGAACGATTCCTATTATTTCATTGGGATGTCGTATATGAATTTGTCGGAACATCAGATTGCAACTATAATGTACGGCCATAGCTGTCCAAAATAAAACCCTTATTGACAAAAATTTATCGAAACGAGTGGATGTATGGAAGATATTTTTTGTTGAGAAAAGTAAGCCCTCCCCTACATTTCTTACAGTGTTGGATGAGATGTGAGAGGGAGCGAAATTTAGAAGGATTGGGCGAACTTTTTCTCCTTCTACCAAGGGGGAGATACAGAGGGGGCCTGAAATCATGAAGGGACTTTTGATGGCGTTTTTTGCCATCTAGGGGCAAGTGTGAACGGGATTCATTGTGCGCGTTACATTTCGCAAGGAGTTCTTTTTGCTTCTTTTCTTGATACGTCAAGAAAAGAAGGAATACGTTTTTCTCTTTTATGATTTATTTTGGACAAGTATGATGTACGGGCACATTCCTTCGGAAGACAGAAAACAATCCGGAAAAAAAGGAGGAACGCTTTACTACGGAAAAGATGATTGCGTATCTAACAAAGGTGAAAAAAAACAGATAATTCAACGCTTTACTATTTCATCCTAAACATTTTCCCATTTTTCCCGTATCTTTCCCCATGTCCTCAAACAACCATTATCGGAAACAATCGATCTTCGGTACAATGAAGAACGACATCCGCAATTCCCGCGCATACAATACTTTCCGGAAAGAATCCAAGGAGGTCACCGATTTTTATTTGACGGATGAACAGCGTGAACGGCTGAAGAACATGAAAAACGTAAAACGTTCTCTTTATCAATCCGGCTGGATTATGCGCGCCATGTTTCAGAAACTGACTCCCGCCAGACAACTGATGTTCATCATTGGCATTGTGCTGCTCTTACGAGTGAACGCATCCTTTGGTAATGTGAATATGCTTAGTATCGATTTCAATGCGCTCTTCGGCGGTGGACTGTTGGTGCTTGTCATCCTTCTGGAATTAAAAGACAAACTTCTGGCACACGATGAGCTGGAGGCGGGACGAAAAATTCAGGAATCGTTGATGCCAGAGAGAATGCCACACGTACAAGGATGGAACTTGTGGCTCTACACACAAGCGGCAAACGAAGTTTGCGGCGATCTCATCGATTTTTTGAAACTGGGTGAGGGACGGTTCTCCATTGCGATGGCAGATGTTGCGGGAAAAGGTTTGCACGCCGCGCTCATTACGGCAAAACTGCAGGCAACAATCCGTGCACTGGCAGGCGAGATCAACTCGTTACCGGAATTGATCGGGAAGATAAATGTTATCGTCCACCGTGACAGTCCGTCGCATATTTTTTCATCGTTGGTATACGCCGAATGTTCGGAAGGAAACGGAACAGTCCGGTATGTAAATGCGGGACATTTTCCTGCGTTGATCATCCGCGCGTCAAAGATTGAAGAGTGTGCAAAAGGAGAAGCGGCGCTGGGTCTTGTGAGATCGATGAAATTCACAGAACAGAGTGCAACTCTTCACAGCGGTGATCTGTTCGTATTGTACTCGGACGGTTTAACGGAAGCCGGGAACGAACAGGGAGAATTTTTCGGCAAAGAACGATTGCTGTCTGTACTAACCGCCGCCGCCGGAACGCCGGAACAGATAGGTTTTGCGGTATTGCGGGAGATCGAACGATTCACCGGCACATCGGCTCCTACCGACGATCTTTCCATTATTATTGCTCAACGAGGATGATTTTTTTTACCCCACAACATTTTCCACCAACGCCCAAATGACGAATCATCCTGCAGAAAAAGGGATACGGTCCGCCGCAATCGGCATTGTGGTCAACGCCTGCCTTGCACTTACCAAAGGAATCGCCGGATATTTCGGGAATTCGTACGCATTGATCGCCGACGCCATCGAATCAACATCCGATGTCGTCAGTTCGATGATCGTGGTCAGCGGACTACGCATCGCTGCAAAACCGCGTGATGAAAATCATCCATACGGCCATGGCAAAGCGGAACCGATCGCCGCCGTGATCGTTGCTCTCTTTTTATTTGGCGCCGCCTTCACCATCATCTTCCAGAGCATCCACGAGATCATTACGCCGCATCATGCTCCCGCTCCGTTCACGCTGATTGTGTTAATTATTGTCGTCATCACGAAGGAATCACTCTTCCAATTTGTTTTCCGCGTCGCACAAGATGTGGGTAGCACCGCTGTCCGGACCGATGCCTGGCATCACCGCAGCGATGCCATTACCTCCGCCGCCGCGTTTGTTGGTATTGCCATCGCTTTGGTCGGCGGAGAAGGTTTTGAAAGTGCCGATGATTGGGCTGCACTTTTCGCATCGGTAATCATCATCTATAACGCATACACTCTTTTTCGCCCTGCGTTGGATGAAGTGATGGACGCTGCCCCTCCGGCCGATATTAGCCGACAAGTTCGGGAAACGGCAATGGCGGTCAGCGGTGTCGTTGGATTGGATAAATGTTACGTGCGCAAGATGGGGTTAGAGTATTTTGTAGATCTTCATGTGGTGGTAAACGGTAGTCTGACAGTCCGCGAAGGCCATCTCATCGGCCACAACGTAAAAGACACCGTCTGTGCTTCAAATCCGCGTATAGTCGATGTGTTGATTCATATCGAACCGGAATCATTCGTGTAAAACGCCTCCTGTAAAAACAAAGTGAATCATTTTCAAGATTACGTCATGCCAAATCCTGAATAAAACAATTCAGGACAAGCTAGTGTCCTGTACCAATAATACCTTAACTAAGTCGTCATCCCCCCAACGGGGCCGTTGGCCGAATGTCCCGCCTTTGGGGACTTCGCCGTGGCGGGACTCAAAAAGCGGAGATTTTGTCGGGTATCTAAATATTGGATTCCCGCCAGAAACATGCGGGAATGACGGTTAGTTTTTTAAATTGAGTGTCGTGAGTTTATTAAATTGGATTGAATATTTGGCCCGACTTATTAAAAGTTTTTTCGATACAGGACACTAGTTCTGCCTTTCGGATTCCGAAGAGCGCGGGATTCAAAAATGCAGAATTTCGCCATCTTATCACGAAAAACACTGTCGTTGTTACATGCCGTTCACGAAGTGGCCACTTCGTGTAAGCTATCCCTTCCGGACATAATAAGGTTATATGTTGTCAAACAGACCCACAACTGAGCATGAAGAATTGTATCTCATTTGGTAAAACTGTACTTTATGCATTATCAGGTGTACATTTAGGGGGAAATGCGCAGTGAGCTGGCAGGCTTCCAATTTTGGACATTTTTTTCTTGTCGCAACAATCATCTCCATCATCGTTGCATACCGGGCATCTCGGCGTACTTTTCCCGGCAACCGGTATCTTGTCTTCTTTATCCTCTCCTCAATGATATGGACATTAACGAGCGCACTGGAATGGTACAGCGTGTTACCGGAGGACAAAGCCTTCTGGTCACAGCTGAGTTATTTCGGCATCGTTAACGTTTCTCCCGCTTGGCTCTGTTATTCCATTGCGTATTGCGGATTATCACACCTTCTCACAAAACGGAACATCGTCATCCTCTGGACCATCCCAGCGGTAACACTAATACTTGCGCTGACCAATACATATCACGGATGGAACTGGCCGTCGTATCACATGGTCGATGATCCGCTGGGTAATTATATGTTCTACAATCACGGTCCGTCGTTCTGGGTGTTGACTGCGTATTGTTATGTAGTGAACATCGCTTACAGCATGTTGATGGTCCGACAATCTTCACGGATGTATCCTTCGTTCAAAATGCAGGCGGTCATTCTTTTTATCAGTGTCAGTCTTCCGTGGATCGGTAACATTCTCTACAATACGCGCATTGTAACAATTATTGATCTGACGCCGGCCGCATTTACATTAACCGGTGCGCTGCTACTCTGGAATATGAAACAATTCCGCCTGTTCGACCTTACCCCGATTGCACGTGATACGCTCTTCACACAGTTCCGGCAGATTGCCATCGTTCTGGATTCCCGAAATCGGATCGTCGATGTGAATCCTTTCGCATTGAACCATTTTAATTTTCCCCGTTCTCCCGTCGGGAAACAAGTAAGCGAGGTATTCACCTACTGGCCAGAGCTGCTCTCGTTTCTCCGCGCAGACAATATTGCGGAATTGGAACTGAAACTTGTTCAGAATGAGACAACTGGTTGGTTTTTGGTCTCACGAACCCCTTTGGTGAGCGCGGATGCGACGCAGACCGGCAGCTTGCTTATCTGCCGGGATATCACTCTGCAAAAAAATGCTGAACTCGAACGAGAGATGCTTATCACCGAATTGCAGGAGGCTCTCGCCAATGTAAAAACTTTAGGAGGGCTCCTTCCAATCTGCGCCAGTTGTAAAAAGATCCGCGACGACGAAGGATATTGGAACCAGGTGGAGAACTATATTGTGAAACATACCGATGTAAAGTTTACACACGGCATTTGTCCCGATTGTGGGAAAAAAGCGCTGGATGATTATTACCGGACAAAACAGAGGAAAGTGTTGCAATGACGTTCGCCCGGAATCTCTTTTCGTTCGCCGGAAGTTATGGCGTAATCGTTACTGCACCGATGTTCTTTCTTGAAGTGCAATTGAATATCGATTACCCTCCCGCCATCACACACCCTGAATATTTTTACGGATTTATCGGCGTTACACTCACCTGGCAGTTCCTCTTCATCATGATCGCACGGGATATTCGCCGATACAGAATGATGATGATTCCTGCAATACTCGAAAAATTTTTATACGCCGTCGCCGGTTTTGTATTATTCACACATGGACGGGTAAGTTCGATGATTGCGTCATTTGCCGGGATCGATCTAGTATTTGGAGCCTTATTTATTGTTGCATTCATCAAAACAAAAGAACAATCTCCATTTACACCATGACTTTTCTGCAAAACATTACCCTTCTTTCAATCGCCGGCTTTGGACTGTTAATTCCGAACGGAATGTTTTTCTATTATGTGTTCGCAGAATTTTCTTCGTTCACAGCAGTTGTCACAAACTGGCTGGCGATGGGATTTATTATCGATGCATTTATGGCAATGGGATTATTGGCGTGGTGGGTCGCCAAAAACCCCATCGGCACTTACACCTGGAAAACATTCATCCTGCTTAGTCTACTGGGAGGATTGGGTTTTTCTCTTCCATTCTTTTATTATTTGAATAAAAAACAACTCTCTATGGTGTGATTTACCACCATGGCATCTGTGGTTTGTCCTACCATTTTACCCGCTAATTTTGTAGTTTTACGCCATGAATTACGAAGAATATTTCCAGCAGTTCCGCACGAATATCGTCGGTATTGATGCATCATTTCGTTCGAACTACGGCGTTCAACAGCTGATTTACGCGGATTGGACCGCCAGCGGAAGGCTTTATAAACCGATCGAAATGAAAATGCTCGAATCGTTCGGTCCGTTCGTCGGCAACACCCATTCGGAATCTTCCGTGACCGGCGGATTAATGACACATGCATACCATCATGCACACGAGATCATTAAAAAGCATGTGCATGCCGATGTGGATGACGTGCTGTTGTTTGTCGGAGCCGGCATGACTGCCGCAATCAACAAGTTTCAACGGATTCTCTGTGTTAAAGTACCGGAAAAATTTCGCACTGCAATAACAATTCCCGACAATGACCGGCCGGTGGTGTTCGTTACCCATATGGAACATCACTCCAATCAAACCACCTGGTACGAAACAATCGCGGATGTGTGCGTGCTGGAACCGACGCACGACGGACGGGTAGATGTACAAAGCTTACGTAGCGCACTGAAACAATACGCCGGACGTTCCATGAAAATCGGTTCGTTCTCCTCCTCCTCCAATGTTACCGGCATCTTCTCTCCGTATCATGACCTGGCAAAGGTGATGCACGAACATGGCGGCATCGCCATCATAGATTTTGCAGCCAGCGCACCGTATGTAGCAATCGACATGCACCCGGCAGATCCGCAGCAGCGGTTGGATGCGGTGATCTTTTCTCCGCACAAATTCCTTGGCGGTCCTGGCACACCTGGAGTACTCCTCTTTAATAAAAAATTGTACACCTTACAATCTCCCGATCAACCCGGCGGCGGCACAGTATTATGGACAAATCCG
>Ga0172379_10004013_pt1 | contig 22452 bp, 22 predicted proteins | sample GrowelOW334metaG_FD_119756 | JGI IMG/M metagenome (GOLD analysis project Ga0172379, IMG submission 119756) | Groundwater microbial communities from an aquifer near a municipal landfill in Southern Ontario, Canada - Groundwater well OW334 metaG | ecosystem: Environmental > Aquatic > Deep... | reverse complement strand
ATTTTAGGTAAACCCTTTGGTTTAGAAAACTTAAAATTCAAATTATGAGCTTTAATCGTCGACTTTTGTTCATTAATCACTATTTCACTTAATTTAACCAGATCAGTCGGTTCAGGCTCAAGCGCCATCCGACCACTTTCGATCCGCGAGACATTAAGTAAACCATTAACTAATTTAATCATCCGCTCATTACTATCAAAAGCCTGCTGCAAAAAATCTTTTTGTTCTTCGGTAATTTTACCGGTATCCCCGCCTAAAACCATTTCCAAAAACCATTTGATCGCTGAAAGCGGCGTCCGTAATTGGTGTGAGGCAAGTGAAACAAATTCTGTTTTCATTTTATCAATTTCTCGTTCTTTAGTCACATCTCTGAACACCACCACACAACCAATAGCCTTGCCATTTTTATCCTTCAAAGGCGCAGCGGAATCAGCTACAGCTAATTTGGTCTTATCTTTTCTGATTAAAACTGTATGATTGGCCATATCTTTGATTCTGCCGGTTCTTATCGCATCTTTAATAAACTGATCATTAACTTGTCCGTCTTTTTCAAAAACAAATTTTAAAATTTGATCATACTTTTTACCAATAGCTTCTTTAGTGCTATAACCAGAAAATTTGGCAGCGATTTCATTATACATAATAATTTCCAAATTTGTATTAACGACGAATACACCATCACCGATACTATGCAAGATGGCATCAATCTTTTCTTTTTCTAAAGAAACTTTTCCTTTTTCTTCTTCTACATCTTCCAAAATATTCAGGGTTGCCTTTTGCTGATTTTCTAAATCTTTTTGTTTTGTGATAATTTCCTTAGTTTGTTCTTCAACTTTTTGGTCAACTTCCGCCCGTGACTTCTTTATAGCTAAAACCATTCGATCAAAAGCCCGAGAAAAATCACCAATTTCATCTTTACCTTTAGTGCCAACTCGATAATCCAAATTACCTTTCTCAATAATTTCTACTCCTCGACGTAGTTTCTTAATTGGCCTAACTAAAGAATTAGCCACAAATAAACCAATAAAAATAACTATAAACACTGCAATCACAACTGAAAAAGCACTAGCCTGGGTTAATTCATTTAAAGGAGCTAAAACTTCCTTGGTTTCCTTACTAATAACTAGATACCACCCTAAACCATTAAAATCCCGGTAACCGCCAGCTTGAGCATAATTGAATAATTTTTCCGCTTCCCCCTCTTGGTCAATAAAAAATGCCATGCGATTTTTTGCCGCCGACTGTAAGCTGCTTAATAGATAGCTCTTATCACTTAAGCTGCCAAAACCGTCCTTGAGGGAATAAATTAAGTTTCCCTCTTTAGTTAATAAATAAACCTCTAGAGTTTCGCGAGGGATATTGAGATTATAAATTCTTTTTATCCCCTCTGGTTCTTTAATTTCCTTGATAACATCAAAAATGTCTTCTACATTATAAATCACCTTTGTTACCCCTAAAAAATTACCATTTTGATCATCAACCCTGATACAGAGTTCCAAAGCATAAATGCCGCTACTATCATCATAAATAATATCACTAGTCCATAACCTTTCCGCTTTGGTTTTCTGCCACCATTCTTCGTCAGCTTGATAATAATCAGTTGTCTTTCTGGTTTGGGCAACATTAACGCCATACTTATTGGTCACGATAATTTCTGGAAAAATATCATAACCATATTTATTTTGATAAAATTCTGTCCTGAGGCGCAAACTTTCTGACAATGAATTATCAATAATTGACCGCATAAAGGGAGTAATTTCATCTTTTTCCGTCTTTTGCCAAAGATCACCTTGATTTTTAATATAAGCTTCCCGATTTTCTAAAACATCAAATTCCTGATTTGAAACGTTCAAAGAATCAATAAGATCTTTATTGCTTTTAGTATAAGACTCCCAGCGCTCCAGGCGACGATATATGCTCCTATCTATCGAACCAATATTGGCTTCTGCTAAAAGCGCATTGTAATTACCAATAGTAGTAATTAAAATATTCTTTGCCAGAAAATAAGTGACAAAAAATCCAATCGCTCCGCCAATAAACGATAGGGTGATAAAAATTAAAATTATTTTTGGCCTGATTCTCATTCTTTTCTTTTAATTTCTTAGTAATTCTTTGGTAATGTAAACTTAAAATTTATTAACTATTCTACCAATCTTTGAAGTTCTTTGGTAATTTCCATATGACGAATTTCATCATCTCTTATACTGCTGATTATTTCAATTTCTTTCTTATCTTTAAGAATTCTTAAATACTCATCATAAATTTCCTTGGCTTGTTTCTCCAAGCAGTACAGATCTTTAAACATTTTAATTAAAACTTTATCGTCTTTTGCCATTTTCGTAGCTAATTAATTCTTTTAATTTATCTTCATGTTTAGTACTATCATTAATGAGCAACCGAAGTAATTTTTTTATTTTCCTTTTCCGTAGAATTCCTAAATTAAAATCTTCAATTTGCCCTAAATAATTACTCCCCAAACTTTTGATTACACTTTCTTCCAAATCCACTGCTTCTTGAAATTTTTGCGCCCAGCTGGATTTTGATGCCACAACTGATTTCCCCGCTTCTAATTGCTTAATTCTTTCTTTTAACTCAACCATCTTCAATTCCCGACCAACCATTAATTTGTTCAATCTTTCCAGATCATTAATTTTTTCTTTCAAGGCTTGCTCCGCCTTTTTTTGCTCGGTAATATCTCTAACTGTTGCCTGCAAAATATCTCTGCCATCTAGAATCATTTTGGTTAAAGAAACTACGGCTGGAAATTCATTGCCTTTATATTTTTTATGAACCCACTCAAAATAATTACTGCCTTCCTCGAACGCTTTCTCAATCATTTTTTTGGCTTTTTCGGTTGATAACTGACCATCAGGCTGATATTTGGGTGACAAATCTCCTGGTCCCAAAGAGATAAATTGTTTTTCATCTTTGACACCAAACATTCTAATCGTCGCCGGATTGCCCGAGGCAAAAGACCAATTAGGCGGCTCTAAAACCATAACGGCATCCAATGAACCTTCAAGTAGAATTCGAGATCTTTTTTCGCTGGCCTTAATTTCTGCTGCGGTTATTTGATGATTTTGTTTTCTAATTAGCATAATCTAACCTTAATAAAAAAATCCCCCCTAAATTAATTTAAGCGAGTAAAATTTGATGAATGATAAAGGCATAATTCTGTTTTATATCTTTATATTATAACATATTTCGCCTAATTGTCACAAATTACAAAAGCCGAGGCACCAATACCTCAGCTTTGCTAAGTGATATATTTACATACTACAAAAATCAGCCAAACATAATCCAACCGGGTTTAAAAATCAATAAAATTCCTAAAATTAAAATAATAATTCCGCCAAACAAATTCGCCCAGTGGGTATATTTATTGCTGATGCCAAAAGCCTGCAAAGTTGTCATCGCCACAATAAAAACAATTAAATCATCAAGCATGTAAAATAGAATGTAAAGTAGAATATAAGCATAGTACTGAATAGTGGGCAGTTTGGCCAAAGACAAAATTTGTGTATAAATTGCCGGCAGGCCGGCGGAGCAGACCAGCTCCACCAAATTGACTGTAAAAGCCAAAACTATAATACCTAAAAGCGCCAGCCAAAATGTTTTTTGCTCGGTGATTTTCCTCAAACGGTCCATCACTTTTTTTCTTTTTTCATCATTAATCGCCCGGCAGGTGGCATTACGGTTAGACCACCACTCTTTTAAATGATACCCACCGCTTGAAATTGCTACTAGTCCAATGATAATTCTGATGGCGGCGATAAATCCCAAAAATAAAAACAGGTTAAGCCAAGCGGCTAAAAACAAAAAGTAGATTAGGGCCGAAACAAAAATAAAAACCGAGCCCAAAATCCACATTTTCCTTTTATCCTGCATACCCAAAAGTAAACTAATCAAAAAAAGCAAAATCCACATGGCACAGGGATTAAAACCATCGATTGCCCCAATTATGATTGTTAAAAACGGCAAAGACCAATTTTGAATATTAACTTCGCCCAAAAATGGCAAAGTAAGAGTTTGCGGTGAACCTTTTGGTAAACATTGAGTATTACCTCCACTGACCTGCTGGTTGATAATATCACCGACTAAATCAGCACAACCGACAGCCGAATGACTTTCTATAATATTTCTGATTTTTTGGCCAGTTGTTTCATCGTTGAGATAACCAGAAATTGTTTCCTGACCGATGACTGTGAAAGGTACACCTGTAATTCTGACATTTAATTCCTTGCTAACTTCCTGCATCAGCTTAACGTTGTCTTGATTATTCCAAACTTCCAGGCGTCTGATATTAAGATTAGAAAATTCTCTTTCTAGTTTACCCAAAAAGACTTCTTCTTTGGCGCAATGGGGGCAGCCATCACCATAGAATAAAGTCAGATAAACTGGCTGAGGTTCTTGAGCAGAAACAAAGTTGGGCAGCAAAAAAAGACCGAACAAAAATACAAACGATAATTTTAATAAAAATTTATTCATGCAATTTATAGAATCAAGAAGCAAGAATTAAGAATCACGGGGGTCTAGTTTAGCTTCCTTAATTCATGATTCTTGATTCATGATTCTTATTTATCTTTATTTTCCTCCAAGAATTTAATCAAATCCTTCCGATCAATCTCTCCTTGCTTACGGGCAAATTCATTGCCATCTTGGTCTAAAAAAATAAAAACTGGAATATCGCGGCCAATATTATATTTTTCTACCATCTCTTTATCCTGATCATAATCATAATACTGGGTCTTTAGCCAAGGCAATTCTGCTTCAATTTTTTGCCAGCGCGGCCTCATGATAATACAGCCAGGACACCAAACCGCGCCAAATTTCAAAACTTTCATGCTAAATATTGAAATTAGTTATTAAACCCCTGGTTAAAAAACTCCACCAAGGCTTCTTAAATGATAAAATTTTACCATCATCACCGCTGATTTCTACTTCAGTTTTAACTTGAATCGGAATAAAACCTAAAAATTTAGCTTGTTGGTTTAATTCTAAACTATAAACTGGTTTTTCTTTATCCAGGTTTAAAGAAACTTTTTCAACCACAACTTTACTTGAAACCGAAACAATTGAAACAGCTTGCTCCGGTTTTACACCGACTTCAACGGCTAAATCAGTAGCAATATCTTTTATTATTAACTTATCCTCTTCAACAATAAGAGGTGATTTGGTTTCAATTTCCAATTCCGATATCGCCTCTTTTTGACTTTCAACTAAAGCGGTGGGGACGGAAGGGATATATTTATAAAATTTAACTTCGCCTTCTTCAATATTAACATTGATTGGTGAAAGCTCCATTTTTATTGTCGGTGCTTCTGCCATTATTGAAGTGGTGGCTATTTCCACCCCAGCTGGTAAAATCAGCTTTGGCTCTATTTGAGGCCCTGTCGGCTGCGCGATTGAAGATGGAGTAATTTTTACTGGTGTTTCTTCTTCCCCTGCCGGAGCAGCTGAATCTTCTAATTCAACAATTGGATTAATACAGCCATTATCCAAACAATTTTTAATCTTTGCTTCAATTTCTTTGCCGCTGATTTCATCTGTACTATAACCAGTAACTACTGATTCGCCAATAAAAGTAATTGGCACACCATTGGCACTTATACCATAAGCTTGGGCTAATTGATTGAATAATGCAACATTTTCCTGGTCAGTCCAAACCTCATAACTTTTGACGGTTAATTCAGGATATTTGGTAACTAAAGTAGCCAAAAATGGTTTTTCCGCGGCGCAATGAGAACAGCCGGAGTTATAAAAGAAATAGATTGTCGTTGGGTGGGCAGCCAAAACAATAGCGGGTAATAAAAAAATACTAAAAAAGGCGAAAAAAAATAATCTCAAAAACGAATTTTTCATAACTGCCAAAAATTATAATTAACCTAAGTAAAAACTGAACTTAATAATAACGCAAAAACTAATTTTTGTCCAGTCAATTAAAGTTTTTTCCTTTTAAGCAAAAGTGAATTACCAACCACAAAAACATCACTTAGCCCCATAGCTGCCGCCGCTATCATCGGATTTAAAAAACCCATAGCGGCCAATGGGATGGCACAAATATTGTAAAAAAATGCCCAGAATAAATTCTGTTTAATCGTGATAAACGTTTTTTTAGCCAACATAATAGCCTCAACTGCTTTTAACGGATTGCCAGACATCAACACAATATTGCCAGCCTCAATCGCCACTTCAGTTCCGGTACCAATGGCAATTCCTAAATCCGCTTGAGCTAAAGCTGGCGCATCATTAATGCCATCACCAACAAATGCAACTGTCTTGCCTAAGGCTTGCAAACTTTTTACTTCCCCAGCTTTATCATTAGGCAAAACTTCGGCAATTACTTTTTTAATGCCCAGTTGACTGGCAATATAGTCAGCCGTTTTTTGGTTGTCGCCCGAAATCATAACTGATTCAATTCCGGTTTGGCTCAAAATTTCAATTGCTTTTTTTGCTTCGGGCCGCAACGTATCAGCGACAGCGATTAAACCGGCTAACTTGCCATCAACTAAAACTAAAACTACGGTTTTACCCTGACTTTCTAATTCTTTAGCCGGCAAACCATTAGTTTGATTAATAAATTTTGAACTGCCAATTACCACTTTTTTACCATTAACTTCTGTTTCTAATCCCAAACCGGAAATCGCTTTAAAATTTTTAGCCGCATCTAGTTCCAAATTTTCTTCTTTGGCTTTTTTGACAATAGCCTTAGCGATCGGATGCTCGGAACTGGATTCTGCCGACGCTGCAATTTGTAGTAATTCTGATTTCTGAGTTCTGAGCTCTGATTTCTGATTAACTATTATGTCCGTCACCGCCGGCTCCCCTTTCGTCAATGTACCCGTTTTATCAAAAACGACAGTATCAATCTGCTTGGCTTTTTCCAAAAATTCCCCGCCTTTAATTAAAATCCCTCGCTGGGCTCCCCGGCCGGTTCCAACCATAATCGCAGTTGGCGTGGCAATGCCTAAGGCACAAGGACAGGAAATAATTAAAACTGCCACCATATTAATTAGTGACTGAGCCACTGGTGCACCCAGTACAAAATGCCAAATTATAAAAGTCAAAGCGGCCAGTAATAAAACGACCGGCACAAAAATACCGGAGATTTGATCGGCTAAGCGCTGAACCGGTGCTTTGGTATTTTGGGCATTCTCAACCATTCTAATTATCTGGGATAAAATTGTATATTGGCCAATCTTAGTCACTTTAACCTTGATCGCGCCTTGCTGATTTAGCGTCGCGCCATAAACATTGTTGCCCACTATTTTATCAACTGGCAGGCTCTCACCGGTTAGCATCGATTCATCAACCGTGGTTTGGCCTTCAATAATTTCTCCATCCAATGGAATTTTCTCACCGGGTTTGACTAGTAGAATATCGCCAAATTTTACTGAATCAATACTTACCTCCCTTTGGCCATTTTCATCAATAATTCTGGCTTGCCGGACGCCCAAATGCATTAATTTTTCAATTGCCTGCGAAGTCCGGCCCGTACTCAAAGCTTCTAAGTAATGGCCCAATAAAATAATGGCGATAATCGTTGAGGCGCTTTCAAAATAAGTTTGGCCGCCGTTGAAAACTGCCCAGAGGCTATAAAAGTAAGCGGCCAAAGTTCCCAAAGAAATCAAAGAATCCATATCCGCCTTGAATCTTAAACTTTGCCGAATCATGCCTTGATGAAATTCCAAACCCGGGCCAAATAAAGAAATGGTAGTTAAAATCATTAAAATCCATTGCCAACTGCCAATCCCTAAAAAGCTGCCGGGCAATTCGACCATAACAAACATGGAGATTAAACCGGGGATGGCTAAAATCGCGGCAATGACAAAAATATTTAAACCATGCTTTAAATGATTTTTTTGCTGATGGCTTTGATACTCATCAACTATTTGGTAACCATTATTAATAATCGCCTTTTTCAGCTGATCAATAGTGGTTTGGTTTCCGTCATAGTCAATAATCGCCTGCGATTTGATATAATTAACCACTGCCTTGCTAACCCCGGGAATTTTTTGCAAAACTTTTTCATTGCTGACTGCACAAGAGGCACAATGCATGCCGGCAATATTTAATTTGATTTGTTTCATATGTTTAAATATTCGTAGATTTGTAGATTCGCATCGTCATTCGCAGATTAGTATTAAACACACAACCTCTCTACTGAACCACAAACTTCCCCCACACCATTTGCATGCCGCAGGAAAATGGAATCTCTCCGGTTTGCGTCGGCGTAAATTCAATGATATTTTCTCCCATCTGTAACTGCCGGGAAATATTATACCCGCCATGTAGAACGATACTACTGGTACAGCCAGAGAGTTGTTTAACATTAATAACCCAGCGAACCGGTATCCCTTTTTTAACCGGCAAAACATTTGGGTCATAACCACCATAAGTTAAATACATATTGACGACCTGATAATTACCGGGATTATTACTTTGCTTCTGATTAATCATTGTTCCATGACCAAAACTAACACCCCAGCCAAAGTTGGTTAAGCCACGGTTAATCATCACCAAGGCCAAAAGGCCAACCACCACTGCGGAAATTTTTATTATTTTTTTCATATAACTTTTGGATAAATAAGAAATAAAAGCGCCAAAGCCAAACATTAAAGGAATCGTACCTAAAGCGTAAACGGCTAAACTCAAGGCGCCGCGGGTGACACTGCCAGTGCCTAAAGCATAAAGCTGCATAGCTTGTAACGGCCCACAGGGCATCAGACCAGTTAATAAACCAATAACTAACGGCCCTTTGGGATTTTTACTGTACTTTTGCCCATATAAAAACTTAGCAATAAATGCCGGCGTTCTTAAACTTAATTTTTCTAGCATTTTAAAATTAGTAAAAAGTGAGACAGCCATTAAAATCATAAAAACCCCAGCTAAAAGCATCAGGCCGCCGGAAAAATAAGGGTTGATCGCAAAAAATGAACCAATCCCGCCTAATATTCCACCAACAATAGTATAGGAAATTAACCGGCCGAAATTATATTGTAAATGCGGAATTGATAAGCGTAATTTTTTTTCCCCACTGGCCGCTAATCCGGCTGAATAGGTTACCACTAGTCCCCCACACATACCAATACAGTGAAAGCTGGCTAAAATGCCGATAACAAATAACAAGCCATAACTTAAGTTTGACTCATTCAATCTGGCTAAAATTGCTAAAGCGCCTGTTTTAGTAACAAAAAAATAACCGACGGTCAAACCAATTATAATTAATGGGATTAGCATACCCATTAAGAAATTCTTTAGGCCTGCCTGCTGTCCAGCTGAATTTACTGAACTCGCTGAACTCGCTGCATTTACTGAATAATCAAAACTTTCGATTTTATCTTTGATGGCCTGAAATGAAATCTGATTCTGGTCGAACTCAACAAAACAATTGCCAGTTTGATAATTGACTTCAATTTTATTTACCCCTTTTAAAACATCAACTTCCGTTTCCAGCAAAGTCTTGCAGCTTTTACAATGCAACCCTTTGACCTGAAATTTTATTTTTTTTAGATCAAGCATATTATTTGTTATGCATCTTCTCCAAATGTAGGATTTCTTCAATCATCTCTTTTTTTCGGCCTTCATTACTCCCCTTCATCGCATTAGTAAAACAAGTCTTCAGATGCCCTTCCAAAAGCATATTGTTCACCGATTTTAAAAGCCCAATCACCGCTAAATTCTGCTGCATGATATCAACACAATATTCTTTAGTCTCCACCATTTTAATGACCTTGGCTAAGTGACTTTGAGCTTTTTTTAAGTTAATTAAGGTTTTTTCTTGTTCCATAGAATTTTAGAATTAATGATTTATTAATACCTATACCCCAGGTATAGGTATGTTAGCAGTTAAAAAAATAAGTGTCAAGTATCCCCTAGCTAAACTGACAGACTAGGAATTTAGACACCATTTAATAGTCTTAGGGATTTCCTCAGCTAAATCAGAAGCATTATAATAAAAAGAAACTTTTTTATACAATTGATCGCCAGCTAAACCATTAATAAAGGTACCAGCGGAAGCGGCTAAAAATAATTCGTTTTTTGCTGCCAGACCCGTAATCAAACCAGCTAAAACATCCCCTGTCCCCCCTTTAGTCATACCGGCATTACCGGTTTTATTAATTTTAAATTTGTTGCCCCAAGCAATGAGATCAAGTTGCCCTTTCAAAACAATCACGCAGTGGTATTTTTTAGCCATTTGACTGACAGCAGCTTTAGTCGCTTTTAGGCCAAAGAGTTGTTTAAACTCTTGGTGGTGAGGCGTGATGATACAATTTTGGTTTAATAATTTCTTATCAACGACTTTCAAAGCGTCGGCATCTAAAACAAACTTTTTATTTTTAAACCTTTTTAATAAACTATTGGTTAATCTTTTGGTTTCTTGGCTAATTCCTAAACCAGGACCAATTAAAATTGCGTCAACTTTCCCGGCCACTTTACCGATTTCCGACCGGGGAACAACAATAAAATCAGATAGTTGGCTTTTTAGCTTTTTGATTATCTCGTTATTTTCCAAAACGGAAGAAAAATAAACTAAATCAACAATTCGGCTAGCGGTTTTGGCAGCAAGAATCGGCGCTCCATGAAATTTTTCTGAGCCGCCAATAATTATAATGGCGCCATTATCACCCTTATGCGACTTTTTGTTAGGCCGAAACAAGGCCTTAACTTCTCTGACACCGGTTTTTTGTTGGTTTAGTTCTGACATAACAATTAAATTCTAAGCTTTTACTATCTGATAGTCAAACAAAAAACAAGTTAGACCAAAGAAATTACCAAAATATTATTGACATTCATTTCGGTTAATGGTAAGGTAAGCTGTGATTTTGCAATGACACAACTTCTGAGGCTATAAGCCTCTCTAACCGACGAGTAGATCGTCAATGTTCTTTAAGGAGGTGAATCCAAGTGGACAGTAATAGTCAAAAGTGGCAACTGACAGTGAAGAGTTGGGGGGAAGGTCATAAAGGTGACGACTGCGACATAACCGCGGAAGTGACTTCTGGTAGTTTGTCAGTCGACGGCCAGCCAGCGACTTTGAGTCGGAGTGCTAATGGTAAAGGCGTAGTTTTGAACCTTACCCGAAACCGATTCTTCGTCTTCGATCCTTCCGATCAAGGCGACGTCAGCATTAAACAGGCACTTGCCCAGGCCTGTAGGCTTACCCTCTGACAATCTGAAACTCCGCCCAAAATCCACTCATGGCAGTTGGACCAGTTCTACTGGTCTCTTTTTTTACTCAACCTTTGGCCGATACTGCAATGCTTCGGCAACGTGATCAAGCTTAATATCTTCTATCCCATTCAAATCAGCGATGGTCCGGGCCAGTTTCAGGATTCGAAAATAGGACCGGGCGGAAAGCCCCAACTGATTTACGGCTTGTCTTAATAATTCCAAAGTTTTATCATCCACCGGACAAAACGTTTTAGTTTGCCGCGAAGACATTTCCGAGTTGGTAATAATACTTAAATCCTGAAAACGCTTCAGCTGAATTTGCCGCGCCCCCTCCACTCTTTGCCGAATTACAATTGAAGTTTCTGCTGAATCTTGCTCAGTCAACTTTTCAAATTTTACTTTTGGCACCTCAACGTGCAAATCAATCCGATCCAAAAGTGGACCGGAAATCTTTTTTTGATAATGAATGATTTGATTGGGTAAACAGGTACAGTTGCGGTCCGGATCATTTAAATAACCGCAGGGGCAAGGATTCATTGCCGCTACCAAAATAAACTTGGCCGGAAACTGAAGTGTTCCCGAAGCCCGCGAGACCGAGATGACTCCGTCTTCTAAAGGCTGGCGTAAATTTTCTAAAACCCCACGCGGAAATTCTGCAAACTCATCCAAAAATAAAATACCACGGTGAGCCAAAGAAATTTCCCCTGGCTTAGGCCAGGTGCCGCCGCCAACTAAGGCCACACCCGAAGCCGTGTGGTGGGGTGAACGAAAAGGCCGCCAGGTAATTAAAGGTTGGTCAGAGGGTAATGAACCAGCGACGCTATAAATCCGAGTTACTTCCAAAGATTCCACTAAAGCCATTGGCGGCAAAATAGTGACCATGGTTTTGGCCAGTAATGTTTTACCTGCTCCCGGCACACCACAAAGAAGAACATTATGACCACCAGCCGCCGCAATTTCCAAAGCCCGTTTGACCTGCTGCTGGCCTTTGATATAACTCATATCGTAATCATTATTCAAAAGATCATGGCTGGCTAAAATCGTAGGATCAGGCTGAAAATGATTAATTAACCCTTTACCGGATAAATGATTAACTAATTCTAACAAATTTTGGCAGGCAAAAATTTCAATTCCCGAGACTAAACCGGCTTCAGCGGCGTTAGCTAAGGGCAAATAGATAGTTTTGATTCCTTTATTTTTTGCCTCAAGACAAATTGATAAAACGCCGTTAACCGGCCGCAGCTCACCATCCAAAGCCAGCTCACCAATAAATAATTGGTTGTCCCAGGCAGTTTTCATTAACAATTGCTTGGTCGTTAAAAGAATGCTGATGGCAATCGGCAAATCATAGGCTGGGCCTTCTTTTTTTAAATCAGCCGGCGCCAGATTAACCGTGATTCGCCCCCGCGGCATTTCAAAGCCGGAATTTTTGATTGCCGACCTAACTCTTTCTTTGGATTCATCAACGGATTTATCTGGTAAGCCAACAATAAAAAATTTCGCATTTGACCAAGAGGTATCGGCTTCAACCTCGACTAATTCACAATCAAGGCCGAGCACAGCGGCAGATAGGACTTTTTTGGACATAGAATAGATAAGAAATTAAAAAAATAAAAAATTAAGAAATTAAATTTGCTTAGATATACTTTTCTCTAAGTTTGAAATTTCGGTCCAAAGCATTGCCCCAATTTGCTTTGCTAATTCTAATCCTTGATTATACCTTTCCTGACTTAAAAATCCTTCTTCCTTAAAAAAGTCCAAAAGATAATCTGATTCCATTAATGAGCCATAAGAAATTTCAAGAAAGTTTAATCTAATTAATGGTTTTTTACGAGCGTAACCTTCAATATAGTTTAAAATTATTGATAAGGTACAGCGCCGCCATTGTGAAGTACCACCATACATTTCTTGCTTGGGAAAATCTTTAGTCTGTTTGTAGACGAAGTGAATGTATTCATCCATCTTTTTCTTTAATTGATTTTGATAATTATTCATATTTTAATTTCTTATTTTCTTAATTTCTTAATTTTTTATACATAAAAATAGCCCATTTCTGCGCTATATTGACTGATCTAATTGTCCTTTCTATCTTATTATATTTCCCAAAATTTGTCTAGCTGACCATTGACTCACCATAGTTAGTATAATAAGATGTAATTACTGAGCAAAACTGGTTTTGTTCATGACATGAGGAGATCCAGCATGGATGCACAAGTAGCAACCGGCTCACCAGAAGTTTTGGTGATCACACCGCAACGGGAATGCCCCCATTGCCAAAAACCGACGATCGAAAGCAGCTTCCTCAACTTCCAATGCCCTATCTGCACCGGGGAATTCTGCTCGCGTTGTTTTGTGGCAATCCCAAGTGCGGAAACAAACCCAAATGGCAAACTCATCCAGTGTCCACATTGCGAAGCCACGCTGCTGTTGCCACCCCGGACACGCTAGGAGGGGAAAGGATTGTTTACAGTCGTTCCTTGGAAAACGCTTACAGCGTTTGGCTAGCTCCATCGCTAGTCTTTTTCTTTTTTAAAAAACCTAAAACTAAAATTCCAACGCCAAAAGTAATCAGGCAATCCGCTAAATTAAAAACCGTGAACCAGGGCGCATCAATATAATCAATTACAAAACCAAAGCGTAAGCGGTCAATTAAATTAGAAATGGCACCAACAATAATCAGAGTTAAAGTAAAAACCTCCAAGAACTTCTGCTGACGATAAGCTTTAAGTAAAAAACTGACTAAAATAAAAATAACAAGAATAGTTAAGATTAAAAGCAACCAATAGTTGAACGGAACACCAAAAGCAATACCAGAATTTCTTGCCAACTGAAAAGAAAATAAACCAGAAAAAAAATCACCACCAAGTATTTTGGCGGGATTTTTTAAAAAGTAAAGTTTTAATATCCGGTCAACAATAAATAGAATTAACCCTAATAAATTGACGGCAATATATTTTTTTAAATTTAATATTTGTGCCATTCGTATATCCCGATTCCTAAATTTATTTATAAATATCATCGGGATCCCGACTGAACGAAGCTAAACATCGGGACATTCGCATTATTCTTCGCCTTTTAATTTCTTTTTACAAGCAACACAAGAACTGGAAGTCGGCCTGATTAGCAATCGCTTTTCTTCAATCGGTTGACCGCAATGCTTGCAGATTCCATATTTACCTTTAGCAACATTGTCTAAAGATTTATTAACATCACGAAGCTGCTTTTCTAAAGCGTGCTCCAAAGATAAACGATCGCTGTATTCCGCTACCTCGGCCGCATTCTCATCTTCTTTATTACCATACTCAGGAAATTCTGATTGGTAATTATCTTTGATCTTCAAATCTTTTTTGGTAAAATTAACCAATTCTTTTTCTAGATGCTTCTTTTCTTCTTCAAGACTCTTTTTAATTGTCTCTAAAGTTTGTTTATCCATACTCTTGTTAGTTAACCTTATTTTATCTATATCCTTTTTTCTTTTCGCCAACCAATATAATTAGTATATCATTATTGGAGTATATCAACAAGGACTTAAGGTAAAAGAAAAAGGGCGGTTGTACCGCCCAAACTCTGTAAGTATGTGGCGTCCGCCCTTTAATAACCTCTGTCGGACGCCTGGGTGTTCAGTAGAGAGAAAACCAAACTTGGTTTTCTGCCTGCTGAACACTCAGACATTGACCGCCAGAAGCGGCTAATGCTTCTACTGACTGAAGCGCTCCTCTACCTTTCTTTGGTTAGGACGCTCTTTTTAGGGTCCTGCAACCGCTATTTTTGTTTTTGTTTTTGTAGGATATAGTCAGCTGTATATCCCAATAAAGTTTAAGAATAGTAGAGAAGAAAAAAATTCCTCCAAATAAGACTTGGGGAAATCTTTCTAAGTTTTCAAAATAGCGGTTATATTATTAATATATCATAGATACATACCTATGTCAATATTAATGGTGGATAAATAAAAAAATTGCTTTATTTTAGCAATTTTATTGTCTTTACAAAACAAAACAAATCTTGTTTATTAATTAATACATTATCAACATTTTATCCACATGCAGTTATAAGCCAAAAAGGCAGCCAAGGTTGGCTCCCAATGTGTATTCTTTAACCATAATCAGGCCAGCTGGCAGATAAACCTCATAGTCCTTTGGACTATTGTTATTAAAAACCGAAAAACGATTGCTGACGCCACATTGTACCGTCAGATCATTCAAGTTGATATCAGTATTACTCAAAAATTCTTTTAGTAAGCCGGCTTTACTAGCAATAAAGAATTTATCACCCCGAGCTAAATAACTAATCTCAAAATTGAGTTTTGGTTCCGTCAAATAGTTAATTTCCGAATCGGTCTTTTGCCATTGCCAAATTTCGGGTTTAGCTAAGAGCTCAGTGACCGAACTGCCATCGGGTAACAAGTAAGCAACAGGCTTAGGTAATTTTTGAGCCAAAGTAATTTTTATTAACTCCTTAAAATTATTAATCTGTTCTTCTTCTAATTGAGGTAAAACCAAAATATAATCAAAGCCTAAAAAAGTATCTGTACCATCTTTAAAAACTATCAAATCAGCTGGCTGGTCTAAAAACTTAGTTGCCGCAGCTAAATCAAAATTATAGATTGACTTTAAGCTTTCGTCTGTCTGCTGAAAAAATTCCGGCCGGGCTGAATCAATATTACTCCAAGCTCCTAAAACCTCGGGTAAATTTACTCCCGAGATATAAAAACTAAAATTTTTAGGCAAAAATGTAACCAAGGGTTGATGTGAAGTGGTATTAAAAAAATTAATGCCACTTAACTTGAATCGCCATTGCCCTTGTCTTTTAAAAAAGGAAAGGTAAATGTCTTCTTTCATCAATTGCCCAAAAATTTTACTTGGCAAATCCGAACGTTTATTTAAATACGATTTTAAATTATCTGAATCAAGATATAAGCTTAATGGTGCTTTGCCAAATCTTTTCAAATTAACTTGCGTGGCTAAAGAAAAAATTGAACCCCCAGATACCGCTTCGATTCTGGCCAACGTCTTGGGATTACCAGCAACAACTAAAATGTTGCCTGGTAAAACTAACTTATTGGCAAATCGGGCAGAAATCGATCCCAACTCATCAGACGTTTTAAATTTAAAAATGAAAACTTGATCCAGACTACCATCTTCATTAGCCAAAATTACTAGGCCGGCTTGAAAAGACTTGGCTAATAAATCTTTCTGCAGATTAACCTGGGAGAAGATTTCATTTTTCTCAGTTACCTGAAAAAAATTGGGAAATGGTAAATCACTGATTGGTTGGTCTTGCCAAGGCCAAATTGCATCACGGGTGTGAACATACAAAATGGCATCAAGGGGAACTAACTTAATTAGGTAATCATTAGTCTGATAGTGCCACCAAAAATAAACCACTCCCGAAAAAATGAGGGAAAGAAAAATCCCTCCCAAAATTACTCCTGGCATCAACTTTTTCCCAGGTAAAGATTTAACTTCTCCTGGTTTTTGAGGAGTCTGATTTTGAGAGGGACTTTCCATGTTTTTCTCCAGCGAGAATTATTTTAGAATCTTTTTTGACTGCGCTTGAAGAATCCTTTGTCTTTCCTTGGGGCAGAATCGGAATTAGAATCCCGATCGGATTTTGGCAATAAAGCTTTTATCGATAAATTAATCCGACCCTTTTCATCAATTTTAATTACCTTAACTTTAACGACATCACCAATTTTGACAATATCAGAAACATTATTGACTCGATAGTTGGCAAGTTCGGAGATATGAACCATACCTTCCTGGCCGGGCAAAACTTCAACCATCGCCCCGAAGTCAAATAGCCGAGTGACTTTACCTTCAAAAACTTCACCAATTTCAACTACTCGGACAATATTTTTAATCCATTCTTCAGCCTTTTTCCCGTTTTCACTATCAAGGGCGGTGATCATGACTAAGCCGTCGGGTTCAATATCAATTTGAACGCCAGTCTGGGCGATAATTTCATTAATGACTTTGCCGCCCGGACCAATAACTTCCCGGATCTTGTCCGGATTAATGCTAAACGAAATAATCCGCGGCGCATAAGGCGAAAGGTCGGCTCGGGGGCTGCTGATAACTTTATCCATGGTTTTTAGAATCTCCGCCCTGGCCAAAGCGCCCTGTTCCAAAGTTTCCTTGACTACAGCCAAAGGCAAACCTTTGGTTTTAGTATCCATTTGCATCGCGGTAATTCCGTCCTTGGTACCGGCGATTTTAAAGTCCATACCGCCGGCCCCGTCTTCCAAATCCTGCAAATCGGTCAAAACTTTGTATTTGCCTTTTTCTTCATCTGAGGCTAAACCCATGGCAATGCCGGCAACGGCTTTTTTAATCGGCACACCGGCATCCATTAAAGCTAAACTTGAACCGCAGACTGAAGCCTGCGAAGAAGAACCATTTGAACCCAAGACTTCTGAAACAACCCGGATGGTGTAAGGAAAATCTTCTTTAGCCGGAATTAAAGTCCGTAACGCTTTTTCGGCCAAAGCGCCATGGCCGATTTCCCGCCGGCCCGGTGAACCTAAACGGCCGGTTTCGCCGACTGAATAAGGCGGAAAATTATAATGATGCATAAATCTCTTTCTGCCGCTTTCTTCCAAACCTTCCAAAAACTGTTCGTCGCCCGGCGCGCCTAAAGTCACAATTGACAAAACTTGAGTTTCACCGCGGTTAAACAAAGCAGAGCCGTGAGTCCGCGGCAAAAGCGCAACCTGAACATCCAGCGGCCGGACTTCATTTAATTTGCGGCCATCAACTCTTTTGCCATCCTCTAAAATAGCGCGGGTAACTTCTTTCTCCACAAATTCATCAAATAACGGTACGGCTTTTTTTCGCCGATCCTTGCCAATCCCCTCTTTTTCCAAATAAGCCAGCATCTCTTCTTCAGCCTTGACTAAAGCTTCCTTTCTTGAAGCCTTAGTATCTAATTTCTGATCAAATAAAATTTTGGGGATATTACTGCCAAGCCATTCTCCGACTTTCTTGACCAACTCTTTGTGGGATTCCGGCGTTTCTTCTTCTTCAGCGTTAAGCGGCAATGCTGGGGCAACTTTTGGTTTGCCAATGGCTTTGACTACCTCGTCAATTAAATCAATGATTTTTCTAATGTGTTTCAAAGAAAATTCAACGGCGTCATAAACCACTTCTTCGCTGACTTCCAAAGCGTCCGCTTCTATCATTAAAACTTTATCTTTAATGGCGGCAATTACCAAATCCAATTCACTCTTTTCTCTTGCCTCAAAAGTCGGATTCAAAACCCATTCGCCGTCAATCCGACCGATGCGCAAACCGCCCAGCGGTCCGGCCCAGGGAATATTGGACATGGCTAAAGCCGCAGAAGCGGCGATTAAGCCGACAATATCCGAATCATTTTCCGCATCAAAAGACAAAACCGTTAAAATGACCTGAACTTCATTTTTAATATCCTTAGGGAAAAGCGGCCGAATACAACGATCAACCAAGCGCGAAGTTAAAATGGCTTCATCAGAAGGCCGACCCTCCCGTTTAATCCAGCGGCTGCCTTTGATTTTCCCGGCAGCATATAATCTTTCTTCGTAATCGACAGAAAGCGGAAAATAATTCACCCCTTCTCGAATCCCACCCATAACCGCCGTAGCTAAAACAACCGTATCGCCATAGCGTACGGTACAAGAACCATGAGCCTGCTGAGCCAGCTCATTGGTTTCAATAATTAATTTTTTTCCGGCAAAATCAGCCTCAAAAGTTTTTGGCTTCATACTACAATCCTTTCTGGCTGATCTACCTAAATGACGTTACTAGTATTTACCTAGACCCCGATTCGCATCGGCGTCAAATAACTACTAACAACGTTTGTTGTATAAATCAGCCTAAATTTAATTTTTAATTATCTTCTGGTTAATCTTTTAATGTCAGGGATAAACCGCATTTTTTTCTGACTGGTAATCAAATAATTTTTTAGATCTTGGCCCAGGTCAATAAAATCATCCGCTGCATCAATTAATTTCGAAGAAGTCGTCTTACCAAAGGCAATCACCTCAACCTGACAACCTTTATTTTCTTTTAAATAAGTAACTAAAGGAATATAATCACCATCACCGGAAACTAAAACGACACTATCTAACTTATCGGCCATTTTAATCGCATCAATAGCGACACCAACGTCCCAATCCGCTTTTTTTGCCCCACCGGCAAAAATTTGTAAATCTTTAGCCTTAACTTCAAAGCCTTGGCTGCTTAAAGCGCCAAAAAAACCTCGCTCTTCTTCTGATTCAGAACGAATCACATAAGCGATAGCGCGAATTAGTTTTCGGCCGGCCGTAGCGGTTTTTAAAACTTCTTTAAAATTAACTTTGGCGCTATATAAATTTTTGGCCGAGTGATACATGTTGGCAACGTCAATAAAAACGCCAACTCTTTGTTCTCGATGTTTTATCATAGAATTATTTCTTAACACCCCGAGCGAACCTAAATTTATCAAAGTAGAGCCGAGGGGTGCTTGATCATAAATATAATTTTATAAAATTAAAAATTATTCTGTCACTTCTTCAACCTCAGGTTCTTCGACTTCTAAATTTTCTTCCTGGTCGAGCAGTTTTTTCTCTTCCACTTCAGCCTGGGTCAAAACGACTTTTAACTTCAAATCTTTAATGAGTTTACTATAAGCTTTCTCGTCTTCCCGTCTTAAATAATTTAAAAGCCGCCGGCGTTCAGCTACTTTCTTCAATAAGCCACGGCGGGAAGAAAAATCCTTTTTATGAGTTTTTAAGTGTTTGGTTAATTCCTTGATTTCTTCGGTCAAAATCGCGATTTGGACCTGGGAAGAACCGGTATCGCTGTTATGAGTCTTGTACTTAGCGATAATCTTTTCCTTTTTCTTTTTGTTCAACATGTTAGCTTGGCCTTTCGGAGACGTTTTTCCAAGCTTTGTCGAAGACCTCAAGTGACCCCGAGCTTTTCAAAGGGAATCGAGAGGTCAAAATGGCAAAGCCGAGAAACCGTCTTTATTGATTAAATCATACTAGATAATAACATAACCCAATTTTATTGTCAATATAAAGAAAAACTTCGCCGAAACGAAGCTTCTGATATTAGTCCTCCAAAAAAAGAGCGGGGTTAGATCCCTTGACTGGCAACCAGGAGAACGCCCTGATTTGCTTCCTCGGGTTTGGGCTGGGGTTTCAGCCGGCTGGGATCGATGACGAGGTAGATGGAGACAAAGGTGACGTGAATCGTCTCCTCGGCTTCCTTATTCCCTTCCGATTCCCCTTCCGGTTCTTCATTAATCATTGTTGCCCACCGGTCTATGAGCGGGTCTCGGCTGGCTGGCGGGTTTGCCACGAGTAAGGGATAAGCTGGCATCGGCCGGCTCAAGCGATCTGATCGGTGGTGACCGTAGCTCAGATGGCCCCGGATTATACCATTAACTTCAGAGGTAAATCCATAGTTTGTAGTCGCTCTTTCCTTCAAACTGCCAATCTGTATTTGCTGGCAGTAAATCACCCCGCCTAAACCGGCGATTACTGCCACCAAAGCCAATACTCCTAAAGTCAGGCTCCGGTTGCTCCATCCACTGCTTGCTGGTTTCTCATACATAACCGAGTCCTCCCTGGTTGTACAGCTTTTTAATTTAACACTTTTTAAATTTTATTGTCAATAAAAAAAGACTCCCACAAGAGGAGCCAAGGGCCAGGGTACAATTTCGAAACGAGAAGCCAGAAGCGGCTTCTAGTAAACACCCACGATGTTCGAACCGCCAACCATCGCGCGAGTAGGACATTGGCCAAAACTGATTTCCTCGCCACTGGCCAGTCCGATCGAACGAAGGGTTGACGGGTAGCCAGGGACAATGTCCCGATGCCTTACTACAACGGGGCGGGCCGAAGGAAAGCCAATCTCTTTGCGACAGCAAAGCGTGATCGGGGCGCCAACAGCGACCCGTTTCAGAAATTCAATCACATCCTCAGTCATCATTTCACAAAACATGGGCTAAGCCCTCCATAGTCCACCTCAGCCTAGTTGCTGAAGTTTGCTTATTATATCTTATTGTCTAACCACGAACTTGTCAATAAAAAAATTCCTCTTGGCAAAACCGGCCAAGTGTCGTAAAATGAAGTTAGAAAGTAGACCGGTAGATTGGTAGAACGGTAGGCAGCTCAATTAAATTCCTACCGATCTACTCCCCTACCAACCTAACCTATGGAAAAACTCATCCGCCAATTTCTCGAATACCTTGAGGTCGAACGCGGCCGCAGTCTTAATACTATTCAAAACTACGATTTTTATCTTAAGCGTTTTTTAAACTGGTCAAAAATAAATTCCCCAAGCCAAATTAATCAGGACCTGATCCGGACCTACCGGCTTTGGCTGAACCGACAAACCGACCGTTTGGGTAAACCATTAAAAAAATCCACCCAAAACTACCATTTAATTGCCCTCCGGTCATTTTTAAAATATCTGTCTAAGCAAGATGTTAAATCTTTTGCTCCCGAAAAAATTGAGCTGGCCAAGATGCCGGAAAGGCAAGTGGAATTTTTGGAAGGTGATGATTTGGAAAGATTACTTGAAGCGCCTTTAAAAACTAGCGAGTCAAAAATTATCCAGTTGCGCGATAAAGCGATTTTGGAATTACTCTTTTCTACCGGCCTGCGGGTATCAGAGCTGGCTAACTTAAAAAAAGATCAAATCAATTTGAAAAAAGATGAATTTACCATTCGGGGCAAAGGCGAAAAACTGCGGGTGGTCTTTTTGTCCAACCAGACTAAATATTGGCTTAAACTTTACTCCGAAGCCCGGCGCGACCTTTCACCAAGTTTATTTGTCCGAGCTGATCGGGCTAAAGGCAAAAAAGACCCGGAAAATCTGACGCCCCGAAGCATCCAAAGGCTGATCAAAAAATATTCCAAAGCCGCTGGCATCACCAAAAAAGTTACACCTCATACCATGAGACATTCTTTTGCCACTGACTTATTGATTAACGGCGCTGACATCCGTTCGGTCCAAGCGATGCTGGGCCATGCTTCAATCACCACCACCCAAATTTACACCCATATTACCAATCAGCAACTAAGGGAAGTTTATAAAACATTTCATCAGCGTCGTAAAAAGGGTTGACTTTAATTGTTTTTTTTGCTATAATTAATCGGTGTAAATTTTTAATTTCGAATTTCGAATTTTGATTCAATATTATAATATTTTAATATTCAAAATTGATTCAAAATTAAAAATTAAAAATTCTAAATTAATCGCCTTGTCCCAGTAGCTCAACTGGATAGAGCAACAGCCTTCTAAGCTGTAGGTT
>Ga0172379_10004012_pt1 | contig 22461 bp, 28 predicted proteins | sample GrowelOW334metaG_FD_119756 | JGI IMG/M metagenome (GOLD analysis project Ga0172379, IMG submission 119756) | Groundwater microbial communities from an aquifer near a municipal landfill in Southern Ontario, Canada - Groundwater well OW334 metaG | ecosystem: Environmental > Aquatic > Deep... | reverse complement strand
GAGAATGAAATGAAGGTGAAGAACGCGGCTCATGTGTTTCGGCAGATTAGAAAGAAGAGAAGCTGCAAGATCGCGAAGTTCTATTTCGGTGCCTTCGTTCACGCTTCCTGAAAGGTTGTATAGTATTTCATCTTCGACGAATGTGCGTTTGCTGTCTTTCTTTTTTCTTTTCTGGTGCAGTGTGTAGCAAGTATTGAGAAGTATTTTGTATCCCCACGAACCGAATGTTGCGCCTTCTTGCGGCTGAAAACGACCGGCATTCATGTATATTTTCGTAAAAGCTTCTTGTACGGCGTCTTCGGCATCTTCTTGGTTACGAAGGACAACGAGGGCTTTTCGCAAAAACGGAGCCTGATACCGAGAAACAAGCATTTCAAACACACGCGGGCTCGCTATGGAAAGCCGTAAAAGTTCATCGTCGCGCAATGTAGTGAGGTCATCTGTCATTTTTTTGTCTTCCTGCTTTATACTACTATGATACCCGAGAAATGGTTACCGTGTCAAAAAACAATAGAAAAATATAAAAATAGGAAAATAGAAAGATTAACCGAATCCTTGTTTTTTCTTCTTATTTTTCTATTTTCCAATTCGTTGCCACACTACCCCCGGCAGATAAACCGAGTTGTTTTGCGGCGCTTCCTCCCTGCACTACCAGTTCCAGAAATCGCTTTCCTTCAAGACCAGAGCTTCCGGTAATGAGCGCTGTTTCTCCATTGGGGACGTCTTTCAATCTATTATAATACGGGAAGTTGGTCGTTGATATTTCGCCTTCAACAAGAGTGGTTTTGCAATTGCCGAAATTATCGACCCACCAGACGGACGACGGAAGATCGGGAATTTCTTCGACGGAAACTTTTTTGCTTTCAACTTCCCCGTTTCTCACCAAATAATACGCAACCCTCGGAAGAAAATCGAAACTGCGGAATTGCGTATGGATGATGTGTTCTTTTTCAGACGCTGTTATCTCCCCTTTTTCTTCAAGAATTGCCGTTACTTTCGGAATATCCAAAACGTGGACGTGTTCAGCGAGTTTCAGTTTTTTTACAAGAGAAAGCGTGTAGCCGTCGACACTGGCGACAATAAGTTTTTTGTCGTACCAAAAATAGCAAAAAGGCGTACCGTTTTCCCATTTTTTCGCTTCGCCGTGTCTCGGAGCGACGTTTACCAGAATTACGCCTTCATACCCTTTTGTAGCGTCAAGAATGTCAATCGTGTTCCCCGCCGCTTCGACATCATTCGCGACGCCGACGAAATTTACCGGAGAGCCGAACAACGCGGACACGCGCGCTATCTGCCGACCTTTGGCGTTCTCATCTCTGCAGTCGTTTATTATTGTTATATTCATATGTGTAGTTTTAAATATTAGACCTCTTTCAAAAGTCATGCTTATTCAGCCCGTCATTCAGAGCTTGCGAAGAATCTCGTTGTTCATCTTGCTTATGACGGGATTCTTCGCAAGCTCAGAATGACAGAATCTGACTTTTGAAAGAGGTCTGTTACTTCTATTAATTTTAATAAAAAAGACCCGACAAGTGCCGGGCTTTTTGATTTTCTTATTTGATGCAAATTTAGCAAAAGAAAATGCGCCCGCGAGTGATCGTGGTCATCATTTCCATCATCATTCCTTTTACGGAGTGTGAGCGTAAATTTAACATTTCACTATGGTAGCAAAATGTATGACCTGCGTCAATGCTTGACAACTTGCATATTTGTATTGTATACTGTACCTAATCTTGATTTTTAAATTAGTGTGGCGAATTGCCACGGGAGAGCGTGTTATGAAAACGAAATTGTATGAACTCACCCTTGAGGAAGCGTGGAAACTGCGGTGTAAGGAACTGGGCGCTCTTGGGGCAAAATTGCTGATAGTTCCGATTGAATGTCGAGAGCTAACGGCGGAAGAAAAGAAAGCGGGACGTAGGATTCGTCCTCTTAAATAACGTCTCTGAAGTAAGACAGAAGAATGGGGGCATATATTGCCCCCTATTTTTTTGACTTTTTCGCTTTGGTCGGCTAGAATGTCCCTATGCTTGAATACAATGAAATCGTGCCTAAAAAGGCTATCATAATGGATGGGGCGCCATACGAGGTGCTTTCTTCGCATGTCTTCCGAATGCAAATGCGCAAACCGGTCAACCAGACGAAGCTTAAAAATATCATTACCGGCAAAGTCACAGAGCACTCTTTTCATCAATCTGAGAAAGCGGAAGAGGCGGATATCGAGACGAAAAATATCAAATATTTGTATCTGAACCGCGGAGAATATTGGTTCTGCGAGGAAAAAGACGCCTCTAAACGCTTTAAACTTGCGGCAAATTTGTTCGATGAGGGCGCGAAATATATCAAACCGAACACGATCGTCGAGGCAATGCTTTTCGATGATGAATTTATCGGAGTAAAACTTCCTATTAAAGTAGAACTCAAAGTGATCGAAGCGGCGCCCGCCGTCAAAGGAGACACCGCCACAGGAGCAAGCAAGACTGTTACGATGGAAACAGGGCTGACGCTCAATGTTCCCCTCTTTATCAACGAAGGAGACGTGCTACGCATCAATACGACGACGTGCGAATATGCGGAACGGGTTGATAAAAAATAAATAAGATTTTAGTTTTGCACCATCTCCAATTAACTACTTCCATTTTGATTTCTCTACACTGAACCGAAATTGCTACCCAAGGTCTCTCCTTTCCCCGTCACTCCGCTTCGCTACGTTCCTCCTTAAGGAAAGACCTTTGTCCACAATTTCTACCAAAAGTGAATGGGTTAGATTTTAGTTGTATAACAAAAAAAGAGCCCGGTATTTTACCGAGCTCTTTTGCTTTTATTGAACAGAAGGCAATATAATCATATCGTCATCATAGGGAAACGGTTCTCCCGTGCAAAGAATCATAAATTTTTTCCAATGGTGTGTTTTTACACACTCAAGCACTTTCTCCCAATTCTCCGTCGGTTTTTCTTTTTTATATTCTGCGGGAGTATACACCTTGGATCCGTAATAATATATAGGCGATTCATTCCGACGGCAGCTTTTCAGTTCGATTTTTTCCCCTTCTATCTCTATTGTTTCTTCGATCAATTCAAAATACCAAAATCCATATGAGTATTTATTTGGCATTTTAACTTTGGAAATATCGCGATCAGCTACTTTTCTCGGAGGCTGAGTTTCCGGCCAAGAAAGATAGGCTATATATTGTAGGCGAATTGCGACCATACATGTCTCCTGTAATTTTCTTTTTCATTTCTTTTTGTTTTGTATCATATACAACGAAAAATTGCAAAAATTCGGTTAATTGGTATACTACGGGGGGTTCTTTTTAGGGAGGAATTTGAAAATGAAACGCTATGTGATCACGGGCGGACCGTGCTCTGGAAAGTCCACAGTACTGGAATTACTTGCCAAAAATGGGCATAGAGTCATAGACGAAACGGCGCGACCGCTTATCGAGAGAGAAAAAGCAAAAGGGAGTGATGTTCTGCCATGGATAAATCCTCATAAATTCCAACGAGTGGTCGCCCGAATACAATTCCGAAAAGAATTTTTTGCGTTTATACAGTTTCCCGAAGTGATTTTTCTGGACAGAAGTCTTGTTGATGGTTGCGGATATTGCGTGGTCGAAGAGGTTTCTGTTCCATGGATCATTAAACGGTTCGGAAGGAAGCGCTATACCAAAGTTTTTCACCTTGAAATGCTTCCCTCTTACATTTATGACGCATCGAGAAAAGAAGACCGCACACTAGCGATACGAATCCACGAAGAAATAAGGAACGCATATACGGTGTTTGGTTATGAAGTGATTTCGGTGCCGATGATGACACCGGAGGAACGGGTGGAGTTTATCCTCAATAGTCTGTAAAGTCCATCAAGTTCATAAAGTTTATAAAGTACGACGATGCACGACGAAACTTTATCTGACCTTCTATTTGGAGGTCGGATTTTTGTTTGCCCTGCGCCGCTTCACCAAGGACTCCCCTTTCCCCGTCGTTCCGCTTCGCTACACTCCTCCTTAAGGGAAGTCCTTGATTCCGCTCAGTACCTATCCACATAGTCTTTCATCCCGCAGATCGAAAACCTTTTGAACTTGATGAACTTTACAAACTTTATAACTCAACAAAAAACAACACTTTTAGAAAGTGTTGTTTTTTGTTCTTTATCGTCCTACGAACGGGAGGAGTCCCATGAATCGGGCATTTTTTACCGCAAGGGCAAGTTTTCGCTGATTTTTGGTGCTCGTTCCGGTTTTCTTTCTTGAGATAATTCTCGCGTAGGGATCGAGAAATTTCTTTAAGAGTTCCACATCTTTGTAATCGATGTGCTTAATGTTATTTGATGAAAAATAACATTGTTTCTTTTCGCGTTTCTGGTTCATGTTTTGAAACATTAAAATGGTATTTCGTCTAAATTAATTTCCTCATCAGGATACTGGATACTGTCCGGTTCCTGCTTCGCTCCGCCGGTCGGGGCGCTTTGTTTTGGTGCGGTATTTCCGCCTTGCTGCGGAGCTGACGGTCCTCCCGTTACCGGGCGCGGTCCAAATTGGACGTGATCGGCAATAATTTCCGTTCGATAGTGTTTTACATTGTCTTTGTCCCAACTTCTCGTAGTCATGCGACCTTCGACAAGTACAGAACTTCCCTTCGTCAAATATCTCGCGACATTTTCCGCCTGAGTTCCGAACACCACAATATTGTGATAATCCGTCCCCTCCTGGCGTGCGCCGTTCTTATCTTTCCAAACGCGATTGGTCGCGACGGAAAAAGTGGTAACTTTGCTGCCGTTCGGGATGGCTTTCATTTCCGGATCCCGCGTTAAATTACCGATGACGATGGCTTTGTTTAGATACATGCAAATTTTTCTTGCCCTCCGTAGCTTTAGCGAAGGAGGGGCGCTTGTAAATTTACTCTTATTCAATTATCAACCCTTCGATCTCTTTGTCGAGCTCGACTTCGTTGACGACTTCTTTCGGTGCTTCCTCTTTCACTTCTTCTTTCATTACCGGTTTTGCGATCGGTTTTGAGTTGAAAGACGGCTTTCTGATAAGCGTGTTCTCCCGAATGGTTTTGATGATGGTGAAGCGCAGTACGTTTTCAAGAGCCTCAATGGACTTCTTGATAGTCGCTACTGTTTTAGGATCGCCATCAAACTTCACCCACCCGAAATACGCGTTCTCGAACTTGGTTTTCTTGTTCGAAAATACCTTGAACATCGGATAAGCCAAAGTGATAAGTCTCGGGTCCTCGTCAGAGAACACCGTACCGCCCGCTTTTGCGATTTGTTCCTTAATAAGTCCAACTTGGGCGGCCAAATTCTCTCCTTCCGCATAAGGAAGCAGTAAATAACCCACCTCGTAGACGCGAAGCTCTGTGTCGAGCTCCTGTTTTTCCTCGTTTTCCATAGAAGGAATACTAACAGATATGTACAGGAATTGCAAATCTTGTGCCGCTACAGTTCATACCAATATACAAATGCACACGAATATACGAATGGCTACGAATACGGACAAAAAAAACTCTATTTATGGCGTTATATTAAATAATCGAAAGGCGTTTTTAACCATCGCTTCCCTCACTGTTTCAAAATCTTGGCTTCGGATATTCGCTATCGCTTTCACTACCTCCCCTACGTAGATCGGCTCGTTTCTTTTTCCGCGGTATGGAACGGGGGCGACGTAGGGGCAGTCGGTTTCGGAGAGAATGCGATCAAGCGGGGCGTATTTTACGGTTTCGTCGTAATTTCGGGCAAAAGTAAGAACCCCGGTGAAAGAAATCGTGAAATCCAGATCAAAATATTTTTTGGCTGTTTCGGGGCCTTCGGAGAAAAAATGGATGTTACCACGGAGTCTTTCGCCGTATTCTTTCTTTTTTGACGCGAGTATTTGAAGCAAATCAGGGTGAGCGTCGCGGCAATGGATCATTAAAGGCAGATCATTAGAAACGGCGAGTTCGATGTGCTTTTCAAAAAGAATCGTTTGGCGGGTCGCTTCCTCTTCCCTTTTTTCTTCGGGAACGCGGGAATGATCAAGTCCGCATTCACCGATGGCTACAATTTTTTTATTTTTTATGAGAGACTGGTAAAAAGCAAGGTCGAAAATTTCTTTGGCGTCATCCGTCGGGTGCTGCGCGATGGAAGCAAAAATTCCTTCATTATTTTGCGCGAGAGCGACAGCGTCTTCAGACATTTTCCGATCTGTCCCAACGACGAGAGACCAAACATCGTGTTCTTTCATGCGCAACAAAGCCGCGGCTCGATCTTCGTCGAAACGGGAATCGTTTAAGTGAGAATGGGAATCGAAAAATTTTGGCATAATTTTAGGTAATAGAAAAATAGGAAGATTATAACGCTTTGGTAATCTTTCTATTTTCTTATTTTTTTATTTTCCTATGTAATGTTTACCCTCCGAGGAAATTGTAGGTTTCCGCGACTCCGAGTCCTTTTACTATCGCGTGAACAATGAGCCATGCCGCGAGCATAATGCAAAGACCGAAGACTACCGTCATAAATGTCCCCTTTAATCCGCGTACATCTTTTCCCTGCGCTGAATCCACCATCATTTGGAAACCGATGAAGGCGAACGAGATAGCGGCCAGAGGAACGGCAAGGACAAAAAGGAGGAAGTTCATGATGCGCTGAAGGAGACAGATGAAAGCCTCAAAATTACAATCCTCCGGATTATCACCCTTCCCACATAGGACTAAACCTCCAGTAAAATCAGACACGGGACACGTGCCGGCGGCAGGTGCGGCGGTAGCGGATTGTGTCGGGGCCGGTTGAGTAGAACAACAAGCCTTTCCTGTGTCGGGTCCTGTACAATTTCCCAGGGTAGTGAAACCTGCACAACCGCCAACCATACAGGTTCCGTTAGAGCAACCGTTGGTTGCAGGTAACGGGGTTTGCGGAGTACAGCAAGCAAAAAGCTGGCAATTTACGAGATCGGTAGTTTCCGTGTCTCCGCCGGCGCACGAAGGTAAACAAGTCCCGGCACCGCCATTGCACGTTACTGCGTTTGCATCTTTTACAAAAAAGAAAAACGAAGAGGTTGAAACGAAAAAGAGAAGCGCAAAAAGCGACAAAGTACCGCTTAAAAATTTACGGGAGAGAAATATTTTTTTCATAATTTTATTTATAGAAAAATATGAAAATAGAAAAATAGGAAGATTGACGACGTCAGCATTCGTATTTTTCTATTTTTCTATTTTCTTATTTTATTATATCTTGTTTACTTCCTCGGAAACAGCGGACTATCCACAGTTTTCACATTAAAAACTACCGGTGAACCGTCAGGCGAAGACGTTATGCCGAGCAGGTCGTGAATTTTTTCGGCGGTTTCAGGCATGAAGGGAGACAAAATATCGGAAATTACTTCTATTCCATAAAGTAAATTAGCCAAAATAGCTTCGGTTTTCGCCTTATCTGTTTTGACGAGTCTGTAGGGTTCGTAATCAGTGATGTAGCCATCGAGACGTTTGATGAGCGACCAAATTATGTCGGTGGCGCGGTTCAAATCATATCGTTCCATGTGTGAGTGATAGGAAGGAAGTATTTCTTCGTTTATGAAATATTTGAGCGTCACGCCGGGGGCTTCTGTGGTTCCCGAGACTGTTTCCACTCTTCTTTTCAATAGCACCTCATTGTTTTCGTTCACGGCCACCTTGCCGTCGAAATATTGATTCGCCATTTTTATCGTTCTTGAGACGAGATTTCCGAGACCGTTCGCGAGATGCGCGTTGTAGCTTTCGAGAAATTTAGCTTCCGTAAAATCGCTGTCTTCGAACGGAGAAATATCGCGAGCAAAAAAAGCGCGAAGAGCTTCGGAACCGTAATTTTCAACATACTCTTTCGGGTTAACCACATTGCCGATAGACTTCGACATCTTCTTGCCTTCCGACGTAATGAACCCGTGAACCAAAATTTCTTTCGGAAGAGGAAGTCCGGCGCACAAAAGCATCGCGGGCCAAAGGAGCGCATGGAATCTGAGAATATCTTTCCCGATGACATGAACATCCGCCGGCCAGAATTTCGTGAATTTTTCCGCATCTTCCCTTCCGTAACCGAGAGCGGAAATATAGTTCGAAAGCGCATCGCACCAGACGTACATGACCTGCGCGGTATCGTCGGGTACGGGAATTCCCCACGGAATCGAACCTTCCGGACGGGAAAAACTCACATCCTGAATGCCGTCGTTAAACAGCGCTAAAATTTCATTCTTTCTGGTTTCGGGAAAAATTCGTATTTCGTCGGACTCGATCTTTTTCTTCACGATATCCGCATAGCGAGAAAGTCGGAAAAAATAATTTTCTTCCTCTATTTTTTCCGGCGCGGTATTGTGGTTTGGGCAAAGTCCGTTCACTAGATCTTTTTCGGTGACAAACGCCTCGCAACCGACACAATAGAGTCCGGTATATTTCGCTTTGTAAATATCACCGGAAACCGAAAGTTTTTTCCAGAGAGCTGTCGCGCCGGGCCAGTGCGTTTCTTTATCGGAAGTTCGAATAAAATAATCGTACGAAGAACTCATCGTATCGTAAAACTTTCGAAATGCCTCCGCGTTCTCATCCACAAAAGCCTGATACGGCATATCCTTGCTTTCAGCCGTGCGGCAAATTTTCACGCCATGTTCATCGGTCCCGGTCAGAAAAAAAACGTCGAAACCGCAATTTCTTTTGTAACGCGCCATGACATCCGCAATGAATTCTTCATAGGCGTGCCCCATGTGCGGTGCGGCATTCGCGTAGCCGATCGATGTCGTGATATAAAATTTTTGTTGTGACATATGTTTTAAATATAAAAATAGAAAAATAGAAAAATTAACACAGGCATCATTTTGAATTTTCTTATCTTCTACTTTGTTATGGCTTTCTTTTTTTCATAATCGTTAACAAGCTCCATAAGGACAGCGGCAAGGGGTACAGAGAGGATGAGTCCCATAAAACCTCCAAGCTGCACTCCGACAATGAGTGCGATAATGACCAAAATGGGAGGAACGCCGACGACTTTCCGAACAACAACGGGGTAGATAAGATGATTTTCGAATTGTTGTATCAGGATATAGAGCGCGATAGTCATAAATCCAAGCTGTGCGCTGTCGGTAAAGCCAATCATGACCGCCGGGATCGCGGAAAGAGTGGGGCCAAAAACGGGAATGAGTTCAAAGATGGCCGCGATGAAAGCTAAGAGAAAAGCCTGTTTCACCCCAAGAAGCATAAGTCCGAGATAAACAAGTACTCCGACGAGAACACCGAGAAGGATCTGCCCTTGCATCCACTTCCCTATTTTATGTTGAGCGCGATACCACAGATCGATAACGTATTTTTCGTTTTTGGCGGGGACAATGATCTTCAAAAAGTTTTCAATTCCTTTTTCCTGAACAGCAAAATAAAAAGAAAGTACGAGCACCAAAATGAAACTGAATACGCTTTGAAAAACGCCCCCGATCGCGTGCGTAATATTCCCAACAGCGGCGCTGTTGCCCGCTCCGGTTCCGGGCGTAAATCGCGAAACCATGTTTTGGAGAACCGTCTGATAATCAAGAACGCCGGGCCACGGATTCCATTGGTCGAGAAAGTTCAAGTATTTCGGAAGCGAAACGAAAAACATCGAGAAATCCTGAAGCAAGGGAGGGAGAAAGAAGTAAAACATCCCGGCGAACATTCCAAAGAAAAGAACATATACTAAAAGCACCGAAGGGATGCGCGGTATTTTTCTCTTCATAAACCACTTTGTCGCCGGTTCAACAGAAGAGGCAACGACAATGGAGGTGAGTATCACCAGAACCAAATTGGAAAGCAAATAAAGGACATAGAAAAGAACGAGTACGAGAATCGTCTTTATTATGGTTCCGACGCTGATATTTACAATTATATCCCCCTTTTTTTCTTTCATTACTAAATATTATAGCACAGGTATCCGGACAAATAAAGCTGAAAATACGCGAACAATTCGGCTTATTCCACGACAATGGTATCTTCCTGCCCCGCCTTCGGGTCCATGGAGTCGATAATCGTTGAGATATCTCTTGAGGTTACGGAGAGATTTGACCCCGTGAAATCATCGGTGGCGTTTAAAACAGATTCTGATAGAAGCTGCGGGCTTTTCGCGCGTTGAGAGAGTCCCGGAAGGAGACCGACCTGGAAAGAAACTTCTGCCGGTTCATCGACATACCCTCTCCCTTCTTTTACATCGCCGAGTTTCCATGTAACTTTGTGGCTTGTCGGATTGTAACTGACGGGAGCACCGGTCGGAAACACTTCTCCCGTCCAGCGGACAGAAAGAGGAATAGATGCAGTGACTTCGGCTCCGGAAACACTGTTTACCGTATTCTTCATTCTCCAGGTAATCGTGTAAGTCGTTTCTTGCCCGATTTTTGGGGGCAGTGGTCCGCGGTTCTTTATTGAAGTATCATAATATCGCCCAATCGACACAAAATTCATCTGTGTGCTTATTTTCACTTTTTTCGACGAAATAAATTTTATCTCTTCGGGAACGCTATTTTCATCAATGCGTTTTCCTTTTACGCTGGCACTCAGAGTTATTACAGGATTTTTGTACCGATGTTCCGCCGAATAGGGAGTCAAATCAAACGTAAACAGAACTGTTCCTTTTCCGCCGGGGGGAATTGATTCTAAGTTCGGCTCGACACGTTTATCCCAAAAAATGGTATTTTTAAAGGAATCGTAGAGCCCATCATCCTGAGGAGTAACCGTTTTTTTGTTAACAACAGAACCTTCGATCCCAATTTCTATTTCCGCGTCAACTATTTTATTTTTCAGGGTATTTATCCAATTAACGTTTACCGTGTTAACATCCCATGCGTCAATAACCGGATTAGGCGTGTTCGTTCTGTTTACGAACATATTAATCCCCAAAAATGGTTTTTTAATGGTTACAGTCGTTTCTGAATCCCCAAAAATGGTTCCGATAGTATATTTGTCTTTATCCGTACCAACACCGGAGGTCAAATGAAAAACTTTTCGCTGATCATTTTCCCCAAGCAATGTCCCCACAATGGAAATATTTTTTACATCACCCAAATTCATGTCGCCAAGAAGCCAGATGTTGTCGTTAAAAGACGGAGCGGGGTTTGAACTCTTAAACACAAATCCGGCCGGATAATCGATACGAAACAGCTCTCCGCCGAGAGGTGCAGGAGAATTGGATTTCAGATTCACATCAAAATTCAAATCCTGACCCGGTGTCGCTTCACCAAGGGTCGAAACAGTAAAAGTGAGCGGGGGGGTAGTCAGCCCAACTTGAAATTTCTTTGTTTTTGTAAACACCGCGTCCGAACCCTCTATACGAAAACGGACGGAGAAAGAAATCACCTTTTTTTCATTTTCTTTCCCAAAAACAAGCGCTTTCATTGTTTCGGTACGCACTTCGGCAGGATCAACCACCCCAAGCGGTTTTATGATACGCTCCAACTTTTGTCCGGGATTACTTACATATCGGGTCCCATCCGGAAAATCCGTCGTCAACTGTACCGAGTTTAATCCGACCGTATTTTTGTTTTCTATCAGCACTTGAACAGGAAGTTCTTCCCCTCCTTTGACAGAAACGGGACCGAAGACGGAAACGGAAACATTATCGGGGGACACGACGATTCTTTTATTAAAAAGCGAATATCCCGCAATCCCCGCGGCGATCACAAAAAAAACAAGAGAAAAAAGAAAGAACCTTACAAACAGAGAAAGCCCCGATTTTTGTTCCGGTTTTGTATAATCGAGCGAACCCGTCCACGATTCCGTCTGACTGAATCGCTTCGGACGCAAGATCGTACGGTCCTTGCTTTTAACTTCTTCTTGGCGAGAATAGAGTTTTTTTTCAAGATTTTCGATAAGGTGAGATTCTTTATCGTTTTCCTCTTCCAAAATACGAAACGGATCATTGTTTTCCATATCTCTATTATACGAGAAAAAAGGAAAAAGAAAAAAGGAAAAAGGGACGAACGGGGATTTATGTTTTACGATTTAAGTTTTATGAATACAGACAACGAATTAAAGATGGGATTCTTTTAGTGCTTGATTTATCAAAAGGAGCGCTTGACGGCGGAATGGGACGAATTCCTCCATTGTTTGTTTTGAAAATGGAATTTGTATAAAATACGCCAACGCTTTATTTTCTCCGATATATCCGAGAGACGAAAGGGTTTTCAATACCGAGAGCGTTTCAAAACGACGCAGTTCATCAACGGTGAATTTCGTATTTTTTAAAAAAACGGCGGCATCTTTAAGAGCACTAAAAAGTTTTCCGTTCTCCTCTTCCCCGTGGACGAACCTGCCGATCAATAAAAGTATCCCCGCGAAAATTTTTATTTTCTCCGGTTCGCTCGCGGGAGAAAAAGAAATAAGTTCTTCCGCGTCCGTGAGCCGCCACGAAGTTTTTCCTCGAATAAGAGAAAAACGGCAAAAAGAATATCCTCGAAGAGAGAGACGCAACTTCGAAGAAATTTTTCTCCCCGCCTGAACCTGCACAGGAATAAGCCCGAGATCTTCAGTAAAAACAAAAAGCACTTTATTTGCTTCCCCGACATTCGCAGTGCGGAGAATAAAACCGTGGGTGTTATAGAGATGATAAGACACGAAGATGTATGATTTAGAATTTTCGTCCGCCGGACGGGGTTTGCAACCCCGTCCGGAACGTTTGGTCCGGCAATTATGATTATTTCAACAACCTGCGCAGTGCCGGTTCCTGCAAAACGGCATGGGAACCGCCGAAGACGACAAAAATATTTTTTCCTTCCTGCCAAAATTTCAGAATTTCTGATACGATATGAACGTTTCGATAGGTGGAACAAGCTCGCGCTACTTTATTTATGACAGAATTTTCTGATACTGGATTTACGTATGACTGTTTTTCTTCATTTTCATTAAAATCCGTGCCGAATATATTTTTATGAATTTTCTTCATATTTCCAAGCGAAAAATCAAACTCCCCCCACCCACTTTCGGTTTTATCTCGCGCAAGGCATTTGTTGGCATATTCTTCAAAATTTGGTCTTGGATTTAAACGATTTCCCGAGTGAATACCCCGAACAAAATAATAATATTCTATTTCATCTTTTGAAAATTTTTCTAACAAATATTTCATTTCTTCTCCCCTGTTCGATTCAGGGCAATGCGTTGAAATTTTAGAATTATTTGCCAACCAAGTAATAAGTCCTCCTTCCCCATTATCTCTTATGGTCATTTCTTCATCTTTTGAAGCTTTCCGCAAACCTCCCTCAACAAAAACAACCGCGTTTTTGCTATCGGTTTTTTCCAAAAATTTTCCCCAAAATTCCCTCAAAATCGGGAATTGCTCATTACTCGGATCATGCGAATGATTCGCGCCGAAATAATACAGCAATTGCCCTTTTTCCTCAATCTCGAAACAATACGGCCATTTTTTCGCCACGCTTTTCCAGTCGTCATAAGAATACAAAAATGATTCAATTTCTTTATTGTTCATACCAATAAGAATACCAAAAAGACCGACGAGCAACAACAAAAACCACAACGCATATTTCTCATTTTGTTTGGAGGTTTAACTTCCAAACAAAAGTTCCTCTCTATTCCGCAGTTGTGATATACTATCTGTATGCAATTTAGTAACCCTGATGACAATATTCGCGAATTCGGGCTGAAACCCGGTCAGAAAGTCGTTATTTTCGGCTCCGGTGCGGGCGGGCACACTTTGGCTGCGGCCCGTGCAATGAAAGGCACTGGCATGATCTACGGGATCGATTCACGAGCTCAAGCGGTGGAAAAACTTAAACGGGAAGTTTCCGAACGGCACCACATGAATGTACGCGTTGTCGGCGGAAGCGTTGAAAAATTGGGGGGTTCAAGTATGGGACCGCTTACCTGCGATGCGGTCATTATTCCCGACACCCTTTTTTCGGCAACCGATAAAATGGCGGTTTTCAAAGAGGCGGACCGGATTCTCAGTTACGGCGGAAAACTTTTGGTCATTGATTGGATCTCATCATTCGGTGGTGCCGGTCCCCAACCCGAACACGTTTATATGGAACCGGATGCGCTCAAAGACGCCAAAACCGCCGGCTTTGTCTATGAAAGAAGATTCTCCGCCGGCAACTATCACTACGCGCTCATTTTTCACAAACCAACGCCGGAAGAAACGAAGAAGACCGCGGAGAAAAACAAAACAACATAAATAAAAAACCGCGACCGCGGTTTTTTATTTTGGAAATATTTTAATCAATAAGAGATTTCCCTGTCATTACCTTTGGGGCGGGGAGATCCAAGAGTTTTAAAATCGTTGGGGCGATATCAGAGAGGTCGCCTTTTTCTTTCATTCTGAATGACGAGTCGGTGATGATGGCGGGGACGGGGTTTGTGGTATGCGCAGTATGACGTTTGCCGCTTGCGGGATCGACGTTTTCTTCCGCGTTGCCGTGGTCGGAAGTGACAAACACTACGCCGCCACGTCGAACGATCGCCGGAACGACGCGAGAAAGTTGCCGATCCACTTCTTCGACCGCTTCGATGATTGCGGGTTTGTTGCCGGTGTGTCCGACCATATCGGAATTGGCGAAGTTGAGAAAAAGAAAGTCGGTTCCCTTTTCAATATAATCGAGTGCGGAATCGGCAATTTCTTTCGCTCGCATTTTCGGCGCAAGATCGTGAGTCGGTACATCACGATGGCTTTCAATCATAACGTGTTCTTCGCCGGGATATTTGTCTTCCACTCCGCCGTTCAAAAAATACGTGGCGTGGGCATATTTTTCCGTCTCCGCAATATGAACCTGAGTGAGTCCCGCGACTGAAACTTCTTTTGCGATTGTGGTTTCAATTTTTCCTTTTTCGAATGCCACGAGCGCGGGAGTAAATCGTTCGTACGCGGTAAATGTGAGAAGTTTGTAATCCTCCTCTTCTGCGCGTTTCAAAATATTATGAGCGAGCATACGGGCGCGATCAGGACGAAAATTCCACATAATGATGCCGTCGTGCGCCTCCACAAGCGAAGGCTTCCCCGCCGGATCCAAGTACACAGTGGGAGGAAACTGTTCGTCATCTGTTCCTGTTTCGTATACTGAAGCAACATCCTCCGATGCTTTTGTCCCTAAAATAACGCGTCCTTTTCCCCGCCACATCGCGTCTTCTGCGAGCGCCAGCCGATCCCAATTCGAATCGCGGTCCATCGCGAAATGCCGACCGACCGCCGTTGCGATCCGCCCAATACCGAGTTCTTTCAAAAGCGTTTCAATTTCCGCGACATACCCGGCGCCGCTTATCGGAGAAGTATCGCGTCCGTCGAGAAAGGCGTGAACGACCACCTTGGTAATTCCGGCGTTTTTTATGACGCGAAGCAGAGAAACAAGATGTGCATTATGGCTATGAACGCCGCCCGCCGAAACGAGTCCCATAAGATGGAGCGTTGAATCATTCTTTTTTACATGCTCGCACATTTCAAGGAACGCGGGATTATTGGCGAATGTTCCTTCTCGAAACGCTTTCGTAATCGCGACCAAATCCGTGTCGATGATCGTTCCCGAACCGATAGTCATGTGCCCGACCTCGCTGTTGCCGATCTGCCCTTCCGGAAGTCCGACGTTTTGTCCGCTCGCCTCAAGGAGCGCATGCGGATATGTCTTCCACATGCCGTCAAAGAACGGCGTGTTCGCGTCCATAATGGCGTTATGATTTGGGTTTTCGCGATAGCCCCACCCATCGAGAACGATGAGCGCGACTTGGCGATGTTTGTTATTAGAGTTTTGCATTTTTGTTTTTTCTATACGATATTTCTCCTGAAGACTCTCGTCATTCTGAGTGAAACGAAGAATCTCGCTGTTTATCTTGCAAACCACGAGATTCTTCGTTTCACTCAGAATGACTGCTTATTTATTTCTTCAATATATCTCGTCCAGTGAATACCGCTTTGTCTCCGAGCGCTTCTTCGATCCTCAAGAGTTCATTGTATTTCGCGGTTCTTTCGCCGCGGCTTGCTGAACCGGTTTTGATCTGTCCGACGCCGGTGCCGACGACAAGATCGGAAATGGTGCTGTCTTCTGTCTCTCCGGAACGATGTGAAATGACGGAAGTGTAGCCGGCTTTATTCGCCATGGCTATCGTGCGCAGCGTTTCGGTGACCGTACCGATCTGATTCAATTTAATGAGAATGGAATTCGCGCTTGTGTCGCTGATCCCTTTCGCGAGGCGCTCCGGATTGGTGACAAAAAGGTCATCGCCGACAATCTGCGTCTTCGCACCCATTTCGGCGGTCATTGCTTTGTATCCCGCCCAGTCGTCTTCGGCGAGTCCGTCTTCGATCGAGACGAGTGGATATTTTTCGGTCCATGCTTTGTAAAACGCAATCATTTCCGCACTCGACAATTTCTTCCCTTCCCGTTTCAGATCATACACCCCGTCCGCGTGGAATTCGGAAGCCGCCGCATCAATACAGAGATAGATATCTTTTCCCGGAACATATCCCGCCGCTTTGATCGCTTCAAGAATAATTTCAATTGCCGCTTCGTTCGACGGAAGTGTCGGAGCGAAACCGCCCTCATCACCGACGGAAGTGTTAAGCCCTCGCGCCGAAAGAATTTTTTTGAGCGCGTGAAAAGTCTCGGCACCATAGCGAAGCGCTTCGCGGAAATTCGGGGCGCCGGCGGGAAGAACCATAAATTCCTGAATGTCGGTAGAATTCTCCGCGTGTGCGCCTCCGTTCAAAATATTCATCATCGGCACCGGTAGTCGGATCGGGTGATGTTTGTCGCCGATATCGTAAAAATATTGATAAAGGGGAATCTTCAAACTCGCGGCGGTCGCTCGCGCAAACGCCATCGAAACGCCGAGAATAGCATTGGCGCCAAGAACGTTTTTTCCGGGTGTTCCATCTTTCGCGATCATGGTCTCATCAAGGGTTTCCTGAGTAAATTCTTTGCCGACGAGGAGGGTGCGAAGGACGGTATTTACATTTTCAACGGCTTTCAACGTTCCTTTTCCGCCATAGCGCGCTTTATCTCCGTCGCGAAGTTCGAGCGCTTCATGAGTGCCGGTCGAAGCTCCGGAAGGAACTCCCGCGCGTCCGAATGAACCGTCTGATAAGGTAACATCAACCTCTACGGTCGGATTTCCGCGAGAATCAAGAATTTCGCGTCCTATGATCGTTTGTATGGTGGGCATAGTATTTTTGTGTTTTTACCAATAAATAATTGAAACCAGTATAACATGGTGAAGTATAAGTATCTAGTATACGTACACATAGGCAAAACGAACGACTGTCGCCGTTCGTTCGTACTTTATAAACTTGATAAACTTTATGGACTTTACAAACTCTTCAGATTCCCATGAACCGCCAAACGTCGTCGTGAATCTTCTTCGGTCCCGCTTCTGAGCCGGAAAGACACTGAGGACAAATTCCGAAAACCGCATTACCGATAATATGTTTCGGCAAGTACTCCACAATCACCCCGCAAATAATACACTGATACTTCCCTGCTTGCGGAACAACCTCCCCGGCTTTGTAAATTTTTTCTTCCATAAAATTAAAAAACTTAACTTCCTCTCTATTATATCATGAGGCAAAGAAAAAAAGATGAAGTTATACACATAATATTAAGGAATCAGGAAGCAAGAATCGTGGAAAAGCGCCGTCGTTCGTCGCCTCCTTGATTCCTGATTCTTGCTTCTTGATTCTTATGGGGATACTGCTTCGATGCAAAGAAAGAGAGGAAATTCCTTTCTTGCCGTATCTTCCGCTTCTTTTCTCGGTCCTTTTTCGCTTTCTTTGTGCGATATCCATTCTTCGAGACGCGTAACCCGGAAGCCGGCATTAGCGAGCGTTTTGAACCAGACTTGGAGAGGGCGATGAAACGAGACGGTCGTTGTTTTTTCTTTCGCGCCGGGGTGCATGTCAATCTCTCGTTTTGATTCGGTCATATAGGAATCGACGCGGCGGTATTGTTTTTTTGCCGATTCATCAAAACCCCACGAGGTACTCCCGGGATTTCGGAACGCGGGATGGTTGAGGACGAGCAACAGCTTCCCTCCCTTTTTCAATTTTTTGTTCACTTCTTTGAATACTTCGGAAATATTTTCGATGTTTTGCGCGGCGAGAATTATGGTCGCAAGATCAAGCGAACGATCCGGAACAAAAGCGAGCTTATGAGCATGAGAAACAAAAAATTTTCCTTGCGGTACGTTCTTTTTTGCGCTCGCGATGAGTTTCGAGGAAAGATCCGCTCCGATAACCGAAGCGCCAAGATCGACAAACGCTCGCGAGAAAAACCCCTGTCCGCACGCCAGGTCAAGCACTTTCGTTCCTTGTTTTATCGCCGCAAGCCGAAGAACATTCGGTAATATAACCTTATTTTGATAGGTATCTTCGCCCCGCAACATCGAATCATACCAGTCGCCCACACTATTCCACGACGTATCTTTTTTCATTACACGAGAATACCACAGAAACAGCAATATGACAAAAATATCGACATGTGCTACGATAGGTAAAGATAAGATGAAGACCCGCCTTCGCCCTCAATAAGCTACGGCGAGGCAAGGGAAATGAATATGTATATTTGCGTTTGCAAAGCGGTAACGGAAGACGACCTCAATAAATGTATCGAAGAAAACGCCTGCACAAAAGTGGCGCACGTCGCAAAAAAATGCCGAGCCGGCACCCAATGCGGAAAATGCATTCCGTGGATCAAAAAAGCAATAAAAGAAACCAAAACACCCTGATCAATTCAGGGTGTTGTTTTTCGTTGTCGTCGTCCGGTTGCAGAATTTTTTTATTTTCCTATTTTTTTATTTTTATCAGTCATGAAAATGTTTCGGCTTTCCAAATACCCTTCCGAATAAATTTCCTATTCCGCGAACAATCTCGCCGAGAATAAAAAACGCGATAATGCACCCGACGAACGCCATCAGCATAAAAATACCGATTCGGTTAAAATACGCCGTCCACGCGGGCTTATCCATGTAATCACTTTTCAGACTCGGCAAAACCCCCACCGCCCGCAACATTTCATCAAACGTAAACGTTTCCTTTTCTCCCACTACCAAAACATATTTCCCGGAATTTTCGGGGCGAGAAATCGTTACCGTGTACGTCCCCGACGTCGCATGCGTGCGGAATTCCGGACCTTTGAAATAATCATCGCCGCCGTAGGGTTCATATTCGCGCACCCATTCCGTCGAACTCGCTTCGAGGAACGCGACAGTCTTTCCGTCTTTTTTCACGAGTGCGGTAATGTTCGTCGGGATATTCTGTATGGCCGGCACCAATATATTCAAATACAACTCGAACGGTTTTTCCTCTCGGATCATGAATTCCGTAGAAGTTCCGTTAAATTCCCCATAATACGCTTTTGAAACCTCCGGATCGATCACGACGATCTGTTTTTCTCCATCAACCAGATACGGCTGATGCGCCGAAACAAATGCCGGAGAAAAAAACAAAAGAGAAATTATCGCAAAAAAGTAAGAATGCTTCATATATCATCATTATATCAAGTTTAAAAGAAAGAAAGGAGGAAGTTATTCACTTCATTAATTCATCATTGCGTCTTGATACAGTGAGTGCGTGCCATAGTGGTCGATATGGTGGCAGGAGTCTTAATTCTCATGCTTAAAAAATACTATCATGACAACATTAAATCAAAAAGATGAAAACGCGGAAGAAAAAGATAAACTGGCGCGTGAAGCAGAAAAAAAATCTGCAGAAGCTCATGAATTAGCGGCCGAAGAGCACAAAAGGCGCGGGCAGGAGGAAATGAAGAAAAGCGCCTCTTCTTAAGTTAAGAGTCTCAGCCATAAACAATAACCATAATGGGCTTTAAACAAAAAGATATCCGCACAGAGAAAAGAGCGCGAAAGGAACAAGAGAGAGCGGCAGAAAAAGAGAACGCAGACCCTAAAAAGCCAAACAAAGAAGAAGAGATAACCGCACTCGTTCACGAAATGGACGGGGAGTAGGTCGGGCGGCGGGCATTATTATTACCTTAAATAAAAAATATATGAAAACTATAACTTGTAAAGAACTCGGCGGGAAATGTGACAAGAAGATCACCGCCGAATCGTGGGACGAAGCGGTAGAGATCATGACAAAACATGTAAAAGAAAGCCATCCTGACATCGCCAAAGAGATGCAAATTATGCATGATGAGGACCCGGAAAAGTGGGCGAACGAAATGAAGCCGAAATGGGAGGCAGCTCCCGATAATGCGTAAACCCGAATATCGAATACGTTATCAGATAATTTTACTGACCTTCACCTTCTTACCATAACGAGGAAAGATCAGTAAACCATATTATGGATTTTATCATTTGGATTATCTTCGGAGGTCTGGTCGGTTGGATCGCATCTCTGATCATGAAAACAGACCCGCAACAGGGTATTTTACTCAACGTTATTGTAGGGATCATCGGCGCCGGGCTTGGCGGTTGGCTCATGAATTCATTCGGACAAAGCGCCGGAGGAGGGTTCAATATCTACAGCTTTCTGGTCGCCCTGCTCGGAGCCGTGGTCCTGATCTGGCTCGTCAAAGCACTCCGATAGCAATGATATTATTGAGCACAAACGCACAGGATTATCCTGTGCGTTTGTCGTTTTTTTTCACCGGTGTGGGGAAATTTCGTATCAGATCTTTCAGTTGGTTCGGATTTTTGTAGAGATCTACTTCGATCCAATTGCCGAGAACGCCGTGTTTTTTCAGCACGGCTTTTTCGAACGGAAAACAACAATCATCAAACCATAAAAACGGCTTTGAGAAATCGATACCGTCTGTCTTTGCCGTCCCCCAATCTGTCGCCTTGATCTTCTTCATAAGCAAAACCGTGTCGGCTGAAAAAAAATGTCCCACATTCCGTATTGGCTCCATCGCATCGCCATGGCAGTGCGTCGTCAGCCAATACGTAGTGTCGGGATACCGCAAAAGCACATACGCCAAAAATTCCTGAGCAAACGGCGCCGCAAGCCGGTCGTTGGTCAGGAGTACACCATCGATGTCAAGATAAATGTTTGGAGGCATACTTCCAGTGTAGCAAGAAAGATGAACTTTGGTTAAAGCCGATTAATGTCTTTACAAATAATGTAAATATGCTATAATGAAGAAAAGATGAAAATAGTACATTGATTTTTTGGAGGTAAGTATGTGGATATATTTTGTTTGGAAGGAGATTGTCTGTCTTTCAGTACTCTTAAGCTTTTGTCTCGGTTGGCATACGGCGGTTCGAGCGCGTACCTTGCGTTGGGAAAAATTTTACGAAACTATTCGTACCGAGAGTGTAAGCCGCGAATCAATACGAAGCACGTCCGGATATGATCCGTTCGAAGTAGTGAAGATCGTTTCGGAAAAGGCGGGTATCGCGATTCCTGAGTTTTTTGTTCTTCGCGAAAACAATTTATTCGAAATTGCGGCGACGTTTCAGCACAAAGGAAAAGCTGTTATTGTCTTTAAAGAATGGTGCCTGATCGAAACATCTTCGAAAATGTTCGAAGGTATTATCGCGCACGAGATTGGACATATCGTTAAAAACTCAACGATACGGTATCTGAAATATGGACTGCTCGGCTTTGTCTATTGCGCTTTGTATTTTCTAGCCGCTCTCGTATTGAATGTAATCTTTGCTGCCGTCCCCGGTGAAACCGTCGCCCGCGTTCTGTCGGCCATTATTGTAATTTCATTGTTTTTATCCGCCGGATGTTACGTTTTGTACAAAGTTTTACATCGCAGAGAAGAATATTTTGCCGACCGCAAGGCGCTTTCGTACACCCGATATCCTCTCTATTTTCTGAGTTGGCTTTCAATAATGGGAGAAAACTTTTTTTACAATGCCCACCCGCCGATACCCAAAAGGGTCGAAGCGGTAAAAAATATAATGGAAAAAAAGTTAGGATATCCAATCCTCATGGATTTCGGATATAAAGCATAAGACAAATCACCCCCGTCTCGAGAGAGGCGGGGGGTTTTCTGAAGAAAAAAGTAACAACATACGACGAAAAGGACCACATCAACCACCGAAATCTCTACAGACTATGAGTGACATATGAATGAAATTATGAGTTCGCAACGATAAAAGAGAATAATCAACACCTTCCTAATTTTAAGCATAAAAAAATGGGCCGAAAAGCTCGTTTTTTTTGCATCACGAGACGTTCATTCGCTCTTATTAGAATTAACTGAATTAACAGTAATTTAACATGTTAATTAAAAAAATTTTATGGACTCATTTAATTCTCCGACAACAAAACCTCTGTATCGCGGTACGCAAATAGTCTGGTATATTCTCAGCTTAATAGAAATATTGCTGCTGTTCCGATTCCTTTTTAAGTTGCTTGGCGCGAACGCAAATGCGGGATTCAGCAGTTTCATCTATGGAGTAACCGCCTTTTTTACGGCTCCGTTTCAAGCGGTATTTCGTACTTCGGATCTTCAAGGCAGTATTTTTGAATGGACGACAATCCTCGCCATGTTTGTGTACTGGGTTATTGCTATCGGTATCATCAATTTGTTTCTCATG
>Ga0172379_10004011_pt1 | contig 22465 bp, 18 predicted proteins | sample GrowelOW334metaG_FD_119756 | JGI IMG/M metagenome (GOLD analysis project Ga0172379, IMG submission 119756) | Groundwater microbial communities from an aquifer near a municipal landfill in Southern Ontario, Canada - Groundwater well OW334 metaG | ecosystem: Environmental > Aquatic > Deep... | reverse complement strand
TGGCTCTAGGGCATTTACTTCATCAATAGAACGCACCATTTATAGTGGCATTTTTGCTAGTTTTGGAAATTTATAAGACTGTTGACCGGGCGCCCGCTTGAAGAACCACCCATGCTAACGGTTAGTTTTGTTTAGGGCCGGGCATATATCGACACGTGAGGCGTTAACTGTATCGAGTTAGGTTGCAAGGCCTATTGCTGTAGATACAGGCTGGAAAAGGATGGTAATTATGCTGCGGAGATCTGGTCCGATCCCTAAAACCCTTCAGAAGTTGCCGGCCGCGCCGGGATTGTCTGAAATCCACCACTACCTCTCGGTAGCTATGGAACACCGAGGGCGGCAAGTAGAGATTACCTGGTCCACTCCCGATCGCGCTATTGATTTTACTCTCAACATTCATTGCCCATGGCGTGGTGGTGACACTGAGTGGAAGCTTTTTGTTGGCAAGAATATGCGCGTAGTCTGGGACTACAAGAGCTGCGACGTACTACTTGTCTATAACTTGATCATTTCCTCTTGTGGTGAAGTGCATCAGAGTGTGCAGGCCGATGGTGTCTTAGCGGTTAATGAGTCGTTCAGAGATTCTTCTAAACGCCGCGATACATTGTTCATGCAGACCGCAAACACTATGGACGCAACCGATCCGAAGAGCAATCCTTCTGTCGGTACCCAAGATAATGCTTGGTCTCGTTCTACCTTGCCGCCCACTGGTGACCTTTCGCTAGTTGAAATTTCGCGGCTCTTACAATCTATTCTTTTGGCCAAGATGACTGGGCGACTTGACGTAGATCAAGGTAGCCTGCACTGCAAGATATTTTTTGTCGACGGCGAACCCCTGCACGCTGATGTGGGTGGCATTTTGGGCGACGAAGGAATTCTTGATTTACTGACTTGGCGCGAAGGAAAATATAAGTTTGAGCCGCGTGTGAGAGTGACTCAGCGCAATGTGGCTCAACCAATTGAGAGCCTTGTAATTCTTGGTGTTCACTTAGTTGATAAAGTGACATTCTTGCGTAACGTCGGCCTACAGACCGATTCGGTGCTGATTCGAAAACACGAAAGTGTGGCCGGATATGACTTCGATAATTTAGCTGCTCATGACCCTACTGTTGCTTCGCACATGCTCAAGGCACTGTATTCGGTTATTGATGATAAAACATCGATCAAAGATCTAGTAGATAAGACCAGGCTTTCACGCAGTCAGTGGGTGCCTTTGATCACTTTGCTGCTCAACGCTGACTTAATTACTTTCACTAATGATTACATCGGTGTAAAAGAAGAAAAGCCGACGATCGCGCCGAAAATAATTGATAAATCAAAAATTCATAGCGTCATGATGAATTTGCGACGCCCTGAAACCGGCATGTTTACTTACGAAGCGTTTCTCTATTTCTTAGAGCAAGAATACTTCAGAGGTTACCGCTCAGGTAGTCCACTTTCAGTAATGGTAATGGAAATGCGTGTCATTAGTGGCCCGCCTAACTTTGAAAGACAGCCGCTCGATACACCGGCATTGGCAGAAGTAGTACGGCGAGTGAGCCGACTGAAGCGACATATCGATTTGCTTGCCCATTATGATCAATACGACTATGCCATGCTCTTGCCCAACACTAAGACAACTGGTGCCAATACTTTTGCCCAACGAGTGGCAAAAGCAATTTGGAGTGCTTCATTGGCTCCTGGTGTTGATAGCTCTAATTTGTCACTTGCTTTTGGTGTCGCTTGTATCCCTGAAGACTGTCTTGATCTCGGAGTACTCTTGGCTGCAGCAGAAGCGGCAAAAGCTGCGGCTTTACGGGCAGCAATGCCGATAGCTCTTTATCGCGACATCAAATAAGCTGTGATTTATTGCGGCAACTGTGAGGTGATCTGATTGAACAGATTGACCACAGCTAAAATTGCAATGACTAACAAGATGCAGCCAGAAATGGCGCAAGCTGCCACTATCTTGGTAGCTTTACCTAGATAGCGCGAAACCTGAGGGTTTTGCAATACCCCACTAAGTTTGTCAGTCAGTTCGCTGTTGGCGAGAACATCATTGGGGTAGAGACTTTTGGTATCAGTGATAGGCGTCGGATTTGCACTTGCCTGATCGATACTTTGCGAATTTTGCTCGGGCTCAGAATTAGGTTCCATTTTAAGCCTCACTTACAGTTGTTTCTATTATAAGCCCTTATCTGCCGCGGCAAGCACTACCGGGCACTTTCCTTGGGCTCTGCTTTTGCCAGTGATTATCTGAGCTATGCCAGCCAGGGCTTGATCGCTGGGGTCAAAAGTGGCTAGAGATGTACTAACTGCCTCTGGCATTTTGAGTATATCGTAGGGCGTGTCTGCAGCTACATGAACCAAATCAGGAGCTTGCAACTTTGCTAACTCTTGGGCTAGTTCAATTTGTCCACTATTGATAAAGGCGCGAAAAGTCACGTACAAAATTCTTTTTTTGCAACCTTTTAGATTTGCGCAAATTGAGGCAATCTCTCCATGATTAGGATTCAGGCTATAGCGCAGCTCGTCGACACTTATGCCCTGCTCCTCGAGTTCGGCTGCTAGTGGCAGTTTGTAGCGAGGATGTTGGGGCGCAACTACAGTTAATTCTTGCCCGTGCCAATTGAAGCGGTCACTGCCTTTCATAACTGCCGCAGACGTAGTACTAAATTTGGTGCTAGTAATTGTGTCGTTTTTGATAACTTCAGCGAAGGCCGCCAATTCTTGTTTGTTCTCTGCATCAAGGGCATCAGGGCGTTTGTTGAACAATTTGTCGAGGCGTTCTAGGCATTGGGCCAGGCGTTCTTGTGAAATACGACCGCTGGCAATTGCTTTAGCAATCGCTTGAACTGCTTCTTGAGATTGACTAAAAGTACCGCAGACCAAAATAAGATCTACGCCGGCTTCAATGGCCATGACACAGGCTTCACCAAGGCCGTAGGCTTTGGTGATGGCATGCATAGTCATATCGTCTGAAATAGCTAGACCATCAAAGCCTAACTCATGTCGCAAAATATTAGTCACTATCAGTGGTGATAATGTCGCTGGCCGCTGTTGCTGCTCTAATTGTGGCAACCATATGTGACCAATCAAGATCGATTGCATTGCTTTTATATCTGCGGCAAATGGCGCTAGATCATAGGCGGCAAGCTCGTCTTTGCTTTTGTCGACTATGGCCAACTCAAGGTGCGAGTCTTGGCTAGTGGAGCCGTGACCAGGGAAGTGTTTGGGGCAGGCCACCAGTTTTGAAGCCTCAATTTGCTCAATTACTTCTCGCCCCATAGAGCTAGTCAGGGCCGTTTCGCTACTGAAGGCGCGGGTGGCAATAACCGGATTTAATGGATTAGTAAGCAAATCAAGAGTGGGGGCCAAGAGTAAGTTGAAGCCCAAGGTTTTGAGTTGTCGGCAGCTGATTGCTGTTATCTCTTTTGTGCACTCAGTATCATTGATGGCCGCGAGTGCCATAGGAGAAGGTAAGGGTGTGAGAACATGATCGAAGCGTTGCACCGCCCCACCTTCTTGATCGACTGTCAGCACCGGGCTGTGCATGCAAGCATCAACAATAGCTTTAGTGAGGATGCAAAGTTGCCTTAGATCGTTGGCATTTTCTTTGAAAAGAGTGATACCACCCAGAATGCCTTGGTTTAAGGCACGCCTATGCTCTTCGTCGAGAACAAGGCCTGGCAAGCGACCAATAACCAGTCTGCCTGCCAATTGTTCGGTGGATAAATTTTTCAATTCAGTTTTTTAAGAGATTGGGGCAATTAAGCGATAAACATCAACTGGCTTCTGCCGCCCTTTGACGTTAAATTGTCCGAGGAAGTCAAATTTGAAATTGTCTTTTGCTAACTCATAAGTAGCACCTTCGACAATTACATCTCCGGGTCGATCGTCGCCAATTAGTTTTTCTAGACGAAATACGAGGTTAGCCGTATCGCCTAAGAGTGCTGGATTGGAGGCATTAGAACCAAGGTTGCCCGAAGCTACAGGTCCGGTGGCTAGAGCCATATCGAGCATGAGGGGATGATTTTCGAAAGGCCATACTTTTTTGTCGGCCGCTAACTTCAGAGTGAGAATCTTCAACTTGAGAGCTGTGAAACAAGCTTGGCAAGCAGATAAACCGCCGCCAGTTTTAGCGTCGTTGCCTTGCCAGTAAGCCATGATGGCATCTCCGGCAATTTTTTCTAGTTGTCCATAGTTCTTGTTGATCTCGTCATTGAGATTGTCGAATACTTTTTGAGCTGCTTCCATCACCAACATTGGTTGATTGGCGTGGTGCTCCATTAAAGAGGTAAAGCCTTTGATATCGCCAACTAAGATGGTCGCATTCATCATTTGTATACGGAACTGTGTGCGGTCTTGCGAATCGTCAGTGTCGTCATCTTGGTTCGGATGATCGAATTCTGGTGGATTGACTAGAAGCTCATATTGAGCGATTTTTACACGATCGCCAGAATGCAAATGATACTCTTTGCCGGGTGTGAGACGACCACCGTTGAGCATGGTGCCATTGGTCGAACCAGCATCAATGATAGTCCAGCCTTCGGTTTTACAACGAATTTCTGAGTGTTGACCCGATACTTCGGGATAGGGCAATACTAGTTTTTTAACTCCACCTGAGGCCGGCTTTCGTCCAATTTGTAGGACCTCGCCCTCAGTAAGCTCGACGATGTATGATTCCGGCGTGTCCGGATTTACCGTCAGGGTGCCCGTCCTCATAGAATCACACCGATAAATGTCTTCACTAGTAGAGGCATCGACAGCAAAAGTAGTTCCCTTATATTTCCCTAGAATCACTGTAACAAGGCATAGCGGAGAGCGCAAAGAGTTTAGGCGCTGGCCGTCTTAGCCTTATTTAGAGACTTTTTTAAGTCATCAACTCTGTCGAGTTTCTCCCACGGCAGATTGAGATCTGGCCGACCGAAGTGGCCATAAGCAGCAACGTTGCGATAGAAGCGACCATTGTTGAGCTTTGGTAGCTCAGTCAGTGCGAAAGTTTTGATGATCGCTGCTGGTCTAAGGTCGAAAGTTGTTTTCACCAGTTCAGTGATCTGATGATCTGGCAAGCTACCGGTGCCAAAAGTGGTGACGTGAACTGATACTGGTCTTGCTACACCAATGGCGTAGGCAATTTGCACTTCACAGCGCTCAGCCAGTCCGGCGGCAACAATGTTTTTGGCTACGTGACGAGCAGCGTAAGCAGCGGAACGATCTACTTTTGTTGGATCTTTCCCTGAAAATGCACCACCACCATGTCTTGAATAACCGCCGTAAGTATCTACGATAATCTTGCGACCTGTCAGGCCAGCGTCACCATGGGGGCCGCCCACGACAAAGCGACCGGAGGGATTGATCAAATATCTTGTTTGGTCATCTGGCTTGATTGAAAGGTCTTGGAAGATCGGCATGATCACATAGGCTTTCAAGTCTTGAGCGATACGCTCTTGAAGCTTGGCATTGTCTTCGATGCCATCAACTATCGGGTCGTGTTGTGTTGAAACAACAATTGAATCGACTCTCACCGGAGTGTTGCCGTTGTATTCAATAGTTACCTGGGTTTTGCCGTCAGGTCTCAAATATTCGAGGGTGCCATTTTTTCTAACTTCAGTCAGGCGTCTGGCAATGCGGTGGGCAACTGAAATGGGCATAGGCATCATTTCGGGGGTTTCATTGCAAGCAAAGCCGAACATCATACCCTGGTCGCCAGCGCCGGTTTCGTCGCCCATATCGGCACTCTGGCTCTCGCCGCTAGCGGTGGCTGGACGGCTTTCGAGAGCACGGTCAACGCCTGAGGCGATGTCTGGAGATTGTTTGTTAAGGGCTGTGAGAATGGCGCAAGAAGCAGCGTCAAATCCGCCACCCTTTTCGCCGCTGTAGCCAATTTCAGTAATTACTGAACGTACTAGCTCTTGAAAATCTACATTAGCCTTACTGGTTATTTCTCCGGTGACCAACACTAAACCAGTCGACACCGCACATTCTGCTGCCACCCTAGACTTAACGTCCTGGGAGAGCATAGCGTCGAGAATTGCATCCGAAATTTGGTCGCAGACCTTGTCTGGGTGCCCTTCAGTGACTGATTCTGAAGTAAATAAATAGTTGTTGGTCAACTGAATAACTCCTTGAGCCATACCAAACGCTTTGCTTTAAAAGCCGCAGCGAAGCCGCTTTCAGAAAGCTGAACCTGCTATGCTACCATTTTTTGATGATACTGAAATAGATCTATCAAGTGTTACCATATTAAGGAACTTATTATTGGACGGGACATTGGATGCCAACCGCATATTCTCAGAAAAGTGACCGTGATTTAGTATTAGCTTGTCAAAAGCGTGAGCCCCAAGCTTTTGAAGAGCTGGTAAAACGGCACCAACGCACAGTTTTTTCGTTGCTCTATCAATTGGCGCCCGATTGGGAAGATACCGCCGATCTGGCCCAGGAAGTCTTCATCCGGGTCTGGCGCTCTATTAACAATTTAAGAAACCCGGCCTCTTTTCGTGGCTGGCTAACGCAAATTGTTACCAACCTTTTCTATGACGAATTGCGCAAGCGGCCGCGCCGTTTGCCGACCGTCTCAATGGATGATTCCCGTGGCGGTGAAGACGGTGAATCTGACGGGTCCACAAGGGATATTCCTGATACGGGCATTTTGCCGGACGAGAAAATTCTCAACAAAGAAGTCTCCGAAGTCATACGTCAAGCAATGTTGCGTTTGCCGGAACAGTTTCGTACAGCCATCGTCTTGAGAGAAGTGGAGGGTTTAAGCTACGACGAAATTGCAGTGATAACACAGACAGAGATGGGAACGGTGAAATCTAGAATTGCCCGGGCCCGGACTAAACTGCAAGAGTTGCTTAAACCATACATAGAACAGTCACAATCGGTAACTGAGGTCTCTAGTGATGGTTGACTCTACTTGCGATAAATATAAGGATGAGCTCTCAGCATTGCTTGACAATCAGGTTGGCAGCAACTTGAAAAGTGAAATTGAGTCTCATCTTGAGGCCTGCGCCGAGTGCACAGTCGAATTTGAGTCGCTCAAAGCTGTAAGCAAATTACTTGGCAAGGCCTTCGCGGCCGATGCCGAGATGCCTGATATCTGGTCTAAAATTGCCCTCGATATGCCGTCGGTTTGCGACGTTATTGTCGATGATCTATCGGCCTATCTTGATGGTGAGCTTACTTCTCCTGCCCAAGAAGGGGTGAACCAGCACTTAAAAGATTGTGCAGATTGCTTAGCTAAATTCACTGCTTTGAATCAGACTAATCGCTTGTTAGCAAAAGGCTTAGAGCTGCCGTCCAGTCTTGAAGTCAATCTATGGTCGTCAATTAAAGAGCGCCTTAGTGCTGACTGTGCCTTGATTGACAATGAGCTTTCGGCCTACCTAGACCAAGAAGTAGTAACTCTACGTCATAGAGAGATCACCAAGCACCTCACTGACTGTTCAAACTGTCAGGCTGAGTTTGGCAAGCTCACTAATGTAGGCGATATTATTCGCGATTCGTATAAGCCTAATATTCCTGATGACTTCGACCTCTGGCCAAGTATCAAGAGCAAATTGCAGGTCGTTCCATTCACTCCCAAGACCCAGACTGCCACTAGCAGCAAAGTCAAAGGTGTGATTGATAGGCGCATCTATGCGCTAGCAGCAGTGGCGGCTGTATTCGTATTAGTTTTTGGATTGGGAGCTTTCTGGCTTAACAGTCCTGAGCAGTCAAATGTTCGGCAAGTTTCTGCTGAGGGTTATTTGATTGATTCATCGTTGTTGCAACCAGCAGATAAGGCTGAGGCGGTAGTTTATGAAGAGTAGTTCGCATGGGGTTAAGAGTGCTGCTAATGGGCTGATGTCGGCTGCTCTTTCGCTAGCAGCTGGCTGTGCTTTAGAAGTATCCTTTCCTCCCGAGAGCATGGCCCAAGAAGCACAGGCAACGTCTTGCAATGTTGATTGGACTAAGCTCAATCTTTCACCTCAACAAAGTGCACAGATTCAAACACTAGAGCAGCAGTGGTACAAAGATTTCAACGAACTCAGCCCGCAAATTCGCGATGAGCAATCGAAACTACAGAAATTACTATCGGACCATAATGCCGATCCAATTCAAGTAATGGCTTTGCAGCAATCAATTGCTAGAAGAAGAGAGCAGTTGAGTAATGCGGCGATGCAAAACTATTTGAATAAGCGCAAAGTGCTTGATGAAAAACAGCAGAAACAGTTGGAAGATATGATGCGGGTGCTGATTAGTAATCGCAAAGCGCAGATGTATCCTGGTTCACAGACTGAAGTCATGCCAGACAAAATTCAGAACCTGATGAGAAAAGTGCGCGAGATCTTGCCAATGGAATCTAAATAGGTCTCTAAATAGGTCTCTAAATAGGTCTCTAAATAGAATTAGAAAAAATGGTTTCTCTGGAAACCATTTTTTTTGCGTTGAAACACATATATAGGATCTTTTTGTGCCGAACCACTTGCCTTGTTGGTTTTCTCATTAACCAAATCGAGGTTTTGTTGTCAGCACCACCTTCTAGTGTGGTCCATCATGAGTGGCAGTTCATCAGCTTTTTGACCAATTTTTCTCTAGTGTCTGTTTCTATATCTGATCGATTTGCGATCGATGTTTCTTCGTTTTAAATATGAAGATCTTTTGGACATTACAGCTAATTTTAGCGAGCGAATATATTTCAATGGCGTATGCTGAATGCCTATTTTAGGCCTTGCTGGCGATAGAGATCAATTACATAGTTGGCGATGCAACACCATCAGTGGTGCCTATTATTAAAACTGATCTGACCCTTTGATCACCATGCAACTAATCTCGTATAATGATTCACTGTTAATAGGACGTGCCGCTGTTACAGCTGAGTATCCGCTCCTCTACAAGATATATCCGCTCTCAACTCCTGCGTTAGCAAGGGAAGTGTTGAGCGCCTCTTTGACCTGGATTTTTCCAAGCACCATTAAGATCGAAAAGAACAAGGGAAGAACTGAATGTCCACATGTATTGCTCCTGCCCTCCCGCCCAAAACTGAATATCTGGCTCCTGCCAACGTTTTACCTTTTACTTTTAGCGCCCGCACTATAGCTCTAGCGAGCGAACCAGCTGTTGATGAGCTTAAGTACAGAAAATTGATCGATTTGGCTGTGCGTTACGGCGCTCGCCTTTTGGCCTTGAAGAAACGCGATATCTCAGCCCGCTATGAAAAGTGGTGCCAAATTAGTGAAGCCCAACCTGGTGCCATTAACCGTGGCTTAGAGACCGAGTCTTACTGGCGTAATAAGAACCTATACGTGCGCCGCATTTCGCGCAAATCAGAAACAACAGCGGCATTTTTGCCCGAGTTAACTGAGATTGCTTGTCTCTTTTCTGGTGGCTCAAGTTTGCTTATAACTATCAATGAAAGCGAACACACTGCCCGCTTTGATGTGATCGAGAACCGCGGTAAGACTGGTTATTGTCTGGATGGTCTTGATTATGACCTGGCTCTTAGTCAAGTGTTTAGTCTACTGAAAGAAATTGAAGGAGTTTAGGCAAGAGCTAAGCCTTGTCTAAATACTCTTGAACAAAGTGTGACCGCCGGCCATTGAGCCGGCGGTCTTACTTTAAACAGTTTATGAATTGACTCTACTTTTGATTGTCTTTCAAGTTCGCTTGCAGTTCGCGCACGGTTTTATCGAGGTCGGCCAAGTCTTTCAAGCATTCTTTCAAATCTTTGTCGCTTAGTATAGCTATCGGCTTCTTGCCTTTTTGTCTATCCACTTGGCGATCATGTTCTACTTTCTTCAATGCGGCGCGTACGTTATCGATATCTTTTAGGCTTTTGCCGAGGGAGAGGCCGACTTTTTTCTCAACGGCTGCACTGCGTGCAAGGGTGACGTCAAAACGTTTCTCAAGGGCAGCAAACTGCTTACGGTCGATATTTTTTGCCGTCTTACCTTCTAGTTTGTCGAGTTCGCCATTGAGCTTGTCTAATTCAGCGGCGATGGTCTCAAGTTCAGCGCTGCTTGCCTTTACTTGAGCCGAAATTTTTTGCAGTTGACCAACCGGGTCAACCACCGACGGGTCAATCGGCGCGGATGTTTTGACTGGCTGCGCTATAGCATAACTTGAGCCAGAGGCTAAATTGGAGAGGCCAAGGCCTAGCAGGGTTACAAGAATCACAATCTTTTTCATATTTGAATAATAGTGCTTCAAGCTCCTACACGGAAGCTGGACGACGACCATGAATGTAATATTATGAGCCCTAGTAACATTTGAGGTGGCAGATGATCAAGGAGAAATTGGCCGAGCTTGTGCAGCAGGCTTTTTCCGCAGCTTGCCTCGATGGCGCCATGGGGCCAGTCAAATCGTCAGCTGATTGCGCAGTCGCGATAGTTATTGATAAGCCAAAGTCTGCCGAACACGGTGATTTTGCCTGTGGTCTGGCCCTCAAGCTCGCTTCTCAAGTTAAGAGCGCCCCTTTGCGCATTGCTGAAACTTTGGCCCAGTACATTGCAAAGAGTGAGGCTTATGCCACTTACTTAGAAAAGGTTGAAGTAGCAGCACCGGGCTTTATCAATTTTACTCTTGGCACGGCCTGGCTCACTGAAACTATTAGTGCAGTTCATAGACTGGGCCCTGACTATGGCCGCTCAGCAGATTCTGGCAAGAAAGTTTTGGTCGAATATGTATCGGCTAATCCTACTGGCGAATTGCACATTGGCCACGGACGCAATGCTGTGTTTGGCAGCTGCTTAGCCAATTTGATGAAGTTTGGTGGCTATAGAGTTGACCAAGAATTTTATATCAATGACTACGGCGAACAAATATTGCAGTTAGGTAGATGCGCCTGGGCTCTCTATCAACGCTTGCTTGGTCAGACCGTCGATTATCCAACTGAGGGATATCCTGAAGAATTTCTGCGTGACTTTGTTCAAGCTGTAGTAAATAGTGTTGGCGATAAATATTTAAAAGTCAGCGACGAAGAGGGTTCTAGTGTTGTTGGTGATTTGGTCAAAGACCTCATTATCGAAAACCAGCGCGAGCTTCTAAAGAGCCTTGGTATTGAATTTGACTTGTGGTATTCAGAGCGCAGTTTGCATAGTGGTGGCAATGTTGTTGATGTTCTCAAAGAATTCGACAAACACGGCTTTACCTATGAAAAAGACGGTGCCTATTGGCTCAAAGCACAAGAGCTTGGTGACGAGCGCGATCGCGTTTTGCGTAAATCGAGCGGTGCCACTACTTACTTAGCTAACGATGCTGCCTACCACCTAACAAAGTATGGTCGCAGTTATGATCTTATGATCAATATTTGGGGCGCTGATCACCACGGCCAAGTACCTGGCCTCAAAGGGGCAGTGCGAGCACTGGGCCAAGATCCAAGCAAGCTAGAAGTGATCTTGACGCAAATGGTAAATCTTAGTCGCGACGGTCAAATTGTCAAAATGTCCAAGCGCGCTGGCACAGTGATTATGCTCAGCGAAGTGGTCGACGAAGTTGGCGCCGACGCTACTCGCTATTATTTAGCTGAATCGAGCCCGCAAAATACCATTAATTTTGACCTTGATTTGGCAAAGAAAACTGGTCGGGAAAATCCAGCCTTTTATATTCAATATGCTCACGCCCGCTGTTGTGCCATTTTGCGCAAAGCTTTGGAACCATCTACTAATAGTGAAAGCGGTCAAGTTGAACAGCCGCCAATTTCTGCCGAGCAGTGGCAAGCATTCTTGCAAGAATTCAAAGAAGACAAGCAAGGAAAAGTTTTCAACGATTTATTTGACCCTGATGCTGTTATTGCCGGTCATCAGAAAGCTTTAATTGCCCGTCTAGAGACTTTCCCTAGCGAAATCGAAGAGGCTGTTGTTGCCCGCAATCCGGGCCGTATTGCCCGTTTTGCCTATGACCTTGCCAATGATTTGCAAAAATTCTATGAAGTCTCACGGGTGATAACAGATCAATTATCAGTCTCGAAAGCAAGACTAGGACTAATTTTTGCAACTAAGCAGGTATTATCTAACGCACTGGGCATAATAGGCGTGTCAGCTCCAGAGCGGATGTAGGTTTATCGGTCCAAAATAGGTTCTTGGCCAGATAATTTTCATCAGGACTTCACGGTCTTGGCATCCGGTGCTAGGCTAGAGCTATGGCTCTCGCATCTATTAGTTTCATCCAAAAGGCGATTAAATGCACGACAGGGCAGAGAACAATAACCGCGATAGCGGCAGGGACGAGCTTTCCGAGAAGTTCACTCTAGAATTCACCAAAGAAGAGGGCATGCTTCTTCTCACCAGTGCCAGACTGCTCGATAAACTTGTAGCTGGAGTTACCATCCACGCCCAAGAACGGGATGAGTTAATCAAAGAGATTATCGAAAAATTGGCGGGGGCGGTTTCCCCTGAAGTCTCGAAGGTTTCTAGCGAACTAGCAGAAGCAATTGTTGATTCTGTTATGGGGGCCGATGAGCTCGAAGACGACTATTCTTACGTTTCGGATGCATTGGGCTTCAATTTGGTTGAAGGTGACTCTTTTCTCGATACTTACTCCGAAGAAGAGCTTCAGTCATTGCGCCGGTCAATTGCTGAGGACGCAGAACGAGACTTGAACCTTGACGATTTTGCCTTTGAACGTCCGGCCGGACAGCTCAATCTCTTTGAACCAGAATCAAGCTTAGATGCGGCCCAGTACGCTCAGATTGATTTTCCTATGTATGCCACAGATAAGACCTTGCCTGTGCTCGAAAACGCCATGATTAATCATCAAAGTGTCAAAGTGCAGTACTACAGCTTTGCTCGAGAGTCGGTTGATACTATTAACCTCAACCCACTCGTGATTATTAAAGACCAAGCTAATTGGCGTATGGTGGCCTACTGCCATGAGTTAAGTGAGCTGCTGCTCTTTAGGGTCGATCGCATCAAAGAAATAGTTGAGACAACTCAAACTTTTGAAGCACCAAAAGATGTCAGTCAAATAAGTTATAAGCGTCTTCCTGTTTACTCGTAGAATTGCTTGTAAGATTTACTAGCATTTCTAAATTAGGATCGGGATGACTAATCAAAATAATTCAGGAGCAATCGCTCTCGGTAGTGACCATGCTGGCTTTGAACTGAAGCAATCGATAAAAGACCTGCTTATCGGTCAAGGTTTAAGCGTGGAAGATTTCGGCACTTTCTCGCTTGATTCTTGTGACTTCCCTGACTATGGCAGAAAGGTTGCTGAGGCAGTTTCCAGTGGTGCTTTTAAGAAAGGCATTTTGGTTTGCGGCTCGGGAGTTGGCATTTCAATTGTTGCCAATAAAGTACGCAATATTAGAGCGGCCCTAGTTGGCGAAGTAGAAGCTGCTGTGCTGTCACGCCAGCACAATGATGCCAACATTCTCTGTCTGGCCGGGCGCACTACATCAGTTGCCCTCGCAGCAGATATCATCCAGGCTTGGTTGTCCACCGAATTTGAGGGTGGTCGCCACCAAAAACGTATTGATAAAATTGAACAATCACGTGCCGGTGAAGATCACCAATTTTAGCGACTGCCAGCTGGTACTGAAAGTGGTGCCTTAGTGGGCTGTAAACGGCGCCACACAGCAAAGCTATCTTTCAATAAGTTACCCTCGTCGTCGTAGGCGGGGCCAATTAAAGTTGTGGCTGGTTCGCGCCTGAGCCAATCGGCTTCAAAACGGCTCAAGGTATCAACAAAACGTTGATTTGCCAGAGCGTCTTTTAGCGTCAGGCAGTGTTTTTTACCGTAGGTGCCATGAGAATCTTGTAGCAGGGCGGCAATGGCCGATGCCCTCTTTTGGGCACTGCCGCGCACGCGTTTTTCGGTATTGTACGAATTACCTACCAGTAAAAACGGCTTACCGGGCCAGGCCTGGCTACTTTTGTAGGGGGCGAGATCTAGACGTCTATGTAGTGAGTCAGGACTGACTGCTGCTTTCATCTTAGTCAAAAGAGTTTTGACTTGTTCTTGCCTTGGCATACTAAATCTCCCTAATCTCAACTTTCAACTCAACGCTCTATCTATACTTTTCCACTGAGCAGTGTCGGATAAACTAGGGCAAGCGAAATTAAGGAGGGCATAGTGAAAATTTTAGTAGCTCCCTGCGCTTATAAAGGAACCATAGAAGCTTCGCATTTGGCCCAAGCTATTGCTCAAGGAATTAAGGAATCTCAACCAAGTGACAATATAGAAATTGCTTTGGCACCGGTGGCTGACGGCGGCGATGATACTCTCGCCTGTCTTCAACTTTCTATCCCTGGCGATCTTGTATATAGCTCGGTGATCGGGCCCCTCGGTCAGCCGGTTGAAGCTGCCTATTGGCGGCGCCAGTCTCTTGCCGTGGTCGAATTAGCGCAGGCAAGCGGTATTGCCTACTTACAGAACAGAGAGCTATCCGCGCTGCGGGCTCATACTTTTGGTACTGGCCAAGTTATCGCCAGAGCAATTGCCGATGGTGCCAACGAAATTGTAATTATGCTCGGTGGTAGCGCCTCTACTGATGGTGGCAGTGGTGTGCTGGCAGCATTAGGAGCGGAGTTCTATGATTTTGCTGGCGTAAAAATGACTAATGATGCTATATGCGGTGGCGGCAGTTTGTACTCTGTGGCACGTATAGACCTCTCAGCCCTACGCACTAATATTGCTGGAATAAAATTCCTCGTCGCCACCGATGTCACCAATCCACTACTGGGCCCCCTCGGTGCCGCAGCAGTTTTCTCACCACAAAAAGGTGCCAGTATTGAAGAAGTTATCTATTTAGAAAAAGCTCTCGAACATTTTGCCGCACTTCTTGAGGCGGCGAGCAATCAAAGCAATATTTCCTGGCGTAACCATCCTGGAGCTGGCGCCGCTGGCGGAGCGGGCTTCGGCCTGGTTGTCGGGCTGGGCGCTCAGTTCACCTCTGGTTTTCACTGGTTGGCTGAAAAAACGGGTTTAGTCGATAAACTCAACTGGTGCGATCTTGTGGTTGTGGCCGAAGGTTGCTTAGATAGCCAGTCTCTGGCGGGCAAGGCTACTGGAGAGATTTTAAAATTGGCTCAAGCCGCCAGCAAAAGAGTTGTAGCCATACCTGCCTGCTGCCAATTGAAGCCAGAGCAAGCGCAATTGTTCGCAGCCGTTCTGACCACGGCAAGTCAAAACCAAGCCACTCTCGACAGTGTCAGGTCAGCTGCTCAATTGATTATTGGCTCTAGCGGCGCTTCTTCAAGAAGTTGAGCATATCATTGGCTAAATTAGTGTTGACCGCTGACTTGCCGCCTTCAAATTGACCAGGTGTAGCTGCATGGGCTGGCTGAATCAAGACATCGGGCTGTGCTTTTGCTGGAATAACTTTTTCACCAAGGCTGGCGGGGTCTGGCAAGTTGTTGACTCTTTGCACAGGCATGGCTTCATAGTTGCTCATTGTTGAAGTAGTTTGCATTTGCTGCGGCTGCACTTGAGTTTGTACTTCTTGTGGCATGCCTGCTTCAGAGCCATAGCTCTCAATTGGAGTTTGGGCTTGCATATCAACATTGACATTAGACTGCGGCAGCTGAGCTGCTGGCATTTGAGCTGGAGCGGCCGCTAGAGTTTGTCCAGCAGTCGGATCGCTAGCAAGCTGGGCTGATGGATCTACTCCACCTAGTGAAAGTTGTTGACCAGGATGGATCATGCCAGGATTTGAGCCGATCAATTCACTATTAGCTTTATAAATGTCGCCCCATTTGGTGGCGTCACCGAGTTGATCGTGAGCGATGTCCCAGAGTGTATCGCCTGATTGCACTGTATATTGACCGGCACCAGCACCAGGGGTTGCAGCGGAGGCAACGTCGGCGCCAGGAGCATCGGGCATTCCAGGTAATTGAATGGTCGTGCCTGGTCTGATCAGTTCTGGGTTAGCACCAAGAACATCAGCGTTCAATTTGTAAATGTCATTCCATTTGGTGGCATCGCCCAGATTATCTTTGGCGATATTCCAAAGGTTATCACCCGAGCGAATAGTGTAGCTGCGCGGTTCTACGCCGCCAACATCTTGTGGTTGAGCTTGAGCCTGAGCAACTTCTTGTTGTTGCTGCATTTGCTGTTGTTCAAACTGCTGCTGTGGATTAAGCTGCTGTTGGTCAATTTGTTGTGGTTGTTGCTGAGCTTGAACCTGTTCAGCCTGTACTTGTTCAGCCTGCACTGCGGGCTTGCTGCTTGGCATAGCTTTAGCTGTTTGACTAGCATTGTGGTGGCTAGGTTTGACAGAATGAGTAGTGCGGTCAAAGGTTTTGTGCGTGCGCTCGGCCTTTGCTTCGGGCTTAGCGTCGTGCTTAACTTCGTGTTTGGCAATCTGCTCTGGCTTAGCATCATGCTTAACTTCGTGCTTCGCCGAAGTATCAGGTTTAGCGTCATGTTTTAGATCATGCTTGACGGCCATTTTGTCGCCAAGGCTTTCAGCTTTAAGATTGCCGTTGTTGCCATCAAGGCTAAGTGACTTAGCTTTGAGACCACCAAGGTCAGCATTGCTTTTCATATCAAGACTTGGCTTAGCGCTGCCGACAGTAGATTGGAACGAATCGGATTGATTTCCCATGGCCAATAAATCGTTGTTCAGGGGCTCACCAAAAGTTGAGCTACCGACATTGAGAGAGGCATTATTTGGAGTCTGCATAGGTAGTGACTGAGCCATGCTCTGAGCGTTGAGGTTGTGACCAGCACTACCAATGCTATCGCTGAATAGACGGTTGTTTCCGGCAATTTGTGCAGTTGGTGAATTGGCCGACAAGCCAGGACCAGATAAGTGTCCTTGACCTTCGAATTGCAATTTGGCCATGCTACCAGAGCCACTGACATTAAGGGCGTTGCGGCCGAATGCGTGTTGCGAGAAGGGTTCGCCACCTTGACCAAGTGAAGTATTTAATTTGTTTGAGAGCAAATCGGAATTAAAGCTGCCGCTCAAATGACCTGGAAGGTGCCCGCCAATTCCGCCAATTTGACCGAAGAAGGGAGCGTTGCCGGGTAGCAATGAAAGATTGAGGCCAAAGTGTTCAGCTTTGAAAGAGTTGAGGGCCGAAGCTAAATGATTACCGCCTAGGTTTCCTAATAGTGAATGGTCTAGGCCGAGGGTCATACCCAGGTGAGTACCGATTTGACTTAAGGCTTCAAGCTGTGGGCCAAAGAAGGCGCCAAGAGCTTCAAAGAAACTGCTGAATAGCCCAATGTGACCGGGCATCTTTGTAATCATATTAATGAGAGGGGAGACTGCTTGATCGCCACCAGGTGGCAGCGCGCCCAGGCCGGCCATGGCGTCTGTACCGGGCATCGCTGCCATAGCGGCGTCTTTGCCAACAGAGGCTACTGATGAAAATTGGTTTTGCACTTCACGGGCAATCGAATCTGATCCTGAGTTAACCTGGCTAGCTGCCTGGTCGAGTGGTTCTGAAGATCTGAATTCGAGGGATGACATCGGTGAATCCTTGCAAGCCGTTCTTTCAATCTACAGCCGGGCTCGACGCTTGTCCATGGGGACCATGGGAGGATTCCCACGGTTTTGAGCGAGAAACTGCATAATATTCAAAAGATTTATCTTCGCCGTCCTTTCTCGGGCACTTGAGAGAGGCTCACTTACGTTTTTTGAGGTCAAGCGGTTAAAATTTCCAGTAATTTAGTAGGGATGGTTATGTTTGTGAAAATAAGAAACTCAAGCCTGTCGCTGGCATTTTTATTCTTGGTGGGAATACTCGGCGCCCCTGTTACTTGCGCTCTTGATCACAGCTTGAACCACCCCCCTGCCGGCGACAGTGAGAAGCCCTCGTCTACCCCAGCTGTCTCTCTTGCAGCTGGCAACCTGGCCCAACTAGCCAGCGATTATCGCGCTAATGCTGATGAGCTGACATGGGCCCGCTATGCCACCTATGTGCGAGATTTGTTAGCACTTCCTCAATATGTCAGTGCTGAGCCCGCGCAAATAATTGCTGCCAATCCCTCCCTTTCTGAATTCAAAGTAAGAGTTAGTGAGACCGGCATAGGCAATTTTAGAGTTTGGAGTTTCCCCCGCATAGTCGAGAGCCACGCTGTGGTTTTTCAGACCCCAGCTCGTACCACTGCTATTCCATTGCCTCAGACAGTGTCACTTCGTGAAGCAAGAATTGTCGGCGGTGGCATGGCCGCTCCAGCGGCACCAGCTGCCCATGCCAAGCCAACACCTACCAACAAAAATAAATTGAAAGGACGGCCAGCTGCCGCTGCTCACCCAGTCGCCCACGTAGTTCATGTCGTTCATGCTGCAGGGCCAAAATCATTGGTATTGATTGGAGCTGACCGCACAAGTGGAACACTTTGGTTTAAAGGCTTTCAATTGGTCGAAGGCATGCCAGAAGCAACTGAATTGTTTAGCTCATTGCCGGCCTTCTTCACTCAGAATGTCACTGGTAAGGCTGCTTTTGCCGGCAACGATATTGTCTTAACGATTCAGCCCCCTGTTGTTCGTAAAGAAAAAGTAGAAGAAGAAAAACCTGCAGGTGTGGTTAAAGACACTGTCAGTAAGCCTGCAGCGGCCGCCAGTACAGCTGGCTACAAAGTAGTGCTTAAATTTGTGGGCGGTAAATACACCCTTTCTGGGCATGCGCCAGATGATGCGCCGTTTTCAGTTGCGCTCAGCTTCGCTCAGGCTGTGGCTTCTGCTAAACCAGAACTGGCCAAGTCTTGGTTGGTCGATAGTAAACTTGTTTCAATTCCTAAGTATCTCGGTTTGTTTGGAAAAGTTAGTCCGCCAATGCGCCTAGTGGCAATGTCGAATGCAGCTGGTGCCAGCCGCTATCGTTTGGTTACTTCGGGCAAGAACGATTTGATTATTGAAGTAGGAAGAATTTTGCAAGCCGGTCGCTTGAAAGGTCAGCTAGCCATTCGCGCACTATTCGTTGCTCCTGCCGATGCTATTGCTCAGCGCCTCAATGGCACCTTGGTTATGCCTGCTGGCGTCACTCCGGCCACCCCTGCTGCATCCACTGGTGTATCAAGTTCTACTGCGCCAGCGCCTAAGAATTGAGGACATGGCTGACTTTTCACCTAGTGATTTACCTCGAGTTTCTCCTGGCGCTAACACTGAGCGCGAGTCGAGTGAAAGCTATCTGAATTCGTCACTCTCTTTTCTCACATTCTCTTATCGCGAAAATCTATATAGCCAATTAGACAAGCTTGTTGAGCAAGGAAAAAGCCTAGATGGTTTGATTATTGATTTGATGCAGACCGGTTTTTCACTACCGCTTGATGCCCTAGTGAAATTTTCAATGTACGCAAAGAAGTTATTAAATCCACAAGGCGTGCTGCTCTTCGTTAAGGGTGATGGCGCCATCACTTTGACCAAGGATGACCCAGCTGGGGGTCTTACTTTCAATATTTACGACAGTCCCTTTGGTATTTTTACTCGCTATCCGTTGCTCGCCGATTATGCTTGTGCCACTGTCAGTGGTATCGATCGCCGAAGATTGAAAGGAGGCGGTAGTACACTTGCCAATCATATTTTATCGACTTCAATACCGGTTCTAACCAGCGATGGCAAGCAGATTAAGGGCGACTTTACCCTACCAGCTCCGCAAAACTGGGTTATGCAGATGGTTGAAGACTATGCCTCAGTCGAGTCGATTGTGCGCAACGTAGAGTCTCATCACCAGCTACCTTCAGATGAGGCCTTGCGAATTTTGCAAGAGCTAGAAGCCGCACACTTGATCTTCCCAGTATTTTCGCGCATTCAGTTTCTTTCTAATTGCTACCATAACCGCAAGCCCTTCCGCCTTGGTCGTTACATGGTGGCCTGCGGCATTGTCACTGAAACACAGTTAAGAGAATTACTAGAGCGTCAGCAAGAAGAAGGCTGGGGTAAATCGCAGCGCACTTTCTTAGGTCTCTTAGCTGTGCGCGCTGGTTATATCAATACTCGTGAATTAGAAGTCTTACTCGACGATCAGTATCTCTATGGTGGTTATCATCGCCGCACAGAAGATGAACTGCCTGGTGTTTCGCGTACCGTCAATATTGAGACCATGCGCGACTCGATGATTGGCAGCCTTGGTGCCATCGACACGGCTGGTTTATTGCAGTCTCTAGCCACGGCCAAGAAAACCGGTTTATTGACTGTAGAAGATCGCGACAAAATTTTGATTGTTGCCTTCGTTGATGGCAAACCGACCCATGCAAAAATGAACAAACTATTGGGCTACCACGCCATGGTTGAGTTTTTGACGACGTGGGGCGAAGGCATTTTTGTATTTAGAGACAAAGGTGTTTCGCAAGAGTTTGATGACGGCTGCCGCATTACTCAAACTCTAGAGCGGCTCTTGCTTGACTCGGCTTTGTGCCAAGACCAAGTCAGTCAAATATTTGCCACTCTGCCCCAAGGACGCGACTCAATTTTGGAGAGAGTCTGGAATTTCGAAATGCTCTGGCAACAGATGGCAGGCATGCCCCTGCGCCTCATGGACGAAACTGTTCTCAGCAATGACGAACGCTTCATGATTGCTGATTTGGCTGCTCAGATTGACGGCTTGTCGACCTTAGATGAAGTAATCAAAGCTTTTGATAACTGGCCCACCCATAAAATTGTCAAAGCCCTTTATATGTTGGTCGAACTGAAGTTAGCTAATATCCAGCAGGCTAGTCTCTTCCGCCCCCTCACTGTCTTGCAGAAAATTGGTTCAGAGATGCAAGAGTTAATTGGGCGCGAAGACAATAAAGCTTTGCTCCATTCCTCTCTACATTATGTTCACGGTGACTCTCCTGCAAAAGCGCGTTTTCACATTGATCATGAAGGGCGCATTTCAGTTAATTTGTCACAAATGAAGCGAGCCGGTGTGCCAGTATCTGCCGTTCTGCTTGAACTAAGAAGATGGATGGAAGCCTATCTAGCCTATTGCCGTCGGCAAGTGGATGCCAAAGTTGTGGACGAAATTGTTTCTCGTGTAATTAGTACCAGTACTTAAGTAGTAGGAATCATTCATGCAAGTAAAGTTGGCGAGCAATGTTGGCTCAATCAAAGCAGATTTGTTGATTGTTGGTGTCTTTGCCCAAGAGAACATCAAGGATGTCTTGGCCGAATCTAAATTGACCATCTCGGACAAACACTTATTAGATTCTTTGGCTAATATGGCGGCGGAAGAAGGTTTTGTTGGTCGCGCTGGTCAACAGCTGAGTCTGCCGACATATGATAAAGCACCGTTTAAGCGCTTGTTCTTGGTAGGTTTAGGCAGTGCCAGCGAAGTTACTCTTTCTTCTTTTCGCAAACTAGGCGTGCAAGCAGCTAAGCGTGTAATTGCTATAAAAGGAAATTCACTTTCGGGCAAGGCCAAGGCCTCCACTAGTGTCTCACTTTGTTTGCGCGTTGCCCGTCTGAAAGAGGCTAAAGGCAAAGGAAAAGGTCAGTCTAAAGAGGCTGATGCAGTATTTAGTGCAGCCGCTGCTCTTGAATCTATAATCGAAGCTTGGATTCTAAGCTCTTTTACTTTTTTGAAGTACAAGTCAACTAAAGACGACGACAAAGAGAGTAAAAAGTCTGACAACCTAGCTATCACTCTCAATGTTCAGACCGATGTTGAATCAGGTATCTTCAAGAAAGTGGCAGAAAAGGCCATTGCCATGGCTAGCGCCACAAACATGGCTCGCACTCTAATTGCTGAGCCGCCATCATATATGACACCAACAAGATTGGCTGCTGAAGCTCAGCGCATAGGCACCGACAACAATCTAAGTGTGAAAATCCTGCATCCTGCTCAAGTAGAAAAGCTGGGGATGGGAGCACTTTTGGGTGTGGCCAAAGGTGCCAAAGAGCCTCTGCGTTTGATTGTGCTTAAGTACTCTGCCGCTAAGTCTAAGAAAACTATTGGTTTAATTGGTAAAGGTATCACCTTTGACTCTGGTGGCCTTTCTCTTAAAACTGCAGTGGGCATGGAGCATATGAAATATGACATGGCCGGAGCTGCGGCTGTACTTGCTGCTATGCAAGTGATTGGCCAACTGAAGCCGAATGTATCGGTATTGGCTGTGATAGCATCCACCGAAAATATGCCTGGCTCAAATGCCTTGCACCCTGGCGATGTCTTGAAGTCAATGAACGGTAAGACAATTGAGGTCAATAATACTGACGCAGAAGGGCGATTGATATTGGCAGACGCCATTACCTATGCCCTGCGCGAAGGCGTCGACGAACTGATTGACATTGCCACTCTCACTGGAGCTGTGGTGTCAGCTTTAGGTCGAGTAGCTGCTGGCATTATGGGTTCAGATCAAACTCTTGTAGACAACGTTATTGCCAGCGGTAAACTATGTGGTGAGCAATTCTGGCAGTTACCATTGTTTGTTGAGTACAAAGAAGGCCTAAAGAGTGACATTGCCGATTTGAAGAATGCTGGGTCGCGAGGCGAAGCTGGCTCAAGCTCTGCTGCTATGTTTCTCAAAGAGTTCGCAGAAGGTAAACCCTGGGCTCACCTGGATATTGCTGGAGTGGGCTGGACTGAACGCGAGCGCGATGAGATATGCAAAGGCGGCACCGGTTTTGGTG
>Ga0172379_10004010_pt1 | contig 22468 bp, 18 predicted proteins | sample GrowelOW334metaG_FD_119756 | JGI IMG/M metagenome (GOLD analysis project Ga0172379, IMG submission 119756) | Groundwater microbial communities from an aquifer near a municipal landfill in Southern Ontario, Canada - Groundwater well OW334 metaG | ecosystem: Environmental > Aquatic > Deep... | reverse complement strand
GTAATTGATGCCGGCTATAGTATTACTTCTGCCGGTGGAGACTCAGAAGCTAAATCCAATAACAAAAATAAACTCGAAGATTATTTTCAGATTTTTGCAATTGGCGTTGGAGTGCTTGTGTTGGTTTCGATATTTAACCAGCTCGGGGTTGCGCAGTTGTTCCCTAATTTTACCGGTAAAGAAGCGAATATATTTGTTGCATTAGCAGTCGGAATTGTGGCTTCTGTTTCAACATGTTTGGCATTGATTGGTGGAATAGTTTTGAGTTTTGGAAGCATGTATAAAGGTGAGGGGACTGAGAATGTCCCACTTGGCGTGCGTGCAAGGCCGCATATTTATTTTCATATTGGTAGAATTGGGAGTTTTGTTTTGCTTGGCGGACTTTTGGGTGTGCTTGGTAGTAAAATAAGTTATTCCGCAACTTTTACAGGATACTTTACGCTGTTTATTGCGCTCGTGATGTTTTATATAGGTCTGCACATTTTGGGTTTTGTGCCGAATATAACAAAATTGGGATTTCATTTGCCAAAGTTTCTTTCTTCTAAAATACATTCGTTGCAGGACAGTAATCACAAAGCAGCGCCGCTTATTATTGGCGCACTAACCTTCTTTTTGCCGTGTGGCCTTACACAATCGATGCAGCTCGCTGCGGTTGGCTCACAAAGTTTTTTGAGCGGGGCACTTATAATGGGAGCATTTGCACTTGGAACTTTGCCGGTCCTTTTGTCTTTAGGCATTGGTTCAACTTATGCGCAGAAAAATAAATTTGGATTTGTGCAAAGAGTGGTTGGAGTAATTATTATATTTTTCGCATTTTATTCTATGAATTCCGGACTGGTTTTAACCGGTTCAAAATTCTCTTTTAATCTATCCGGCGGACAAAGTACTGTTGTCGAAGTGCCCACCGAAAATGGCGTACAAACGGTAAAAATGGATATTGATTACAGTTTCTCCCCAAGTAGATTCAATATTAAGAAGGGAGTTCCCGTGAGATGGGAAATAAATGGAATAAACCTTGGATGTGCTGATGAAATTGTAGTGCCATCTCTTGGTATCAGACAAAGAATAAATCTGGGGGCTAATGTTATTGAGTTTACTCCGACTAAATCTGGTTCTCTGCCATTTTCGTGCGGCATGGGAATGATAACCGGAAAATTTATAGTTACTTAATAATAAAAATATGCAAACCATCAAATTTAAAATCACAAATATTACGTGTCCTTCGTGCGTAAAATTAAGTGCTTCCGCTTTGGAAGAAATACCGGGTGTGAGCTCTGTGAAGATAGATTCAAAAAGCGGTTCTGCTTCGGTAGAGGCAAATGGTGAAATTAAATGGGAAACAATAAAAGATGCACTTGAGAAAGTGGGGAAGACTGCGGAAATTATTTAATAATCAATAAATTTATAATTTTTATTTATGACTAATATCTCTCTGAAGATTGACGGAATGCACTGCGAATCGTGCGAGAAAATAATATCCGGAGAACTTAAAAAAGTGCCGGGAGTGGAATCTGCCACGATTGACAGTAAAAAAGGAACCGGCGAGGTAAAGGCATCTTCTGCAGTGGCCGATAAGGATGTTCTCGCAGCAGTGGTAAAGGCGGGTTATAAAGCTAAAGTAATAAAAAAAGAAAATACTAAGGCTGAGCCGGAAATTCTTTTAGAGAAAAAAATGGTTGATTCATCGTCTCCTTTTAAAATTAGAGTGGAAACTTCGGTTGAAGCCGATGGTGCATTTTCCCCAAATGATCCTAAGTCGGGATTTTCCGGAAAAATAACACAGAGAAATAGGGGTGAAGTTGAAATTCCACAAGGGCGCCACGACATAAATAACCTTGTTGATAATTTGTTGAGTTCTGGCAAGATAGGTCAGCTTTTTAAATTATTGTCTGGTGGTGGTGCTTCCAATTCACAAGCACATTCAGAAAATTCCACGCATCATGCCCAAATGTCTGTGCCGACAATGCAGGTATCGCAAACGCAAGAAAAAGGTGATCAGCAAGCCTATTTGAGTCTTACAGGAATGCATTGTGCGTCATGTGCAATGATAATCGAGAATTCACTTAAAGGGGTAAACGGCGTTAAAGAAGCGAGTGTTAATTTTGCCGCGGAAAAAGCGCGCGTAATGTACGACGCTTCAAAAACTAAAGTGGAGAATCTAATTGAAGAAATAAAAAAAGCCGGATATAAAGCGGAAATTTACGATGAGAAAAATTCGGAGCAGATGAAAATAAAAAAAGCACTTGCCATCAAACGCTACTGGCATAAGTTTTTGTTTGGATTGGTGCTGAGTTTACCAATGCTTTATTTTATGTTGCTGGATTTCTTTAGCTTTTTGCCGGGCCGTGAAAATTTAATGCCATATGTGGGGATAATTTCTCTAATATTAACAATTCCTGTCCAGTTTATACTTGGCGCGGGTTTTTATCACGAATTGTGGAGTGGGCTTAAAATGAAGACTTTTAACATGGGAAGTCTTATTGCAATAGGCACTAGCACTGCATTTTTTTACAGCTTGGTTCAATTTATTATTTATGTAGTGGTAAACAAAACCGTCATTGGTTTGGGTGGCGAAAAGATTCCGGAATTGTATTTTGAAACAGCAGCTTTTTTAATTACTTTTGTAATTCTTGGAAAATGGTTGGAGGCAAAAGCTACAGGACGAACTTCGGATGCAATTAAAAAATTAATGGGATTGCAGCCAAAAACAGCGAGAGTAATGCGTGATGGATTGACAGCGGATATTCCGATTGACCAAGTGGTGATGGGAGATTTTTTAGTTGTTAGGCCCGGAGAAAAAATTCCAGTGGATGGCGTTTTAACAAAGGGAAATTCATCCGTGGACGAATCCATGTTAACCGGAGAAAGCATACCTGCGGAAAAGAATGTGGGAGACAAAGTGACAGGCGCGACAATGAACAAACATGGCAGTTTTGAATTTAAAGCAACTCGCGTTGGCAAAGAAACCGCATTGGCTCAAATTATTCGTTTGATCGAAGAGGCTCAGGGATCCAAAGCGCCGATTCAAGCCATGGCAGACAGAATTTCTGCATATTTTGTTCCAATCGTTCTAATCTTAGCTGTTGTTACATTTGTGGTTTGGTTTGCATTTTTGGGCGCCACTCTTACATACAGTTTAATGGCATTCACTTCGGTAATAGTTATTGCTTGTCCTTGTGCGCTTGGACTGGCCACGCCAACTGCAATAATGGTTGGAACGGGAAAAGGCGCGGAATATGGGCTTTTAATAAAAGGTGGCGAGCCTTTGGAGGCCGCATGCAAAATAAAAGCCATAGTTTTTGATAAAACCGGAACACTTACAAAAGGAAAGCCGGAAGTTACCGACATAGTTGGTGCCGGTTCGGTGGATGAAGATGAAATAATCACTTTGGCCGCCAGTTTGGAAAAACTTTCCGAACACCCGCTCGCGGAAGCGATTGTAAAATATACCGAGGAAGAAGAGATAAAGTTGGATGAAGTTTCTGATTTTCAAGCTGTTCCGGGGCATGGGGTTACCGGACTTATTGGCGGGCAGAAATATTTTTTAGGAAATCGTAAATTGATTGGTGAAACGGCAGGATTGGATGTTAACAAAGTGGATAGAAAGATTCGACGGCTGGAAGAGCAGGGGAAGACTGTTGTAATTTTGGCTTCGGAAAAAGAAATTATTGGTATGGTTGCAGTGGCGGATACTTTAAAAGAAAGTTCCGTTGAAGCTGTAAAGGAATTGCAAAAACGCGGCATTGAAATCTTTATGCTAACGGGGGATAACCGCAGGACAGCAGAAGCTATCGCTCACCTAGCAGGAATTAAAAATGTAATCGCAGAGGTTTTGCCGGAAGATAAAGCAAATGAAATCAAAAAAATACAGAGCGAAGGGCTAAAAGTTGCTATGGTTGGCGATGGAATAAACGATGCGCCTGCGCTGGCTCAGGCAGATCTTGGAATTGCCATGGGTGGTGGCACGGATGTGGCCATGGAAACAGGCGGAATCATTATAATTAAAGATGATCTCCGCGATGTGTTGAATGCTATAGACCTAAGCCGTCAAACAATGGGCAAAATAAAGCAAAATATGTTCTTTGCCTTGGTTTATAACGTGATTGGTATACCGATTGCAGCACGCATATTTGCAGGAATTGGCATAGTTTTGCGTCCGGAATTGGCCGGTTTGGCCATGGCTATGAGCTCGGTTTCGGTGGTTTCTAATTCGCTGCTTTTGAGGCTCTATAGGCCAGGAAAACGCAATTGGATTTCCTTAATTGCACCGGCTGTAATGGTAATAGTATTTACTTTTGGATTCATACAGTTCGCCAAGCTTAGCTATGGCATGGAGAATCAAGGTGTAATAATTACAACGGCATCAGTACAAACCGCAACAACGCTGAATATCTTTATCGCCAACGGACAAACAAAAATCAATTTTGCTGAAGGTAATCCAAAGTTATTTTTAGGTGCAGAAAGCCTGCCAGGAATATTGAAAGCTAAAGAGGGTTCTTTGAACCTTGGAAGAAATGAAATGGTTGTTGGGTATGATGAGGCTATGATGATGAAAAAAGAAAATTTGATAAAGGGTGCCGGTGACACTCTAACGAACTTCTTTGGCTTACCAAGTGTAAAGGTTGTAGGAATACTGGAACAGACTCGCACTTTGATGGATAGCTATCACTTTGTTAACAATATTACTTTTACCAAGATTACCTCAGTCGCTGATGTTCGTTTTGTGGCCGAAAAAGAAATCATTAAAAGTTTCTACACGATAACACCTTTAAGTACTCCGGAAAAATTGAAGACAAATATCCAAGGATTTGATCCAGTAATACTGGGGGGTAAGAAGTATTTACCGGTTTATATCGGTAGCGATGAAGCTAAGATGATGATTGAGAAAAAACTAATCTCTAAAACAGGAGATACAATTGATAATTTCTTCGGCAATAGCGTGATAGTCACAAGTATATTGCCAGAAACTAAAACCTTTTTAGACACAATGCATTATGTTGGTCAGGGGTTTGAATTAAAAAAATAATTAAATCATTGAGCCTGCTCTTTTTGGTGGCATTTCTGGCATTTGCGAAAATCACCTAGGAATAGAGGAAAGATCGCGTGAATATAGATAATAAAGGGCTTTAAACCTTGAGATTTGTAATTGTTGGTGCAAATATGGTAAAAATTACCTGTTTTGAGGTATAATCTCGGACGAATAAACCTTTCTATGCTGGGGAGTAGCCAAGTGGTAAGGCACCGCCCTTTGGAGGCGGCACTCGGGGGTTCGAATCCCTCCTCCCCAACCACGGAAGTTTCGATTAACAACTAAAGTTTTTAAGGTACCCTAAAGTCGGGAGGGATTCGAATGCCGCAGGCAAAATTTAAGAAAAATTTTGCCGAGGCGGGGTCGAGCGCAATTTTGTTAAGACAAAATTGACGCGTGACCGAATCCCGTAAAATCAAAATTTTATGCACATCACCTCCCAGCTTATCGAAATCTTTCTTCTCGGCCTCATTGGCGGAGCAGTTCCCGGCCCAATCCTCACCGCTATATTTGCCGAAGTCCTGAATAGGGGATTTAAACGTGGCCTTGTGGTTATGTTTAAGGCATTTATGGCAGAAACTTTGGTTTCCGGATTGGTGTTATTATTCTTTTTTTCTTGGAATATACCGACAGCGTATTTTTATATTATTTCCATTGCCGGAGCGCTTGTTCTTTTTTGGATGGCAAAGCAAGTTTGGGGAATTAATAAAGTTGATAATGACAAAATGAAAGTTTTTTCGTTTCCTAAATTGTTGCTGCTGACACTTTTAAATGGAGCTTTTTGGATTTTCTGGATAACAATTTGCGTGCCGCGGGCTTTTGAATTGAAACAAGCTATTTTTGGCGGACATGTACTCTTTTTGCTTGTTTTTGAAATGGGATGGCTTATTGCTGCAGGTGCACTTGCTTATATATTCTCTAAATTCAGACCCTTACTGTTGAAGAAAAATATAGTTTCCATTGTTTTTAAAACATTTGCTTTGTTGCTTGTGTTCTTTGGAATTAAGTCGATTTGGGTAAGTGTTGATTATTTTATGACGTTAGGGAGCTAGGTCTGCTTGCCCACCAGTTAGCTATTGACAAAACGCCACTTGATGGGTTAAGGTCGTAGCTATGGATAATAATCACCTGGAACAAGGTAATACATCAGGTATAGCAGCACGATTGGCAGACGCTATGGAAGCTGGGCGAGTGCCAGCATTACTTGAAGGGCTGGACGATAATGGGGCTTGTACACTATATGATTTATGGGAACACTTAGAGGCAACTCAAGGATTATCGGGGGTACAGCCAGCTGCTGATTTTGATTATAGGCTCAACGAAATTCCAGGTTATACAGCAATTAGGGAAAGGCTACTCTCCGCACTACCAGCAGAATCAGAATCCAGTTTTTGCGAGAGAATAAAAGGATCACTTGATGAAACTGTTCGTCAGGCGCTTAAGAGTGCAAAAGAAGACGGAGTTGAAAAGCTAATTAAATCGCCGCCAGATTTATATGACGGTGATCTTAATGTTAGTATTCCTTTTGATCCGCCGGCAGAATTTAAAGAAGCCTGGGGTAAATATCCAAGATTGGCGCATTTTTATGGACTTGAATCTGGCCCAATAATTGACTCTGCTACGCTGGGTGAACTTATAAAAGCTTACGAGAAAAACTTTTTGCAACATGCTCATCAGGTTGAAGCTGGACAATTTGTGTCCAATAGACTAATCGGTACTTATAACGCGATTACATATATGGTAACGGCTTCGTTATTGGAAAGCGACGGTAGCACACGACCAATAATTTGCGAGGCGCGAATCTGCGTTGCAAGCGATGAGGCCGAATCAAACAAGCTAAGACTTTTTGAAGTTCAAGGCTTTTCGGAAACGATGGCTGGGCATATTCCAGTTAGCCCCAATGTTAAAATTGTTAAAAATGGTGATGCTTTTTCTCTGCAAGTTAAGTTGCCATTGAGAAGACACATACATGAACTTGGACATCAAAATGTCGAGGGTTATTGTGAGGAAGACCCTCATTTTAGATTAGGTGAAGCTGCAAAAGAGGTTTGTCCGTTTGCACTAGACCAAGACGGTCACCCTGTGGTTAAGGAAACGGCGGATGGCAGCGGAATTTATGTTCCAATTCCGCTCACGATTGATCAGAGATTACTACTGCAAAAAAAAAGCTAATGGGCGTATAACACTGCCACCAATGTCAAACCAACTAACCACTCTTACACCAGATAACCCTTGTTGCGGTTGTAAACAGAATTGTTGCGATCCCGTAACGGTCGGAACTGCAATGGGTGGTGATTCGCAAAGGTTTCTCCCGCTAAATCATGGTGATCCGTTGCAACTACAAAGTGTTTCCGCGAGAGATGTGGAACTGGCCAGGGAGCATGCCAGATTGATGATTCAGGGGGATATCACCACTCGTAATCATCTTCTTTCTATTCCTCATTTTAGGCAAAGGGGTGTTTCTTTGGTAGGACTTGGAGAAACAGGAATAATTAGTCCTGGCCGAGAAAGGACTGATGCTCAAATAGTGGAAGCTACGATGGCTGGTTCAATTCAAATAAACGTCGTGATGTTGATTGCGGCAGTACTGTTTGATTGTGATTATTTTAGAAATGGAGTCTGTGCAAAGCATGATGAAAGCAGGCCATACGACCCTTGTAGAAAATTTAGTACTACACAATGTGGCCGCAGTAAATTTGCGCAACCACAGGAAATGCAACAGGCACTTGCAGAAATGTCTACAATTAAAGCTTGTGCGAGGCCAACTTTGGAAGAAGCAATAGAACATTTTATGACGCGGATGAGACAGCAATATTCTTAGGCTCCTACTCAATCTCCGTCTCCATTCCAGCCCCAACAACCGCTTCAGTAGGCTTAATCGCTTTGATTTTTGTTTTGTTAACGGCTATAATCGCCCCCTAGTTTTTAATAAAACTTTATATGAATGAGCGAGTTGATTCTCAGCCGGATGTTGATTATTCGCAGATGTCGGAACAACAACAGAACAAATGTAGACGCAATATATCACTTGGGGAGTCTGTAGTTTTTGATCCAAGTAGTTCCCATCAGAATCCGCGTGCTGCTGAAATGTATAGACGTGGGCCACAGCCCGGTGAACTGGTTCGTAGGTCAGATACAGTTGGTATAGGTTTTGTAATTAACACTGTTGGGGGAAGAGTTTTTACCTTACATGGCGCAGACGCGAAGCTGAGGCTAACTTCAAAGCTTCGGCTAATTACGGTTGGCGGTGTGCCTTGTTGGGAATTGCGTGACGATGGTGGTTTACAAGAAAGACGTGCTCACAAACCGAGTGAACGCGCGCCACATATTATTTTTGATCCGTCACAACCTGAAGAAGAACAAGATCCGATTTCTGCTGAAATGTTTAGGCGGGGACCTCAACCTGGGGAAATGGTTGTGTCTGGCGGTATTTGTAGTAATTATGACATTTACTCAGTAAGCGAGGGGATAGTACGTGGTGGTAGTCATGGTGCTGTCGAAGTCGCCAAACTAAGGCCCATTACAATGGGTTGGTCAGGTGAGTATCATTATTGGATTAGAGTGGCGGAATAGCTGTTATTCACTCAATCTCCGTCTCCATTCCAGCCCCAACCACCGGCTCCGCAGGCTTAATCGCGCCAATATCTTTGTAATACAAAAGCAGTAGAACTAGTGCAACGACCATATAAATAAAGCCAACGGCCCATGGAAGTGGCAACGCGATGTCGAGCAGCCATCCGCCAATTATTGGCGTAAGAATGGATGCCAGAAAAAATAAACTCTGGTAAACGCCCAAAACTTCGCCTCTTTCGTGTGGCTGTGCCGCACCGGAAATTTCGCTATTACTAATTACTCGCAGTATCGGCTGAGAAAAAGACTGCATAAATATTCCAATGAGCATAAGCCAAAGGTTGCCAATCATAATCATTAAAAGTGCCAGAGCCATGCCAATATTTGCAATGATTTGCAGCTGAGGTTCTGTCCAGAATTTTAGCCAAAAGTGCTTGAGCAAGATGCCTTGATTTATGGCTATAATAAGGCCTATTCCGGTCAATATTAATCCGTTTTTAGCGGCGTCAAATCCATATGCCATGTGATTATAAAGGGCGAAAACCGATTGAAAATTACTAACTGTCATTGCATACAAAAACCAAATTATTAAAAGTATTCGTATTGTTGGATTTGAAAATGCCCTTTTCATTCCAGCCAAAGGATTAATTGTAAATTTGCTGTTACGAAGATGTTTTGGATGAGTTTCTGGAAGTAAGAAATAGGCTGCAACCGTGTTGCCCAAAGCCAAAACCCCAGATGCTAAAAATGGAAAAGTTATAGAAACCGAAGAGAGTGCAGCGCCAATTGCCGGGCCTACCACGAACCCAATTCCAAAAATCGCACCCATCATACCCAAACTGTGTGTGCGTTCTTTTGCATCTTTTGCAATGTCTGTTAGGTAGCTTTGAGAGATTGAAATATTCCCACTTGTGATGCCATTAATTACGCGTCCCAAAATTATGAATGGCAAAGTGCCGATGGAAAAAATAAACCAACCGATGGCGGTGCCAAAAATGCTGATTACAAGAAGTGGGCGCCTGCCATAGCGATCCGATAAGCTCCCAAGAACCGGCGAAACCAAAAAACCGCAGAGTGCATATACGGAAAAAACGAGTCCAACCGCAAACGCCGATTTTGTGATGTTCTCAAGGTAAATAGGCAATGACGGCACAACTATCCCAAGTCCGGTGACGTCCAAAAAGACTGTTATAAAAATTACTATTTTCGCTTTATTCATTTATTATTATTGTTGCGGCGGAGATTGCGGCTGTTTCTGCGCGGAGAATTGTTTTGCCAAGTGAGCATACTCTAAAATTCGCATTTTGTGCGCAGTCGACTTCTTTTTCGGAAAATCCACCTTCGGGACCTATAAAAATTTCACACACGCCAATTTTATTTGCATTTTCGGCTTGCAGACGAAGAGGGGAGTTTTGGCCGCGAGCATGCAGCAAAATCGGGCATGACAGTTTTTCCTTCATCGCCTCACTAAACTTAATTTCATCCCTTAGAACCGGAATCTTTCCTCGTTCACATTGTTCAGCCGCCTCACGCAAAATCTTTCGCAAACGCTCAGGTTTTGTAACTCCCTCGCGCTGTGTAAATTCGGTAATCATCGGTACAAATTCACTAACGCCAAGTTCCGTACATTTTTGCAGCGCAAATTCGAACGATTCCATTTTTTTCGTTAGCGCCTGATACAAAATTATATGAGTTTTTGGCTCCGCGGCATTTAGCCGTTTTTCTTTTATCTGCGCGCTTATTTTGTTCTTATCGATCTGTGAAATGCGGCATATAAATTCATATCCACTTCCATCCAACGCAATAAATTCATAACCAACATTCATGCGCAAAACACGATTTATCTGATGTAAAACTTCATCATCAGAAATTTCAATCCTATCCCCTTTAACATTTTCCGAACTTACAAAAAAATGCTGCATATACAAGCCACAGCGTATAGCTTTTAGCTCTTTATTTCAAGCAAAGGCGGGGCTGGCCAAGCCATCACCAAGCTGGTACGCCCAAATTCAATTCTCCGCTCAATCTCTTTAAATATTTCTCCGGCAGAGACGTAATCGGCACAAATTCAAGAGGCAAATACTCAAGTGGATCAACATGCTGGAAGTCTTTAAATACCTCAAAGTGCAAATGTGCACCTGTTGTTAGCCATCCGGCACCTTTTGTCCCCGGAATACCGCCAGAAAGACCAATCACCTGGCCCTGTCTTACAACCTCACCTTCTTCCACCAGCATTTCCGAAATGTGGCCATACAAGGTCACAACCTTATCTGCATGGGCAATAATTATGTAGCTGTAGCCAAAACCGTTATCTGCAACTTTTGTAACAACGCCGTCGGCAGCCGAGCGCACTTTTGAACCCTGAGTAATTCTAATATCGATTGCATTATGAGCTATTCCCATCGTTGCGCGATAAGCAGAGTCGTGAAAAGTTGCACTTATTCCAAGAGACGGACTTACCGGCCATGAAAGCTGACTAATTCCTTTTAGAATTTGTTCACCTTCATCCAAATTTAAATCTGCAATATTTATGCCTGCAGCTTCCGGTCTATTCTTTAACTCTGTAATTTTAGAATTAAAGAATTCATAATTTTCCTTGAGTCTCATAATTTCATCATTGACCTGTTCGATTTCTTTCTTGGAAATTTCCAGCAATGCTTCATAAATTGCCTGCTTGCCTTTTGTCTCATCAATAAGGCGTTTGCGCGAATCTTGAGCATCAAAGAAAATCTGTTTTTCGTGCTCAAGCATTTTTTGCAGTTCCAAAATTCTTTGTTTTTTATCTTCTGTTTCCGCACGCTTATCATCAATCGCATTTTGCGTGCTCATTATTTCTTGTGCCGCTTGGTTGCTGGCATTTTGCAAAAATAACAAATAGGCATTTTCCTGCATTATTTGCCCCGTTGAGTTCTGCGAAGAAATAAACGCCAAAAGTTTTGGTTCGTTACTTCTCGGATCAAAAAACGTATTATTTTGTAAATAATATGTAGAAATCACGCTGTTAAGAGACGCAATTTGCTTTTTTAGTTCATCCTCCTTGCGCTTCATGTCATCTGCCAAAATTAAAATTTCATTATTTGTGTGCGCAATTTGCAATTCAACCGCCCCAATTTTTTCTTTATTAATTTCAATCAGCCGATCAAAATTTGAAAGTTGGGAACTTAAATCTTCTATTTTTACCTTGGACTGAGCAATTTTATCTTCAATTTGATTTATGTTCTTTTTGAGAAGTTTTAGCTCTTCTTTTGAATTATTAAGTTTTGTCTCAATGCCAAAAACATAGTAAGTGCCGCGCTTTAGTTTACTTTTAAGATTTTCGGTTAGCTGCTCTACAGTTTCATCAACTTCTTTATCTTCTTCTGTTTGGACAACTGTTGTATCCGAAATAAGATTTGGCGAGTTAACGCTCTGCGCACGCACAAAGTTTGCCGGGAAAAGCATTAATATTGCTGCAAATAGCGCTGTGGTTTTTATGAGTTTTCTAGGCATGCTTTTAACCATATAAATCAATAAATTATACCAGAAAAAGCCCCTTTTGACAATTAACAGGTGTAAAACTGGTATTGCAAAGAATCTACTAATCTATTAAGATACCTCCACTATGGCACATAAAAAAGCTGGTGGCTCCACCCGGAATGGACGTGATTCGCAGGCGAAACGCCGAGGTGTGAAACTATCAGGAGGACAACTAGCTAAATCTGGGTCTATAATCATTCGCCAAAAGGGAACTGAATATTTCCCGGGTGAAAATTGCCGCATGGGTTGCGATTTTACTATCTTCGCAATCAAGGAAGGCAAAGTAATCTTCTACGACAAGAAACGAACACGTTTTGACGGACAAGTACACGTAGCAAAATTTGTTGCTGTTAAATAATGGGAGATTTTGAATTTTTTAGCCCACCAAGTGAAGGTGGCGAGGCATATGACCCCGCGGCCTTTGAGCGTTTTAAAGAGCAGGTAAAGAAAAACGGGGCTTTTGTTGCAGCTATTCGCAAGGATGAAGCCAGGCAAAAGAAGAAAGAAGACAGGCTTGTGAAGATTTTGCTTAAGTTTATTCAGACAAATCAGCACAGTGGGATTTTGATGCTCGCGGCAAGACTGCTGGAAGAAAATATTCCGGCAAGTTTTATTTTGAGCATTATTATTCTTGGGAACGAGGAAATGCAGCAAGAGATGAAACGTGAAATACAGGGGGATTTGCCGCAAATTCCGGCTGGTGAATTTGTAAATAAGGAACCGAATGAGTTCTCGCTTATGCCAAGATTTGCGGATGAGTCGTTGCCGCTAAAGGTGCGCGCGGAGATTGACGCTTGGGGAAAGGGGATTTTTGATGCCGGCAGTGCCGGGCCTTTCCGCGTTTTGGAGACAATTTTAAATAAAGAGGGTGAACTTAAAAAAGTTGTAGTTGATTGCGCAGCCAACGTTTTGAGCGATTATATGGGAAACAATGATCTTAAAGATTTTGATTACGATTCGTATTTCTCATTCGCAGAGTTTTTAATAAAGGGAATTGCGAAAGCGCTAAAAAAGCAGGTGGAAAATCAGAAGGAGTTGAGTTAAACGGCTTAACCCAAGCTTTTTCTCATCTTGGCGGCTTCCACAATGTCGCTTTCGATTGGTTCACCAAGGCTGCGTTTTAGCATTATGTTTGAAGTGAGATTTCTGTGCAGAAAGTGATGTTCTTTTTGCGGGCCAAAATCGCTTTTGAGAATTTCTTTGCAAAGTTCCATGTCTTTTTTGATTTCGCGAGCCCATTCATTATCTTTCTCTAACTTCTCCAAGTTTTCCGCATTAAAGAATTTGCCGGCGTGTTTTAGTTCCCATTCAAGTGTGATGAAATGTTTTTTTAGAAGTGGCAGTAAGCCAAGTTTTTTGGCTTTCTCGAGCCCTCTGCCGGTTCCTATGAATTCCGGTGGAATTCCGGCGGAGTAACAGGCGCCTGTAAAACTTATTGCGCGTGGAAGTTTTACTTTTCCAACTCCGCGGTTATAACCAAAAAGCCCGACGTGCTGAACGCGTTCGCGCCGCGCCGGAATGTGCGCCGCCAACTCATTTATAAAAGGCGCCATTTTTTCGATAGTCTTTTTATAAAGCGGTTGGAAAATTTTAATTATATTTTTTAGGGCTGTGTTTTCTTCTTCGCTAAATTGCACCGTCTGTTTTTTGCCAAGTTCGCGCTTGATGTATTTAAGCGCTTTTTTGACTTGCTCCAGCGGATAATCGTACCTGAATGCGGATTGAATAGTGACAGTTGAAGCACCACGATATTGGGATAAACTGTGCGTAATGTTTTCCGGATTTATTCCGCCGCGAAAGGGGAGGGAGCCGGTTCCAATAATTGGGAATATTTTTACTCCAAACTCAGCCGAAACTTTTTCCAGTTCTTTTAGTGCAATTCGTACCGCCAAAACTGCCGGCACAAAACCTGCATTTAGCGCAGGGTCGGATCGCGCTATGAACACACGCAAATATTTCGGATAAAATTTAAAATGAGCTTTGTGGAGACGTAGGTATTCCTTCATTACACGGCCACAGTTAGCCAAATTATCGACGCTTTCGAAAAGCGGAATTATTTGAATATATCCTGCGCCAAATTTAGTTTGCCCGAAAATTTTCTCATAAACTCTTGCGGTTTTTTGAAAAGTTTTTTGTATGTGAATTAATTGTGACGCACTTTTTGTCATCGGTAAAATTAATTCAAAAACCGGAGGCGCATTTAATTTTAAAGATTTGGTGAACTCCGCAGCAGAAAGAATGCTCATGTATGCGCGGCCTAGCTTAAAAGTTTTTTCTTCCCAAATATTTGGAATTCTCACGGTTATAAAATTGTCTTTGCCAATTTGGTTTTTGCGAAAATATTGTTGATTTCCAGCAATTAGCCTTTCAATCATGGATTCGTCGGCAAACTTGCCTTCCCAGTCCCACATTTGCTCGTCGCACCCCATTTCACTAAAACTGCGAAAGACCTCTTCCGTCTCCATTTTGGTGTTAATAAGCGCTTCTTTTAGCCAAAAAGGCGGGCTCGCATTATCCGGGTGCTGCGTTGCCATTAGTGCCGGTATTTTTCTCTTATTTTGAGGCGAAAACACGTCTGCATTATACATGTTTTTTGCAGATTGCTACCTCTTTTTTCGCAGTATCGCGCCAACCGGTACAGCCTGTGGAAGTTTTATGAGCACCGAGTTTTTTTGCCCTGGATGAACTGTTGTTAATTTCTCGCCCTTTAGAGTTATAAAACTTTTAAGAGTGCAGCTAAAATCTTTTTTTGGACTTATAACTTCACATTTCACCGGAGCAATTAATCTTCCTTTTACTTCCATTTCATATAATTTAGCGCCTTTTTGTTTGTGAATGGCTTTTATTAATCCAACAAATTCATGCGTTTGGTGGGTTACATTTTTTTCGTAATCTTGTGCGGCTTGACGAGGATCATTCATCAAAAAGCCAGGAAAAAAACCGCGATTGGAAGTTTTTGCGAGTTCGGTTATATAGGCTTTCTTAAAAGGTTTTTTGGCTTCCATGTCATCAATTGCGCGACGATAAGTTTTTGCCACAGTCGCAACATAAAATACTGTTTTATTTCTTCCTTCAACTTTAAAACTGCAAATTCCCGCATCTTTCAATTCCTTTAAATATTCAATCAAACAAAGATCTTTTGAATTCATAATATAACTGCCATGCTCATCCTCATCCACTTCCAAAAATTTTCCAGGGCGTGTTTCTTCTTCCAAATGAATTTTATATTTCCACCTGCAGCTGTGAGTGCAAACACCCTGGTTTGCATCGCGATATGCAAAATAGTTAGAAAGCAGGCAACGGCCAGAATAAGCCATGCAAATGGATCCGTGAACAAAATATTCCAGCTCAAGTTTTGGATTTTTTTCGTGAATTTCTTTAATTTCACGCAGCGAAATTTCTCGCGCAAGAATAATTCTTTCCACTCCCTGTTTGTGCCAAAACATTGCCGAAGCCCAATTAACATTATTTGCCTGAACCGAAAGATGAATAGGAATTTCCGGCGCGATTTCTTTGCAAAGCATAATCACACCAGGATCCGCGACTATAAAAGCATCCGGCTTCAAATCCGCCATTGGGCGAAGTGCCGCTTTTAAAACAGGAATCTTCACATTTCGCGGAAAAATATTCACGGTTAAATAAATCTTCTTGCCAAGCGATTTGGCATAATGAACAGCCTCTTTTACCGCTTCAATATTGAATTTGTTCTCACGTGCACGCAAAGAAAGCATTGGCACACCGGCATAAACCGCATCCGCACCATATTGAAAGGCGCATTTTAGCTTCTCCATGTCACCCGCCGGCATAAGTAATTCTGGCTTCATACTTGAGCATTATTGCAGTTTTGTGCACAAAAATAAACTTTGATGTATTATATAGGCATGATAGATGGATCAAAACACGGGCACGAGATGGATGACACAGCCGCTTCTGCGGCAAACGACAGGTTAGAAGAGATTTTGGTGCGTGTAAAAGCGGCCGGAGGCACAATTACTTTGGATGAGACAATTCCGCTTGAAATAGAGTTTAATAATGAAATTGCCGAGCTTGGAGAAAGGCGCGTTGTGGAATTTAATATAAACCGCACGGATTTTCAAATTACTCGCGATGTGAAAAATGTTCGCATTGCGGGCGGAGATGGTCACAGAAAACACTTGGAACCTATTGCGCGCCCAATGATCGAAACAAAATTAAAGAAAAAGCCGGATACGGAGGATCAATGGATCGGCGTGGATTTTGAAGACATGTTTTAAAGGCTCAATCAATAGTCGATAGTAAAAGCCTGCCACCAAATGAGTATGCCTTCCTCTGCCGCAGGAAGCATTTTTGCTCCGGCCCCGGTTTCCGGGTCATACGGTGACAAATCAAATATTTTTGCGAATTTGCGATCGTCAGAAATATTCATTACGTGATCCAAAACAACTCCTAGCTCTTTTTGTGCCTCGCGATCTCCACCCATAGCTCTTACATTTAAATCTTTCCACCGTTTGTTTATCTTGTCTTTATTGTTTTTAATGTAATCGCGAAAAGCTTCGCTGGCTTTTACTGGGTCATCAATGCCGTTTACAATTTCTTCCAATTTATCCGGAACGCGTGTGAGCGAATCTTTGTCGAATGCATCCTGTGGCCGTGGCAGGGGACTATTTCCAGGTGCAGTATAGTTAAGAACTTCGACAATTTTCTCGGCAATTATTTTTCCATCGGGTCCAATGTCTACTTTAAATTTTGTCGGAAGAGTTTGTATCATACCGCCAGAAACCGGTCTTTCAACATGAAAATGTACATGTGGAGTGGAACAAAATCCGGTGCATCCTGCAAGTGCCAAAACATCACCAACTTTTACTTTATCGCCAACTTTTACCTTTGCCCCATGAAATTGATGATGACCGTAATATGCGGCCGTGCCATCTAGATGTTGAATTACAATATAATTTGAAGAATTCCAATATGAAGGATCGGGTCCGCCCGTTTTAAAACTATCAACAACTTCAACTACTATTCCTTCTCTGGCTGCCATTACGGCTGTGTTTTCATCCATTAGCCAATCTATTGAATATGCCAGTTCACCATAGTGTGTGATCATGCTGTTATTTCCCTGTCCAACTATGTGAGTTGTGCCGACTTCATAGGGCAAAGTATAGATGTACGAATCGTCATGCTTTGCGTACATTGAGCCAGGTCGCCGGTTTGATTCATAGGTCCAAGAGTTTCTTTTTGAAGTATTAATAGTGGTTAAAGTAAATGCTTTTGTGGTTGTATTTGGAGCAAAAGTTTCATTATATGTAGCCTTGAAATCGGCCACCATATTTGTGAGTTTTGGTGTGATTTGTACGGTAACGAATCCAGGTTTTTTATTGCGAACATAAAAATCAACAGTTCTGCCATTATCTTTTTCCTGAGTGATTAAACAGATTCCGGCAGGGGATTTATCGAGTTCTTCCAGGCATTTTTCCACGCCGTTTTGAATTGCATAATCAGCCGGAAATTCCAAAAGCTTGTTTGGGCTATATGCTTGGGCGGAAAGTTTATCCAACGCAAAATTGGAATTAATTTCAGGAGTTTTTTCCGAAATGGAATTTATGGAAGTGCTTGGAGTTTGGCTGCATCCAGTACCAAAAAGACACATTAGAACCAAAAGAAGGTTTGTGTAGATATTCATTAGCGTATTTTTTTAAGGCTATTTATGGGGTGTCTATCCGGGTTCGAACCGGAACTAAAGGGACCACAACCCTTTGTGCTGCCATTACACCATAGACACCATGACCCGAAAACGATGGAATTATACCAAAAATTGGGGGAAAACCTATAGAAACCAAAAAATCCCCTCCGGTTGAAACGGAAAGGATTAAGTTGGGTTGACGTGTACCAACGCCGAAGCCTCAGTAGCGTCATGAAACCTTATTAAAGCGCCTAGCCAATAAATTCTTCAAGATCGAAAGGAATCACCGTTGAATCATAATTTCTTTGACCCACAGAAACTTGTGCAGTGTCTGTTAGCCCAAATTCAGCATTCGCGAATACATATTTTTTCATGAATCTATATTTGCGATCGAGCAGGTAATTTGATTTTGCAAGCTTGCGAAATTCCGCACCATGAAGCCTATAAAACGTGTATGTCTCGGCAAAATCCTCAAATGGATCCGTTGCAGCATACTGTGAAACGAAGTCCAATTCTTTTGAGTTTGAACGTTTTTCTGTTTCTGATTTCCAGCTGATTTTATAGAAAAGTGAGCTGGCATCATCTTTTGTAACCGGCACTTCGAAGTCATAAAATCCGCTAAATTCGCCATTTTTTGTGCCTTTCAAATAGCTGCCGTCTGTAATGTGGCCCATTTCATGAACAAAAACTGCGGCCAACTCATAATTATCAACGTTATCACAGCGAACAATAATTTCTCCGTTGCCACCAAGTCCGCGTCTGCCATCTTCTGTATAAAAAAGTGTAAGGTCTCTAAGTTTTTCTGTGTGCTCTGCAGGAAGTGCAGCCATGGCGCTATAAATAATGTCATTACAAACGCGCATTGATTCCGGAGTTGGTGAGCTGTCTTCTCTGTGCTCCGTACCAGGCAAAAGATTAACACCAATAGAACTAAAGCGTTTTTCGTAGTAAGTTTCGAGATTTTGAATGGTTGATTGTGTGTCTTCTACCTGAGGCTCAGTTATGCTTGATTGAGCTGTTTGGCGAAGATCAGTAATATCGGCAACTTGGCCCGCTACAGTCTCGCTTATTACTGGTTGATTTACCTGTTTTATGACATTTTTATTCGAATTTGCTCCTGATAACAGGAGGACAATGGCTAAAATAACGCTTAAACCTGTTATTTTCCTTAGCCAGACCATATTGTGTGAATTAGTCATCTTCATAAGGCGAGTGAATATAGCAAGCTTTGGCCGACTTGTCAATAGGTATTGACTTCTTCCATTCATATGTTATTTTGTGCCCACTTATGGATAGATTTGAAACTAACGGCATGGAAAATACCCCTGATCGAAAAGGTCAAGGAATTGGCGTTTTGTCAGCAATAGCAAGTCAAATTAGAGATTTTAGGGATGTTTTTCTCGAAGCATGGTGTGATGAAATAGGCCCTTTCCGGGTGGAAAGGGAAGCACGGGTAATAGCTAATCTGAGGGCTCTGGGATGGTGCCAAGTTAGGCCTTCTCATGTTTTGACGATTAATGACCATGCAGAGGACCTCCATCAGGGAGGTCATGACACTAAAATCTTGACGCTAAATAATGGGACGAGGGTTATTTACTTTAAATAAGACAAAAATTAGCCTAAATATCTGCACGGGCTGATGCGTTTTGTAATAAGAGGAATTTTGATTGATTTTTCTCGCGCACAAAGCAAAAAGGGCGCCGCAGAGATTAACCGCGGGCGCCCTTCGAAGAAATGGGCGGGCGAGTGGCATCCGGCATTGCACCGGAACCAAAAGCCACGAACAGGTAGAAACCGGGGAGGTTTCCACCTGAGGAGCTATCAAGAAAGGAGGGAAGACACATCTGGGGCGGAAGGCCGCCCCAGGTTCTCGGCTAGGAGAAGAGGAACAGAAGACCCCAGCCGAGGAAGAGGAGCAGGCCGCGAAGCCCGGTTCGGGTCGCGAGACCCGTCCAGATGGCTTCCGCCACGCTCCAAACCCACACGAATGCGAGCGCCCACCAGTACGTGGACGCGAGGAACGAGTGCTCCCAGCCAAGAGCGCGACCAAGTGCCGCCAAGCCGACGAAGACGAAGACGAAGACGCATAGAATCGCGTCGTCGAACTCGATCTTCTTGAGGCCAGGCAATCCCTTGAAGGCACTCCAGAGGAGCAGGAGGCCGAGTGCCTCCAGTATGTGCAGAACCTTCCACCATGGGTAGGCGGAAGGCGGCCACAAGAAGGTTGGCTGCAAGGCGAGTCCAAGAAGGACAAGCCCAGCAATCAGCCCGGGGACGGTGAGAATGAACACCTGTCTCTTGCGGAGTCCCCACCCGCAAGAGAGAACCAGCAGAACGCCGATAGCTGTCTGCCAGGGGGGCAGAGAAGCCGGCGTTGTGCTGATGTTACTGCCGGTTCCGGACGTCGGAATCCCAGCTGCAACGTGTTCGCTAGCATACCGATCTGTCTCGTTCTGCGCCGAATCCCACTTCGGCAGTTCCCGCTTAGGAAGCGGGGCCGGAGGCTGGCTGGTGCAAGAAACGATAGCGATGGCGGCCAGGAGGGTCGCCAGAAGAACGGACACCGTGCTGCTGTTACGCATGTCTCAACTCCTTGAGTGAAGAAACGTGGTGAAAAACGGTCCAACTTGCTGATTTTTTTCGCGCAAATGCAAATAAAACAATGCGGAAAATAATTTAAAAATCCCCAAATCAGACCGTTTTTCTTATTCTTGATAGCGTTTGGCGAATTCGCAACTAAAAAAGTACGAATTCACACATTATAAAAGATCAAAAGTCTGTTAAATTACACCAAAACAGCCCCGCCGTCAATCGTGCCGAGAAGAGAATAAACAAACCTTTACGGTCTTATAACATCTTCCATTTCCAATTTAATTGCCACCCATTCAGCGTCGGTAATTCTCTTAGCAGTTTCATTTGCATCTTCACTTGCCTGCGCACTCCTCTTAACAGGATCTTTAATGCAATGCCTCAGAGCCTCTTTTAAATATTCACTATAATGTTCTGCCAAAACAGAAGGGGATTTGTTTTCCAAAATTGCCCTATTCAAATACAACTCTCTATAAAAAGGTGTCTCTGTTTCATTCAAAAACCCAACCATGTCACTATTATAATCATTACCAAAAAAGTGGCCGTGAGTTTTTTCCAGCCTGGCAATATAATGGGCCTCCAGTTTTGACATGGAATTTGCCATGAGTGTTTTGTGTCGCGGTTTGATTAAACTATTTTGAACATGTGGATTTTCTCCTTCAATGCTCCATTCCCAAGTTTCTTTTCCGGAAATCCATCTAAATAAATCTTTAATTAAATTCCAGACTTCACCCGGCACAGTACTTGATTCCGCCTTGTCGCGAATTTGGGCCAATTTATTGGAAAATCTGCTTAGCATTTCTTCTTCGGAACCATTTTCTGTAATTGCGCGAAGTATCATTCCTTCCGAAAGATTTCGCAGAATGCTCTTATATCTTTCCACAACTTCGCCATCAAATTTTGGCGCATAACGAAGAGGGAATTCGCGATCAAAAATTTCGCTCATCTGCCTCTTAATTCTATCTAAATTTTTTGCATCCGGATTTATTGGACCCTTCACGTCAATTTCTTTTGATTCGTCCGGACTTGCGCGTCCTCCCTTAACATCTGCAGCATAATCATCCACAACTTTGCTGCGTCCCCAATCTTTCGGCATCAAATCTTTTAATTGTGTTTTTAATTCTTCCAGCTCTATTTTTCCATCGTTGGCTTGGCAAACTTCCAGCGCGGCACGCACCTTATATGTAACGGCCTGGCGAATATATTTTTGAGTTTCCGGATGAATATTGTCTATTGTATTTCCAGCAACATTGCCTGCCACAAGTCTGTCTTTTCTTGCAAAATCACGAGTGTTATAACTCCAAACATTTAATAGGAATTGATAGATTTCAAAAGCTTTGTCTCCGGCGCCCCAACTTTTTGCGCCACTTCCGCCAGAAATATCGCCAAAAGATTCCAGACCTTCGTAATCAAATCGCTCGTCTGTAATTACTTTTCTATATTCACCCAAAAGTCCTTTGTAGTCCTTATTTAGATAGTTTGCATTTTCAAGTCCATCTGAGCTTTCTCCACCATGCATAAACTGCTCAAAGCGTTTTGCTTTTTCTCCTTCATCTCGCACAGCATGGAAGTCGCGATCAAGTTTTTCCATTTGCTGTACAACGCTTTCTATTCTGGCTTTGTAGGCAGTTTCCATATCTTGCACCGTTTTGCCCTGCAAATCTTGTTTGAACATTTCCAGCGCTTCGAATTTCTTAAAATCTACGACGAATTTCCATTGCCTTTGTTGAACTTTTCCGTTTACCGCAGCAGATAATCCATTGGAAAATAATCCTTTAGTATGTGACCAGAAACTCTCGCTCGTGTTGTCCATCATCGCTTCAACTTTCATAAAAGACGTATTGAAGTCGGAACTTGCGAGTATTTGTTTTGCTTTTTCGTTTAAGAAAGATGAGCCTCCGTTGGTTTCTGAAATCTGTAAGAATTCGGTGCCGCCGGTAACTGGATTTACTGCGCCACCGGTACCAATAAAATCCAATTTATTTCCACCAACTCCAGGTTTTGCTTTAAATCCGAGTCCTGCAATTTTCCCGGTAACAACTGTGCCAAGAGCAGGATCCTGCTCTATATTTGTAATTTCCACAGGCAATTTGTCCAGAAGTTTT
>Ga0172379_10004009_pt1 | contig 22478 bp, 17 predicted proteins | sample GrowelOW334metaG_FD_119756 | JGI IMG/M metagenome (GOLD analysis project Ga0172379, IMG submission 119756) | Groundwater microbial communities from an aquifer near a municipal landfill in Southern Ontario, Canada - Groundwater well OW334 metaG | ecosystem: Environmental > Aquatic > Deep... | reverse complement strand
TCGCAACACCAGATAATTTAACTACTACAGTTCTCACGCAAGACAGTTTAACTCAAACCGTTAACACCCAAAATCCCACAGTTCAGGTGGTGGCAGAACAGCAACCTCAAGTTCAAGTCGTACTTGTACAATGCCCATACGTGGGAAATCCTAAAATTGAAGGACCTCGAACCCTAACAAATCCAGAGATAGCTTTATTCAACGCAATTGGATCAAATAATATTGCATCTATTAGCACGTTGGTTGTAAATCAATGTGCTAACGTAAATGTAATAGGCAATCCGGCCCCATCACTATCCCGATCAGCTGGCTCAGCAAATAATTGGGCCTCTTTGCATCACGCTGTTCAATATAATACAACAACAGATGTGGCCAAAAAACTATTTGAGCTTAGGGCTTTTGTCAACATCACAGATGATCTGAGCCGTACACCTTTACATTGGTCAGCTATGTATAATAAACCATTATTCGTGAATTTTTTGATAGATAAAGGTGCAAATGTAAATGCCAAGGATAAAAACGGCAGCACTCCGCTACATCTTGCCACTTCTCTGCAACTGGGTAGCGCAGCGCATACTCTTCTCGCAAGGGGTGCGTCAATCGCCACCACAAATAATTCGGGCCAAGTACCATTTCACGTAAAAATTTTATTAGCCAAATATGGTACTGATACACGTGGAATAACAGGCAAAGATGTAACATCTATTTTACAGCAAACGATAAATAATATTAAATACTTTGATTTACAAAATAAAAGACGAAGACTTTCGAATAGTAATATCCAAACAACTTATGGATCATGGCAAAATACGCTTTTTGGAGATCCTGTTCCAGGAAAATATAAGTATCTTACAGTCTGGTATAGATTAATATATGGGGCACCTACAAGCACAAATTTATCGAGAGAAATAACTATAAACCCATCCACAATGAACCCAAATGCAGTGATCGGAGAACGAAACGACTTCGCAGTTACATTACCATAAACAATCATCAGACCTGTAATAAATTAGCAATAGGCAGTAGCGTGATTAATCGCTTTACTGCCTATATAAATTCCAGTTCAATCTATTTGATCAACTTATTCGATCACAAGGAAATCAACGAAACTGAATCAATAATCTCTCCAAGCAACTTACGTGCAACAACCTGAAACTTCTCCGGTTCTTTTGTGACATAAAATGAATATTTTGCTGTTTTTTCTGAAAATCCAGGTTGCTTATCTAGTGCATTACTCGCAAGTATTTTACTTTGCACCTTAACTACTTGCCTTGCAACAGCATCATTTGAATCAAGAATAATTACACCCTCAGGTAACAATTTCTGAATTTGGACTCGCAAGAATGGATAGTGTGTACATGCAAGACCAACTACATCAACACCCAGCGCTATCGCCGGAGATAAATACTCCTGCAGTTTTTCTTGTGTATGAGGATCATCAAACAGTCCTGCTTCAACCAAATCAACCAGATCAGGACAAGCAATACTTAAAACCTCGACTCCACTTCCATATTGAGCAATTAATTGTTTTTGATACTCACTGTTAGTTGTATGTAAAGTAGCTAAAATTGCCACTTTTTTATTTTTAGAAAGTTCACAAGCCGGCTTAATAACCGGCACAGCCCCAACGATGGGAATTGTCGGATATTTTTCTCTCAAATACGAAAGGCTAGAAACTGACGCCGTATTGCAAGCGACTACAGCAATTTTGATGTTATGTGTTGAAATAAGATAATCTAAAATTTTACTGGTAATTTGCTGCAGTTGTTCCGTCGTTTTTTGCCCGAAGGGTAAATTATTATTATCAGCAAAGTAAATAAGATCCTGCTCCGGTAATTGCTGAGCAATTGCCTTAAAAATTCCAAGCCCCCCTACTCCAGAATCAAAAATACCTATTGGCTGCATATCCCCTCATCTTTCGTTAAAAATTCTTCGCCAGCGAGTCTATTTTTTTGCTAAACATTTTAAAATTAAGTTAAAAGAAAAAGAGAGGGGTGTAAAGTCATCGACAACTTTACACCCCTCTTTAAATTTAAACACTAAAGCGGTAAGTAGGGATTACTGTTTTACCTCAGAACCACTGACAACATTTCCTACGACATGTGGCAAAAATGGCGCACTGTGTACCTTACGATAAATTGCAACGTGTGCAGTAAATGCTCCATCAGCTATATATTTCTTGGAAAAATCAGATGCCCTTACATCATCAAAAATTTTCCAGGAAGATCCAGTTTTACATGAGGCTATAAAATGGCCTCTCGATGCCGAATCCCCGCGATGATAAATCATTCCAATCAATTCATAATGCTGATTTCTAATATTTAAAATAATGCCTGGCGTATAAACTAATGGAAATTTCATACCTTGACCTAACCATTGACCGCTAAAACTCTCAAAACCAAAAGTTTTTGATGTCTTCGCATCAACCTTTTTTATATCTGGTAAAGTGCAATCTTCGTCAGTAAAAGATTTTGGTTGCACAATTAAAATTTCAGGCATATCAGCAGTAACATCAAACTGTACAAACAAATTCAATAAGTCTTCTAATTTTAAACGTGGCCTAGAATCTTTTTTATAGTCGCTTTCTAATTCCAATGGAGTAACAACTTCCGCCAAGAATTGAAAATCAACCGCCAAAGGCGACATCAAATTCAAACATACTTGCCAATTGCCATTCACTCTAGCGCAGAAAAGACGCCTAAAATCTAAAAGATTTCTTTGAATATTGCGCAAAGATTTATCTAATACTGGATGTAATTCTAGAGCTCTTATCCCTTCTAATGCCACATCTAAATGTTTATTTAACACATCACAATTATTAAGATAGATGGTATCAGCACGAGTTAATTTCAAGTACTTTACTTTATCTTTAAGCCACTCCCAATTTTTGTTTTCTCCAAAAACGTCTTGTAATGTCAAAAGTTTAATTTCATCTAACAAATCATATTCTGATACCCTAATAAATAAATCTAAAACATCTATAGCTGATTGGGATTGGGAATCTACACCTTCATGAAAAGCACCCATTGCACCAATTAAATCTGATATTTTACCAAAAAACTCTTCTGATTCCTGACGGCCCAAATCATTAATCAATTTTTTTGTAGATAAAGCATATTCAGCAAAATTATTTAAATCTTTACGTTGAAATGCTTCTTTTAATTTGGCTTTTGAAATTTTTAGCCTAAGTTCATCTGCCCTACGTTTAACACATCGAGCAAAAAAATCAAAAGATAATCGATCTGAATTATTAAAATTCGAAATATCAAAAAGCACCAAATCAATAAGCTCTTTTTTTAGTAAATCACACACTGCGCCATCATCGCTAGGCATTAATGACGCAAGCACATTTAGTAAATCAAGATGATACTTTGTATAATACTGAAAAGGCTCAAGCAACAACTTCAAAAATTCTCCCGAATCATGTTGACCTTTTAACATGCCACGCATGGCTGGACTTGTACTATTTTTGCAAACAAATTCCCTAAAAACTTTTGGGCTCACGATAACTCTACCCTCAGCAACACTACTTCGTTGCAACTCATCAAATATATAAATAATTTGCAATGGAATAGAAAAAGGCCCATTATCCCCGGCTAAAACATAATCAGTTCTGTGTAAATTTAAGAATTCCTGAAATTGCGGTATATTATATAAAATTTGTATGGCAGAATTCACAAAACAGTCTGACCCGTTATTTATAAGGCCAACTAATTTTTTAGACGCTTGTTTTGCAGGCTCTTGCCTTTGCGCCTTTTCCACCGGTACCCCATCACCTTGGCCATTAGCTTCGCGCTTCATTCCAAATAAACAACTCACTACTGATATAATTAAAAATGTGACAATCAAACCAATATTCGATTTTTTCATAGAAACCCCCATTTAATTTAAATCTATTTTTAATAATAATATAATAATTTCAGATTATCAATTTTAATCAAAAATGACAAATGGCGCATATGTAATATTATAATTTCACATTGAAATAATTTTCAATCAAAGAAAGCTACTTTTCAGCTTAAAATCATGCTATATCACTATTCCTGATTCTCTGATGTTTTTTCATCACTGGTTTGATTGCATGCTCCAGGCTCTGAAGACGTTGAGGGATTATTTAAGAGATCATCTGTATTTGTTTGATTATTATCCATCATATCAAACTTTGCAGCAGAACAAGTTTGTGAAAGATCTGTTAAAAGACAGTATTTTATAGTTTTGAAGTCAATCAAAGGCTCAATGTCAATATCGTGATAAAGTGAGTTATGAGAATGCGAATGATTTACAATTTTTCCAATACAAAAACCTTCAGGAAATACTAGTCCACGTCCAGTTGAAAGAACCATATCATTGTCTACAATATCAAGCAAATGACTGACATAGTGCATTTTACAACAATTTTTTTGATTTTGGCCTATAACAATTCCATTTGCATTGGTAGAGCTTGCAAATGCCGCAACTTTGCAAGCTTCATCGGTAATCAAAGTGAGCTTACTGTAATAGTCGTGAACTTCTGTTATTTTTCCAAGTATCTGAAATTTGTAAATTCCAACCATATTCTTTTTGATTCCGTTGAAAGAGCCACGATTTATTAAAAAAAACTGTCCGTCTTTTTTCAAACTTTTAAGCAAAACCTTACAACCCATCATATGATCAAGGTTGTAGCGTTCTTTAAATTCACAAATCTCTTTACTGTCAGAATCAAATTTAAACAATGCTTTAATTTTTATATTTTCTTCGCAAAACTGGTCACATTTTTCATTCAAAAGTTTTAACTCAGCCTTAATTTGCTCATAAGACTCCCTACCCTCAACACGTTTTTGAATAAAATCAGCAACACCACTTGCCACAAATACAACAGGATAAGTCACTTTTGTCGTGAATCGTTCTAACGCTCCACTCTCAAAAAATAAAATTTGATTAACTACAAAAAAAGCGATGCAAAAAATAATAAGCCCAAATAACCCTTTTTTAAGAAACATATTCATTTTAAATCTGCTTTTCTCTATTCTCTTTTATTAACTGAATTAACAATTCTCGCATTTCCGTTTCGGTCTGCGAACGAAGTAATTTCTGTCTCCACTCTGAGGCATCCACAACAAATCTTACATACTGAGGCAACTGTTTTTTGAACGGAATAAATCCTTTTGGTCCATAAAATTGAATATTATTATCCAGATGCTTTAAGGCACATCTCAAAGCCAAATCAGTAGTAACTTCAAAAGTTTTGCCCTGTGCCGCTTCGGTCATCTCACGCATTTTCCAAGGAGCACCCCATAATGCTCTACCTATCATATAACCATCGCATCCCGTTAATTCGTAAACTTTTTGTGCCATCTCAAAACGTGAAATATTGCCTGAAAAAATTAGTGGTACCGTTAGGGCCTGCTTAACTTGGCGTGCAAGCTCATAATCAAGACGCGACGCAAATCCCTCAGGTTGTGTTCTTGGGTGGATAATAACAGCATCAACGCCACAGTCTTGTGCCATTTTAGCAACTTCTAACGCATTCTTTTTCTTAAAGCCTGCCCTAATCTTAACAGTAAAAGATGCACGGTTGTCTATGCGTTTAATAAAATATTTTAGTAACATTTCCAGATGCGGAACATCTTCCATAAGTGCTGAGCCACATATTGATTTAACAACAGCTTTAGCAGGACACCCACTGTTTAAATTTATTGACTTAAATCCTGCAGCTAAAATTTTTTCTATGGCTTTATCAATGAAATCAGTTTTATTTGTTGAAACCTGAAAAGCCATTGATTGCTCAATTGGATCATATTTTAAGCATATCCCGGTTCTTTCATTTGCCACCATTGCAACATGACGCATCTCTGTAAAAAGCAACTCCTCCGGAGAAAACTCACGAATCAATTTTCTTAACGGAGAATCGGTTATGCCATCGAGCGGAGCCGACATAAATCGCGAATACTCTTCTTTACCAATCTTAATTTTACTTTGCCAAAAATCTTGGTTACTCACTTGATTACTCACGTTTTTTATTATTCGTAATTTGTTGGATGTTTTAAATGATAGTCCGTACTTTGCTCAAATGCATAAGCAACTTTGAACAATAGCTCTTCACTCAAGCGCGGACCCAAGAATTGAAATCCAATTGGAAGATTTTCTTTTGAAAAACCACATGGAATCGAAATTCCTGGTGTTCCAATTGCACAGTTTGGAACGGTGAAAATGTCAGCTAAGTACATGGCAACAGGATCAAACGATAATTCGCCAACTTTGAACGGAAGCATTGAAATAGTTGGACTTGTAAGAAGATCAACGTCTTTAAATGCAGAGTCAAAATCTGCTCTTATCATCTCACGCACAGCCTGGGCCTTTTTGTAATAAGCATCTTTATGCCCGGCAGAGAGAACGTAATTACCCGTCATTATTCGAGTTTTAACTTCTTGACCGAAACCTTCTTGACGCGTCTTTAAATACATATCAAAAAGATTTTCAGCCTCTTTTGTTCGCACGCCGTACAAACTTCCGTCATAACGCGACAAATTCGAAGCACCCTCTGCACGACTAATAATAAAATAAACAGCATTGCCATATTTTAAATGAGGCAAGTCTATTATTTTGATTGTAGCTCCAAGTTTTTTTAAATGCTCAATAGCTTGATCAAATGCCAATCTAACTTGAGGATCTATGCCCAATTCTGCAAGAGCATCTTTAATTATTCCAATCTTTAAATTTGCAGGAAGTTTTCCATCCAAATTTTTTGTATAATCTTTTGGTTGCATTTGAATAGTTGTTGAATCTTTCGAATCAACGCCAGAAAGAGCCGTTGTCACCAATGCATTGTCATAAACGGTTCTTGTAAGAGGCCCCACTTGATCAAATGATGAACAAAAAGCCATAACCCCAAATCTTGAATGCAATCCATAAGTTGGATATAAACCAACCAAATTACAGAAAGATGCAGGATTTCGCACTGATCCACCGGTTTCGGTACCAAGTGAAAATGGGACTAATCCAGCGGAAACAGCCGCGCCGGGGCCAGAGCTTGAGCCACCGGAAACTCTTGTAACATCCCAGGGGTTTCGAGTTGGTCCATATGCAGAATATTCACCGGACGCACCCATTGCAAATTCATCACAATTGGCACGACCAATACTTACCGCACCTGCTTGTTTTAATCTCTGGTTAACTGTGGCATTATATGGAGCTTTGTAATTACTCAAAATTTTTGAACCTGCAGAAGCAATTTTATTTTTTTGACAGATATTATCTTTCAAAAGATATGGGATACCTACAAGAATTCCGTTGGATGCTTGATTAAGTTCAGGATCTTGAAAACTTTCAAGCACAGCGTTTAGGCTACTGTCATGTTTTTTGATTCGCTCAAGATAAAATTTGATTACTTCTTCTCGACTTATCTCTTTTTTGTCTATTTTTTCTCTGAGTTCTTTGATTGTTATAAACGGACTTAGCATGTTGTACCTTTATTTTCGTCCAAAATTTTTGGAACAACAAAATAACTCTCTTGCTTTTCATGAGCCAAATTTAAAATATCTGTTGAATCGGTTGGAACCACCTCATCTTCACGCAAAATATTTTTGTTCCTGACCTGATCAACCTGTGCAGAAACTTTTACTTCTTTAATTTGATCAATGAAATTCAATACTTTTTCAAGATTATTCGTAAAAATTTCAATCTCACTATCTGAAAGATTTAATGCAGAAAGTTTTGCAACTTTAAGCAGTTCTGTCTTATTAAACCCGGCGCTAAAATCAGCCATTTTTAACCTTTTTTATTTTTTAAAATTTTTTATTTTTCCCACTTGCGGCTCTTAACTCTATATAAAAAAATCAGTCCCATGACAGCGGTATTAAAATAGAATGACCCATAAACAAGTGTAAACTTTATTACCTGACTTTTTATTGGAAGCCAACTAAAAAATGCAGAAATTGGAACAAAGAAAAAAGCGCACGATATGAAACGCCCCCACATAACAGCCTTGACATCCCCGGCACCACGCAACGCACCGGCAAGAATAAGCTGAATAAAATCAAAAATAACTAGCATGCTAATTAAAGGTAAAATTGCAGCAGCCATGTCTGTAAATTTATTTTTGGGATCAAAAATGCTTACAAAAAATCCTGCATTAAACGACAAAACTGCAAGTGCAACTAATTCCAATAACCCTGTGAAAATAAGAATCTTCTTTATATTGGCAGTTGCTCCATCCGCATCTTTTGCACCCAACCTGTTACTCACAAGAAATGTTATAATTTGAGCACCAGCAACCGCTGGTAATATCGCAAAACGTTCAAGATCTTTGACGACAGAAAAAGTAACAATTGCATATTTACCCATTGAAGCGATCATTTTTGAAAGCCAAACGTACGAAAGAGCTAATGTTCCCTTGTCAATCATAATTGGCCAACTGAGCTTTAAAATATTAAGAACCCTTTTCATATCAAAGAATAAAAATCTAAGGTTTACGAAATATTTCTTGTATTCGGGTGTATAAAATATATACCCGAGCGAGATTGCTATCACTACAAAATACTGAATTACGGTCGCAATTGCAGGACCCTGCAAACCATAGGCCGCAAATCCCAAATTCCCGTGTACCAATGTAAAATCAAAAAAGGTATAAATTACAACACCTATCAAACTTAATACCATTGGTATTCTGGTATTTTTAACAGCGCGCATAAATCCGATCAGAGCCATCGCCACAAAAGTCAAAAGCGCTCCAAATGATTTGAGTTTTAAAAATGGAATACCAACTACCATCATTTTTTGCGGAACACCAAGCCAGCTAAATAAAAGACCTGCACCAATAAAAATTAAAATAAACTGTAAAACACCTATAATAAGACTTGCAAAAATTGTGGGAAAAATATAACGGCCACATTCCTCAAAATCCTGACTTCCATTATAACGACCAATCACTGCCATTGCTGCAACGGGAATAGCCTCGGAAAGCTTTACCAAAAAATGTATAAAATTTACAGCCATTCCAAGAGCGCCATAAGTTGTGTTTGAATTAAGCCCGGAAACAAGGTACGCATCAATCATCGGAGGAAGTGAAATTAAAATGGCAGATGAAATAAGCTCCGGGAGCCAGTAAGAAAATATATCCCTAAATGAATCCCCTTTTTTTAAATTATTTATGAAAATTCTCATGCACAGTCCTTTGGGTTAATTCAAAAATCGGCCAACGCCCACTCCAGAGCATATTTAATGGTCAAAATACACGGCTTAGCGCATAAACGCATGCTAAGATTCTAATCCATTTAATTTTCATGTAAAGAACAAAAATTAAAACGGGTGATTTAGCTTTTCCCAAATCACCCGTTTTAATTAATTTATTACAAATTGTCTATATCTAGAATATCTTATTAAGAACTTCGTTTGAAGCCGCAGATGGGCTAGATACCTTTAGAACCTTAGCCAATGTTGATGCAACCTGTGTCATATAAACTTTTTTCTTATTTTTTTTCCCTGTCGTCACCCCTTCTTGATAAAAAATCAAAGGGACATGGGTATCATAGTCATAAGGTGATCGATGAGTTGTCCCTTTTTGATGTTTAATTATTTCGCAATATGGCTGTGGCATAAAAATTAAATCACCACTTCTTTTTGAATTAAATTGATTTTTATAAAGCTGTTCAAAATAATTTTTTGGGAATTTTGCCTTTTCCATCTCCTGATTAGTCCAACATGTTTTAATCGCGGGCTGCTTTAATAAATGATTTTTAAGCAACGCAAAAATTTGATTCAATTTTTCTTTGCTCAAATCTTTTTTTATACTGTTATCAAGATAAAATTGGTTAGCCTTAAACGTTTGAACTATTTTTTTAATACCAAATTCATCTTCAATAATTTTATTCATCTCTTCTGTCAATGCTGTAGAATTGAGTCTTTTTGCAGAAGCAAAGCCTTTTCTTTGTAAAATTTCAGGAATTGGCGCCACCCCATGATCAGCAGTCAAAACAAAAAGAACATTTTCAGCTCCAACAATATCTTGTACATAATGCATAAAAACTTCAAGCTGACTGTCCAGATGATAAATCATATCAATTACTTCAAGACTGTATGGACCATAAATGTGCCCAATTCTATCAAGGCTTGAAAGTGAAACCCACAACAACAACTTATCTTCATCATTCATTTTTTTAAAATTAAAATCCAAACATGTTTTTGCCAAACTTAACAAAAGACCGTTAGATTCAGGTGTTTTTTGATAAATTTTATCGTACTGGTCGCCCTCTATCTTTATAATCTCGCCAGCCATGTGATCTGCTTGTTTGGTAAACTCATAATCTGCAACATTATAAAACTGATAAGGCGTGCTTGTAATTGGAAACCGTAGCCGCCAATCAACTTCACCTACCTTTTTGATATCATGTGTTTTGTTAAACCTTGCAAGCCAACTTGGCATTGTTTTGAAATATGCCTTACTTGATGTAAAACTTTTCAAATTTTTATCAAACCAAATACATTTACCTAATTTTCCACCCATGCCTATAGCTGCACGGGGCTTATATGAAATTGAATAAACATAATTTTTGGCATATGGTCTTGAACCCAAAACAACTTGATCAGAAAGATTATCCACCATCAATTGTTTTGCTGAATAACCATATTTTCCACTTCCTTTTTTTGTAAGAACAGCAGATTCAGGACTGTTATCCTTTGAAAATACAACGTTTTGACCATCCTCAATCCAGTTATTCAAAATAATTCCATGATCTTTGGCAAGAGCCCCAGTACTAATTGTGGAATGCCCAGTTGCAGTTGTGGGTACTCCATGAGGATGAAACGCGTTTTCAAATGACACGCCCTCTTTTAATAAAGTTCTAAACCCATCCGTAAAATATGGCGATAGCCTTTTTATATGATGATAAGCAAACTGATCAATAACAATGACACAAACAAAATGTGGCGATTTATTAGCATAAATCCAACACGGTACCAATAAAATAGAACTTATTAAAAATGAAAAACCCACTATTCTCTTCTTCATTGCTCTCCCAAAAATTATGTAACATTATTCTATAGTTTTATATATCGCTTCAACCTCTTTCCAATTAATTAAATTCCACCAAGCATTAACAAAATCGACTCTCCTATTTTGATACTTCAAGTAATATGCATGCTCCCAAACATCAAGAATAAGAATTGGCTTAAGTATTTGATTAAGTGGTGTTTCGTGGTTATATGTAGCAAACGTTTTAAGACCACCGGAACTATCCACGCAAAGCCAGACCCAACCACTACCAACAATACTTAATGCTTTATCTAAAAAATCTTGCTTGAAATTTTCAAATGATCCAAAAGCGATATTTATCTTTTCAAGAATAATTCCGGAAGGACCATATCCTTCAGCCGCTGAACTCTTTTTGCATAAAGTTCTCCAAAATAACGTATGATTGAAATGCCCTCCCCCATGAGCTTTTACAACAATACTCAATTTTTCTGGTAAGGCGTTTAAATTGGCTAATAAATCTTCAAGCGTATAATTCTGCCACTCGGGGTATTTTTCTAAAATACCATTTAATTTATCAACATAGCCCTGATGATGTTTCGTGTAATGTATATTGATAGTCTGCTCATCCATGTATGGTTCCAGATCATTAAAAGCAAATTTAAGTTGCGGAAGAGCGTATGGATACCTAAGCTCAGGGAAAATATGCTTTGTTAGACGCTTAAATTTTGTGTTTTTTTCAGGTGATGGAATTATAAATAAAAAAATAAAACCAATGGCTATAACCAACCAAAATAATTTGTCTGAAAAGTTAGAAAAAAAATTCATTCAAAATACTCCCCGAAAAATTAACACCTAAAAACCTAATCCCGGTAACAAATCAAATATTGAAGCACTTGGCTGCTCAACATGTAAAATACATGCAAGCGTTGCAGGCAACTGAGGAACCCAAACTTTTTTATTAATTTTTTTCTTTTCGAATCTTCCACTTTGATAAATAATCAAAGGAACATGTGTATCATAATCATATGGAGTCATATGCGATGTCCCTGTTGGATATTTTGTTATCTGGCAATATGGTTCAGGCTGACAGATAATATCACCGGAACGGCCCGCATAAAGTTGGTTCTTATAAAAACTTTCAAGCTGGTGCTGCTGGAATGTTGCCCCTTCAAGCTCATCAAATGTCCACACATTTTTAATTCCGGGAATTGCCCGTAGATAATCTTTAATTGTTTTTAAAATTTCATGTTTTACGCTTGCAGAAAGCTTATCAAACACTTCACGTTTAATTACAAAAGATGTTGGTTCAAAGTAGACTTCAAAATCTGGGAGAGCAAATTTTTCTCTAATAATCTCATTGATGTGGTCAACTAATGGCTTTACTGCAATTCGTTTTGCCTGGTAAAAACCCTGCTTTTGTGCTATTTCAGGAATTGGACAAATTCCATGATCCGCCGTCAAAACAAGTAAATATTTTTTTTCGCCGATTTTTTTCTTCAAATACATAAAAAAATCTTTAAGCTGTTTGTCTATATGATATATCAAATCAATAACCTCAAGAGAATCCGGCCCGTAAAAATGACAAAGTAAATCAAGATTACTTAATGAAACCCATAAAATCATTTTATCATTTGAATTTACGTCCAAATTAGAGCCTACACATTTTTCTGCAAAATTAAGTAGATATTTACTGGATTGCGGAGTCTTTTCAAACATATAATATTTATGGGAACTTATCTTACTTATCACTTTATCAGAATTTGCACCAATCATTGGTTCTTTCAGCCCGGCATAATCATAATTTTTAATAAATGCAAAATCATACTCATCCGAATCTTCCGGATACATTAACTCCCAAACTGTATTTTTCAATTTTTCTGCTTGCCCAAGTTGATTAAAATCAGTAACCCACTTTGGTAATTCTTTAAAATATGCTGTACTGGATGTAAATTCACCACTTTGTTGATCAAGCCAAAAAGGCTTACCTAATTTACCCGCCATCGAAACGGCAGGATAAGACTTTAAAGAAAGCGCATAAACTTTGTGAGTACAGTTGGGTTTTGATTTAAACATAAATTGATCTGATAACCCATCAACTTTAGTATTTCTCGAAGAATAACCTCTCCCTGGTTCACTTGAAGTCAAAGACGAGAATTCAGGATCATTTACATATTCAACGATCTCACCGTTCGGTCCAAACCAATCATTTGCAACGGCCCCATGATCTCTTGGGCATGTCCCAATACTCAAACCATGGTGCCCGGGAGTTGTTTCAGGAACCCCATGAGGATGATAGGCTTTGTAATACACAACTCCATTTTCAAATAAATCTTTAAGCCCATATTTAAAATATTTTTGTAATTTTGGAATATAGTGAAAAGCAAACTGATCAATAACGATAACAACTGTAAGCTTTGGCGTATTTTCACACAGAGCCTTTTCACGAGGAGCTTTCGCCTGAACACATGTACTAAAAATACTAAAAAATACAAGCTTAATAAAAAAAAGTAAAAATACACTCTTTCTCATAATTTTCACCGCTCTCTCCTTTTGCTTTTGTAAGAATTTAATTATTAGGTTAAAATCTGTATATAAAAATTTATAACTTAGAGTTTTATTAAATGGCAAGATTTTTGAATTTTATAAGATGGAAAGTATGGGTAGAAAATATAAGGCATAAAGATTGATGTTTAAAAAAATCATACTCTCACTAATATTACTGTTTTTTCAGATTACAAATACCTTTGCGGTTGAACTCGCAATAACAAATGATATTTCTAATATTTTAAATTCAAAAAAAATCTGTATCCGACTATCCCTTGATCCGCAAGATCAGGCCATTTACAGTAATTCTTTGAACTTCTCCGTTGACCATCCCGAAATAACTGTGGTGTCGTGGGAATGTAAACAAAACCCAACAATGCAATATGTAACAAAATTCAAACGTATCAAAAAGCTCTATACACAGTCACTAAGCTGCGAGGTTGCGCTAAATTTTGAATCAGATAATAAAAAAGCAGCGCTTCAAAACTTAAGCGAATCAAATTTATATATTTCATGTATTGTTCTTAACAAAAACGGAATGTCTCAACCTGTAAGTTTAGCAAAAGCATTGGACGACGGCTTTAGTCTTATTGACACCGGAACGTATAGCAATTTATTCAGTAATAACTTAAATTACGATACCATAAAAACTTTCACAAAAAACTATTTCGATAACAAAAACCCAGATAATAAAAATCAGGGAGATAAAAACGAAACTAATAAAAAACTTAATACCCCGCAAAAACCGATTCCCGAACCAGCCAATATAATTATTGATAACTTGAAAAGCATCTGGAGAACTCTTGTCAGCAAGATGAAAAGTTTTTTCACATCACTAAATTATATCTTTCTTTATCTAATAATTTTTATTTTAATGATCTTGTTACTTTTTAAAAAATTGAATTCAAGAAATATTTGGTTAATCGAAATTCGTAGATTTTTAGGACTATGCTGGATCTTAAGCACATACTCATTTCTAAAATTACTTATACCTCAATACATTTTTTTTGCAATTTTTGCAGTACTAATAGCACCAATTTCAATGTATTATATTTTCACTGCACGAACAGAATCAACATTAGATAAACTCAAATCTTTCATAGGCTTTGCACTTGCAATGTCAATGCTACCACTTCTAATCAAAGCTTATCTTTCGTTTATGTTTTATTGATATTCAGGCTTGAACTAATTGTCGAAATTTTACCAAGTGTAAAGCCATTTTTGCACTTAGAGCCTCCAAATGTAAAATCAACTTTACACTTAGAGTAAAAATCAAGATTTACAGGCTTATTTTTAACAAAAATTCCCTTTTAGTCTCGCCTAAACATACTTAAAGCTAAAATTAATCAATTTACCCGTATTTTTACCTGAATTTAACAAGCTTTTTCCGATTTGGTATATTAAATCATATCAAATTTGTAATTTTTCAATATTTGGAGGTTTGTAATGTTTTCAACTAAATCAATGAAATTGTTTAGAAAATGCGTGTTTTTTGCATTTCTCTTGTTATTTCCCGCATGTTTGCACGGTTATTTTTATAATCTTCAAGAATGGACTAATGGAAGTCAAACACTTTTTTTGTTTTCTGATATACACAAAGATACAACCAAACCTTATCCTCAACGTATTGAGCTTATAAAAGCTGCAAAACGGCTAAATGCTTTTGTTATAGTTGAAGATAGAATAACTCCAGAAATTGCTATTGATTTAGATACAAATGTATGGATGATGGATGGATGGAGTAACGACGTCGAATTCGAACGAGCCAAACAGGCATCTCCTATAAGACCATTTATGTTGGAAATCTTAAGAGATTCTTGTATAAAAATTTCTGATCAAGTCATTAAAGTCAATCCTAATTTTGACCCTAACAAAGATTACAGCAATTTGCTGCCGAAAGAATATTTAACTGTTGCTAATCAACATATTTCGTCACTTCCCTGTTTAACTCAATTTTGCCACCAACAAAGGATCCCTACTAAGAATGTTGAGTTTAGGTTTCATGAAATTCTCAATGATGTTTTAGAAATGCATGAGAAGGCAATTGATGAATTAAAAAGTTATCATGACAGCCCAATCCTCAATATATTTTATGATAAAATATTAAACAGCACATTCAACTTAGAACTTACAAGAATACTAAGCACTTTTATTGCCAGAAATCCATATATAGAATACAGGAATTTTTCGAAAAACTGTTCCTTTTATAATACGCAATTTGATCAACTGTACATAAAAGCTTGCCAAGTTGAAGGTAAATGCAAGCCTCTAAAATTGCCGTCACTTAAAGAAAGAAAAGATTATATTATTGGGGTTTATGACCAATACCTCATTGACGCAAGAATTTTGCATGAAATATATCGCAACACACAATATACGTCAATATTCGTTTGTGCTGGAGGGGCTCACATCGACGGAATTAGTAGGGTTTTGCCAGAGCTTGGCTTTAGACGTATCGATCCACTAAATATTGGTACTTCTGGAGAGGAAGAAGAGAAAGCACCTTTCCCTTGCGTAATAAGCATAAAAAACTATTTAGTTGGTCTCTACAATATTTTAATTTAATTATATTTTTCCAGAGATCTGGTGCCATATGTTTTTGACAATTTTTAGGCGTGCCGGAATGGCACGCCTGTTTGTTTTAGAAAAAAAATATTTTTAAAAGTTCAGAATTTTATAAATTTTAAGAGTTGAACTTTTTCTTCTCCGTATCAGCCCTTCTGGACCTATCCCTTCGTAACTCTTTTTCTTTTTTAATCAAAGCAACCATCTTATCAATTGTATTATCAATAACAATATACATGTCTGCACCTGCATCGTGTGCATGCAGATCAAAGCGGGGAGTCTTGAGATGAAACTCTGCCTCATGGTGAGGATGTTGTTTATTGGCCTTAAGCCAGAACTCTGCAAATAACGGTGTTAAATTTTCTTCATTTTTCAAAAACTCTGAAATTTTCTCTAACTTTTGTATCGTATGACTTTCCATCGGTTCAGAATGTTCCATATTATGGAACGATATTTTGACGTTTCTCAGCATAATCTTCTCCCGGATAACTGAGATGATACTTACTACTTTTTACGAAACTTAATTCTTACAAATATTTTTGCGAAATTTCACTATAAAATTGATTTCCCAAATAATACTCTTTTGTAAAATTATTTTCAATAATCTCCCTAATTCCTCCTGACGTTATATTTTGACCACTAATAATCACATAAACCAACTGTGCTATCGAAAGCAACTGCTCAACATTATGATCAGATATCACAATAGCAATACCCAATTTTGCAGTATCAGTAAAAATTTTTTTTAATTCATAAATCGACTTTGGATCCACACCAGCAAACGGCTCATCCAGCATAATAATTTTAGGATGCATAAGCAAAGAGCGCACAACTTCAAGTTTACGTTTCTGGCCACCGGACAATGTCCCCGCTTTTTGTTTAAGCGTTTGTGTTAAGTCCGTAATTTCAAGCCAAGCATCACGTTCGTGAAAAAAATCTTTTTTTGTATATGTTTTCCAGTAAGATTGGTATTCAAAAACCATCGCCAAATTATCCTGGACACTAAGCTGTTGAAATAATGATGTTTGTTGAGGTAAATAAACTAGACCTTCTTCTATCCGTTTATGCACGGGCCAATTTTGAATCTCTTTGCCCGCTAACAAAATCTGATTACTACCCTTCTGGGCAACATTTTTAGTCGGATGCAAGCCAACAACCGTTTTAAGCAATGTTGTTTTACCAGCACCATTTGGCCCAAGAAAGGCAACCACTTGTCCAGTTTCCACTGAAAAAGAAATATCTTTTAATATATCTTTTTTTCCAAGTGTTTGGCTCAGATTTTTAACCTCTAAAAAAGCCATTATCCCCTCGATTTTCTAACAATTAATTTTACCGGGCAACCCTTCAAATCATAATTGTTGCGCAAAATATTTTCAATGCAACCAAGCTCGGTTGGCCCAAACCATTCCGGAAAGTTCACATACAAATCTACCATTGGTATCTCTGCCGGAACAACCGCTGCTTTATAAACTTTAAGCTCCAGAGTTATTTTGTATAAATGTCTTTTCCCCAACTCTTCTTTAAGAACATCATTGATATCTTTCCCTTCAAAAGGATTTTCGCATCGTGCCCAAATTTTTTGCAACTCAATTAAAACTTTGCCCACATTTTTTTTCGTAACACAAGAGATCCAAAGCTGCGGAATTTTATCAAAGATAAATTTATACTCATCTATGCACTTATCTAATAATATTTTCTTATATTCATCAAGCAAATCGATTTTATTAAATATTACCAGCATATTTTTTTTCTGCTCATAACAATAAAAAAGTAGCTTTAGTTCTTGATCAGAAATTTTACCCTCACGTGACACGTCAATCATAACAACGACTGTATCAGCTTCTCTTACAGCAGCAAATGAACTTTTCACCATAAGTTCTTCCAAGTCATCGTCTACTCGTGCCTTTTTGCGTACTCCAGCCGTATCAGTCAACTGAATCAAATCTTTAAAGAAGAACATATTCTGGGAAATGGCTTCGCGCGTAGTTCCAGCAATATCTGAAACAATTGATCGCTCTTGTTTTAATATCTCATTCATCAATGATGATTTTCCGGCATTTGGTCGACCAATTATCACAACCCTATGTTTTGGTTCATCTTCGTATTCAGTCTCTTTTACTGAAATATTTTTTACAATCAAATCAAGCATTGTATTAACACCGCGACCATGAATTGCGGACATCGGCTCAATATTTTTGAAACCTAGGGCATAAAAATCATGTATATTTTCTTCAAGTGCTGACGTATTTTCTGCCTTATTTAAAAACAAAAAAACAGGCTTGCCTGACTTATGTAAAAGCCGAGCAATTTTTTTATCTTCTTGATGTATGCCATTTTTTGCATCACAAATAAAACAGATAACTGCAGCCTTATCCAACAATGCCATTAACTTTTCTTGAACCTTTTTTGAAATATCGTCAATATCTTTTCGGAATGAAAAGCCACCGGTATCAATAAGTTCAAACGTTATATCATCATGAGTTACAGGTTCTTGAACATAATCTCGGGTGACACCCTCTTGATCAAAAACAATACTCTTTTTTTCGCCGATCAATCTATTAAAAATAGTCGACTTGCCTACATTTGTTCGGCCTACAAGTAAAACTTTGGGTAAAATTGCTTTTTTGGTCATTTTTTGCGCCTAACTTTATCCGCCGTCACCAACCGTCTTAACAAGACTATGCTGATCAAAAGGCTATGACGGATTTCGCCCGATACCACGAAATAAACTGCATGGTATGCTCCATAATATATTACATAATGATTATATCATAAAATTTTACGTTTTTATCGGCATATTTCACTAACAACATGTAATTAAAGCTATTTATATCTAAACATTTTCAGATAGCAACTTATATTTAAAAATATTTTTTAAAAATTTATATAATTCTTTTAAAAGGCAAATCTAGAAATAAATAAGGCTGGTTTAAATCAAAATATTGACTTGAAAATAAATTTACAGGCAACCTGTTAGAAAATAGAAAATATTTTAGAAAATATAAAATGAATGTTTATTAATCCATAGATTCCAGCCGTCGTCCATGAGGGACTATGGCGGACAGGCCTGAAATGAATTTAGGCTGACAAAGCAGGACTTAAAAATGAAAATGTTAAATTTAATGTTTTTATGCTTGGCAAACATAAATGCATCTGCGGCCATACCTCAAGATCCAAAAAATCCCACGCTATTCGAACTTCAACAATCTCAGCCAATAAACAATCCACTCGCTCCGTCAATAACCGTAACAGCACAACCAATTAACCCACTAAATTACGCCTTACCAACACGTATTATATCTGATAAATATGAACTAGATATATGCTCATCTCTTCCGCAAACAGGTGAAATTGCAATAATTGGAGATCACTTATACACAGGCATGCAGGCATTTTTACTAAAACTTAAAACTTTACCTGGTTTCAATTTTTACATAAAACTTGATGTACGCGACGATGGAGGCAATATAACAAAAACTATAAAAAATATTAATATACTAAATAAAAAAACACCTCTACTCATCAGTCTTTTTGGCTCAAACGCCATGAAATGCTTTTCTCCATATTTAAAACAAAATAAAATTGTATCAATCTTTCCAATTGAGGGATTGGAAAAATGGCGCAATTCTTCAAATAAAAATTCTATATTCTTTAGAGCTTCAGACAAAGCGCAAATTACAGCACTAATTGATTATTCAATCAACTCCTTGTGTGAAGAAAGTTTTTCAGTTTTTTATGAAGCCAGTGAGTGGGGAGAAGGAGTTTTAACACAAATTAAAAACATATTAAACGAAAGAGGTAAAAAAATAATTGCATTCGGATCATATCCTCAAAAGACCGTAAACGTTACAAGTGCCGTAAAAAAATTATCTGAATACGCAAAAGATACCAATGCAATATTATGCATAGCGCAGGCTCGACCCACATATAACTTTATTCAACAAATGATAAACAATGGATTTATCAAGACATCATTTCTCTGTATAGATGGACTCTTTTCAATACAGGAAACATTAACAAAATCACGTGGAATAACAATCATCACATCATCGGTCGTACCTGACCCATTCAAAAGTTCTTTGAAAATAGCCAAAGAATACAGAGCAGATATGAAAAAATATTTTCCGAATAAAAATTTATCTCCATTTTCATTCGAGGGCTACATAAATGCCGCAATCTTATGCGAATGTATAAAGGCATCTCAATTCCCAATTTCTGCAAATAAATTAATTAACACCATTGAAAATATAAAAAACTTCGACATTCCATTACTAAAAGATCTAAAGTTAAATTTTAATCCTGAAACTCGAACACTTTCAAATCGAGTATGGATAAATGTCGGTAATGGAAAAGAATGGGAAGAGTGGTCATCCAATATTGAAAGAGCTTAAAATGAAAAAATCCTACTTAAAAGAACTGTTCAATTTTAAAGAATCTTTAAAGATCAATATTGTATGCGCAAAATTTAAAACAATCATAATGATCCTTGTGGCAGTGTTCCTTTTAGTTGAATTTTGGCTAGCACTTTCAAAACCAAATATTACTGACACAATACCTGTACTCAATCCGGTTAATGCAAAAGTTATTAAAGATTTCGGTCCGTTTGCAGTAAACGTAAAAACTGGAATGTTCATAAAAAATTTTCCGCTATTTGACGTAATCAAAAATGATTTCACAATCGATGCCGTAATTTGGTTTGAATTCAGTGCTGATGAAATTCCAATTGAACGTGTGGAATCTTTTTCATTCGACAATGACAAAATTCTTTACAAATCTACCCCTGATATAAAAGTAATTGATAATAAAATCTTTGCAAAATTCAACGTGACTTTCAATATAAAAACATCTTTAAATTTCAATAAGTTTCCATTCGAAGACCACAAAATTGCGCTTGTAATATCTAATAATTTTGTAACTCCAAATGAAATGTATTTCACAACAGATTCCAACTCATTCCAGATAACACCGAATATTATCCCAACTAGCTGGAAACTCAAAGACTTAAATGTTAACTCAGGTTACTCAAACATTGAACTTGACAAACAGGATACAAGTAAAAAAATTTCATCGCCAAAAGCTCTTTTTACATTCGACATTGAAAAAAATGGAATTCGAAAAATTTTGGTAATTTTTATTCCACTTTTTGCCTCAATTTTTTTATCACTTTTTTCGTTTGTTATGAACTTAGCAAACGTTGTTGGAAAATTTAGTTTGGCTATAAGTGCATTGTCAACTTTAATTGGATACCGGTTTGTTATAGAACAAATGATGCCTCAAGTTGGATACCTAACAACCACAGATATAATATATATTTTACTTTTGTTAATCTCACTTATATGCTTTATTTTTCAGCTATTGATTACTCGCCTTTTTATGCTGTATTCTGGAGAAATAAAAAATACACCAGAGGAAAAACATGATATGCAAAAATATACGGACTGGCTGGAAAAAGTAAGCAGTATCACTTTTTTAGTGATCTGCACAATTTTAACCGCGTCAATTGGACTAGTACTATTAATTTAAGCATGTTTTTACATGCTACACAGGAGCAATATGAAAAGATCATCGAGCTATCGTTCACGCAGAAAAAGCAAATTTGGCTTTATAAAGACAGCTTTTAAAGCAGTATTAATTTTGGCATTACTTGTCGTAACAGTTATATTACTAACTCCAAGCCCATATTTCAAAGACGGTTTTAAAAACTTAAAAGAACTGCAATCTTATGCAAACCAAACAAATGAACAAACTCCAATGGAAAATGCAGACACTCTAAGGCCCGAATTCACAAAGTATTATCAATCCCAAATTCCAACATTTTCTCAAAAAATAAAAAATAAAATAAAATTATTATTATATCTCGCCGGAATTAAGGAAAAACCGGTTTGGAGCGTAAGTTTTTTTAAAACAATTCTTGAAAACACTGAAAAATCAAGAAAAAGTGCTGGTCATACAGATAACTTAATTTATAAAATTCAGACGGATCCGACTTCCAAATTCGTAATTTTTGGAAATATGCAAGGGGCCTTCCACTCACTCGTTCGATGCTTAAATAAAATTAAGGAACTTGGGATAATTGGAGATGACCTTAAAGTAACTAATTCTAATAATTATATAATTTTTATGGGTGATCTTGTGGATCGTTCACCATTTACTCTTGAAATATTAACATTGGCACTAAAACTCATTGAAGCCAATCCACAAAATGTCATTTACTTGCGTGGCAACCATGAAGCAAAAGATTATTGGCAAGAACACACTCTTAAAACGGAACTTCAAATTCGTGCGGCTCATTTATCAAAGGAAACGATTCCCCTTCAAAAAGAAGTTAGCTCATTTTTCAACACTCTTCCAATAGCCGTTTATCTAACGGTCCCCAACCAGATTGCACAATCTCAGTTTGGACAATCTATTGCAAACGAAT
>Ga0172379_10004008_pt1 | contig 22481 bp, 24 predicted proteins | sample GrowelOW334metaG_FD_119756 | JGI IMG/M metagenome (GOLD analysis project Ga0172379, IMG submission 119756) | Groundwater microbial communities from an aquifer near a municipal landfill in Southern Ontario, Canada - Groundwater well OW334 metaG | ecosystem: Environmental > Aquatic > Deep... | reverse complement strand
TGGATTCTTTGTTTCATATATCGGATATTTTTTCTTTCCTGCAATCGGTCCACGCTTTACTCTGCATAATTTCGCAGCAACGAATCAGGAACTGCCGGGAATTTTTCTAACAAACTTTTTACGTGAAATAATTAATTCCGGTGAATCAATTCCGGCGGGAACGATCAATCCACAACTGATTGTTCAAAGAGATGTATTCCCGAGCGGGCATACCATGATGACCGCCATCGTGATGTATTTATCGGTTAAATTTAACAGCAAAGCAAAATGGTTTTTGGTTATCTGTGGAAGTTTGCTCATCTTTTCTACGGTGTATTTACGCTACCATTATGTAGTTGATCTACTCGGCGGACTTTTGTGTATGTTTTTTTCTCTCTGGTCGGGGAAAAAATTTTTTAATTGGTGGCAGAAATTAACTAACAAAGAAATTTTACAATAGAAGATGCAAGACAAAAAAACTGAAGTAAAACAAATGTTCGATGCTATTGCGTATCGGTATGATTTTCTCAATCACTTCCTAAGCGCCGGTGTTGATGTTTACTGGCGGAAGAAAGCTCTGAGGCTTACAAAGTTCAACAAAGATGCTGTTCTTCTCGATGTTGCCTGCGGAACCGGTGACTTTGCCATTGAAGCGAAAAAAGCCGGTGTGCAGAAAATTTTCGGTGCTGACTTCTCATTTAACATGCTTCGCCTTTTCAACAAAAAAAGTGATTGGATTGTTGGCAAAAATCTTCAGATGGTAGCAGAAAAACTTCCTCTCAAACCGTCAACCGTAACAAATATTACCGTTGCGTTTGGCGTTAGAAATTTTTATAACATCCCTGAAGCGTTTTCTTCTTTTCATTCTGCATTGAGAGGAAATGGAAAAGTCACGGTACTTGAATTCAGCATGCCGACTAATCCGTTAATTAAAATGCTTTACCGGTTCTATTTCAAATTTATTTTGCCGGTAGTTGGAAGAATCATTTCAAAGGATAAACAGGCTTACACGTACTTACCCGATTCTGTTGAGGAATTTGACAAGTCAATTGATTTGGTAAAATTATTTTATGCCGCCGGCTTTAAGACGGCTGAAAGATACAATTTGACTTTCGGATTAGTTCAGGTTGTCATCGCAGAGAAGTAATTTTTATACTTCAAATTGCTTCCACATCATTTCGTGTAACCGGTTAAATGCCTTTGCACGGTGACTGATCTTATTCTTTTCTTCCAAAGATAATTCACCATTGGTAATTGAATAACCCTCTGCAATAAATAAAGGATCATATCCGAAACCATTTGCACCGCGCGCTTTGTGGATTATTTTTCCTTCCATAACATCTTCTGAAGAAACAAAACTCTTCCCGTCATAAAGCACAGCAGAGCAAACAAACCTTGCATAATGTGGTTCGGGGAATAAAGATAGTTTTTCGAGAAGTAACTTGTTATTCGATTCGTCCGTTGCATTTTCTCCGGCATACCTCGCAGAAAAAACTCCCGGTTCACCGTTTAGTTGATCGACGGAAAGTCCGGAATCGTCCGCAATCGTTGGAATTTTAAATAGATCATAAACGGTTTTAGCCTTTATTTTTGCATTTTCAGCAAAGGTGGCGCCGTCTTCAACTATTTCAGGTATCGCAGGAAAATCCGTCAGCGACAATATTGTAAAAGATGTTTCCGAAAATATTTTTCGTACTTCTTTTAATTTCCCTTTGTTTGTGGTAGCAAAAAGTAGTTGCACTAGACTATTTCTTCTTTCTCATTTTTTTTCAAAGCAAACAGTTCATCCATTACATCAAATGCATAGCGAAGATGTGGAATAACAATTGAACCACCAACGATCAAGGCAATATTGAACGATTCCATCAACTCATCGCGGGTGGCACCTTCATAAATTGAACGATCAATGTGATAGAAGATGCAGTCATTGCATCGCAACACCATAGAGGCGACAAGTCCCATCAGCTCTTTTGTTTTCGTGGGTAGTGCACCTTTCACATATGCTTTGTTATCAAGGGCAAAAAACTTGTTGTAATCCCTAAACCCGGAATTTAAAATTTTATCATTCATTTCGAGTCGATATGCTCTTGTTTCAGAAATAGATTTATTTTTCATACACACCTCATGCTTATTTTAGTTCTTTTTTTAAATGATTTCCAGTTAAACTTTTTTTCACCTTTACAATTTGTTCGGGAGTCCCTTCGGCAATAATTTCTCCGCCAAATTCTCCCCCTCCGGGGCCAAGATCAATAATCCAATCGGCAGTTTTAATGACATCCAGATTATGCTCAATGATGATTACCGTATTTCCTTTGTCTACAAGTTTGTTCAAAACATGCAACAAAACTCTCACATCTTCAAAATGTAAACCTGTTGTCGGTTCATCCAAAATATAGAGCGTTTTGCCGGTGCTTACTTTACTTAACTCAGCCGCAAGCTTTACGCGTTGGGCTTCTCCACCGGAAAGCGTTGTTGCTTGTTGACCAAGTTTTATATAGCCCAAACCGACATCATGTAACGCTTTTATTTTTCTTTTAATACGCGGCAGGTCTTCAAAAAGATCAAGCGCGTCATCCACCGTCATTTCAAGCACGTCAGCGATTGATTTAGTTTTGTACAAAACTTCTAACGTTTCCCGGTTATACCGTTTGCCGTGACAAACTTCGCATGTTACGTACACATCGGGTAAGAAATTCATTTCAATTTTTTTTAATCCCGCTCCGCCGCAGTCTTCGCATCTTCCGGCGGTAACGTTAAAGCTGAATCTTCCGGCGGCGTAACCACGCATTTTTGATTCCGGAAGTTGTGTAAACAGGTCCCTAATAAAAGTGAATAAGCCCGTATACGTTGCCGGATTTGAGCGAGGCGTTCTTCCAATCGGGGTTTGGTCTATTTCAATAATTTTATCCAGATTATCCAATCCTTCAATTTTTTTGTACGGAAGCGGAACTAGTTTCGATTGATAAATCTCCTTCATCAATATTTTAACAAGCGTTTCGTTTATTAACGAAGACTTGCCCGAACCACTTACGCCGGTAACCGCCGTTAAAGCACCCAGCGGAATTGAGAGAGAAACACTTTTTAAATTATTTCCCGAAGCTCCTTTTAATTTTAAATATTTTCCGTTTCCTTTTCTTCGCTCCTGCGGAAGAACAATCTGTTTCTTCCCGGTCAAATAATCTATCGTTGAAGAAATAAATCCGTTATTTGTATCTAATAATTTTTTCGTTTCGCCTTGTGCACATACTTCACCGCCGTGTACACCGGCAGCTGGTCCGAGATCAATTAAATAATCCGACTGCTCCATTGTTTCTTTATCGTGTTCAACAACAATAACGGTATTGTTCAAATCGCGAAGCTTTTTTAACGAAGCTATCAATTTAACGTTGTCGCTTTGATGAAGCCCGATACTGGGTTCATCCAATACATACAACACTCCGGAGAGCTGTGTACCTATTTGCGTTGCGAGACGAATACGCTGCGACTCACCCCCCGATAACGTTTTTGCGCTTCTGTTTAATGTTAAATATTCCAGACCAACATTGAGCAAAAAATCAAGCCGGGTTGATATTTCTTTTAAAATTGGTTTTGCAATAATTTCGGCATTGCCTTTTAATTGAACGGAAGCAAAAAAATCCTTTGTTCTGTTAATTGAAAGAGCCGTAATCTGGCTGATATTCATATCTTCAAAAGTGATGACAAGCGATTCTTTTTTTAATCTGCCGCCGTTACATGAGGTACATGTTTTCGTATTCATGTATGATTCAACCCACTCGTGAATTTTGGGTGAAGTTGAATTGGTAAAATTATTTTGCAGGTAAGCGAATATTCCTGAGAATTTATGATGATATGTAACCGGTTTTCCGCTTCCGTACGTATAAGAAAAAGCGATTTTTTCTTTTGTCCCTTCAAGCAAAATTTCCTTTTGCTCTTTGGTTAGATTTTTTAACGGCGTATCAAATGTGAATTCAAACTTTTCTGCAACCGCTTTGAGCTGTGTAAATATCCATGTCGATCGAGGCTTGCCTAAAGGGGCAATTCCCTCTTCGTTAATTGATTTCTTCCAATCCGGGATAATAAGATCGATGTCGAGTTCTTTCTTTTCACCGAGCCCTTCGCAATCGGGACAGGAGCCATAAGGTGAATTGAATGAGAAAGAATTCGGTGCTAATTCCTGATAGCTGATTCCGCAGTCAAGGCAAGCCAAATGCCTGCTGAAAAGAAAATCTTTTTCGCCGTCATTAATTACCACGCTTCCGTTACCGTAATTCAGCGCAACTTCAAGTGATTCAGTTAGCCGCGCAGATGCACCATCATCGATTTTAACTTTATCAATTACAATTTCAATATTATGAATTTTGTAACGGTCAATTTGATACCCTTTGCTGATTTCACAAAGCTCACTATCAATACGGACGCGGAGGAACCCATCACTTTGGATTTCCTCGAACAATTCCCGGTAATGTCCTTTTCTTCCACGAACAACCGGTGCAAGAATCAAAATCTTTTTCCCCTTCAAGTCATTCAGAATGGTTTCAATAATTTGAGAAGATGTTTGTTTGGCAACCGGTTTTCCACAATTGTAACAATGGGCAACTCCAACACGCGCATAAAGGAGTCGAAGGTAGTCATATATTTCCGTAACGGTTCCAACCGTAGAGCGAGGATTTCCTGAAGCTGCTTTTTGTTCGATTGAAATTGCCGGACTTAGTCCTTCAATTGAATCAACATCCGGTTTCTCAAGCATGTCAAGAAATTGGCGGGCGTATGCAGAAAGGCACTCGATATACCGCCGCTGCCCTTCTGCATAAATTGTATCGAATGCAAGTGAGGATTTCCCCGAGCCGGAAAGCCCGGTTATTACCGTTAAACTGTTGCGCGGAATTTCAACATCAATGTTTTTGAGGTTGTGTTGCCGGGCTCCCTTAATAATTATTTTTTCTGTTTCCAAGATTTTCGTAAGTCTATATTTTTAAAGAGTTATTTTAGTAATCATTATTTTGAAAAACAAATTTTTCAACGGCAAATGTTACAATCACCTAATTCATCACAACAAATTACAATAGTTGAAGGTTTCAACGAGTATATTTTTAAAGAAAAAGGATCGATTTTTACAGGACAGGTGTTCCCCATTACCGACAGCGGCGAAGCTAAAAACATTCTAAACGACGTAAAGAAGAAGTACTACGATGCCTCTCATCACTGCTACGCCTTCAAATGCGCTAACGGCGACTCAAAGTTCAGCGATGACGGTGAGCCTTCGGGAACAGCCGGAATTAGACTCCTCAATGCGATTACCCATTTTAATTTAACGAATGTTTTAGTAGTTGTCATCCGCTATTTCGGTGGAACTAAGTTAGGCGTTGGTCCGTTGGGAAAAGCCTATTATTTAACGGCGATGGAAGCGCTCGACCGGAGTTTAAAAGTTATTAAATATCCTGCTCAGAGTGTGACGTTAACATTTTCTTTTGAATTCGTCAGTGCAGTCTATAAGTTTTTGGCAGATCATGGAATAGAGATTACGGGGACCGACTATTCCGAAAATATTTCTCTTTCAGTAATGATTCGGGTAGAAATTCTTGAAGCAGTAAAAGAAACCTTGACAACAATTACAAGCGGGAAAATGGAGATTGCGGTTGATCCCGAACTTGTTTTTATTTAATCCTCTTTAAATGATTCTGATAGATTTTCACCCACTCGAGATCACTCAATAAATTTCGGAGATTGACGAACGATTCCGCTGTTAAAGAAAAATATTTCTCTTCCAATGTAGCTTTCACTTCATTAGATTCATTTGCAAGGAGAATTTTCAGAGTAGCGGTAATCTGTTCCATGTTTTCTGTCAAATCATTTTTGATCTGCTCCAGATTTTTTATTTCCGGATTCGTTCCCGCTTGTTGAAGAACACGTACTAGTCCTTGTACATATTTTGCAGAGAAAGCAATCGAAAAAAATAATTCTTGTTGTAATGAATTAACGGCAGCTGAAGCAAGTTTCTGTAAATCATCTTTAACCAATAATTTCATATTAGAAAACTTTTCAACTTCATCACAAAAAAGTCCGGGATTTTCAATCATTTCTCTTTATTCCGTTTTCCGATTTTTACTGCCAACCCAATTCCATCGCCGATAGTTAAAATTGTTGATTGCAAATTTTGCTGTGCCATAAAAACCTTGTTAAACTCCCTTATCATCTTTGTTGAAGTTTTAAATTTTTTAGGAACACGGGAAGCCGCCGCATATCCATGCCACAAAAGATTGTCAACAAATAAAATTCCTTTTTTCTTTAGGAGCATAAGAGAATAGTCGAAGAGCCGTTTGTAATCTTCTTTGTCGGCATCCAGAAAAATGAAATCATATTTCCCGGAAAGATCCGGCATTAGTTCAAGAGCATCTCCCTTTAACAGAACGATCTTTTCAGAAAAGCCGGATTTGCTAAAATTCTCTTCTGCTAGTTTGATGTTGTCTTCACTCTTTTCAATGGTGTGCAACACCGACTTGCCGGAAAGGTTCCGGGCAATTCTAATTGAAGAATACCCGATTGCCGTTCCTATCTCCAAAACTCTTTTCGGTTTACACGTTTTAATTTGTAGTTCAAGAAAAGCTGCGGCATGACGGTCAAGAATTGGGATTCGATTTTCAATCGCGAAAGATTCCATTTCGAGGATCAGTTTGTTTTCTTCGTTCCGGAAGCCATCTAAATAACGAAGTTGGTTTTCATCGATCATATTTCGTGTTAACAAATTCTTTTACCGGTTTTAATGATCTCTTCAACGAAAGGATTATCAATTGTAAAATCCTCACTCCTAAAAGGATGAAGTTCAACGTCCGTATTTGTTTTCACTAAGTATTTCAATAGTCGTTTTCGATCAAAAAAGCGAATTCCTTCAAAATCTTTTGAGACAATGGCAACATCAATATCACTGTATTTTTCAGGAGATCCTTTTGCATAAGAACCAAATAAATAAACTTGCTCAACTGACAATTCGCCTTTAATGGCTTCGATAAAGTCATTAATAATCTTAGTTACATTCTCTTGAGAGTACATTCAATAAATTCCTTTATTTCAAAAAGATATTTGTTTGCAAAATTTTGCGTACATCTTTCGTTAAATTTCTTTTTATAATCGGGATAGCGGGCTTCAAGGTTAAATGCCGACACTTCAGCTAAGAATTCTTTATCTTCATCGTTGAAAACCAAGGTAGTTTCTTTTGCAATTTTGTTTAGATCGTGTGTTTTGGGTGGAAAATTTGTTTCATTGTCTCTTACCCAAAAAGCTTTGAGAAGTTTTTCAAGAGAAAGTTGCGCAACAAATAAGGACCAGAAGTATTTTCCCGAATTGAAAATGGCAAAAGCTGATTCTAAGTCCTCTTTGGAGGTTGAAAGCCAATATTCAATATGTTCTTGCTTTGTCATTTTAACTAATACAGTAATTTTATTTATGGCAAACTTATATTATTTCCTTCTAATATCAAATTTCATCCCCTATTTGCGTTTGAAAATCCTTCACCTTTCGCTAAAGCAAATTCATTTGCCGGAATGCCCGAATCCACCTTCGCCTCTGTGGCTACCGTTTAAGTTTTCCACTTCGGTAAATTTAGCTTGATAAACTTTTGAGACCACCAGTTGTGCAATTCTTTCACCACGCAAAATTTTATAATCTTGCTCACCCAGATTAATTAAAATTATTTTTACTTCACCGCGGTAATCGGAATCAATTGTACCGGGAGAATTGAGTACGGTCACTCCATGTTTTACAGCCAAGCCACTTCTCGGACGGACTTGTATTTCATATCCTTCCGGTATTTCAACCGAAAAGTTTGTGGGGATTAAACCGATCTTTCCTTGGGGAACAATAATTTCATTCTTTACAGCCGCGGCGATATCCAATCCCGCGCTGCCGTGTGTTGCATAAACCGGAAGTGGAATATCGTCAAAATCTTCAGAGAGCCGTTTTATTTTAATTTTTATTTCATCCATCGATTTTCTTTCTTAAAAGGAAATTTTTTATAATAAGTACCTCATTTGGTGGAATAATATTCAACCCAAATAAGCCACCGATAAAGAGTAACAGTAAAAATGTTTTATAGAAAAATTCAACCATTCCAAAAAATTGGATTGAGTAGAAAAGAACTGCAATAACGGCGAAGAGGAAAAAAGTTTTACCAATCTTTCTCCATTCATAGTTAACGGGAAAATGTTTCTGTGAAACAAAATAAAAACCGATAGCCATTGCCCCATAGCTTATCAATGTTGCAAGCGCTGCGCCGGTTATATTAAAAATTGGAATAAGCAAAAAATTTGCTGCAACATTTGTAACGGCTCCAACACCCATTAATAAAGGAATGGATGAACTCTTTTCCTTAATATAAATGGCAGCGGTAAAATTGATGTAAAACCCGTTAAATAAATAGGCAGCCAAAATAATCGGAACAATCGACAAACCGCTCCAATATGCCTCTCCAATTAACGATTTCCCGTGAATGGAAAATGTTGCTATATCATTTATAAAGAGTGACAGAAAAAGTAAGATTGCTGTTCCCACTACCGTAAAAAGTGTAAAAACTTTCGAGAATAATTCCTTTGCATCTTTGTCTTTAGCATATTGGAGTGAAAATGGTTGCCATGCGTACTGAAACATCGAGACAAAAAGCATCATAAAAATGCCGAGTTTATAATTCGCATTATAGATACCTACAGTCGTTAAGTCGGTTAAATGTGTTACGATCGGGCGGTCAATCACTTGCATGAACATAGCGGCAATACCACCGGGCAAGTAAGGAATGCCGAATTTCATTAATCTCTTTAATACGACTTTATCAACTTGAATTTTCAACTGGGAGAGAATGTCCGGAAGTAAAATTAAAAATGTAACGACCGAAGCAATTAGATTGCTGATAAATACTGCTTCAATTCCTTTTTTAAGAACTAAAATCAGAATAAAGTTTAAGAGAATAGTTAAAAGAATATTTGTGATTTTAATTGCCGAAAATTTTGCTGCGCGTCTTGCCACACGCAAGTAAATAAAGGGCAATGCGGAAAGAGCGTCAAAGAAAAGAATGAATCCCGTTAAGGTTAACAAATATGAATAACGCTCCGGCACTTCAAAAAGTTTATTAATAGAACTACCGGACGCAAGCACAACGCCGGTAAGAATCAATGATGAAAAGAGGAGTGTTAAAAATGCAGATGAAAAAACTTTTTTCTTATCCTCAAAATCATCTGACGCGGCATATTTTAGGTAAGCGGAATCCAATCCATAAAGAAAAAATATGTTGAGTAATGCAATAAGTACATACAGGTTTGCGACTACTCCATAATCCGCCGGAGGAAAAATATTTGTATAAAAGGGAACAAGAAGAAAATTTAAAAACCTTCCCACCATCGTACTGATGCCGTACAACGCAGTGTCTTTTGTAAGCTGCTTAATTTTTTCTCTCATCGCTGCGGAAATTCTTGCTTCTTTCTCTTTTTATGCTTGTTCATAATAAGGAAGAATAATATCCATATAAAACTTTGGTGGACGTGTTGGTCGTTTTGTTTCTGTTTTAATAAAAAGATGGTCGGTAAAACCTTCGGCTACAATTTCTTTTCCCGGTGTTTCAGTTTTTCTGATAATATATTTTATTCTGAACGCCGGATTTGGAAGCTGCTCTACTGTTGTTTCAATTTCTAAGAGGTCATCGTAATGTGCCGGAGATTTATATTTTACCGAGGCTTCTATTACCGGAAGCTGATAGCCGTTATTTTCAACTACGCTATAGGGTAATCCGAGTGAACGCAATAATTCGGTTCTCCCGACTTCAAAATATTCAAGATATTTCCCGTTATAAACGAACTGCATTTTGTCGGTATCAGCATAACGGACACGTATTTTAGAAATGTGTTTGAGCATATTATAAAGTCAATTTTTCTAAATCGTCTAAATCTTTGAATCTCCCAGCTGCTTTTTTATTCACCACTAAATTATTAAAGTCCAAAAAATTAATTTTAATATCATCCATCTCAATTATTTCCCTTTTAGGGAAACACTCTGAGAAGTTTAACCCTGAAATTGATGTCATAATTTCAATCCTTAGAGGCGGCAGACCCAATCTGGTTATTTGATTGTCTGTTATAAAAAATTCAATTGAAATAGCATTTTGATTAAATCCAAATTCCGTTAAAACATTAATGATCTTATACGCGTTTTCCTTCGATTGCGAGATCCAAACATCAATATCTCCAGTAGCTCGTGGATACCCGTAAAGACCAACTGCATATCCGCCAACTATAAGATATTCTACTTCATTTTGATTTAACAACTTCAAAAAATCTCTGAAGTCTTTCGGTATCCGGATCATAGCCAAACATAATTTGTCTTAAATATTCTATCGCTTCAAGTCTTTCTTGGAACGATTTTGAAAGCCAATATTCCTTATCATCATTATCAGTCGATTTGAAATCTCCAATTGAAAGATGTGATTTATCAAATTGAAATTGTGGGAGTAGATTATTCAATCCACGCCCCCATTTTGCCGAATTTTTCTAAACGCATATCGACTAATTTTTCCGGTTTAATTTTTTCTAAAAGCTGTAATTCTTCCAACAACACTTTTTTCAAAATTGATGCCGCAAGTTCCTGATCTTTATGAGCGCCGCCAAGTGGTTCTGGAACGATCCGGTCGATAACTTTTTGCTCCAGTAAATCAGGGGCGGTTAATCTTAATGCTTCCGCCGCTTGTTCTTTATATTCCCAGCTTCGCCATAAAATACTTGAGCAAGATTCCGGGCTGATTACTGAATACCAGGTATTTTCCAGCATTAAAATTCTATCACCAATTCCAATTCCCAACGCTCCGCCACTTGCTCCTTCACCAACAATAACAACAATGATAGGAACTTTTAATCTGCTCATTTCCAATAAATTCCTGGCGATGGCTTCCGCTTGTCCGCGTTCTTCGGCTTCAAGACCTGGATAGGCGCCGGGGGTGTCAATCATCGTAATGACGGGGCGATTAAACTTTTCAGCCAACTTCATTAACCGCAAAGCTTTGCGGTATCCTTCGGGATTTGGCATTCCAAAATTTCTGTAAAGATTTGATTTTGTGTCGCGTCCTTTTTGATGCCCGATGATCATAACTTTATAATCATCAATCTTGGCAAATCCACCAACAATGGCTTTATCATCGCCAAATGTTCTATCTCCATGCAGCTCAATAAAATTTTGCGTCATCATATAAATATAATCCAGTGTGTAAGGACGCTCCGGATGCCGTGCAAGTTGAACACGCTGCCAGCGGGTTAGACCTTTGTAAATCGATTCCTTTAGTGTTTCCACTTTATCCTCAATTATTTTAATTTCACCGGCGATATCCAGGTTATCCGAAACTTTTTTCATTTCGGCTAACTTTGATTCAAGTTCAAAAATAGGTTTTTCAAAATCGAGTATTGTCTTTGCCATAATTTATTTCCTTCTTGCTTTCAGCAAGAAAAGCGTTTTGCCAAGTATTTCCAAATCGAGCCAAATGTTTTGATTCTTAGCGTAAAATATATTCATTTTTTCCATGTTTTCCTCGTACTCGGAGTCAGTAAACCAAATTCCCGTAATCCCTTTCTTTCCTAAAAAAAGATTTGAAGTTGAGGAATCTTTTGGCCCAACAAAGCTGAGGTGCCCTTTTACTACCTGTGGAATTTCTAAGACGAACTCAGAAAAAAATGTTTTTCTTTTAATTAATACCTTTTTCAGAAAGAAGAACGGGTAAAGGGTAACTAAACAGAAAAGTCCGACCAGTAAGTCAAAACTTCTCTTAATAAAGCGATGCCCTGTTTGTGAAATGTTATAAGTGATACCAATAAAAGGAATATCCTCTAAAAGATAAACTGCCGATTTTCCGACAAGAAAATCGAGATTTGAACCGGCAAGTTTAAACTCAACATTCTCTTTTTGACAACCGGCAACTACACTCATCATCGAGGTATAGGACACTTCTTCCGATGGAAAAATCACTTCGCTTATTTTTCTTTCATGAATTACTTTTTGGATGTTCTGTAAGCTTCCAATGACTTCGAAACTACCGTGATGTTCTCCTATCTCTTTCCTGGTGTCGGAAATCAACCCAATAATAGAATGATAACTGGAAGATTTTTCTTTCAATTTTTTTGCAATTTCGAGTGAAGATTTGGTCGTTCCAACCACAAGTGTTTTTACTATTGTTTTATCAACTTTGGGCAAACCTATTTTAAAAATTAGTCTAACCAAGATTCGCCATCCGCTAAGTATAAAAACAAGCAAAATAAAAGTTAAAAGAACAACCCCGCGGCTGTATGCAAAATCTTTAAAAAAATAAGTGAGCGAAGAGATTACAAAAAATCCTGAAAGCAGGGCAGGAAATATTCTTAGCACCGGAAGTGTTTCCTTTTTATATGCGCCGGATGTCGCACTAACTAAAATTTGAACCAATGCGGGGATAGTATACACTATAAGATATGTTGATTCCGGAAAACCGCGCCATGTTCTAAAATGGGAATAGAATTTGCCTGTGAGAAATAGGGAGAGATTGAAAAAAAAGAAATCTAAAAGTAGTGCAACAATAGAAAGTTTTTGTTTCCCAAGAAATGCCAGCAACTGGCGGAAAACAATCGCCATACGAAGTATGATTTCAACTAATAAAGACGTTGCGAAATGTTTCTTTACAAAAAGGTGCATTGCATTGTAGAAAATTTTTGTTTCGTCCAGGCTGCTCCGTTTTGTGCTTTCGCCTTTATAGTGAATGATTGTTGTGTCATGCACGTAATAAACTTTCCATCCGGCTTTTTGAACCCGGTAACACCAATCTAAATCTTCCCCATACATAAAAAACTGTTCATCCAATCCACCGATCTTCTCAAAAACTTCACGCCTAACCATCATGAAAGAGCCAGAAATTGCATCAACCTCGTAAGATTGATTTTCATCCATGTATGTTAAATTATATCTTGCGAATAGCCTGCTGTTCGGAAACATCGAACTCAATCCGCTTACCTTACAGAAGGAAGTCCAAGGACCGGGAAAAGATCTTCTGCAAGCTAATTGTAAAGTACCATCCGGGTTTAGAATTTTGCAGCCGGTCATTCCGGCATCTTGATGTGCTTTGAAAAACTCAATCAACTTTTCAAAAGTATCTTCTTGAACAATTGTATCGGGATTGAGAAGCAGTATAAATTTTCCCTTCGCGATTTTTAATCCGAGATTATTCGCCTTGCTAAATCCCAAATTATCTTTGTTGGCAATTAAGGTAACCTGGGGAAATTTTTCACGCAGTAATTCAACACTTCCATCGTCGGAACCATTATCAACAACTATTATTTCAGATGATAAATTAGTTACCGCTTTAAATAAGGAGGTGAGCAGATTTTGTAAAAATTCTTTTACATTGTAATTAACGATGATAATTGAAAGGTCCAAGTCAGCTCATTTTATAATAAATGAAACATACTCCGCAGGCGGAGTTTCCATACAAGAAAGACAGCCTCACGAACAATTTTTTTAGACATTTTCGAATGTCCCGAATGGCGGTCTATAAAAATGATCGGCACTTCACAAAATTTAAATCCTTTATGAATTGCTTTAAAATTCATCTCAATTTGAAAGGCATAGCCGTTTGATTTAATTCTCTCCAGATTTATTGAGGAAAGCACTTCCCTGCGAAAACATTTGAAGCCTCCGGTAGAATCTGAGATTCTCATTCCGGTGATTACCCGTGTATATTTATTTGCGAACCAACTGAGCATTAAGCGTTGCATTGGCCAGTTCACAACGTTCACTCCGTTTTTGTAACGGCTGCCGATAACGAAGTCACAATGTTCAATAGCTGTCAGGAAGTTTTTTATTTCTTTCGGATCATGTGAATAGTCTGCATCCATCTCAAAGATGAATTCATAATCGTTTTTTAATGCATAGGCGAACCCTGCACAATAAGCTGTTCCCAGTCCCATTTTTCTCTCTCGATGAAGTACATGTACTTTATCATTCTTTGCACTTAATTCATCAACATAGTTGCCTGTGCCGTCGGGAGAATTGTCATCGACCACAAGAATTTCAACATCTATTGGATGGCGTTCTAAAATATCCGGGATCAATTTGGTGATGTTGGATAGTTCATTGTATGTCGGTATTATAATCAGTGTTTTGGGCATAAAAAGTCTTTAGTTTTCAGTAATCAGTTATTAGTTTAAAGCAAAAAGTTGATAAAAGCAATTCCTAATTCTTAATTTAATCAAAATGTCCTTTTCCGAAAAGCATTACAAAGACGGTTCTAAACATTATTTTAAAATCCATCCGGAGTGACATATTTTCAATATAGAATAAATCATATTTCAATTTTTCTTTCACGTCTTCAACAGACTCATCATACTTATGTTTTACTTGCGCCCAACCGGTAATTCCCGGCCGGACCTTCAACCGCCGTTTATAATAAGGAATCTCAGCCGATAACTTTTCAACAAAAAAAGGTCTTTCGGGACGCGGCCCAACCAAACTCATCTCACCTTTGAGAATATTTATTATCTGTGGAAGTTCGTCAATACGAACCTTCCGGACGAACTTGCCTACACGGGTTATTCGAGGATCGTCTTTCGTTGACCAGACCGGCCCGGTCAATTTTTCGGCATCATGTTTCATTGAACGGAATTTATAAATATTAAATATTTTTCCGTTTAATCCGCACCGTTCCTGTTTGAAAAGAATAGCCCCTTTACTTTCCAATTTGATGGCAAGTGAGGTCAACAGCATTATAGGTGAAGTTACAAGTAGAATGACGAGTGCAAAAATAAGATCCAGGAACCTCTTGATTTTGGCTTCCCAAACCGGCATAAGCTGGGGATTAATATCTATAAGCGGGAATCCGTAAAGCTGAGTTGTCCTTGCTTGACCGCTAAGTATATTGTATAGATCAGGAGCGATTTTTAATCCCACATTTTTATTTTCACACCTTCCGATGATTTCAATTAGGGTGTCTTCAGAAAATTTCATAAGTACAATAATTACTTCTTTAATATTTAACTCATCAATTCTTTTAGAAATATCAGAAACCGTTCCAACTACTCTAATATCTTTGTATTCTTTTTCAAGATTATCATCAGCAAGAGTAATATACCCGACAACATCAATACCGAGTCCGGGGTGAATGAGTATTTCTCGATGGATCTCATGCGCTTTATCATTGAACCCAACCAGCAAAGCATTTCTTCTCCCAACTCCGTTTATTAATAACCTTCGCTGGAAACCGCGTACTGCAAGTCTGCCAAATGAAACCAAGAGGAGAAAAAATCCCCAGTAAATGAAAATCAGAAATCTACTTTCGGAAGAAACGCCATGCGAGTAATCATCAAGGAAAATAAAAAAGAAAAGAAGAAAGATTCCTACAAAACTTGCTTTAAACAACGTTAATATTTCATCAAACCGTGAAAGAGCAAACCAGGTGCGGTACATTCCGACGAATGAAAAAATGAGTAGCCAATAAAAGTAAACTACCAACATCGGGAAAAGGAATTCCGGCATAACAAGAAGATCGAAAATTCCTGTATTTACACGAAAATGGAAGAACACAACCCATGCAAGATTGATGAAGAGGAAATCGGTAAAGAGGATTAGTATTTTTTCTGTGTTTTTATTCAATGAACTTTACCGCATTAGTCCGAATTGCATTTGTTTTGTCCAATTCACTTAAAAGATAATCTTCAAAATCTGAAACAATTTTTTCCCAACTTAATATTTCGCGGATATTTTTTTTCCCGTCTTCAATTAATTGAAGACGTATATTGGGATTGGTCATGACATCAACAACCTTTTGTGCAAAGTCATCAATGGAATCTGCTACAAAAATATATTTATCAAGTCCCTGAGGCAAACCGCTTACCGCCATCGAGGTGGCAACAACCGGGACACCTAATGCTATCGATTCGATCACTTTGTTTAATGTACCAGCGCCAAACCGCATAGGGGCAACATTAACGGCGCTATTTAAATATTCTGCTTTTAAATTTTTCACAAAACCGGTAACAAATATATTTTTAGAAGCTAAAGATTTTATTTTCATTGGAGGTTTTTGACCGGTAATATAAAATTTAGCATTTGGATTCTTTTTAAGAATCTTCGGAAATATTTCTTTCGCAAAATATATAGCTGCATCATAATTTGCATAGTAAGGCATGTTTCCTGTAAAAATAATTTTTTCGGAATCATAGCTACTTGATTGTTCGTTGAAATAGTCGACATCAACTCCATTTGCTAATATATTAGTGTTTATTTTTATTCCACGCTTTTGGAGAAAATCTCTATCTACTTTAGAACAAATGAATAACGAGTGAAATTTTTCGGCAATTAGTTCATATTGCTCGACTCTTCGCTGTTCTACTTTAATAAAATATCTTTTAATAAAATTTTTTTCAATTTGAGAGAGACGTTTTAAGTATAGCGAGACTGCATCTGTATAATCTATAATATTTAACGGTGCGGCAGAAGGGGAATTTCTAAAAAGATATTGTGCGCTTCTAATAAGGTGATAATATACCACATCGTATTTATTATTTTTAATTTCATTTTCGACTTTTACTTTCATTTTATTGGATTTATAAAATGCAGTTTGAAATGGAAGACTACCAAAGACCGCAAAGAAAGTATGATATAATGATTCAATTATGGAAAGTTTTACAAACTTAATTTCTATTCCAAGTGAATCAAAAACTTTTTTATCCTCAAGGTGTTTTTTATTTCGATAAAAAGTTAAAATCGTTACGGAATTTCTAACCGATAACTGTTTTGATAGATTAAATATTTTAAGTTTGTCTCCACGAAAAGGTGGATAAGGAATACGGGTTGTTATTATTAGGATCTTCAATATTTCAACATTTTTTATTACAATTATAAAATCATTGGGTCACAAAAAAATAACCTCTTACTGGGATAACAGTTTTTTGTACTCAATTTCAAATCTTTCAGCTATCTTTTCCCATGTATAATTTTCTGCAATTGTCTTCTTTGCTTCTAAAGAGATTTTTGTTGTGTCATAATCATTATTAAAATATCTAATTGTCTTATCAACAAACTCATCTGCAGTATCAGCAATTAATATTTCTTTCCCATCACAGACGGAGATCCCTTCTTTCCCGACTGATGTTGAAATAATATTTTGCCCAGTTGCCAGCATCTCAATAATTTTCACCCTTATGCCACTCCCAATTCTTAGAGGAACAATAGCAAGTTGCTTATCATTAATTGTGCTCCAAATATCTTTTACATAACCGGCTTTTACAATATTTTTCTCCAAGGAAGAAGGTATTTTTAAATTATCCGTACCCAAACCGTAAAGATAAAGAGTAACTTTTGGCAACATTGATATTATGCGCGGATATATTTCTTGAAGATACCAATTTAAACCATCCATATTAGGAAGCCAAGACATCGAACCGAGATGAAAAATAGAATAGGGGATAACATTTTTTTTCTTGATGTTTAATAATTCTTTTTCAACACCGACCGGAATAGTTGTAGTTTTTACTTTTGAATTCATTTTTAATAAAGATGTCTCGTCTTCTTCCGAAACCATGATACATTTATCAAATTTCTCTGCCAAGGCAGGCTCATAATTGATAAACTTTTTATACTGAAGATATGAATATCCTTTTAGAAAATAATTTCTCTGCTGTTCAGAAAACCTTTGCATGATTTTCAGTTCAAGATTATGTTCTCTTAAAACCATAGGAACATCAGTGATGTTTTTAATTAAATCAATTGTCCATCCTAAATGAAGGTGATCAACATGCACAATATCAACTCTGTTTTTTTTGAAAAAAGCTATCAAAAACCTTTCTAAATCCAGCGTCTTAAATTTCGAAATGTTGTACGGGACGTTAGAGAACAAATTTAGAAATGCAGGAAATATTTTATTTTCTGTGGAAGCATTTATAAAAAAAGGATGACATAATTCTTGAAGTAATGCTTCTGCTAATTTGGGAGCAAAGTTTTTTTGATAAGAAGCAAAATAAACTTCATTTCCTCTTTCAGATAAATGCTTTAGAATACCATAAATACCAATTCTCCCTCCTGTATCTAAAGGAAGAGGAAGTTGTGGCGACAACTGTAGTATCTTCAATTTATTTTTTTTTCATCTTCATTTTTTACTAGTATTATAATATTAAATATAATAAAAATAGGAGAAGTTTTAGAATTTAATTATTTTTGGTCGTATTTGTAATTAGAACAGAATATTATTATTGAGGAATGAATGAATTTGCACCCTGATTGTCTTTTTTACAAAGGCGATATTCCATGTAAACCCAACAAAGACTTCGGTTATCATTGCGAAAATTGCCTTTCTTACAAAGCAATTTCAAAGAAAATATTGATTATAAAATTAGGAGCAATAGGTGATGTTATTAGAACAACTCCGCTTTTAAGAAAATTGCGCAAGGAATTTCCGGATGCTCAAATTTCATGGTTAACTTATTCGCCAGATATTATAAGTAAAGATTGGGTGGATAGAATATTGAACGTTTCTATTGAAAGTATCGAACATCTTAAAAATATTAATTTTGATTGGTTGATTAATCTTGACAAAGATAGTCTCGCCATCTCATTAGCAAATTCTGTGAAAGCAATAAAAAAATCCGGTTTTACAATTGATGATTTTGGACACGCAAAACCAATTGCAACAAAAGCAGAAGAACATAAATGGTTAACAGGACTATTTGACGATTTGAATAAACAAAACACTAAACATTATGTTCAAGAAATCTTCGAAATTTGTGGATATGAATTTAATAATGAAGAATATATTCTCGAGGTTGACGATATAGACCACGGATGGAATATAGGTAAATCAAAGAAAGTTATTGGGTTAAATACAGGTTGCGGAGGCCGATGGACTTCACGGCTTTGGCCAACTGAGTATTGGATCAAACTGGCAAAATATTTATTAGCAAATGACTTTGAAGTTGTTCTTCTTGGTGGTGAACAGGAAGATGGGAAAAACCAATTCATTCAAAAAGAAAGTGGAGCTAAATATTTTGGGTTTTATCCGCTAAAAACTTTTATGAGCCTCTTGAACAAGTGTGATACCGTGGTTACCGCAGTTACCATGGCAATGCATTTAGCGGTAGGATTAAAGAAAAATCTTATCTTATTTAATAATATTTTTAACAAGAATGAGTTTTATTTGTACGGGAAAGGTGCAATATTGGAACCGGATTATGATTGCGGATGCTATTTTTCACCAGTTTGTCCTAATGATTGCATGCAATATCTGTACCCTGAGAGAGTATTTAACGAAATCAAAGCTCTTCAATCTTGACAGAAATACAATATTAAATCTTATTTGGTTTTGATAATTTTATAACAATCTGCCATGCATTTTTCCTAAAAAAAGGTATTCTGAAAAGCACTTTGTCTATTTTATCAAACAGATTTACAATTGAAGAGAAGTTTTTAAGATTTCTAAATGGAACTGTTAAAAGTGAAGTTAGATGGAAATAATAAATCTCTACTGAGGAGAAATATTTATTAAATAATTCTAAATCAGACATTAACAACGGATGTTCATCTTCTGTTCTTAATTTTTTTGTTAATGAGCGATACAAATTAATAAAAGGATTATGCCCTAGAGGTTCCAAGAACACACCATCTCCATCCGGTTTCATAACTCTAGCAAGTTCTTTTAACGATTTTTCTAGATTTAGATGATGTAAAATAGCTACGCCACATATTCTATCAAAAAAATCATCCCCAAAAGTTAATTCTTCTGCATTCATGACTGAGAATTTCATGCGATCAGATAAACCTTTGTCTTCAGCTTTAACCATTGATTTAGTGATCGCGATCTCAGAAATATCAATTCCAAAGACGTTTGCCCCTAACAGAGCTAACTCAAAAGAAAAACTTCCTTCACCACAACCGTATTCTAAAATCGTTTTGTTTTCAATGTCAGATTTTATAAAATTTAGATACAATGCTCTACTATTTTGTGTAACCGAATAATATTTATCGAGATGTTTTCTTGAATCTTTTTCGAATCTCTCGTTATGGAACTCTTTTTCTTTTTGTATTCTTTTTTCCATCTTTCTTCTAACATAGTAATTTTCAGATTTAATGATTCGCTTTGTTATAAATTAAAATCGCATTTGGGATATTTTTATATTTTAACTATTGTATTATTATCCTTTGAATCTTTTCCAATCAGCATTAAACCCCAAATTAATGAAAATAAATGTAGCGAATATTTATTCCGAAATTTCAACCAATTGAAAATAAAGTTAATATATTGATTGCCCTTTGAGTTTATTCCAAGTTTTAAAGCCGCTGCCTGTATTACCCCATATCTCTGTTTAAGATTTTTTCGAATTTGAATTAACAACTCATTTTCATCTTTATTGACTTTCATCACATTTTCAATAAAATTTTCTAGCCACTTCATGAAAGAAGTTACCGCAATAAGTTTAGATTCAACTGATCCTTTTCTGGATAAATTAATATTGGATTGCCGCCAGTTACAAAGAATTTTAGGAGAAGATACTATTCCATTCTCATTTGCCATCAAGAACCATGTTGCATCATCTGAACCCCATGCATTAGGCAAATCAACAAATCCACCAATATCTCTTAATTTTTCTGTTTTACACATAAAATCGGGGGCATAATGCATTCTGTAACTTTTCACTCTGTGCCAAATAAAGTCTGCTATAGATTCAAATTCAGGGCATGAGACTGTATAACAGACAGTTTCATTATTTTCGTCAATAACTTTAACACGAGTATGAAATATGTTAACATTTGGAAATTTTAGTGTTAAACCATTTAATTCTTTTAAAAAATCTTTTTCGTAAATATCATCATCAGAAAAGAGTACGAAATAATCACCTTTTGCATAACTCAGGCATTTATTCCAATTTTCAATAACAGGAAACATTTCTTGATGTTCGATATATTTTATTCTCGGGTCGGAATAATTATTTACAATACTTAATACATCTTCTTTAGAACCATTGTTAACAATTATTAATTCGAAATCATCAAAAGATTGATTTAAAACACTTTGTAGTGCATCTTGAAAGAATTTGGTTTTTATTACTGGCAAAGCAACACTTATCAATTTTCTACACCAACTTTTAAATTGTTTTTATAATATTCGGCTAATTCATCCCATGCTTTTTCTTCATTCCAATTAGGGATTAATTCTGATGCGCTCTCAGAATTTATTCGAATTTTGGGTTCCAAAAATTCGGTTTGTTGTCTCAATTCCAAATCGCAAGCTATATTTAATCTTTTTCTCATTTCATTTGCAAATCTTACTGCAAAACTTCCTTGTGTTTCAACATATCCACTTGGATTAATCTTATGTAAAATCTCCTCGGATTTTTCAAGTTTTTTTACGAAGGCTTCATATACCTTGGCAAGGAGATCGACATGGATGTTATCTCTCATATAATCAGGAGTATTGACTGATGCAATATTATGATTCAACCATTTTTTCATCAAATAAGTTGTAAATCTTGGTTCTTCAAAAGGACCGAATGGATTCGGAATAACAAATTTTCCAAGTTTCATATTAAAAAACCGTGAGTAATATTGAAAAACATTGTAAGTTAATCCTTTTGATAAACCATAGGGAGAAAAAGCTCTAAAATCATCGGAACCACTCCCTTCATTAAATTCAAAAACACTTCCTGTCAAAAGTACGGTATTACAATTTCGTTTTAAAAGATTATTAAAAACAAGCGATAAGTTTAAAGTGTTTTTATTTAAAGCATTGATAACATCGAATTCAGGATTTTTATAATTTGTTATCTCCGCGGCATGATGACATAATAATCCCCAATCGTTTTCATTATTAATCAATTCTATAAATTCACGTGAACCAAATTGGCAGTTAAAAATCTGTTCGCTAACTGTATTTAACTTAATTATTCGTTCTTTTCGAATTCCATCATATTTATTAATATCGCTCTTTGTATATGTCGTAAAAACTTGATGACCAGCATTTGCTAATTCTTTAACAAACCAATATCCTGTGAAAGAACTTGCTCCAGTAAATAATATTTTCATACAACTAAATTATTTTAAAAGGTAACTAATTTCAAAATCGGGATGACTTTGATCTTTTTCAGAAATAATCACTGGTTTTATTGGCCATTGGATATTTAAATATGGATCATTCCAGCGGATTCCTCTCTCTTGATCTGGAGCATAGAATTCACTAACGAGATAGAATGCTTCTGTGTTTTCTTCTAAAGTAACAAATCCATGGCCAAAACCTTTTGGCACATACATCATCAATCTATTCTCATCACTTAAAACAGCGCCAAACCATTTCCCAAACGTTTTTGAATCTTGTCTTAAGTCAACAATTACATCAAATAAGGAACCTTTAACACAACGTACTATTTTTGTTTCAGCCTTGGGTTGTAATTGATAATGAATACCTCTTAAAGTTCCTTTATCTTTACTAAAGGAATTGTTTATTTGAACAATTTTATTATCTAGCCCATATT
>Ga0172379_10004007_pt1 | contig 22487 bp, 21 predicted proteins | sample GrowelOW334metaG_FD_119756 | JGI IMG/M metagenome (GOLD analysis project Ga0172379, IMG submission 119756) | Groundwater microbial communities from an aquifer near a municipal landfill in Southern Ontario, Canada - Groundwater well OW334 metaG | ecosystem: Environmental > Aquatic > Deep... | reverse complement strand
CCGAATAAAAAAGTTATACTGGAACATATTTTTTCTAAACTTTCCACGTCACCAAGATCTTCTCCAAAAACAAGTTCTCTTAATTTTTGTTGCAATACTTTTTTTATTTCTGGATGAAAATTATTTGCTTGAACCAGAAAATAAGTTAACTTATCTTGCAAACTTTCTTTTTTCTTTAACTTTTTACAAAGATTAAAAAAGTTCTGATTTAAATTATCCTGATCATCAAGCCCACCCAAAAATCCTGCCAAAAGCAGAACCTGTTCCGGCAAAACTTCTTTGTGCTCGGCCTGCCATTTTTCTATGGAAACAGGCTTTTTTGAATTACCCCAAAAAACGGTCAAACATTCAACTATCTTTTTATAAGCTAATTTTTTTGTCTCGGTACTCGGAATATTTTCAATCGCCAATAAATAATTCAATTCTCGAAAATCACTGTTAACACCATCTCTTGCTACCCATTTTTGAACCGCCTTTTTGATTTCTGGATTAAATATCTTTCTTTTCTCGCTAGTAATAGATTGAACCACCAATAATTTGTCTTCAGTAGAAACAGCTTCATTTTTTAAAATAGACAACAACCCAAGGTTTGCTTCTTCAAAGTTTAAGCCCAACAAAAAGTGAAAAGCCGATTCTGGAAAATCATTCTGCGCCCGTTTTTTTTCACTAGCTTTATTAAAATTTTTAATTTGTTCGAGATATTCATCGGCAATTTCGGGCACGCCATTTTCACACAATCCCACTAAAAAATCTACCGCTTCCGGCCACTTCTCGTCCTGTTTTCCCCGTGCAAAAATCGCTTTTTTTTGGGCGACGACCTGCTCATAATCAGCCTTACATTCCGGCAAATTTTTGCCCATCTTAACTACCACCGCATAATTATTACCATTTACCATCTTGGCAAATTTCTGGTGCCAATCAAGTGACAGACCAAGCTCCGCACAAACTTTTTCCACATTATTGAAATCCCAATCTTTTGGATAACTCTGGCACGATGAATAACCGTTTCTTAAATATTTATCCAGTTTTTGATTAAAATATTCTGGCAAAGCAACCCCTAACTTCTGCGCAAAATCAACGCTGGGATCAATATTCCATTTTACCATTTCTGGATTCTCCCACCCTTGCTCAAACACAAAAATATAATTATTATGTTCATCAATCATTCTGAGTTTGGTCTCCTTATTAAGAATCTCTTCTGGGTCATAACCAAATTGAGCAATCTGCTCGAGTGCTTTAATCCCCTTAACGACACAATAATCCTGGACTTGCTCTTTTTTAATTTGGCCTTTTTTAAAAGCCTTCTCCGGGAAATATTCGCCCAAAGTAATTAGCATATCCATTCTAAACATAAACTCTTGAGGAGGAATTTCTTTTTCTAAATCATCAATATAATGGTTATTGAAAGCAATCTCTTTTTCGTTTATGACAGCCAACGCCTGTTCGATCTTTTTTCCCACCAAAATCAAAATATCCTCGTCAACTAGTGACTCATTGTAGAAAATCAATTGTTTTTTTAATTCGACTAAATTATCACAAAGTTCACCTTTAAATATATGGAATATGGGATCTTCGGCTAAATCAAAACAAGAATTTACAAATTGTCCAAAAGAATTAATTATTTCTTTTTTCTTTTCCGAATCGAGATCTTCCACAAAATGAAATTCCAGAACTTCTGGTGGCGCAGCTAAGTTGGACACTTTTTTTTGTTCAAGAATATTCAATAATTCCATGATTTTTAAAACAGCAGAAACTTCCTGTTTAAAATAATTTATCACAAAAACCTTTAACTTATTTTCTTCTAAGCTATGGCAAACAATATTGAAAATTCTTTCTTTGTGCTTTGGTTCCAGAATAAGTTCATTAACATAAGGCAACGGAGCAATCGCTTTTAACAAATTGCTAGCCGATAGACCAAAACCGATCTTTGACAAACCAGAATCGCCCAACTCCCTGATTTCATTGCTTCCCAACCCGACCAACTTAAAATCACTTTCCGGATCCGCGCCAAAAAATTCCAGCTCGACGGAATCATATAAATTTTCACAATCCGAGATCCAATCCCCGATTGCCTTTGCATAAAAACCTTTAACATTTTTTTGAATTTCCGGTTTTTGAAGAAACTCCTGTGGCAAATCAACCGCCAGACAATTACGCAAATTATAACTCCTATCATATGACCACATAGTAAGACAATCCATCGCTGCTTTTTGTTTAATTTTGTTGATAAAATCTTCCGACAAACCATATGACCTTAATTGAGCCTCAACCTCCTCATTATTTTTTTGGGCGTTTTCACGACTTTTAATATCGCGACTACCACCAAAGTTATTACAAAATTTACCCAAAAATAGCTTGATAGCAGTTTCACTGCCTTCCAACTCCGCCGCCGTAATTCCAAAAAGACTAATCGCTTCTGGAATAGCCTGGCCAGCAGAGTACTGGCTTTCTCTCATTGACTTTATGACAAGAGCAATCAGTTTATTTTTATTTTCTTTTACAAATCTTGTTTTTAAATCATCGCTAGCTTTTAAAAAAGCAAATACGTTATCAAGATATCGCTGTCCTAATACCTTGTTCAATTCTAACCATCTTTGCTCGGGATTAGCAAAAATATAATCAACTAACCCATCCTCACGGATGAACTGTTCGTCCTCCATAAGCTCGTCTCTGGTAAAACCAAAAGCGGTACTCATTTTTCTAATCTTCAATAGTCGAAAATCACCTCTATAAACAAGATCATATGAACCATTTCTAACATAAATAGACACTCGATCTCTCAACAGTTCTTTCATCTCCGGAGTTAAACTTTTTTTTAGTTGCGGATTCTCGACAAAAACTTCCACAACTTTTGCCAACTCAGACTCAATAATCTTATTTCTGGCTGACAGATTTCTCAATCCATCACCCTCTAAAGAATCTAATCCATCCTCGTTATTTTTTTCTATTAACTCTTCTCGTCTTTTTAATCTATTCTGAATTGTCTCTTCCTGTAATCCGGACAACAAATGATTCAGGGCTTGTTCAATTTTTTTTGGTTGGTCTTCAAAGTAATCCAACTCGCCCTCAGCCAATTCCAAAATCTGTTTGTTTTTTGGTCGAGAAATTTTTTCAAATTTATTACTATTCATAACTAATCAAACATTAAAAAAATTATTCGTTTTATGGTTTTATTATAGCAAAATATTTTGCAATCTCAAAACAAATTTGCCGACTATTTTATCAAAATTTTATTATTTTATTTCTATACCCGAATTCCAAGCCAAATGATGCAAACTACGCAAAATATCCGCCAAAACCGAACTTTCTATAATAATACACATTGGCGCCGGTTTAAAAATCACGATAGCGACTTTATTTTCGTAAATATTTATTTCACCGCCAAAATTTTTAATATTCGGTAAAATTTCCGGTTTGATCCAACGATAATTTGTATATTTAAACGATCCCTGAAAATTTGCCATCCAATCACGACCAATTTTATTATCAAGAACCAAAATCTTTTCCATTAATTTTTTCTTTGCTCTTTCGCAATTATATTCTCGAGCATATTCTTTAAAATCCGTCGTGGCCCAACCTTCTATATCAAGTATAGATAAAATTTCCGTTTTTGAATCCAATGTTTCCAAAAATAAATTTTTGAGTCCATCAGCGCCAGAACTGTATCTAATTACCGGCTTTTCGGCCACACGATAAATATTAACCAATTCGGAAATGTTATTTTCCACTTCAGTCAAGGCACGTTGCCATTTATTTTTTTTATTTTTTACAAACTGAATTAAGCGATTTGGATGTAACGCCGTAAAGATTATTTTCTTTCCGCTTGACGATGCTCGATCAACTAATCCATAATGCCCCAATTTTTCTAAAATATGATAACCAAGTGTTCTGGTTATTTGCGCTTTTTTGGTTACATCACTTACTGTTGCCGGTCCAAGTTCAAGCAAAGCCAAATATACTTTGGCTTCAGTTTCATCTAATCCAGATTTGGCTATCAAATCCTTTATTTCCATATAGCAACATCATAGCAAATTTTCACAAATGTGTCAATCTAAATTTACAATAATCGCTATTTACGGCAATTCTATTTAATTTTAGACAAAAACTCAAAAACAAACACCAAATGCAGATTTACAATATTCAAGAAAATCGTATTATGAAGTGTTCTTTGACAATAAAACTGGGAGGATCAAAAACAATGACTAAAGTTCCAAAATCTTACTTTGATAAATCAACGGATTCTGTTTTTACACAAACCATTTACAATTTTTTATTACGACTATCCTTTTCATCTTTGTTTCTTTTTGGTTATTTCTTACTCTATGCCTCAATTTTGCCAATGATTTTTATTTGTTTATGTCTTCCATATGAAACATTTTGGAAAATAATTGCTTTGTTACCAAGTATAACATTATATCTACTTTTTTTGCCAATTAGGGAACGTGACAAAAAATATCGTTACAACAAAAAAACTAAATTATGGTGTAGAGATTATTTTTACACAATTCGCCTATTTCTTTCTGATATTTGGAAAACCGATTTTTATGGAGGTATAGAATGAACTACTTACACATCGAACTTCCCTCACTCCATTTGCTTTGGGAAAAAAATGGCGAAAGCCGAGTTTGTTCGGTAATTAGAACAAATTATCCAAAGCCTTCACTACTTCATGTTTCAGCGCTAATGCGATCCGCTTACGCTGATGTAAAAGTGATTGACATGAAAATAAGAAACCAAGACTGTATAATTCCCTACCGCGAATTTACCTACGAAGGCGGCAAAATGATTGCTTCCAGAATGGGTATGCCTTTTGAATCAGTAATTGAAGAAATTAAATGGGCCGAAGTTATCGGGCTCAGCATCAATCCAACCAGTTGGGCGAATATTGCAATTGATTTTATTAAATTTGCAAAAAAAACAAATCCAAAAGTAAAAATTTGGATAGGCGGAACTGATGCGATGGCGCGTCATCAGTTTTATCTGGAAAACGGCGCTGATTTAATCATTTTGGGCGAAGCTGAAAATCTTGTTGCCGATTTGGTTAAACATGATTATAACAGCTGTTATCTGTCCTCAAAAGAAAAAAATCGTGCTCTGCGAAACCTGTTTACACCGAGTACCGGACTTTGTTGTCCCCTGAATTGGCAAACATTTTGGGACAATGTTAAAATCAATAAAAATTGCAACATTGACCATTTTCCTATCCCAGCCATAGATCTTTGCCACGACGATATTCCACTTTGGAACACGCCGATTGAAGGAAATTTACCGACCGGAGCCAAAGCGCCAATTGCTTTTCTTTTTGCAACCCGCGGTTGCAATAATGCTTGTGATTTTTGCAACACGCCAATTAAATATGGCAAACTGCGCATTCGTAATTTGGAAAGCATTCGTCGTGAGCTAGAATTTCTTAAATCATTTGGAATCAAAACTATTTGTCTTTGGGATGATTCACTTGGCTCGCTCGTCAGAATAAATCGCAAAGATTATTTAATCAAACTCGTCAAAATGATTCGCAAAATGGGATTCTCCTTTGAATTTTCACAAGGAATTTCCCCCAAAGACCTTTTTGATCAAAAAAGACAGGAACCTGATTATAAATTGATCGCCGAACTTTTTAAACATGAAATTATTGATGGTAATTTTGTTGGTTGCACTGGTGAATATGTGCCTTTTGAATTTTTGCAAGTAGAAAAAACCGAAACCGCTGCCGTGAAACTTTTACCTTATGAAAAAGAAATCGCCGTAACAAAAGCCATTTTGGAACAGGGTGTCAAATGGCTGACTTTTTCTTGCATCATCGGCCGACCGGGAGATGGTCCGGCAGAAATGCAACTGGCGACTTCCAGAATTTTGGAAATCAAACAAATGACTGAAAGTTATGGCTGTGAAGTTTTACCAACGCTATTTATTTATTCATTATTTCCGGGCACAAGACTTTGGGAGATTACTCGCCCAAACTTATTACCATATCATGTCAACGATTATCCAGAACTTTATCAACTTAATGCCACGCCACACGGAACATATTTTTTCACTGCGGATGAATTGATGGACGAAAAAACCAAAATGGAAAAAGCCATTTTGAGACCCGATCAATGCGAGAAATGGTGGAAAAGCGGGAGGTATCAATGGTAACGCTGCAACACCGATTTAAATACATCCAAGGATTACATGTTCTTCAAAAAGAACCGAAACTTCGCGTTTTGGTTCTAGACATTTGGAATGCCTGTAATTATAACTGTATCTATTGTTATGGCAAAGCGGATTCATTCACTTCGAATGATTCACTAATAACCATAGAAAAATACGAGCAACTTTTTAAAGAAGCGAAAACTTTTGGAGTAAAAACAATTTGGTTTCTTGGCGGACATGAAAACAGTTTAAATCCAATTTATTTTGATCTTTTAAAAATAATTGAAGAACTTGAGCTGTTTAGCGTTTCTTTTGTTAACGGTTCATTATTTTCACTTGATCCAAACGCTTACCAAAAGATATTTTCTTTAAAAAATTCTTCGGTGGTAATCAAGGTCGACTCTCTCAACCCGCAAAGGCAAAATTTTCTTACCGGAAATAAAAAATCCGCGCAATATTTAAAAACCGCAATTGACTTCCTTGCTCAAAAAAGTCGTTTGGAAACAAACAGTGACACATTACCAAGAATTGGGCTGAGCACGGTTTTAACGAAATTCAATTATTTAAATATCCCGCAAATTTTTGAATTGGCTTTGCAAAATAATTGGGCTTATTTCTGTGATGGTATTTTAAAAAGCGGACAAGCCGAAAATAAAGACCTGGAACCAAGCAGAGAACAAATAGACGAACTTTTACAACAATTACAAATCATTATTGAAAAATTTCATTTAAATATTCAGCCAAAACAAGTTATTAATTTTTATGATCAAGAATGTTTGATTTTTGATAATTATATTTTTATTACTCCTGAGGGATTAGCACTTCCCTGCGCCGGCTTTCCCGAAATAAATAATCGTCTCGGACATATCAATGAAGGACTAGCCACCTTGTGGCAAAGAAAAAAAGCGCTGATCGAAAAATATTATTCTTTAAATTGCACCAACGACAAATGTCCCTGTCGTGTTCACCTCGAGGATAAAACTATTTAAAAAGACTCACGGTCTCACTGCGAGTCTTTTTTATTATCAATAAATTTTATTGCAAAAAAAACCGAGACTCACGTCTCGATTTTTTTTTGATATCAATTAGATATTTGTAAGATGCTTGGAAACGAGTTTTGTCATTTCAAACATGTTAACAGTTTTCTTGCCACCAAAAACTTTTAAAAGTTTTTCATCAGCATTGATGTTGCGTCGGTTTACTTTGTCTTGGAGATTATTTTTCTTGATGTATTCCCAAAGTTTCTTGACAACATCCATACGTGGCATAGGTCCTTTACCAATAACAGCCTCTAATTCAGGAGTTAACTTTAATGGCTTTTTGAGAGCCGGGTTCAATTTTCTTGGCATAATTTTTGTTAGTTAATTTTTACTTACTTCTCTATTATACCATAGCATAGAAAGTCTTTCCAGAGCGCGAGCAAATGCAGCCTGACGCAAATCAACATTTTTGCTCTCGGCAAAAGCCCAAATACTTGTGAAAGCCGGAACAATAATTTCCTTCAATTTTGAAAAAACTTGTTCTTCTAACCACTTTTCGTTTTTTAAATTTTGCTCCCATTCAAAATAACTGACCGTAACTCCACCCGAATTTGCCAAAACATCAGGAATTGATTTTACGCTATTTTTAAACAAAATTTCATCAGCCTCAGGAGTTACCGGACCATTGGCCAACTCTAGAATATATTTGGCTTGAATCTGTTCGGCGTTAGCTATGGTGATTTGGTTTTCCAATGCTGCCGGAATCAAAATATCCACTTTCGTTGTCAAAAGTTCCTCGTTGGTAATGTTCTTTGCCCCCGGAAAATCAGCCACTGAGCCTGTGGATTGTTTGTGGATTTCCAAGGCTTTTACGTCCAAACCGGCTTCATTGTAAATTCCTCCGCGTGAATCAGATGTCGCCACAATTTTGTAACCAGCAGAAAAAACTAAATTCGCCATAACACCGCCGGCATTACCAAAACCTTGAATGGCCACCGTTAACTCTTCCGATTTTTTATTCAAAAGTTCACGCATTTTTTCTAAGACAAAAAATCCACCCATGGCCGTAGCACGATCTCGTCCGAGACTGCCACCCTGTTCCACCGCTTTGCCGGTAATAACCGCATCCATTTTTTTTATTTGTTCCGGAGAAAAAGAAAAATTATTTTCTTGCGCTTTATTTTTTTCAAATTCAATATAAGATTCTTTGACCCAATTCATAATTTCCGAATTGGTATAAACATCAGGAGCCGGAACATCAACCAATGGCCCGATATTTGGCGCAACCATTCGACCAAATTCACGCGACAATCTTTCTAACTCCGAATGAGATAACTCTTTTGGATTAACAGTGATTCCGCCTTTTCCTCCGCCCATCGGAATTCCCGCAACCGCACATTTAATAGTCATCCAAAAAGCCAACGCTTTGACTTCATCAAGATCAACGGATGGGAAATATCTGATTCCGCCTTTGTAAGGACCGGCCCAATTGTTATATTGAACGCGATAACCTTCAAAAATTTTTAAATTACCATCATCCATTTTTACCGGAACTTTTACTTGAAGAACTCGATCAGGAGTTTCTAACATTTTTAAAACATCAGCATCCAAATTTATTAAACTGGCCGTTTTGTGCAATTGATTCATGGCATTTGTAAAAGCAGTCATATTTTCTTTAGTTTATATAGTTTATAAAGTTTTTTTACTACGAATCTTCGAATAATTAAGCTACAAATGCTACTAATCTACGAATAAATAAGCTACAAATGCTACTAATCTGCGAATAATTACCATTCTTTTGTTCTGGCTCCTGCCCTGAGCGACTGAAAGGAGTCGAAGGGTTCTTTTGTTCAGTTGTTCAGTTGGTCAGTTGATCGGTTGGTCTGTTGCCTATTTCCCCCCATGAACAAATTTCGCTACGCTTAACCCGGCTTTTGCTCCGGCTCCGGCCGCGACAACCATTTGTTTGCATTTTTCATTGGTTACATCACCGGCAGCAAAAACGCCAATCGTTGACGTTTTATTTTCCTCATCAACAATAATTTGTCCAAACTTATCAAGCTCCACAAAATCTTTTATAAAATCAGTTTTTGGTACATAACCGATTTCCACAAAAAGACCATTTAAATTAATTTCTTCATCATTATTTAAAATAACTTTTTCCAATTTATTAGTCCCAATAATTTCTTTTATTCCCACATCGGTTTTTATTTCCACATTGCTTTTGCTTTTCACGGAATCGATTAAATAATTTTCCGCGCGAAAGTTATTTGAACGATTTAACAAATACACTTTTTCGCAAATGCCGGACAAATACAAAACCGCATCAAAAGCGGAATTCCCGCCTCCAACAACAGCCACGATTTTGTTTTTAAACAAAGGCCCATCGCAAGTGGCGCAATAAGTTATGCCCCGACCGGTTAACTCTTTTTCATTTGGCAAATTCAAATGACGATGCGCCAAACCAAAAGCCAACACCACTGCCTTACTTTCAAAAATTTCTGCGCCGGCGGTAACTTGAAAACCCTTTTCCATTTTCTCAATTTTTGTCACTTCTTGCATTTTTACTTCAACTCCAAGAGACTTAACCTGTTCGACCATTTTTTCCGTCAATTCCGGTCCGGAAATATTTTTGAACCCCGGATAATTTTCAATATCCATGGTCAACGCCATTTGTCCGCCAAAATCTTTGGCCAGAACCAAAACTTTCATTGCTCGCCGATTGGCATAAATCGCAGACGTCAATCCTGCGCATGATCCGCCAACCACAATAACATCGTAATTATTCATAATTTTTAAATTTTATTTTTCATTCAAAAATAAAAATTTATTTTCTAAATAAAGGAATAATGTTTGTTTCTTTAGTCGGCTCAAGACTTTCTGATTTTTCTGAAGAATCTTTCATTTTTTCTAATAAAATTTCATTTATCTGATCACAAAACTCATGAGCCATCTCATCTTCTATGTTCTTTTCATAATATAACCAACCATGGAGAAAATAGCTTACATGAGACAAAACACCCACCAGATCTTCTCCACGAGGAGTTTTTCTGCTTTGTTCAAAAAGGGTCATTATTTTTTCTTTTAGTTCTTTCATCGGGATTCCATGATTTTGCAATAATGCTAGCGATGGCAAAACTTCATTCAAAACTTTTTCAAATTGTTTGTATAATAAATCAAGCGTCATAATAACTTTTAAATTATTAATTCTGAATTCTAAATTAATTTCAGCAACTTCTCTTTCAAACTTTCCTTATTTTGCAAACCCATCATTACTTCGACAACTTCACCATTCTTGAAAATCATCAAAGTTGGAATACTCATAATACCGAATTTTTCCGCCACCGCTTGATTGGCATCAACATTAACTTTGCCAATTTTTACCTTGCCATCATTCATTTCATTGCTCAATTCATCAATAATTGGTCCTTGAATTTTGCATGGCCCGCACCATGGCGCAAAAAAATCAACTAAAACAGGTGCGCCGGACTTGATAACCTCATTTTCAAAATTGTTGTCATTAAACTCCATAAATTTTTCATTAATTATTTTGTTATTTTTCCGCCAGCGGCGGATCCGCCTTTGGCGGAGTTCTTTTGCTCCGTTGCCTGCCCTTCCGTAGCTCGCAGAGCGAAGGAGGGCTCTGTTGCTTCATTGCTCCGTTGCTTGCCCTTCCGTAGCTCGCAGAGCGAAGGAGGGCTCCGTTGCTCTGTTGTTCAGTTGCTCTGTTGTTCAGTTGCTCCTTCTCTATCCAATACCGCAAAACATGCCGAACGAACTCACTTTTATTTTCAAACTTATGTTTTTTCATTTGCTTTTCCAATTCTTGACACAAATCTCTTGGTAAAGACAAAGTCACGACACAACGCATAAATTAAATATTAATAGTGATTTAAAATACCAACGCAAAACTATCTGTATTACATTGTAATACATTATTTTTTTTCGTCAAGCCCTTTTACAAAGACAAAAAAACAGCCAAGTTTAGCTGATTTTTTGTTTTCATTATTTTATCCACTTTTTACTTCTATAAGTAAAAATTAAAACACTCTTTTTTCTTCTTCCTTATAAATATCCAAAACATCATTTTCTTCAATTATCGGCTGACCTTCATATTTTATTCCACATTCCTGTCCTTTGACCGCATCTTTGACTTCTTGTTTGCCAATTTGCAAGGCCGTTATTTTACCGGAAGTAATAAATTCATTATTGCGCAAAACTGCCACTTTTGACGAAGCTTCTATTTTTCCATCAATCACTTTGCCCCCAACAATCATTACCGTCCCTGTTTTTTTGAAAATCTGCAAAACCGTTATTTTGCCAAGATCACGACGGATAATTTCCGGTTTTACCAATTTTTTTATATTATTTTTTACTTCATCCAACAGTTCATAAATAATTTTGTAAGTTTTGATAGCCACACCCTTATCTCTGGCCAAACCGCTCGCCATGGTTGATGGCAAAACATTGAAACCAAATAATAATGCTCCGGTCGCATCAGCTGACAAAATATCATTTTCATTGATTGCGCCCAAGCCTTTGCTGACAATTTCAATTTTGATTTTGCTATTTTCAATTTTTTTTAATGATTCTATAATCGCTTCTTGCGAACCAAGCACGTCCGTGCGCAAAATAATTTTTATCTTGGTGGCTTCACCATTTTCATCACCACCATCTTCATTATTTTTCTTAATAAAACTTTCTTCCTGTTGCATGCGATAATTTTTTACGCGACGCAAATCTTTTGGATCTTTGACCGTTTCAATAATATCTCCAACCTTGGGAGCAATTTTGAACCCCAGTACTTCGGCCGGCATTGACGGTTCGGCTTCCAACATTTCTTTACTAAGATGATCACGCATGACTTTTACTTTGCCGTAAAGAACACCGTTCATAGCCAACCAGTCTCCAACGCGCAAAGTTCCATTCCTAGTCAAAATAGTCGCCACCGGCCCTGCACCTTGGTCAACGTGCGATTCAATAACACTACCGGCAAAATCACCATTCGGGTTGGCACGCAACTTGTCAGCATCAAGATCAACCAAAAGAATAATATTATCCAATAATTTGTCAATATTTGTTCCCATTTTGGCAGAAATCGGTACAAAAATATTTTTTCCGCCCCATTCCTCAGCCAAAATATTATGTTGCGCCAGTTCCTGTTTTACTTTTTCCGGATTGGCATCAGGCAAATCAATTTTGTTCACAGCCACAAGAATCGGAATTCCGGCTTCTTGGGCAATCTTTAATGCTTCAACTGTCTGAGGCATAACGCCTTCAGTCGCGGCCACAACCAAAATAGCAATATCCGCCACCTTGGCTCCACGCGAACGCATAGCCGTAAAAGCTTCATGCCCGGGAGTGTCGATAAAAGTTATTTTGCGACCATTTTTTTCCACTTGATAAGCGCCAATATGTTGGGTAATTCCTCCGGCTTCGCCACCCATGACATTAGTTTTTCTAATGGCATCAAGCAATTTTGTTTTTCCATGATCAACATGTCCCATAACAACCACAATCGGTGGACGAATCTGCAAATCTTCATTTTTTTCTTTGGCCAAAATATCCACCAATTTTTGTGCTTTGTCCAACTCAACTTTTTGTTCCAAAGTTTCTTCTTCGGCATCAAAACCCAAATCAGAAGCCACAATGGCCGCCGTATCATAATCGATACGTTGATTCAATGAAGCCATCACGCCATTTTTCATAAGTTCGGTAATAACCACATTAATCGGCAAGTCAAGCACCACCGAGAAATCTTTGACTGTCAAAACAGAAGGAATTTTTACCTTTTTGTTCAACTCTCCGGCCATTCGTTCCTCTTTTTTGGTCATTTTTAAATATGCCTGTTTTTGTTTTTCGCGATCTTGGAAATCACGCCAAGCTTTGCTGATTCTGCTGGCCAAATTATCTTCAATTTTGATGGCTTTGGCGCCAATATCAAAACCGAGTTCCGGCAATTTTTCACGCAACTCATTGGCATTAACATTCAATCGTCGGGCTAACTCGGTGATATTCATAGTTGTTTTTATTAATCTTTGTTTCTATTTTAGCAGTTTTTTTTGATTAGGTCAATGTTTAATTTCACCTCCTTTTTGATTGACTTAATGGGGTGAAGTGGTAGAATTTAAGAGTGAAGTTGAGATAATGATAAGTTATTAAAAATAATTTTAACACTAGATTAATTCAAAAATATGATTAAAGGAATAAGCCATATTACATATATCGTGCAAGACCTTAAAAAATCAACTAACTTTTTTTCGAAAATTTTTGATGCAAAAGAAGTTTATTCCAGCGGTGATGCTACTTTCTCCTTATCACGTGAGAAATTTTTTCTAATTAACAATATATGGATTGCAATTATGGAAGGAAAAAGTTTGAATAAAAAAACATACAATCATGTCGCATTTAAAGTTTCAAAAAAAGATTTTGGTATATATGAACAAAGAATAAGAAAACTTGACATTGAAATTAAGGAAGCACGATCAAGGGTTAACGGTGAAGCTCAGTCAATATATTTTTACGACTATGACAATCATCTTTTTGAAATTCATACCGGAACATTAAAAGAACGTTTACATAAATACAAAAGTTAGTATACACGACACGACGACCCCAAATTATCTCCAACAACATCATGTATCTGATTTGTCAAAAATAGAACAAATAAATTAAAATCATATTAACCCAAGAACAGTTCGACAAATTAAACTTTTTTGAAAAAATAGGAAGTTTTTAATAATTCAAAAAAAGGCCACGACGCTTGGGCGTTGGGTTTTGATGGGATAGAGAAAGAGAAGAAAATTTATAAATAAAAAATCACCCCACGAATTGACCGTTCATTATTGAATTGAAATAATAAAAACGCCCAACACGATTGAATTCTTATCTTTGGAGAAAAGTTCAACCTCATAAAATCTGACAAGTTTAAAAGAAGTGCCTCAACAAAAATATGGCGAATTCGCCATAATTCGAAAAACTTCATGTCAAAGAAAACAAAAATTATTGTGAAAGGAAGTGAAATAACCATCATCAAATACCATGGTGATGATTATATTTCCTTAACTGACATGGTTAGAAATTTTGAAGATGGCCCGGTTTTGATTGAAAAATGGCTTCGCAACAAAAACACTATTGAATTTATAGGCATTTGGGAACAGATTAATAACCCAGGTTTTAATTCCCCCGAATTCGGGGGAATTATGAATGAAGCTGGATTGAATCGATTTACTTTGTCAGTAAAAAAATGGGTAGAAAAAACAAATGCAATAGGATTAATTGCAAAAACAGGAAGATTTGATAGCGGTACTTTTGCAAACAAAGACATTGCTTTTGAATTCGGCAGTTGGTTATCTGCTGAATTCAAACTTTATTTGATTAAAGAATTCCAAAGGCTAAAACAGGATGAAAACAGTCGACTAAAACTTGAATGGAATCTTCAAAGAACTCTCGCAAAAATTAATTACCGAATTCATACTGATGCCATATCCGAAAAACTTATACCACAAGAATTAACCAAAGATCAAATTAATCTAAAATACGCAGACGAAGCAGATTTACTAAATGTCGCCCTATTTGGCACCACTGCCAAAATGTGGAAAATAAAAAACCCGAAACTCAAAGGCAATATTCGCGACCATGCTTCGATTGAACAATTGGTAGTGCTTTCAAACATGGAAAGTATAAATTCTATTTTAATTCATCAGGGACTAAACCAACGCGAGCGCTTAACTCAGCTAAACATCACCGCAATAATTCAAATGAAGTCGTTATTAAAGAATACGGAAATAAAAAAATTAAAATAGATCTGTAATTTTTATGCCAACAAAATCCCAAATCAAAACTGATCAAAACATTATTCAATTTCTTCGAAAGTTAAAAATTAAAACTCCTTATGATTTGGTAACTCTTCGCAATTTAATTCAAAATTCACTTGAATTCCGCCCTTATAATCGAAAAACAAAAAAACACGCCGACAGCATTCAATGGACACGAACTGCTTCAGAAATAATCTGCGACAAATTTGTTTATTTCGGCAAAGCCTGTTCTGATTTGGCCGTTGTTTTTCTCGCACTCTGCAAATGCGCTGGCGTAAACGGCCACTTTGTAAAACTGGTAACTCTCGACAAAAAACAAACTCACTCCATTGTTGAAATCAAACTTGGCAAAACTTGGTATCGCCTCGATCCATCAAGTCGCGATTCAATTCCCTTCCAAGGTCAACTTACCAAAAAATCAATTTGGAATAAAACTTTCCAAGTTTTCAAAAAAGGCCACGACGCTTGGGCGTTGGGTTTTGATGGAATAGAGAAAGAGAAGGAAATTTATAAATAAAAAATCACCCCACGAATTGACCGTTCATTATTGAATTGAAATAATTTGTAAATACAATAAATATTTACAAATAAAATCAAAATTTATGACTAACAACCAGATGGCTATTTTCCAAGGAAAAAACATTCGTAAAACTTTTCACAAAAATGAGTGGTGGTTTTCGGTGATTGATGTTATTCAAGCATTAACAGACAGCCCAACTCCAAGACAATATTGGGGTAAAATTAAACAAAGAGAATTTATCGATCAGCAGTTGTCCCCAATTTGGGTACAACTGAAATTATCCGCCGCTGATGGCAAAAAATACGCAACCGACTGTGCCACCCCAGAAGGCATGTTTCGAATTATTCAGTCAATTCCCTCACCAAAAGCCGAACCATTTAAAAGATGGTTAGCAAAAGTTGGATATGAAAGAATCCAAGAAATAGAAAATCCTGAATTAGCCACAAAAAGAACCAGAATGTTATATAAATTAAAAGGCTATCCTGATTCTTGGATCGAAAAAAGAATGCGTGGAATTGCTATTCGTGAAGAATTAACTAACGAATGGCAAAATCGAGGAGCCAACGAACAACGAGATTATGAAATTCTAACCGCCGAAATATCAAAAGCAACTTTTGGCGTTACTCCTGAAGAATACAAAAATCTAAAAGGATTAAAAAAACAAAATCTTCGAGATCATATGGATGATTTTGAATTGATTTTTACCATGCTCGGCGAAAGATCTACTACTGAGCTTCATAGAATTGAAGATTCCTTTGGTGTTGCAAAATTAAAAAAAGATGCCAATCGCGGAGGCAGAATCGCCGGCATTGCAAAAAAAGAATTAGAAAAAGAATTCGGCCGTTCAGTTGTTTCAAACAAAAATTATTTAAAAAAAAGCCCTTGCTCGAAGGTAAGTACCCATGTAGACTAATTTATAATCATAAAACTTTTCACGTATTCAAAAAAGGTCGCGACGCTTGGGCGTTGGGTTTTGATGGAATAGAGAAAGAGAAGGAAATTTATAAATAAAAAATTTTATATGATGCCATGTATCTCAATTTCTGGCAAAACTGTTGAATTACAAAAAAAAAATTTAACAAAATTAAAAAATGATCGTACAAAAATGGGAGAAATCACCAAATCAATTTTTGACCTCTTATAGCCAATCTTGCTTAATTTTGCAATAAATGCTATTATTAATTTTATTAAATGTACGGGCACGATGCATCGAGCCCCTTCAATAATCTATGCGCTATTTCTTCATTCTCGGCCGGGCCGCAGATTTATCAAAAAAAGAAATCCAACAAAAATTACAAACTCAAAAAATATCTTTTTCTTTAATTGATGAAGGCTCAACTTTTATTATTATTGAAACAAAAAATGAAATCGCTCCGGAAATAATCAAGGCTCTTGGCGGAACAATTAAAATCGGTAAAATTTTGGAACAAATTGAAAAAAACGATTTAACGGCCAAAAAAATCGCCGAATATCTGAAACCAAGCGAAAGCAAATTTGTCTTTGGTTTAAGTGGCTATGGCGCGGATATCAGTATAGAAAAAACCGGTTTTACGATCAAAAAAATTCTCAAAAATAATGGCGCCAGTGCCCGTTTTGTAACATCAAAAGAATATCCACTCAGCTCGGTCATTGTCCAAAAAGAAATTCTCAACAAAGGTGCGGAAATCGTTATTTTGCAAGGGGAAAATTTATATTTAGGACAAACATTAGCAGTGCAAGCTTTTGGCGAAGAATCACATTTTGATTTTGGCCGGCCGGCGCGCGATGCGCGCAGCGGAATGCTTCCGCCCAAGTTGGCACGAATGATGCTCAACTTGGCCGGCCGGCCACTTGATGCCGTTATCCTTGATCCGTTCTGCGGTTCCGGCACAATTTTGCAAGAAGCGCTTCGCCTCGGTTACCGAAAAATTATCGGCTTTGACAAAAATCCCCTCACTGTTGAAAAAACAAAGCAAAATCTCTCTTGGTTAAAATCAGAATTAAAAATTTCTTCACAGGAAATTATTGATGTGGTTGATGTCCTTGATTTGGCACAAAATATCGAAGCCAAAAACATTGATGCCATTGTCAGTGAACCTTTTATGGGCGTACCTCTCGACGGCCGAGAAAAACCTGAATTTGTGAAAAAACAAATTTCCGAATTAACCCAACTTTACAAAAAGGCTCTGGCTAACTTCTATGACGTTTTAAAAGATGACGGCGTGGTTATTTTTATTATTCCAGAATTCAAAACCAAAACCGAAACCATCAAACTCAATTTACCTTTTATTCTGGACAACAAATTCACCGTCCTTGACCAAGTCATTTGGCAACGAGATGATCAACATGTCATTCGCAATATTTACAAATTAACCAAAATTGAATAAAAACACTCATCCAAAAGGCTTGACCGCCTTCTTTGTTTTTGCTATGATATTTATGCAAATTTAATTTATTGTTTTGGGCCCTTAGCTCATTTGGTAGAGCACCTGCTTTGCAAGCAGGGGGTGGCAGGTTCGAGCCCTGTAGGGTCCACCACTCCAGCAAAGCTGGACTAGAATCTAGTTACTAGGTTCTAGAGTCTAGCTTCTTGTAAAAAACTTATATTATCATCATCATAAAATTCACCGTTCTCGGTGTTTTTTTATTAAAAAATTCCAATTTCCTTCAATTTTTGCTAAAATACATTAGTATGAAAAAGAATAAACAAAATTATTGTTCAGACTGCGAACTTCCAAAATCATCTCATTATGGTCACTGGGTAGAAGAAATTTTTTCCCAACTTTCTTTTATCAAAAATAAACACAGTTTTTTTGATCGATTCTCCGACCGACACCTCGACAAAATTCTCGCCGGATTTTTTGGTTTTTTCGGTTTGGTCAAATGGCAAACCGATTTTCCAGATTCAGCCATTCTTCCCCGTGGTCGATCATTTATCAACGAAGCGCGCAAAAATAATGCGCAAATCGCCATTTTAAAAAGCAAATTAGGTTATACCAATCATTTTCGTTTAAAAATTAACGGCCGAACGCTTTATTTTGACGGATTACCGACACCCCAATTTATCCAAAAAAATCAAAGCTCCATTTTTGATGACAAACAAAATGGCAAAGAACTTTTGCAACAAGCCGGCTTCCCGATTTTACCGGGAAAATCATTTTGGTTTTGGCAAAGCAAAAAAGCACTTGCTTATAGCCAAAAAATCGGTTTTCCATTGGTTGTCAAACCGCGATACGGATCTGTGGCCAGACATGTAAGGACTAATATTCAAAATTTGGACGAACTAAAAAAAGCTATAAAAAAATCACTGGAATACTCCCCGACTTTTCTGATTGAAAAATATTTCCAAAACGGATTTGCTCACCGCGTCACCATTATCGACACTGAACACATTTTTGTCGCTCGTCAAGAACCGGCGCACATTATCGGTGATGGCAAAAAAAATATTCTTGCGCTGATTGAACAAAAAAATTCCGAGCCGATTAGACATGGCGACTTTTATCATCCACTTGTTTTTGATGAAACCTCAGAAAAACTTTTGCTAGAACAAAATCTTGACAAAAATTCAATTTTAAAAGAAAACCAAAAAATTTATTTGCAAAAAGATCCATTTTTGCGACTTGGTGGAGATTTTTTTGATGTCACTGAGCAAACTTCACCGGAAAACAAAAAAATGTTTTTGCAAATCGCCAAAACTTTTGATTTAAAAATTTTTGGCCTTGACTTTATGTCCCGAGATATTTCCATTCCGTGGACTGAAAATCATGGCGCCATTTTGGAAATCAATTCACTTCCCTGTTTGGAAATTCACGAACTGGCGCAAAACACCACCACGCCTAATCTCGGTAAATTTATTTTTCAATTATTAAAAAAATATTATTTATGAACAGTTTTTTATTTTTCTTGGCTGTCATTTTTTTAATCAGCGCAATTATCTATTTTATTTTCTTTTTTGAATCCATGTTCGTTGGTCATGATTTATCGACCAACAAACAAACACAAAAAATAATTGAAGATATTTTAAAAAAACACAATCTTACTGAAAAAAAATTCTATGATCTTGGTTGCTGTCGCGGGACTTTTGCCCTGCGCCTGCAAAAAACATTCCCAAAAATGCAAATCACCGGCATTGACAGCAGTTTTTTGCGAATCCTCATGGCAAAATTGCTCAACGGCTGGCAAAAATCGAATATTAATTTTATAAAAAATGATATTTTTAAAATAAACATAAGCGAAGCTGATGTTGTCTACACTTGGTTATGGTACTCGCTCTTGCCAAAATTGGAAAATAAATTCCAAAAAGAATTAAAACCGGGCACGATTATAATTTGCAACGAAAGTTATCTTCCGGAACTGCGTCCGATTGAAACTTACAAACTCGGGAATGATCCCGCCAGATTTGAAAAAGTTTATGTTTACAAAATACCAAACAACTAATCTACGAATCTATTTCTACAAATGCTACTAAACTACTAAATTAAATTATTCCTTGTTCTTTTTCCGCCAAAGGCGGAGTTCTTTTGGTCAGTTGATCTGTTGATTATTTGTAAAACTTATCCCCAGTTTGCAAAAAAATTATTGCTAAAACATAAAAAACATTTTATAATAAGATTGAATAAAAGTCGAAGTTAAAATAAAAAATAAAAATTAAAAGAATTTTTTAAATGAAAATTTAAAAAATTCACAAGGAGCTTTAAAATATGCCAGCTAAGAAAAAGGCTACTAAAAAAGTTGCCAAGAAAAAAGTTGTCAAAAAGGCCAAGAAAGCCAAGAAAAGAAAGTAATTTCTTTTCCAACTAAAAAAAGAAAGCCGTTAAAAGCTTTCTTTTTTGTTCTTTCGTTACCACTGTTGTCATCTCGACCTGCCTGTGCGTAGCCGAGCAACGCTTCGGCGGAGGCACGGCCGAGCTTTATGGCGAATGGCTTGCCCTGTCGAGACCATATCGGATGATAAGGTCGAATGACAGGGAGGGATCTTTTCAAAATAATTTTTGTTGCTCTTTCCAAACTATTTGCTCTTTCTCAGAAAATATTTTTACCACACCATAAATCCCATCATAACCGGGATTTACAGAAAGTTTTCCTTCTCTGACTCTTCTTACGCCTTCGGCAGTCCGCTCATCGGATATTTTCATAATTTCCGTAATAGACAAATCCAACAAAATTGAAAATTCTGAATCATTTTTTATCATTTCAGCATATTTGCGCAAAACAATTTTTGAACTCTTTTTTTTGTTATTCGCTTCCGCGATAATTTCCACCAAAGGCACCAAACTTTTAAACGCTACCCGATTTTCATTTTTAAAACCGATTTCTCTATCAGCCAAATCAAAAACTCGATGATCAACCCCGAGAATCAAATCTTTCCCGCATTTTGGGCACAAATTATGATATTTCTTTTTTGCTTCATCCGGCGAACAAGAAAATTCGCAGTTAGCATGACCATCAAAATGATATTTTCCTTCTTCCGGAAAAAATTCTATCGTATATAAAAAACTTTTTTTATCTCTATCCTTGACCGCTTGCCACAAATTATCATAAGTTAAATCCTTTAAATCAAAAACATTGGCTTCTCTACCCAAATTCAGTGGTGAATGGGCATCAGAATTGGAAATTAAAGAAATATTGTCCAATTTGGAAAGTCGCCAATTCATTTGCGGATCTGAACTCAAGCCGGTTTCTATCGCAAAAATTTTTGGCGTTAATTCTTCAAAACATTCTTCCAGAGAATCATAACCAGATTTTGAACCAAAAATCGCAAACCATGGCGTCCACGCATGCGCTGGAACAAAAACACATCGTTCATCAATATCAAAACAAATTTGCGCCAACTTTTTAACTGATAAACCAATTATTGGCCGACCATCTGATTTTATATTACAACCAAATTTTGTTAACGTTTCATTTAATTTTTCAACATCTTCAAGATTCGGAAAATAAATTAGCACATGCACTCGTCTGGTTTTGTCTTTATCTTTGTAAATACATGAAATTTCAGTTGATAAAATGAACTTCGTCCCGAAAGAATTTTCTTTTTTCACAAAAAAACCATTTCCCTCACTTTTTAAATCATTTTTTAGTTCCGCCAAATATTTCGGATGAGTAAAATCTCCAGTCGCGATTAAATCAATACCTTTTTTCTTTGCCCAAAGATCTAAATTCGCCACATCCATTTGTTTTGATGTTGCTCGCGAATATTTGGAATGAATATGTAGGTCAGCGATATATCGCATGATATTTTTTTACGACGGCTTTAGCCATCGACGTCAATAAATTATTTTATATGAAATATTTTCCTCTTTCCCACAAATAATTAAAATATTTTTTCAGGCTCTCGGCCGTTTCTGCTCCTTTGATTACAATCAAAATTGGATTTTTTCCAGGAATACCAATCCCCGAAGTCTCGCCATAAACCTCAAACCAAGTAGGCGATTCAATTTGATCAGGCAAATAACGAACTTCAGTATATGGCAAATTTTTACGCCACTCTAAATTTTCGATTGGAGCTGTTCTGTCATAAAGAATTTTAAAAATTATTTTTTTTTCTATTCTTTTTTTGTGAAAAAGACGCCAAAATTTCTCCATTTCTTCAGTTGAACCGTATTTCGAACCTCCAAATAAAAACATTTCCTTAAAACTGGATTTTCCTAAGATTTTTTCCCGCGCTAATAAAATATTATCCATTCCTTCATAAATTCTTATATCAGAACTAACTTTCGGTTTAAAAAATTGCAGATATTCAACTAAACGCTCAGCTTTTGCCTTCTTTTCATTTATAACATCCAAAAAGGCTTCCGGTTCACAAATTTCAAAAACAAAAACCCCTTTTTCGCTACTTTTATTTATCAATTTTTTGTTAACTAATGAATCCAGCGATAAATAAACAGAATTTCTAACTAATCCACTTTTTTTAATAACAGCACCCGCCTTACATTTCCCAATATTAAACAAAGCTGAGTAAACCTTTGCCTCATTATCACTGAGTCCAAATTCTTTTAATCCCATTAAATCCATATTTTTGTCTTATTACTTAGGACATAATATTTATATCAAATT
>Ga0172379_10004006_pt1 | contig 22487 bp, 19 predicted proteins | sample GrowelOW334metaG_FD_119756 | JGI IMG/M metagenome (GOLD analysis project Ga0172379, IMG submission 119756) | Groundwater microbial communities from an aquifer near a municipal landfill in Southern Ontario, Canada - Groundwater well OW334 metaG | ecosystem: Environmental > Aquatic > Deep... | reverse complement strand
AGTGATGATCGAGGCCACCATCGCCGAGGTCCAGCTCTCCAACAACTATCAACAGGGGATAGACTGGAGCATCCTGCCGTTGGGCAGCGCCGGTTTCAGGCTGGTGCAAAAAGTGAGCGGCGATATTTCCGCACCCGCGTCGAGCATATTCGAACTCAGCAACAGCAATACGGTGGTCAAGGGCGTCGGCATCGTCAGCAGCTCGATCAAGTTGCTCGAAGCCTTCGGCACCGTCAAGGTGTTGTCCAGCCCCAAACTATCCGTCATCAACAACCAGACGGCGGTACTCAAGGTCATCGACAACCGGGTCTATTTCACCATCAAGGCCGATATCACGCCAGGGGTGTCCGGGGCACAGCCCATCGTGTCCTATACCACCACCTTGAATACCGTGCCGGTCGGCTTCGTCATGAACGTGACGCCCCAGATCAGTACCAACGACACGGTATTGTTGAACATCCGTCCCAGCGTTTCGCGCATCGTCGGCAGCGTACCGGATCCCAACCCGTCATTGAAGGCCAGTTCGTCGAACGGCTTCAGCAGCGACATCGTCAGTTCCATTCCGGTGATCCGTACCCGCGAAATGGAGTCCATGATCCGCGTCAGCAACGGAAATATCGCGGTAATGGGCGGCCTGATGGAAGATTCCATGAATAACGTCGACAACGCCGTGCCTGGTCTTTCGAGTATCCCGGTCGTCGGCAACTTGTTCGTCAATCGCAGTGATGAACGCGTGAAAACCGAACTGGTGGTATTTCTGCGACCGATCGTGATCCAGGATTCCGGCCTCTACGGCGACTATCGTGCCTATCGCGACCAGTTGCCCGACCAGGATTATTTCAAGGGAACCTTCGGACCGCAACGCCAGGTGTTCAGAACCGGGAGCAATCCACAGTGAGCCTGCTGATGGACGCCCTGAATAAGGCGGAACAGGCCAAGCGCCAGAGCCAGGTTGCGGATGCTGAAGCGGAAGCGGCTGCCAAGGCGGCCGCACCATCACCAGCACCGACATCACCACCACTGACGCTGGAACTCACCCCGCTGACGTTCCCGGAAGTGCCGCCTGCGGTACCCGTCGCCGCCGAGCCGCCGCCGGCGTTACCTGAACTGCCAACCCACCTGGGCGTCCTCGATGAGGAATTCATCGCCCACGCCGCCGCCCCGAAGCCAGCCGTCAAGGAAAAGAAGCCGCCGCAGGCTGCTATCGAGTCACGTCCCGCCCCTCCTCCGGAAATCAAGGCGGCGCCAAAATCCACCCCCCCCGCGCCTGCACCGGCCAGGAAAGTGGCTTCGGAACCCGAGGAACGCGAAGCGGCGCAGAATCTGTTCGATGCCAAACAAAACGGCAAGCCGTCCTCGAAGCGTCGGCTGGCGATTGTCATAGGAATACTCAGCGTGCTGGCAGGCATGGGTATCGGCGTCTACTTCTGGCTCCAGCTCAAGCCCGGCAGCGGATTGAACGCCGGGATCGCGTTGACGAAGCCTGCGGCCCGCCCGCCCGCCCAGCCAACGCCGCAGCCCCCCACCGCACCGGCCGTGGTGCCGCCGGCCGCAGCCGAAATCAAACTACCGGTTGCCGCCCAGCCAGCCCGTCCGGCCATTGTGGAACCCGCCGCCGTCGCGGCCAACGAGCCAGCCAAGCCAATCAGGCTATCCGCTTCGAGAATCTCGCTCAATCCTGCGCTGTCGCGCGGCTATGAAGCCTATATGGCGGGCAATCTCGGCGACGCCCAGAATGAATATCAACAGGTACTGAAAACCGAGGCGGTCAACCTCGATGCCTTGCACGGCATGGCTGCCATCAAGCTGCGGCTGGGGCAGGCCGCCGCCGCCGAGGAATACTATCTACGTGCCATCGAAGCCGATCCCAGAGATGCATTGGCAACCGCCGGACTGATAGGCTTGAAGGGCAAGATCGATCCCCTACAGGCGGAGTCGCGCCTGAAGACATTGCTGGCCGCGCAACCGGAGTTGCCCTATCTGAACTTTGCGCTGGGCAATCTTTTCGCCAGCCAAAATCGCTGGCAAGAAGCCCAATCGGCTTATTTCAAAGCCTATAACGGGGAACCGGAAAATCCCGATACGCTGTTCAACCTGGCCATCAGTCTGGATCGATTGCATCAGCCCAAACTGGCCTATCGTTATTACAGTCTGGCTCTGGCCGCGGCCGAAAGCCGCCCATCCAATTTCGACAAGACGCAACTCAACATCCGGCTGCGCGAGCTCCAATAAGTTTGCGGCAGTTGCCAGCACCCTTGCGATGCCGGAGAATAGCGGCAGAATGAACACACCGACCCCTTCCAGGCAACCGATCGGTCAACTCCTGATCGCACAGGGCGTCATCAGCGAAGATCAGCTGCGCATTGCGCTGCTGGAGCAAATGAAGTCGAACCAGCCGATCGGCAAACTGCTGGTCAGTCTCGGTTTCGTTTCCGAAACCACCCTGCGCGACGCATTGGGCGAGTCGCTCGGCAAGAAGTCCATCGATCTTTCCAACGCCATGGTCGACCCGGCGGCATTGCGCCTGGTGTCGCACGAACTCGCCAAGCGCCACAAGCTGCTGCCGCTCGATTACAACGCCGAGCAGAACCGCCTGACCATCGCCGTCGCCGACCTGAACGACATTATCGCCCTGGACCGCTTGCGCTCGTTGACCACCCGCGAATTGCTGATCGACACTTTGTTGGCCGGCGAACAGGAAATCGCCCGCGCCATCGACCAGTATTACGGCCACGAACTCTCCATCGACGGCATCCTCAATGAAATCGAGACCGGCGAGATCGATTACCGCAGCATCGCCGCTTCCCTCGACGAGTACAGCCAGCCGGTGGTGCGCCTGGTGGATGCCCTGCTGACCGATGCCGTCAAGCGCGATGTATCGGACATCCACTTCGAGCCCGAAGCCACCTTCCTGCGCATCCGCTACCGTATCGACGGCATCCTGCGGCAGATCCGCGCCCTGCATAAGTCCTACTGGCCGGCCATGACGGTGCGCCTGAAGGTGATGGGCGGCATGAATATCGCTGAGACCCGCGCCCCGCAGGACGGTCGTATTTCGATCAACATCAGCGGCCGCGCCGTCGATTTCCGGGTTGCCGCGCAGCCCACCATCCACGGCGAAAACGTGGTACTGCGGATCCTCGACCGGGAAAAAGGCATCGTCCCGATCGACGGACTCGGCCTCGACGAGCATCACCTGGAAATGCTCAAGAAGATGATTGCAAGGCCGGAAGGCATCATCCTGGTGACCGGCCCGACGGGCAGCGGCAAGACCACCACGCTGTATTCGGTGCTGAACCACATCAACGAGGAAAGCGTCAATGTGATGACCCTCGAAGACCCGGTCGAATACCCGATGGCCATGATCCGCCAGACCTCGGTGGCGGAAGCGGCCAAGCTGGATTTCGCCAACGGCATACGCTCGATGATGCGCCAGGATCCGGACGTCATCCTGGTCGGCGAAATCCGCGACGCGGAAACGGCCGAAATGGCCTTCCGCGCCGCCATGACCGGCCACCAGGTGTATTCGACGCTGCACACCAACTCGGCCATCGGCGTGTTTCCGCGCCTCATGGACATCGGCATCCTGCCCGACATCATGGCCGGCAACATCATCGGCGTGATCGCCCAGCGCCTGTTGCGCAGGCTATGCACCCATTGCCGCCGGCCCTACCCGGCCGAGCCCCACGAGATCCGCCTGCTCGGACAGGAAGCGCAGCAACCGGTACCGAACATCTACCGCGCCGCCGGCTGCGAAGCCTGCGGCTACCAGGGTTACCGCGGCCGCGTCGCGATCATGGAGTTGCTGCGGCTCGACGGCGACATCGACGAACTCATCGCCCGCCGCGCCACCGTCCGCGAGATACGCAATGCGGCGCTGGCCAAGGGCTTCCGTCCCCTCGCCGAAGACGGTTTGCGGCGAGTGCGCGACGGCACGACGTCGCTCGAAGAGGTGGCGCGCGTGGTTGACCTGACGGAGCGCATGTAATGCTCTTCGCCTACAAGGCGATGGATCCGAACGGCCGCATGGTGAATGGCCAGATGGAGGCCGCCAACCAGATCGATCTCGAAATGCGCCTGAAGCGCATCGATCTCGACTTCATCAAGGGGGACCCGGTCAAGAAGGGCGGCATGATGAACACCGGCAAGGTGCCGCGTCCGGAACTCATCAACTTCTGCTTTCACCTCGAACAATTGACGCGGTCCGGCGTGCCTATTCTTGAGGGGCTGACCGATTTGCGCGACAGCATCTCCCATCCGCAATTCAAGCAGGTACTGGCCGGCATGATCGAGAGCATCGAGGGCGGCAAGACGCTGTCCCAGGCCATGCTCGAACATCCGCGGACTTTCGACGAAGTGTTCATCAGCCTGATCCGGGCCGGGGAAGATACCGGCAATCTGCCGGGCGTGCTGCAAAGCCTGGTCGATTCCCTCAAGTGGCAGGACGAACTGGCCGCGCAGACCAAGAAACTCATCATGTATCCGGCATTCCTCGGCGTGGTGGTCGTCCTGGTGACTTTCTTCATGATGATCTATCTGGTGCCCAAGATGGCCGGCTTCATCAAGAACATGGGCCAGGAACTGCCGATGCAAACCAAGGTTCTGATGGCCACCTCCGACTTCTTCGTCAATTTCTGGTACGTCATCATATTTGCGCCGATCATCATTACCGTCGGCCTGTTCGTCTGGATACGCAAGAACTCGGTGGCGCGCCGTTATTTTGACGGATTCAAGCTGAAGATTCCCTTCATCGGCGTGATCCTGCGCAAGATCATCCTTTCCCGCTTCGCCGGCATCTTTGCCATGCTGTATGCGTCGGGGATTTCCATCATCGATGCCATCCACACCACCGAGAACGTCGTCGGCAACGTCGTCATCCGTGAAGGGTTGGTTCGCGCCGGCCAGATGATCGCGGACGGGCAGAATGTCACCGCCGCGTTCCAGAACATCAACCTGTTTCCGCCCCTGGTGATCCGCATGCTGCGCGTCGGCGAGAACACCGGCGGACTCGACAAGGCGCTGATCAACGTGAGCTATTTCTACAACCGCGACGTCAAGGAGTCGATCGAGAAGGTGCAGGCGATGATAGAACCGGCCATGACCATGATCGTCGGCGTGATCCTGGGCTGGGTGATGATCGCGGTGCTGGGTCCGATTTACGACATCATCGCCAAGCTCAAGACCTAGGCCACGGTACCCCGACTCATGCCGCAGCGCCGCCTTTTCTACCTCGACGCCAATCGCCTGTCGGCGTTCCACTGGCATGCCGGCAAACTGACGGCTGAAGACAGCTTCACGGCCGACGGCCATGGAGTGGAACTGTTTGCCGCCTATCTCAAGCAACACCAGCAGAGCCTTTTTTATCTCCTCGCCGACGTGGTCGAGGAGGGATTCCAGCCTGATGTCATTCCCCATGTCCAGGGCCGGGACCGCACCGCCTTGCTGAAACGCAAGAACGACCAGTTCTTCCATGGCGCCCCGCTGAATCTCGCCATAACGCTCGGCCGCGAAACGACCGGCCGCCGAGATGACAAGATTCTGTTCGTCGCCTTGACCAGGACCCAGTTGTTCGAGCCCTGGCTGGACGCGCTGCGCGATGCCGAATGCCAGCTCGTCGGCGTCTATTCGCTGCCGTTGATCGCCCACACATTTGCCGGGGCGTACATCAAGAGGGACCGCGCCCACCCACCCCAGTTCCTGCTGGTGACCCTGACCCGCGCTGGTCTGCGCCAAACCTTCTTCGATAACGGTCAATTGCGTTTTTCTCGCTTGACGCCGCTGGCTAACGACAGCCTGGACGAGTGCATCACGGCGTGCTCGGTGGAGTCCGCCCGGATCTACCAATACCTGCTCGGCTATCGGCTGATCGACAGGGGAGTGAGCTTGCCGACCCTGGTACTGACTCACCCCGCGCAGACCACCAGCTTCCGGGAACGCTGCCGCGACACCGGCGAGGTGCAATTCGAATTTCTCGACCTCGTCGCCGAAGCGGGTCGCCATGGCCTGAAAGCCGTTCCCGCCGACTCGCACAGTGAAACCTTCTTCCTGCATTTGATGGTGCGCAGCACACCGAGCCAGCAATTTGCCGATTCCACCCAAAGGCGCCTCTATCGGCTGTGGCAAACGCGGCTGGGACTGAATGGCGCCAGCCTGGTGATTCTGGCTTCCTGCCTGCTGTTTTCGGGCAAGCAAATGATCCAGATCTATCAAATGCGGGACGATACCGAACAGATTCAACACCAGGCCGAAGTGACCCGGTTGCAATATGCGACTGCTCTCAAGGCCCTGCCGACGATGCCGTTCACCAGCAACAACCTGCGCGCACTTATCGAGCGCTACGACACCCTGGTGAAGCGCACCCCCACGCTGGAACCGATGTATCGCCGTATCAGCGAAGCGCTTCAGCAGGCACAGCGGGTGGAACTCGACCGCATCGACTGGAAACTCGGCGGCAACCCCGACGATGCCCAGAAGCCGGCGGACGCCACAGGCAAGCAAGCTGCTCCGGTCAAGAGCACGACCGCCGGAGAACTGTATGTGATTGCCGATGTCTTTGCCCAGCTTCCGGTAGCCCTCAAGAACGACGAGCGCACCTTGAAAGGCATCATCGATACTTTCAATGCCAGCCTGGTAAAGGACGGCAAGGTGCAGGTACGGACCCTCAAGTTACCATTCGATGTCGAATCCTCAAAGACGCTGAGAAGCAGCGATGAGTCGTCGGCCGTCATCGAAATCCCCAAATTCGCTGTGCGCATCGTGCAAAAGCTATGAACGCCAGGCGCCCTGAACCGCAAGCCACGCCATGAACCCTGTCGCCAACAATCTCAAACGAATTCGCTGGAACCTGGCGCTGTTCCTTGCCACGGCGCTGATCGGCGCCGCCATGCTGTATTACTCGCGGACCTTATGGACCGACGCCCAGAAAGTTCACAAGCAGGCGACCGCCAAACGCGGCGAGGTACAGGGCAAGCTCGCCAACGCGCAGAACGAGGAGAAGGAACTCCTCGAGAAGTTCGCCCACTACCAGGATATCGTGGCGCGCGGTTATATCGGCAGCGAACGCCGTCTCGACTGGGTCGAACAGATCCGCAAGATCAAGACGACGCGCAAGCTGCTGGATGTCTTATACGAACTTGAGCCCCAGCAAGTCCTCGATGGCACCAACGCCAGCGGCTTCGATTTCATGGTCAGCAATATGCGCTTGCAGATGCAGTTGCTGCACGAGGAGGATTTGCTGGTCTTCCTCGCCGACTTGCGCGACAGCATGCGGGCATACACCAGCGTGAAGAACTGCAATGTGATGAGGCAGACGCGTCCCGGCAGCTCGATTCAACTGTCCGCCGACTGCTCGATCGACTGGATCACCCTGCGCGAAAGGACTCCCGGTCAATGATCAACGCGGGACTTCGATGGAGCGCCGTCTTGACTTCTCAGCGGGCCGGAATCCCCGGACTCCTGCGTCTATCGCTGGCAGCCATTGCGGCGACGTGGATGATCGCGGACTCCCGGGCCGAGCCCCTCGGGCGGTTGTTTTTTACGCCCGAGCGCCGCGCCGCGCTGGAGCGCCAGCGCCAGCTCAACATCGAGGAGAAGACCCAGGAGACCATCGAAGTCGCCAATGTGCATCTCAATGGCGTCGTCCGCCGCGGCGCGAACAAGACCACCGTCTGGGTCAATGGCCGCCCGCAGCAGTTGGACAATACGACCGCCGGCATACAGGTCCTGCCTTCTTCCAAGGAAATGGATCGGGTCGGAATACGCGTTGGCGACGAAACGCCGTCCTCACTCAGGGTGGGCGAAACACTGAATCGATCCACCCAGGAAACGACTGACGGATTGGGAGGCGGGCAAGTGCAAATTAACCGCGCTCATTCCGAAAAACCTCCGCGCCGCTGATTCTGCCTTCCCAAGGTTCCCAAAGAATATTCAACGGGCTCGATTGGCTGATACAATCTAGTCGGTCTGACTAGAATTTAGCGGGAAAGGAACCATGAGAACCTGGCAACTGCAAGAAGCAAAAGGAAAGTTCAGCGAGGTCGTCAAGAATGCCCAAAGCCAGGGCCCTCAAAACATCACTGTGCATGGCGAACCGGTCGCGGTATTGATTTCCCGGCGCGATTATTTGAAACTCATTCGTCCCAAGCCAGGTTTTGTGGAATTTTTGAGGGCATCCCCGCTCGTCGGTAGCGGTCTCGACGTAACGCGCGACCAAACCGCCACGCGCAAAATCAAGCTGTGAGCCATGAGTTATCTGCTCGACACCAACGTGATTGCCGAACTGGTGCGCCCCAAGCCCGCCAAGGCCGTATTGGCGTGGTTCGAAAACATCCCCTCGGACGCACTGCACATCAGTGTGTTGACCCTGGGCGAAATTCGCAAGGGAGTGGAACACATGCCGGACGGAGCGCGTCGCGAAAAGCTCCGGCTGTGGCTCGAACATGATTTGACCGATTGGTTTGGCACCAGAGTGTTGCCGGTGGATATGCCGGTTGCCGACCGTTGGGGAAGATTGCTTGTGCAGTTGGGGCATCCCGTTCCCAGCATGGACAGTTTGCTGGCGGCGACCGCGCTGCATCACGACTTGCGCTTGGTTACGCGCAGCGAAAAGGACTTTGGCTACCCCGGATTGGAAGTGGTTAACCCGTGGGCCTAGCCGACAACGACCATGCCGGAAACCGTCCCCAGCGCTGATCCGCGCCTTAGGCAGGAAAACTCCGGCCAGCGGGGCTTCGCGTTGCTGGTCATGCTGATCATCGCGGTGATGGGTTCGTTGTTTGCCGTGACCGGCCAGTTGGAGTTCGTCTCGCGCAAGTATGCGCGCGACGAGGGGAACCTGAAATCGCTGACGCTGGCCAAGGAAGCCTTGCTTGGTTACGCCCTGACCTATCGGGATTCAAACAACTCCGACGTATTCGGCTACCTTCCATGCCCCAGCACCTATGTCGGCACCAATCAGGACATGTGGGGCGCTGCGGACTCTAGTTGCGCGGCCGGCGCCATCGGCTTGCTTCCCTACAAGACCCTGGGCCTGCCCGACCTGCGTGACGCCGAAGGCAACTGTCTCTGGTACGCCGTTGCCGGCAGCTTCAAGAACTCGGCGCCGGTGCCGCAATTGAACTGGGATACGCAGGGACAATTCACCATTGCCGGGACCAGCGTCGCGCCGAACCAAGGCGATGGCGGCGGCGCCGCCGTTATCATAGCCCCTGGGGCCGCTTTGACCGCGCAGGCAATCAGCAGTACCAACGGCCCCTGCGCGGTCGATCCAGCCGGACAAAACTATCTCAGCTATCTCGAAAGTTACGACTCCGCTACAAATACCTTCACGCCGGGCACGCATAGCGGCTCCAACAACGACATCATACTTTGGATCACGCCGAAAGAGATTTTCGACAAGGTGGTCAAGCGTGCCGACTTCAGTAACCTGCTGGCCTCCACCCCCAAGGGACAGATCAACCAGCTCACCGACGAAATCAAGGCGGCGCTGGAAAAGGAAATCCAGGACGACGTGGTCGCGGCGGCGATCAGCAGTAGCCAGCCACGAAACACCGGCAGCTATACCCAATTTTCCGGAAAACAGGTGGGCGACTTGCAAGACACACTGACGTTGTCCACGGCCTATGCAAACTATTACAGCAACTGGATCGAGCAGTACCGCCAAGTCACTTGCTCGCCACTGACAGCCTGTCTGACCATCGCCGGCACCGCCTGCCGTGGCGCCTTGATGTTCGGCGGACGCACCGCCAAGTATCAGAACGGCGTATGTGCCGTCACGCAGGGCCAGCCACGCCTGACGGCGCAGAAGACTTCCGGCACGGCGAATCTTGGCTACTACTTCGAGTCCCCCACAACCTCTCCTTCACCTTGCGCTCCAACCCCTCCCACGACTTCCGGTGGCGGTCTAGATCTGCTCAACGGTTCCACCTTTAGCTTTTCAGGCAACACCTCTTATACCGCAGCAAGTCCGAGCGCGGATGTCGGCATTTGCCTGTTCCCAGGGGTCATCGACTCCTTCGCCCAGGACATCGCCAGCTTTACCCGCATAGTTACCTCCGCAGGAGTTCCCGAGGCGGCCATCAACGTCGCGGCGCAGACCGTCACGCTCGGCAATCCGGCGGCGACGACGTCCGGCCGGGGCTGTGTCTGGTATCCGACGCAACTTCCATTCAACTATTTGCTGCGCGCCTATTTCAAGATGAGGATCAGCAACCTGGGCGAAGGTTTCATTTTCGCGGTCGTGGACGGTCCCGCCAACCAGGCGGGGATCACCGCCGGCACCATCTGCGGCACCACCACCGGCGCGCTGATGGGCTACTCGAGTTCCAATGTCGACCCGCCGAAGTTCGGCCTGGAAATCGATACGCGCCTGACCACCACCTCGGACTGTAGCGGCAGCAACCGCAACGATCCCAGTTCGCACCACATGGCCTTCGTGTATTGGGGTTCGACCTCCACCACCAGCGACGACAACTGCCATGGCTCGACCGCAGGGACCCTCGGCAGCGGCTCGCAGCCGCTCAATCCGCGCACGCCACTGGCAAGCGCGACCACGCCCACCAGCACCGTCGGCACATCGGTCAGTTCGGCGGCGTGGTCGGGAAATGTCGTCGTCATTGCCACGACGGCCGCGCATGGTCGCTCGTCCGGCCAGCAGGTCACCGTCAGCGGCGTCACGCCGAGCGGCTACAACGGCACTTACGCGATTTCGGTCATCGACACCAGCCATTTCGCCTATTCGCTGGCCAGCAATCCCGGCACTTACGCCTCGGGGGGCACGGTCAAGATCAATGCCGGCATCAAGAACGTGCAATCCTCGGATACCAGCCTGCCCTATTCGGGCAGCCTGCCGCTCAACACCAACTTCTACGTGCGCCTGGATGCCGCCAAGACCTACGACGCCACCCTGATCCAGGCGGCCTCCGCAGTCACCACCTACAGCGTAATGATCACCACCGGTTCGGCACACGGATTTGTTTCCGGTCAGACCGTCAACATCAGTGGAATTTCACCTGGCACCTACAATGGCAGTTACACCATCACCGTACTTACCTCGACCCAATTCACCTACGTGCTGGCCGGAGATCCCGGCGCGTATGTCTCGGGGGGTACGATCGGCGGCATTGCCGTTACGTCGGCGACCCCTTACTACTACCAGGCCACCATCACGACCGCGGCGGCGCACGGTCTGGTCTCGAATCAGCGCGTGACCATTTCCGGCAGCGGCGGATACAACGGCACTTACACTATCAACGTGACCGACTCCACCCATTTCACCTATGCGCTCGGTGCCGACCCAGGCAGCTATGTCTCTGGGGGATCGATCACGGCGCCTACCGGCATTACCGTGTCCTCAGCGTCCCGCGCCGCCGCCGGTTCCGCGTGGGCCGCGACGATTACCACCGCCGCCGCCCACGGCTACGTTTCCGGACAGCCGGTCACCATCGCCGGCGTCTCTCCCGGGGCTTACAATGGCACCTACCAGATCGTTGTGGTCGATGCGACGCATTTCACCTACGCGTTGGGTGCCGATCCAGGCGCCTATGTCTCCGGCGGCAGCCTGACAGCAGCGGTCGCCCTTACCCTCAAGGCCTATGTCGCCAGCAACTTCCCGGACTGCACGCTGACGGATTTCCAGAACCTGAGCAGGGATCTGGGTGACTTGTGCTCGCAGAATCCCACGATCCAACAGGATAATGTCTATTTGAACGATACTGCGAACGGCAAGGCGCTGGCGACGATCTTTGCCGGTTTCACCAATGCCCAGGGTTCCGGCAGTTCGTCGGAGCAGACCGTGACGATTTCCGATTTCCTCATCCGGACGCAATGATCCACAAACTATGCTGATAGGCTCGCCCCGTCGACAGCTTGGCTTCTCCATCATGGAACTGGCGGTGGTGCTGGTCATCGTGGCGCTGCTGCTGGGCGGTTTACTGGTTCCCCTGGGCGCGCAACGCGACGTAGAGTTCACCCGGGCCACCGAGAAGTCCCTGGCGGACATCCGCGAAGCGCTGATCGGATTCGCCGCCATCAATGGCTACCTGCCTTGTCCGGCCCAGGCGAGCGTCGCCAACGGCGCGGCCAATGCCGGGATTGAAGCTCGCGACCCAACTAGCCTGAACTGCGCGTGCGCCACCACGACCAGTCCCGGTGTGGCGACAGTCGGTAGTACCCAGTGCGCGCTGACCAGTTCCTCCGATTCCGTAGGTGGAGTCCTGCCCTGGGCGACGCTCGGCCTATTGGAAAGGGATGCATGGGCAAACCGCTACACTTATCACGTCGGTACGTTCTATGCTCGCAGCATCAACCCTGTTCCAACGGATTTTGATTGCACGCCGCTCACCACCCCAACCAATGCGGTCTTTGCTCCTTGCACGCTTGGGGCTATCGCAATCAACACGGCAGCCAGTGGTGGCACCGCGGTAGTAGATGTGGGCGCTGCCGTCGCGGTGGTGGTCTCGCATGGCGGCAGCGGGCAAGGCGCCTACACCACTCAAGGCACGCAGTTGCCAGTCGATGCCGACGACAGCAACGCCGCCGAGAATGTCAAGAGAGCGGCGAAGAGGGAGAACTCCGACGGGGACACAACTTTCGTCAGCAACACCACCATCGACGACCGTCTCGTCTGGATTTCCAGATCCCAGCTGATGAACCGCATGATGTCCGCCGGCAGGTTGCCCTGACGCGGTCGCCTTGAATCCGCGGGGAACCTCGTGCCAGTCAGGCTGGTGCCGGCGCCAGCCTGAAGCACACTTTGCCGGCCTGATTGCTCAGTAGTTCCAAACGGTAGCCCGCCAATCCGGCTTGCCGCGCCGCCTGAAACAGGCCGATGCCATAACCGTTTTCCGAGACCACCGGCCCGGCAAACAACTCGTCGCTGATGCTTGCCGGGATCACCGCGCCGTCGTCGCAAACGGTCAGGCTGGCCTGGCCGTTCTTGCCATCGACAGCGATGATCTCGATTCTGGCATCGATGGCCAGCCCAGCGTTGCTGCGCCGCTTGTCGAGGGCGTTCTGGAGCAGGTTCTCGATGACATGATTGAACAGTTCGGCGTGCAGTTCGACGCCCTCCAGGTCGCCGGCGGACTCGAAGTTTATGCCTTGGTTCTCGTACTGCAGGCGTTGCTCGTCCCACCACTGGCGGGCAGTCACCACCGACTCCTGGTCGCTCAAGGGCTTCTGTAGCTTGTTGAGCGCCGCTTGCAGGCGCTGCGAGATCACCGGCAGTTGCCGGCGCAGCAGCACCTGGAACTGAGGGGACAGGCTGGTCTCGTCGCCCTCGCGCTCGGCGGCGAAGCACAGCATGTTGAGGGATTGCAGCAGATTCTTGACATCGTGCGTGAGCCGCGCCCCGGTTTCGTGAATCGCCTTGAGGTAGGCCATCTGACTGAGTTGGCGAGCGCTGACCTTGGCGTCATAGAATTCGCCGATGATCTGCACCACCAGGTTGAAATGCCAGATCAGCGACGGGCTCAGGGAATGCTGGCTGAACAAGACGATAGACAGTTCGCCGTGGCGAAACTCGTTGGGCTGTCCTTGTTGCAGGCCGAATTCACCGTGCTTCTGGTTGGCGCGCCAGTGACCGCCGACGACCCAGGGCAGGTGGCCCACCAGATCGGCGCAGATACTGGCGAGGAATTCGTCGGGATGGGCTTGATTCTGCGAATGCTCGGCCAATGAATGCATCCAGCGTTCGAAGGGCAAGCCGATTGACAAGAGGTAACGGGAGAACACCGAACTGAGTCCCGAAAATCCGGCCATTGGGTTCCACGTCCAGCTGAACAGAAACAGCAGCAGGGCGCTGGTGGCCAGCGCTCCCATCAGCGACTGGATATAGCCCAGCCGCAACACCTGCATGAACGCCAGGGTGCCTAGCACCAGCACCGCCAAGATCAGGAAGACAAAGATGCTGTAGATCAGGTCGATGACTTCGACACGCCTTTCCATCTCCCCGTCGGAAGGCAAGACCAGCATCACCAGCAAGATCAGCGGGAGCGCGAAACGCGCCAGCGCGAGGAACACCTCGTTTTCCGCCGGAGGCCGGGGAACCACCTGGGGGATGATGAAAATCAGCAGTACCGTGACCAGATAGGCCAGCGCCATCAGGTAGAACAACTTGCTCCAGCGGCCGCCGAAGAAGAACACCTTGCCGCCGATGATGCCGGCCAGGAACATCGTCCAGATGGCCAGGATCCCCCAGTTGAGCCAGATGATGGCCGCCACGACCAGGGCCATGACGACGGCGAAGTGGAAATAATTGAGGCGCGATTCGGCACGCACGAACGGTTGCCAGATCAGGAACAAACCGATGTGCGCCACCAGCATGGTTCGCCCCTGGACGTTGTCCATGCCCTGCATCAGCCCCAGATGGAGCAGCAGCAACTGACCCAGCAGCAGCCAGCGGCGGTGGCGATCCAGCCAGTCTGACCAGCGCGGCGCGGCGATTGTGGCCATGCTAAGCGGACTCTATAGGGCGTTTGAACGGCATGCGGAATCATCCCCGATTGGTGACAAGCGGTTCCCGACGACTCTGGAATACCGCCGTGTTGGCACTGCGGGAAAAGTCGGTGACCACCCAGAGAACTGACGATATTTCAACATATACGTTGAAATATCGTCGTATGTGTTGAAAAAACAGACGTTTTCGGGGCCTTATTCATCAAAATTAGCTGGCACAAATGTTGCTCATGCAAAGCCGTAGGCATAAATAAAGGAGAAAGTCATGCAAATATCGAGGAAACAATCCGGTTTCACCCTGATCGAAATTGCCATTGTACTGGTCATCATCGGCCTGTTGCTCGGCGGCGTGCTGAAAGGCCAGGAACTGATCAACAGCGCCAAGGTCAAGAATTTCGCCACCGACTTCAAGAGCATCCCGCTGTTCATCTACGGCTACCAGGACAAGTACAAGGCCTTGCCCGGCGATGATCCCAGTTACGACACCCATTTGGCCGGTGCAATTACGGCATCGGGAAATGCAGCCCTAGTAGCCACCGCCGGCACCCGTGGCAACGGCACCCTGAACGGCGTCTATAACTCCGTTACCGGCACCGACGAGACCGTCGCCTTCTGGCAGCAGGTTCGTCTCGCCGGCCTGGCCGCCGGCACCACCGACTTCACCACCTCGATCCCCGCGGCCATGCCGCAGAACGCCGACGGCGGCCGGATCGGCATCCAGTCCACGGCGCCGATCACCGGCATGACGGGTTCCTACTTCGTCTGCTCGGAGGGCATCCAGGGAAAATTCGCCAAACAGCTCGACACCACCATGGACGACGGCAACACCGCCGCCGGCTCGATGCGCGTCGCCACCGCGGTGCAGCCCTGGACCGCCGCGCTGGCATCGGTTGCCACCGCAGACATCGTCGACGGCACCACCTACGTCGTCTGCCTGTCGCTCTGATCAGGTCACCGCGCCTCACGAAAGGCCCGCCACCCGGCGGGTTTTTCATTTTCCGCGCAGTAATTTGTCCTCGGCCGCCACCAGCGTGGCGGGCACGCCCAGGATCACCACCACATCGCCTGCGGCCATGACGGTTTGCGGATCGGGTTCGATAGCCCGGATGCCGCGCCGGCGGATCGCCGAGACCGTCACCCCCGCCTGGTCCAGCGCCAATTCCCCGAGTGTCTGGCCGATGGCGCGGGCGCCCTCGGTCAGCACCACGGAATGCAGGCGCGGCTGTTGGGCCTCGGACAGGTGATCGCCAATATCCGATGCGCCATGGAAGAAGCCGCGCAGCAGCACGTAGTGATGTTCACGCATCTCGCGCAGGCGTTTGATGACCCGAGGCATCGGCACACCGAGCAGGGCCAGCGCGTGGGTCGCCAGCATGACGCTGGTCTCGAGCGCTTCCGGCACCACCTCGGCGGCGCCCGCCGCCTCGAAGCGCGCGATGTCGGCGTCCTCGGCGGCACGCACCACCACCGGCAGCCCGGGGCGCAATTCACGCGCGTGATGCAGCACGCGCAACGCCAGTCGCGGATCGTTCGAAGTCACCACCACTACGTCGGCGCGCTGGATACCGGCCGCGACCAAGGTTTCGCGCCGCGCCGCGTCGCCGAATACCACCGTATCCCCGGCCGCCGCCGCCTCGCCGACACGCTCCGGGTCAAGATCCAGGGCGACGTAGGAAATACCTTCCTTCTCCAGGAAGCGGGCCAGATGCTGGCCGGTGCGGCCGTACCCGCACAGGATGGCGTGCTTGTCGCTGCTGATGGTACGCGCGGCGATCGTTGTCAACGCCATGGAGCGCAACAACCATTCGGAGGGAACGAAGCGCAACACGATGCGGTCGCTGAAATGGATCAGCAGCGGCGCCAGCAGCAGCGACAGGACCAACGCAGCCAGCACCGCCTGGGTGATTGCCGGGGCCACCAGATGCTGCTCCATGATCTCGGCCAGCAGGACGAAACCGAATTCGCCACCGGCGCACAGCCACAGGCCGGTACGCAACGCCTCCCCGGGGGCGCCGCCGAACAAGCGTGACAGGCCGGCGGCTATCGCCAGCTTCACCGCCAGCAGGCCGAACAGCACGCCGGCGACCAGCAGGAAATTGCTGGCGATCAGACGCGGGTCGAGATACATGCCGATGGTGATGAAGAACAATCCCAGCAGGACATCGCGGAAAGGCTTGATATCCTCTTCGACCTCGAAGCGGTATTCCGTTTCTGAGATCAGCATGCCGGCGATAAAAGCCCCGAGGGCCAGCGACAGGCCGGCCAGTTCGGTCAGGTAGGAAAGCCCCAGGGTAATCAGCAGGACATTGAGCATGAACAATTCCGCGGACTTGCGTCGGGCGACGACGGTGAACCAGGTGCGCATCAGGCGCTGGCCGAAAAACAGCACCATCGCAACCACCGCCACCCCCTTGAGCAGGGCTGCGAACAGGGTGCTTGGCAGCGAATCGGTGGCCCCGGCCAGGGCCGGCAGCAAGATCAACAGCGGCACCACGGCAATGTCCTGGAACAGCAGCACGCCCATGATCTGGCGGCCGTGGGTCGAATCCAGCTCCATGCGTTCCGCCAGCAGCTTGCTCGCCACCGCAGTGGATGACATCGCCAAGGCACCGCCCAGAGCCAAAGCACCCTGCCAGCTCAGTCCGGCCGCCCAGGCCAGCAGCAGGATCACGGCGCTGGTCGCCAGCACCTGGGCTAACCCCAGGCCGAAGACGATGCGCTTCATGGTGAACAAGCGCGGCAGCGAAAATTCCAGGCCGATGGTAAACATCAGGAAGACCACCCCGAACTCGGCCAGGTGGCGCGTTCCCGCCGATTCAGGCATGAGTTTCAGGGCGTGTGGGCCGATAGCCGCACCGACCAACAGATAGGCGAGCACCGGCGGCAAATTGAGCGATCGAAACAGCGCCACCACCAGCACGGCGGAGACCAGCAGCAGCAGGACGAGTTGCAACGTGGTGCTCATATGAAAGGCGGGACCGTGGCAAGGATGCGGTTTGTTATAATCGCAGCAATCATAACTGCATAGCCTCTATGAGCCAAACTGGCGCATCCGGATTGTCGTCGCGCCCTATCGAAATGGCGCGACGCGTGCTGCAAATCGAGGCGGACGCCGTAGCTGCCCTGGGCAAGCGTCTTGATGGCGATTTCCTGCGCGCGGTCGAGCTGATCCTGGCATGTCACGGCCGCGTCATCGTCTGCGGTATCGGCAAGTCCGGCCACATCGGCCGCAAGATTGCCGCGACCCTGTCCAGTACCGGCACGCCCGCCTACTTCGTCCATGCGGCCGAGGCGGTGCATGGCGATCTCGGCATGATCACGCGCGAAGATGTGCTGATTGCCCTTTCCAATTCCGGTGAGAACGACGAGTTGCTCACCATCGTGCCTTTGGTCAAGCGCCAGGGCGGACGGCTGATTGCCATCACCGGCAACCCGGCTTCATCGCTGGCTCGGGAGGCCGATATCCATCTGGATGCCGGCGTAACGGAGGAAGCCTGCCCGCTCAATCTCGCGCCGACCGCCAGCACCACGGCGGCACTGGCCCTGGGCGACGCGCTGGCGGTGGCGTTGCTGGATGCACGCGGTTTCAGTCCCGAGGATTTCGCCCGTTCCCATCCTGGCGGCGCGCTCGGCCGCCGGCTGCTGACGCATGTCAGCGATGTGATGCGGCCGGCGGACCGGGTACCCTGCGTGCCGGAAACCGCCTCCATCGTCGAGGCCCTGGGGGCGATTTCGAGCGGCGGCATGGGCATGGTGGCGGTGCGCGGCGCCGGCGATGGCGGCGATAGCGGCGCGCTGCTGGGCATATTTACGGACGGCGACCTGCGCCGCGCCATGCAGAAACTCGGCGACCTGCGCGACACGCCCGTCGCCGAGGTCATGACCCGCCAGCCACGCACCATAGGTCCAGGGCGTCTGGCCGTCGAGGCCGTGCAATTGATGGAAGACCACAAGATCACCCAACTGCTGGTCCTGGATGCCAACGGCAACATCTGCGGCGCCCTCAACATGCATGACCTGTTCCGCGCCAAGGTGGTGTGATGCCGGAGTCCCGCATCCATCAACGCGCCCGCCGGGTCAGGCTGATGGCATTCGATGTCGATGGAGTCATGACCGACGGCACGCTTTACTTTTCATCGCAGGGCGACGAAATCAAAGGCTTCAACACCCTCGATGGACATGGCTTGAAGATGCTCGCTCAAGCAGGCATTGTCCTGGCGATCATCACCGGCCGCCGCTCGCGCGCCGTCGAATTGCGCGCTGAGAATCTAGGCATCGAGTTGCTGCTGCAAGGGATCGAGGACAAACGCGCCGCCATGGAGATGCTGCTGGAAAAGCGTTCCATGAGCTTCGCCGAAGCCGGCTACATGGGAGACGACGTGGTCGATCTGCCGCTGCTCCGTGCCTGTGGATTTTCCGCCGGCGTGCCGGGCGCTCACGCTCTGGTGCGTCAACATGTCGATTACCTGCCCGGTGCCGAAGCGGGAAAGGGCGCGGTACGCGATGTCTGCGAGTTGATCCTTCGCGCTCAAGGTAAACTCGACGCCGCGTTGGCGCCTTATCTCGTGCCGGATCCGCAAGGACAGCGGGCGGGCGCGTCGAAATGAAGATTCAGAGCACCAACCTGTTGCCGCTGATGCTGCTGACCTTGCTGGCGGTGCTCACCTTCTGGCTCGAACGTGCCACCCAGGGCGACAGCACAGGCGGTAGCGGCAAAGGCCGCCACGATCCGGATTTCATTGTCTCCAACCTCAACATGCGTCAATTCAACCTGGATGGCAGCCTCAAGCACGCCCTGGCGGCCAGGCAGATGCTGCATTTCACCGACGATGACAGCACCGTCGTCACCGATCCGGCGCTCACTTTTTATGCCCATGCGCAACCGACCCACCTTGATGCGCGCCAAGCCAGGGTCAGCCAGGACGGCAAAGAAGTGCGCCTGACGGACGAGGTGCGGATGGTTCGCGATGCCGGCGATGACAACCCAGCGCTGGTGGTCACCACGGCTGAACTCCTGGTCTATCCCGACGATGAAACCGCCAGGTCGGCTTCGCCCGTGACCATTACCCAAGGACGCAGCGTTCTTCTAGGCAGCGGCGTCGAAGTCGATAACCATGCACGCACCCTAAAACTGCTGGGCCGGGTACACGGCACGCTATACCGGTCCACCACCAACACACCATGAAACGCACACTGACATTGTTTGGCATACTCTTGCTGTCGGCCGCGCCGGCTCTGGCTGAAAAGGCCGACCGCGACCGGCCGTTGCTGCTCGACGCCGGACTGCTCACCGTCGACGACGCGAAGAAGATCAGGATCTTCACCGGTGATGTGAGGATTTCGCAAGGCAGCTTGACCATTCTTTGTGAAAAGCTTGTCGTCAGTGACGACCCCGAAGGCCTTCAGAGCGGCGTCGCCACGGGCGGCCCCGGAGGCCTGGCGCGTTTCCGGCAAAAACGCGAAGGCAGGGACGAATACGTTGAAGGCGAAGCCGAACGCATTGTCTACGACGGCAAGGCCGAGAAGACGGAATTCTTCCAGCGTGCGCACATCAAGAGCGGTCGGGACGAAGTGCGCGGCCAATATATCTCCTACGATGGCAAGAGCGAGAATTATGTGGTTTCCGGCGGCCCCAATGGCAGTAGCGCGGCGGCAACCTCGGACAAGAGCAACCGCGTGCGCGCGGTGATCCAGCCGCGCAAGGGCAACGACCAGGTAGCGCCTACCAGGCCGGCCAGCGAGACCATTCCGCTCAAACCCGCGGCACAAATCCTTACACCCCTTCAGGAGTAATCCGCATCATGTCCTTTGAAAATATCCTCGTAGAAACCCGGGGCTCGAAAAACAGCGTCGGCCTCATCACCCTGAATCGCCCCAAGGCCCTCAATGCCCTCAACGACGCCCTGATCGACGAAGTCGGTGCGGCGCTGGATGGTTTCGAAGCCGATGAGGCGATCGGCGCCATCGTCATTACCGGCTCCGACAAGGCCTTCGCGGCGGGAGCCGATATCGCCGCCATGAAAGACTGGGGGCACATGGATGTGTATAAGGCCAATTACATCAGCCGCAACTGGGACCGCGTCGCGCGTTGCCGCAAACCTATTATCGCGGCGGTGGCCGGCTACGCCCTGGGCGGAGGTTGCGAACTGGCCATGATGTGCGACTTCATTCTCGCCGGCGATAATGCCCAGTTCGGGCAACCCGAAGTAAAACTGGGCACGCTCCCGGGCGCCGGCGGGACGCAGCGATTGCCGCGCGCCATCGGCAAAGCCAAAGCCATGGAGATGTGCCTGACCGCCCGCATGATGGATGCCGCCGAGGCGGAGAGGATCGGTCTGGTGTCGCGCATCGTGCCGCTCGCCAATCTCCTGGAGGACGCCCTCGCCACCGCCGAGAAGATCGCCGGCTATTCGCTGCCGGTGGTGATGATGATCAAGGAATCGGTCAATCGATCGTTCGAGTCCTCGCTCCAGGAAGGCCTGCTGTTCGAGCGCCGCGGATTCCATTCCAGTTTCGGCTTGGTGGACCAGAAGGAAGGCATGGCGGCGTTCCTCGACAAGCGGCGGCCGTTGTTCAAGAACCTCTGATATTTCCCGTGCGCCGTCGAGCGCTATTTTCTCAACGCCAACGCCACCCCGACTGCGGCCAGCGCCATGCCCGCGATGGCGGGCGCGTCGAGCCGCTCGCCGAACATCGCCCACGCCAGGAGTGCGGTGGTCGGTGGAGTCAGGTAGAACAAGGCGGAGACCCGTGTCGCCGCACCGCGTCGAATCAGCTGGTGGAGCAACGAAATGGCGCCAAGCGACAACACCAGCACCAGCCAACCCAGCGCGAAGATGAAACTCCCGCTCCAGTTGATGCGCATCGTTTCCGAAGTGAGTGCTAACGGCAGGAACACTAGGCCGCTGGCCGCAAACTGCACAAACGAGCCGGTCCACAGGTCCATCCGGCCGCAATAGCGCTTCTGGTAGAGCGTTCCGGCGGTAATACTGAATAGCGCCAATGCCGCCAGTATCAGCCCGCCAGCGGAGAGTCCGGCCATCGCCAGCTTGCCCGAAAGCACCAGCGCTACACCGGCAAAACCCAGCAGCAGCCCCACCCATTGCTTGACACCGACCCGTTCGCCGAGCAACCGCCCGCCCAGCAAAGCCGTCAATAGCGGTTGCATGCCCACGATCAAGGCCACCAGACCCGCCGGCATGCCGCGGTGGATGGCGCTGAATACGCCGCCCAGGTAACCCCCATGCAGCAACACGCCGGCAATGGCGATATGGGTAATCTGCACCCTGCCGCCAGGCCATGGCCGCCGCAGCGCCAATGCCAGCAGGAGCAACAGAACACAGACAATCGCAAAGCGCAACAACAGGAAAGTCAAAGGCTCCGCATCCGGCAAGCCGAGCTTGGCGCCTATGAATCCGGTGCTCCAGAGCAGTACGAACACGGCTGGCGCCACGCGCCGGAAGATATCTTCCGTAGATTCAGACATAGAGCTCCGGTCCATTCGAAACTTCGTCGCAGTGCAATAAATAATCTTCACCCATAGCTGCCATTGAACTTACATTTCCGAATAACATATTGTTTATTATGCAATACTATTTCACTAAAAACATTTTGTGCAATGCACAAAAAAGACTTGACATTGGCGTTCCCATCCTTATAATTCGAACCATGCTGCACCGCAACATGTGGCCGTGGAACTGTTCTTGATGTTAGGCAGGTTCGGGGCTGGAACTGAACAATCACTACCGTACCGTTTAATTTCTTACTTATCCCAAGGAGATCCTCCATGTTCGCAACCCCTGACCAATTCGCCAGCAGCAACAAAGCCAATGTCGAAGCCATCCTGACTCTGGCCAACACCGCTTTTGCCAGTGCCGAGCGCCTCGCCGCCCTGAACCTGAACACTGCCCGCGCCCTGCTTGAAGACAGCGTCGCTTCGTCCAAGGCCCTGCTCGGCGTCAAGGACATCCAGTCCTTCGTCGCGCTGCAATCCACCCTGGCCCAGCCGGCCGCGGAAAAGGCCGTCGCCTATT